>Ga0209794_1000133_pt1 | contig 182013 bp, 153 predicted proteins | sample EBPBio232013_DNA_FD_185869 | JGI IMG/M metagenome (GOLD analysis project Ga0209794, IMG submission 185869) | Wastewater treatment Type I Accumulibacter community from EBPR Bioreactor in Madison, WI, USA - Reactor 1_5/23/2013_ DNA (SPAdes)... | ecosystem: Engineered > Bioreactor > EBPR >...
CGCGCCCACGGCAGGCGCGCGCGCGCCGTGTGCAGGGCCATCGCGATGGTCGAGGCCGAGCCAAGCAGCGACAGCACCACGGTCGCGGCGATCGCGCCGGCCAGGCCCGCCCACCAGGTGGCGAGGAACACGCCGAGCAGGCGCAGCGCGGTGAACGCGATGGTCAGCCACATCAGCGCGGTCTGGCGGTCGGCGCTGAGCAGGTAGGCGGTCGCGCCCTGGCCGACCACGCTCGCCGAGCGGGCCACCAGCAGCGCCGCCAGCACCGGTCCGGCCGCGGCATAGGCACTGCCGTAGAGCAACCGCACCAGCGGGTCGGCGCACACCAGGCCGAACGCGACCAGCGGCAGCGCCAGCACCAGCAGCCACGCGGTCATGCCGGTGAAGCGCGCCTCGGCCTCGCCCTCGCCGCGACCGCGCGCGTGCGCCATCACCGGCAGCAGCTGCGCGCTGAGGATCCCCGGCACCAGCAGCGCCGCGCCGCTGGCGAGCGCGCTGGCGACCTTGAACAGTCCGGCGTCGTGGGCGCTCGCGAACAGCGTCAGCGGCAGCAGCTCCAGCTCCCCGGCGCCGACCGTGGCCAGCACGCTGGTGAACGAGGCCACGCGCAGGTGGTGGCGCAGCCGCGCCTGCAGGTCCGCGGGCAGCGGCGCGCGCGGCGTGGTGCGCAAGGCGTCGCAGCGCGCCACCCGCCACTGCGACAGCGCCCAGAACACCAGGCTCGACAGCGCGTACACCACCACGAAGGCGTCCAGCGAGGCCGCGCCCCGCCAGGCCAGCACCACCATCGCCAGGTTCAGCACCGCGCCGACCACCGCGACCACCGCGACCGAGGCGAAGGCCTGGCCGCCCTTGAGCAGGGCGACGTTGAGCATGTACGGCGCGCGCAGCGCCAGCGCGCCCAGCATCAGCAGCAGCACCCACGCCGGCACGCCGGGTGCCAGCCGCTCGCGCGCGAACGCGAACACGGCGAGCACCAGCGCCAGCACCGCCAGCAGCACCCCGTGCTGCAGGCGGCGCAGGTGGCGGATCAGGGTGGCCGCGACCTCGGGCTGGCCGGCGCCGCGCAACTCCGCCACGAACTTGATCGCGGCCAGGGCGATGCCGGCGTTGGCCAGCGCGATCGCGGTCGCCGCGATCCACACCAGCAGGCCGTACACGCCCATCTCGGCCGGCTGCAGCGCACGCGCGATGACGATCGACGCCACCAGGCCGAGCAGGTACTCGACGTACACCGCCAGCGAGGCGTACGCGGTATCGAGCAGCCGGATCCTGTGCATTCCCCCTCGATCCTCCGCCGCGCCGCCGATCGTGGGCGGGCCCGTGAGCAAGAACGTCGCGCGTGCCCGGAACCGGGCAGCGCCGGCTCAGGCCGCCGGTTCGCCGCGCTTGCCGAGCACGCTGTTGCCGCGCGCGTAGACGAAGTAGGCGATGAAGCCGACCACGTTCCACAGCACGAACCAGATCTGCGTCTTCGACGGCAGGCTGAAGAACAGGTACAGGCAGCCGAGGATCGCCAGCGGCCCGACCACCCAGGCCAGTGGCGTGCGGAACACGCGCGGCCGGTCCGGTTCGCGCACGCGCAGCACCAGCAGGCACACCGCCACCGCGGTGAACGCGGCCAGCGTGCCGGCGTTGGCCAGCGCCGCGATCTCGTCCAGCCGCGCCACGCCCGCCAGCGCCGCCACCAGGATCGCGGTGAACACGGTGATCGCCACCGGGGTGCCGCGCTTCTCGCTGACCTTGGACAGGCCGCGCGGCAGCAGGCCGTCGCGCGACATCACGAAGAAGATGCGGCTCTGGCCGTAGAAGAACGCCAGCAGCACGGTCGGCAGGGCAACCACCGCGGCGATGCCGATCGCGGCCGAGGCCCAGCCGTGGCCGAGTTCGCGCAGGATCAGCGCCAGCGGTTCGGCGCTGCGCCCGAACACGGTGTAGCTCATCGCCCCGGTCGCGGTCAGCGCGATCACCATGTAGATCAGGGTGCAGCCGATCATCGAGCCGATGATGCCGATCGACAGGTCGCGCTTGGGGTTCCTGGTTTCCTCGGCCGCCGTGGAGATCGCGTCGAAGCCGTAGAAGGCGAAGAAGATGATCGCCGCCGCCGCCATCACGCCGTGCTTCACGCCGTTGGCGTCGACGTTCTCGAAGAAGCCGTAGGGCATGAACGGCTGCAGGTTGGCGCCGTCGAAGTGCGGCACGGCCAGCGCCACGAACAGCGCCAGCGCCGCGATCTTGACCACCACCAGCACGGCGTTGACCACCGCGCTCTCGCGGGTCCCGGCGATCAGCATGCCGGCGACGGCGAAGGTGATCAGGATCGCCGGCAGGTTGATGATGCCGCCGGCGTGCGGGCCGGCGGCGAGCGCCGCGGGCAGGCGCAGGTCGAGGCCGTGCTGCAGGAACAGCCAGTCGAGGAAGCCGACGAAGTAGCCCGACCAGCCCACCGCCACCGCGCTCACCACCACCGAGTACTCCAGGATCAGGCTCCAGCCGACGATCCACGCCAGCACCTCGCCCAGCACCACGTAGCTGTAGGTGTAGGCGCTGCCCGCGGCCGGCATCATCGTCGCCATCTCGGCATAGGCCAGCGCCGCGCACGCGCAGACCACGCCCGCGACCAGGAACGACAGCAGCACCGCCGGTCCGGCGAGGTTGGCGCCCACGCCGATCAGGGTGTAGATGCCGGTGCCGACGATGGCACCGATGCCCAGCGCGACCAGGTGCGGCCACGACAGCGTCGGTACCAGGCGGCGGCCTTCCTCGTGCTCGGTGACGCGGTCGAGCGATTTGCGGCGGAACAGGCCCTGCATGCGGTTTCCCCTGCCGTGACGGTCGCGCGAGTGTGACCGAATGCGGTGCAGCAAAGCTATGGCTGCGCGGCAATCCCGGGGCGTCGTGAAGCGAACGCAATGGCGCGCGCGGAAGGCCGGCCCGGCGATGATTCTTCCGGGGCCGCCATTGGTGGATCAGCGATTCAGGCGAACCCGATCCATTGCCGCAACACGGCCTGCAAGGCCGGCATCCTGGCGCGCACGTCGCCGGCATCGGTGAACACGACCTGCGCCCGGTCCTTGCCCAGCCACGTCAGCAGGCCGTCGGGATCGTCGATCGCCAGCCCGCCAGCGGGCAAGGCGCGCGCCTTCGCGCCGAGGTGCAGGATCAGGCCGATCCCGGGCTTCGTGCGCAGGTGCACGGTGGCGAAGTACTCGCGGGTGCGGAAGCTGGGCGCGTTCCACTTCACGCCTTCGGCGATGGCCGGATCGACCGCGAGGATGGCCTTGCGCAACGCCTCGATGCCGGCCTTGTGCGGATGCGCCAACGTGGCCATGAGCGCATCGACCGCGGCCGTCGTGTCCGAAGTGGTGGCGTGGCGTGTCGTCGCGGCTTTCGCGACGCGCGGCACGGTGGTGGTCTTCGTCGCCATGGCGTCAGTCCGGGGTCTCGTTGCCGCGGCGCCAGGCGCTCGCGCGCTCGAATTCCAGCGGCCGCACCTCGTAGAACAGGCCGTGCGCCAGGGTCGGGCTGGTCGACAGCAGGGCGCCGGCCGCGGCCAGCGAGTCGGCGAGCACGAACCAGTAGCCGCCGACCAGCTCCTTGCTCTCGCCGTACGGCCCATCCATCAGCACCGCCTTGCGCGACACGGTGGCCCCGGCGCGCGCGAGGCGTTCGCCGGTCTTCATGCGGCCGGCGGCGATGTGCGCCTCCAGCCACGGATAGAAGGCGTCGATCGCGGACTGGATCGCCTCGGGCGTGGCATCGGCGTCCCACTGGCCGCGCGACAGCACCAGGTACTCGCCGCTGTCAGCGGGTGGATCTTCGTGCGACGGGGTCATGGCGCGGGGCTCCGGGGAGGGGTCGGCAGCGCGGAGTGCACCACGTCGCGGCGCGCGCCGCCACCTGCTCACGGGGCGCGCGCGCCGGGGCAGGCACAATGGGCGGCCCCTGCCTCGGCCCTTCCTCGACGCCATGACCAACCCGCTGCTCGATTTTTCCGGCCTGCCACGCTTCGATGCGATCCGTCCCGAACACGTCGCGCCGGCGATCGACCAGCTGATCGCCGAGGCCGAGGCCGCGGTGCGCGCGGCCGAGACGGTGGCGCCGGTGAGCTGGGAGCGCTTCGTGGTGCCGCTGGACGACGCCACCGAACGCCTGGCGCGCGCCTGGGGCCAGGTGGTGCACCTCGAAGGCGTGGCCAACACGCCGGCACTGCGCGAGGCCTACAACGCCCAGCTGCCGAAGGTGACCCGCTTCTGGAGCACGCTCGGCCAGAACCTCGCGCTGTTCGCGCAGTACCGCGCGCTGGCCGAATCGCCGGCGTTCGCCGGCGATCGCGACACGCGGCGCAAGGTGGTCGAGAACGCGCTGCGCGACTTCCGCCTCGGCGGCGCGGAACTGCCGGACGCGCAGAAGGCGCGTTACGGCGAGATCCGCGAGGAACTGTCGGCGCTGTCGGCGACGTTCTCGCAGCACGTGCTCGACGCCACCGATGCCTATGCGCTGCACATCGAGGACGAAGCCCGCCTGGCCGGCATCCCCGCCGACGTGGTCGCCGCCTGCCGCGCCGCGGCGGAAAAGGCGGGCAAGCCCGGCTGGCTGCTCGGCCTGCACATGCCCGTGTACCTGCCGGTGCAGGCCTACGCCGACGACCGCGACCTGCGCGCGACGCTGTACCGCGCCAACGCAGTGCGCGCGTCCGAACTGGGCGACGACCCGGCGCTCGACAACGGCCCGCTGATCGCGCGCATCCTCGCCCTGCGCGCCGAACTCGCCGCCCTGCTCGGCTTCCCCGGCTACGCCGCCTACTCGCTGGCGACCAAGATGGCGGACACGCCCGACGAGGTGCTGCGCTTCCTGCGCGACCTCGCCGCGCGCGCGCAACCGCACGCCCGGCGCGATCGCATCGAGCTGGAAACCTTTGCGAGGGAACAGCTCGGCCTCGACACGCTCGAAGCCTGGGACCTCGGCTACGCCAGCGAGCGGCTCAAGCAGGCGCGCTACAGCTTCTCGGCGCAGGAAGTGAAGCAGTACTTCACCGAGCCGGCGGTGCTGTCGGGCCTGTTCTCGGTGATCCACGACCTGTACGGATTGCGCGTGGAGCCGGACAGCGCGCCGGTGTGGCACCCCGACGTGCGCTTCTTCCGGCTCGTCGACGGCGACGGCACGCTCGTCGGCCAGTTCTACCTCGACCTGTACGCGCGTGAGGGCAAGCGCGGCGGGGCGTGGATGGACGACGCGCGCAACCGCCGCGAGACCGCCGCCGGCACGCAGACGCCACTGGTGTACCTGGTCTGCAACTTCGGCCGGGGCGACGGCGGCCGGCCGGCGACCTTCAGCCATGGCGACGTGACCACGCTGTTCCACGAGATGGGCCATGGCTTGCACCAGCTGCTGACGCGTGTGGGCGAGCTGGGCGTGGCCGGCATCAACGGCGTGGAATGGGACGCGGTGGAGCTGCCCAGCCAGTTCATGGAGAACTTCTGCTGGGAATGGGACCGCGTGCAGGCGATGACCGCGCACGTGGACAGCGGCGAACCGCTGCCGCGCGCGCTGTTCGAGCGCATGGTCGCGGCGAAGCACTTCCAGAGCGGCATGTTCACCGTGCGCCAGCTCGAATTCGCGCTGTTCGACATGGCGCTGCACGACGGCTTCGACCCGGCGCAGGACGACGTGCAGCAGCTGCTCGACCGCGTGCGGGCCGAGGTCGCGGTCAACCTGCCGCCGCCGTGGAACAGGTTCCAGCACCAGTTCAGCCACATCTTCGCCGGCGGCTACGCGGCCGGGTACTACAGCTACAAGTGGGCCGAGGTGCTCAGCGCCGACGCCTACGCCGCGTTCGAGGAAGCGCCGGGACGCATCGCCGAGACCGGCGCGCGCTTCCGCGACGAAGTGCTGGCGCGCGGCGGCAGCCGCCCCGCGGCGGAGAACTTCCACGCATTCCGCGGCCGCGCCCCGCGCATCGACGCCCTGCTGCGGCACGCGGGCATGGCCGATGCCACGCAGGCCACCGCCGCCGGTTGAGCGCGGGCGAAGGTGGTCGCGCCGCGGCCTGCGTTCACTGGGCGTTCAATCCCGCGTGCGGTTTGCGCGGTTTCTCACGGATTGCTTGCAAGAATCTAATTGCAGGTTAACTTCGGGCTAATCGAGCCTTAATCGATCGATTCCAGCATGCCCGCCATGCACCGGATCGATTCCCAGCCCCTCCTCGCGCCGTTCCCCGGGCGCTTCGCCAGCGTGCGACTGGTCGAACCGGGCGACGCCGAACGCGCCGACGTCGAGCGCTTCATCGCCGACATCTACCTCGAGCGCTATGGCGCGCGCCTGCGCAGCTTCCTGCCGCACCTGCTGGCCTACCGCGACTGCGCGGGCGCGCTGGTCGCGGCGGTGGGCCTGCGCTGCGGCAGCGAGGGCCGGCTGTTCGTCGAGCAGTACCTGGACGTGCCGGTCGAGCAGGCGATGGCCGCGCGCCGGATCGCGCAGGTCGAGCGCCGCGCGCTGGTCGAGGTCGGCAACTTCGCCGCGACCACGCCGGGGATCGCGCGCGAGATGATCCTGCAGCTCACCTGCACCCTGCATGCGGCGGGCGTGGCCTGGGTGCTGTTCGTGGCCACGCGCCAGCTGCGCAACGCCTTCCTGCGCCTGCACCTGTCGCCGCTGGAGCTGGCCGACGCGCGTGCCGATGCGCTCGACGCCGGCGACGACGACTGGGGCGACTACTACGCCGCGCATCCGCGGCTGGCCTGCGGCAACGTCGCCGAGGGCTTCTCCCTGCTGCGCGGGGGCGCCGTCGCCAGCGAACCGGTCGCCGGGGCGCTGCCGGCGCTGTGCATGGCGGGCGCGCAGTGACCGCGGCCGCGCGGCGCCAGCCGTCGTCGCAGGCCGTGCGCCTGCTGACCGCGCAGGGCGCGCTGGACGACCACGCCCTCGCGGCACGCGTCGACCGCCTCGCCGAGTGGCTGCTGCGCGCGCGCATCGCGCGCGTGGCCAGCCGCCTCGACAACGGCGTGGGCTGGTGCGTGCTCGATCTCGCCGTGCGCCAGGTCGAGGGCGTGCACGTGCCGCTGCCGACCTTCTTCTCCGAGGCGCAGGTGCGGCATGCGCTGGCCAGCAGCGGCGCGCAGTGCATCCTCACCGCGGCCGACGACGCCATGCCGCCGGGCGCGGAAGCGCTGGTCGGCTTCGTCGACGGCGACGGCCTGGCCTGCTGGCGCGTCGCCGCGCCGCGCGGTGAACCGCCGGCGCTGCCCGCGGGCACGGCCTGCATCACCTACACCTCCGGCACCACCGGCCGGCCCAAGGGCGTGTGCCTGGACGCGGCCACGCTGTCGACGGTGGCGTCGTCGCTGGTCGCCGCGTCGGCGGCCCTCTCGCCGCGCCGCCACCTGTGCCTGATGCCGCTGTCCACGCTGCTGGAGAACGTGGCCGGGCTGTACGCCACGCTGCAGGCGGACGCGCAGATCGCGCTGCCGTCGCTGGCCGAGGTCGGCTACACCGGCGCGACCGGCCTCGACGTGCCCACCCTGCTGCGCTGCCTGCATCGCTACCAGCCCGAGAGCGTGATCCTGGTGCCGCAACTGCTGCTGGCGCTGGTGATGGCGGCCGAACAGGGCGCGCCGCTGCCGGCGTCGCTGCGCTACCTCGCGGTCGGCGGTGGGCGCGTCGGCCCCGGCCTGCTCGCGCGCGCCCGCGCGCTGCGCCTGCCGGTGTACGAAGGCTACGGCCTGACCGAATGCGGATCGGTGGTCTGCCTCAACCGTCCCGATGCGCTGCGCGACGGTAGCGTCGGCCCGGCGCTCGCGCATGCGCGGGTGTCGGTGGAGGACGGCGAGCTGGTGGTCGACGGCGCGCGTGCGCTGGGCTACCTCGGCGGCGACGCGCTGCCGCCGGGCCCGATCCGCACCGGCGACCTCGGCCACATCGACGGCGACGGCTTCGTCCACGTCACCGGCCGGCGCAAGCATGTCTTCATCACCGCGTTCGGCCGCAACGTCTCGCCCGAGTGGGTGGAAAGCGAACTGCTGGCGCATCCGGCCATCGCCCAGGCCGTGGTCTGGGGCGAAGCGCAGGCCGACAACGCCGCCGTGCTCGTCCCGCGCCAGGCCGACCTCGACGACGCGCGCCTGGCGCGCGCGCTGGCGGAGGTCAACGCCGGCCTGCCCGACTACGCCCGCGTCGCGCGCTTCGTGCGCGCCGCCCTGCCGTTCCGCGCCGTCGACGGCCTGCTGACGGCCAACGGCCGGCCGCGCCGCGACGCCATCCTCGCCCGCTACCAGGCCGAGGTCGACGCCTGCTACCGGCAACCCCCCAACGTCCCCACGACCGGAGTGTCCCCGTGAGTTTCCACCAGGCGTTGCTGGCGCAGACCAGCACCGAGCGCAACGCGCTCGTGTCCATCCCGATCATCCAGTCGGCGCTGGCCGGGCGCATCGAGCGCGACGACTACGTCGCCTTCCTGCAGCAGGCCTACCACCACGTGCGCCACACCGTGCCGCTGCTGATGGCCTGCGGCGCACGCCTGCCGGCGCGGCTGGAATGGCTGCGCGCGGCGATCGGCGAATACATCGAGGAAGAGATGGGCCACCAGGAGTGGGTGCTCGACGACATCGCGGCCTGCGGCGTCGATCGCGCGCAGGCGGCGGCGTCCTCGCCGTCGCTGGCGACCGAGCTGATGGTCAGCTACGCCTACGACACCATCCAGCGCGGCAACCCGGTCGGCTTCTTCGGCATGGTGCTGGTGCTCGAGGGCACCAGCGTGGCCCTGGCCACGCGCGCGGCGACCACGATCGAATCCGCGCTCGGCCTGCCGCGCAACGCCTTCAGCTACCTGCTGTCGCACGGCGATCTCGACGTCGGCCACGTCGGCTTCTTCGAGGGCCTGATGGACCAGCTCGACGATCCTGGCGACCGCGCCGCGGTGGTCCACGCCGCGCGCCGCTTCTACGTGCTGTACGGCGACATCTTCCGCACGCTGCGCCCCGGCGGCGCGCGCCTGGCCGAGGCCGCGTGATGGACCTGTGCGGACGCAGCGTGGTCCTCACCGGCGCCACCGGCGGCATCGGCGAACCGCTGTGCGCGGCCCTGGTCGAGGCCGGCGCGCGGGTGCTGGCGGTCGGGCGCGATGCCGCGCGGCTGGACGCACTGGCGGCGCGGATGCCGCGCGACGCGGTGCGGTGCGTGGTTGCCGATCTCGCCAGCGACGACGGCCGCCAGCGCCTGCTGCAGGCGGCGCGCACGGGATCGCCGGCGCCGTCGGTGCTGGTGCTGGCGCATGCGCAGGGCGGGTTCGGCCTGTTCGAGGACCAGGACCCGCAGGCCATGGCGCGGCTGGTCGACACCAACCTGGTCGCGCCGCTGCTGCTCATCCGCGCGCTGCTGCCGCTGCTGCAGGCGCACGACCAGGTCGCGGTGGCGGTGGTCGGTTCCACCTTCGGCAGCCTGGCCTTCCCCGGCTTCGCCGCGTACAGCGCCAGCAAGTTCGGCCTGCGCGGGCTGGTCGAGGCGCTGGCCCGCGAGTACGCCGACACGCCGCTGCGTTTCCAGTACCTCGCCCCGCGCGCGACGCGCACCGCGTTCAACACGCCCGCGGTCGACGCGCTCAACGCCGAACTGAAGGTGGCCAGCGATGCGCCGGCCGATGTTGCGCGCGCGCTGGTGGCCGCGATCGAACGCGGCCAGGCCCGCCTGCAACTGGGCTGGCCGGAAAAACTGTTCGCCCGACTCAACGGCGTGCTGCCGGGCCTGGTCGACCGCAGCCTGCGCGCGCAGCTGCCCGCCGTCCGCCGCCACGCCCGATCCCCGCAACCCGACTCCCGGGAGGAGACCCGCCATGCAACCCCGCTTCGGTAGACCCCTGATCGGCCTGCTGCTGGCCGTGGCCGCGCTCGCCGGCCCCGCGTTCGCCGCCGATCCCGCCACCGTCGTGCAGGTGCGCGACCGCTGGGCGCAGATCAACTACCAGACCCCCAAGCCACAGCGCGAGGCCGCGTTCGAGGCGCTGTCGCAGCAGGCCGGCCAGGTGCGCGAAGCGCATCCACGCGACGCCGACGCGCTGATCTGGGAAGGCATCGTGCTGTCGAGCCTCGCCGGCGAGAAGGGCGGCATGGGCGCGCTGGGCCTGGTCAAGCGCGCGAAGGCCGATTTCGAGGCCGCGCTGCGGCTGGATCCGAATGCGCTCGACGGCGCCGCGTACACCAGCCTCGGCGCGCTGTACTACCAGGTGCCGGGCTGGCCGCTGGGCTTCGGCAACGACGACACCGCGCGCACGATGCTGCGCCGTGGACTGGCGATCGATCCCGATGGCATCGACGCCAACTACTTCTACGGCGACTTCCTGCGCGACCAGAAGGACTGGGCCGGTGCGCGCACCGCGTTCCAGAAGGCGCTGGCCGCGCCGGCGCGGCCGGGGCGCGAGGTGGCCGATGCCGGCCGCCGCCAGGAAGCGGAGACGCACCTGAAGGAAGTCGCGGCGCATCTTGCGCACTGAGGCAGGGGCCACCAGACTGGCGCGATGCGCGTGCTGCTGGTGGAAGACGATGTTTCGCTGGGCGAAGGCGTCTGCACCGCGTTGCGGCGCGGCGCCTTCGCCGTCGACTGGGTGCAGGACGGTGCCAGCGGCCTGGCCGCGGCGCGCGACGGCGGCTTCGACCTGGTCGTGCTCGACCTCGGCCTGCCGCACATGGACGGGATCGAGGCCATCCGCCGCATCCGCGCCGCCGGCAACGCCGTGCCGATCCTGGTGCTGAGCGCGCGCGAACGTCCCGCCGACCGCACGCTGGGGCTGGACGTGGGCGCCGACGACTACCTCGGCAAGCCCTTCGACACCGCCGAGCTGCTGGCGCGCGTGCGCGCGCTGATCCGGCGCAGCAGCGGGCGTGCGCAGCCCACGCTCGAAGCCGGGCCGCTGCGGCTCGACCCGGCCGCCCTCACCGCGACCTGGCACGGCCGCGGCCTCGACCTGACCCGGCGCGAGTTCGCGCTGCTGCGCGTGCTGATGGAGCAGCGCGGGCGGCCGATGGCGCGCGACGCCATCCAGCAGCACCTGTACGGCTGGAACGAGGACGTCGCCAGCAACGCGGTGGACGTGCACGTGCACCAGCTGCGGCGCAAGCTCGAACCCGGCGCGATCCGCACCGTGCGCGGCATCGGCTACGCGCTGGGCGACTTCGGCCTGCCCGCGCCGTGAATTCGATCCGCGGCTCGCTGCTGCGCCTGCTGGTCGGCCTGCTGGTCGTGCTGATGGCGATCGCCGGCTGGTTCAGCTACCGCGCCGGCCTGCAGGAGGCCGGCGAGATGTTCGACGCACGCCTGGTGCAGTCCACGCGCGTGCTGGTGGGCCTGGTCGACGAACCGCTGGGCGAACTGAGCACGGCCTATCCCGGCGAACCGATCGTGCTGCGCGGCTGGCACGGGCAGGCGCATGGCGTCGGCGAGGCGCTGGCGTTCGACGACGGCCACGCCTACGAGAACAAGCTGGCGTTCCAGGTGTGGGACGCGCAGGGCCGCCTGCTGCTGCGCTCCGACAGCGCACCGACCACGCCGCTCGCGCCGCGCGAGCCGGGCTACGCCAACGTCGAGCGCGATGGCGGCCAGTGGCGCGCGTTCACGCTGCGCTCGCCGCGCGGACGCTGGTTCCAGTCGGCGGAACTGTCCGACATCCGCCAGGAGCTGGCGGAGGACATCGCCGGCGGCACCCTGCTGCCGTTGCTGCTGGCGTTGCCGCTGATGGTGCTGGCGATCTGGTGGAGCGTCGACCGCGCCACCCGCGCGCTGCGCCGGCTGTCGCTGGAGATCGGCGAGCGCGATCCCGAACGCATGGCGCCGCTGGATCCGGCGACGGCGCCGCGCGAGGCGCGCGGCCTGGTCGACGCGATCAACGGGCTGCTGGGCCGGCTCGACGTCGCGCTCACCCGCGAGCGGCGCTTCGTCGCGGACGCCGCGCACGAGCTGCGCACCCCGATCAGTGCGCTCAAGGTGCACGCGGGCAACGTGCGCGACGCCGGCGACGCGGACGAGCGCATCGAATCGCAGCGCCAGCTCGCCGACAGCATCGGCCGCGTCGAACGGCTGGCGGCGCAGCTGCTGTCGCTGAGCCGTGCCGAGAACGCCGGAGGCCCGGTCGCGCGCGCGCGGCTCAGCCTCGATGCGCTGGTGCGGACCGAACTGGAGGACCTGCGCCCGCTGGCCGAGCGCAAGCGGCAGGCGCTGTCGCTGGGGCTGGACGACGCGCAGGTGCGCGGCGACGAGGTCGCGCTGGGCCTGCTGGTGCGCAACCTGGTCGAGAACGCCGTGCGCTACACGCCCGAAGGCGGGCGCATCGACGTGCGCACCGCGCACGCCGGTGGCGTCGCCACGATCACGGTCGAGGACAGCGGACCCGGCATCCCCGAGGCGGACCGCGACCGCGTGTTCGACCGCTTCTACCGCATCCTCGGCAGCGGCCACGACGGCAGCGGCCTGGGCCTGGCGATCGTGCGCGAAGTCGCCGCGACCCACGGCGGCGTGGTCACCCTGGCGGCTTCGCCGCGGCTCGGCGGCCTCTCGATCCGTGTCGACCTGCCGGCCGCGGAGGCCTGAAGCGCGCGCTCAGTGGCTGCGCATGAGCAGCGCGCGGTATTCCTTCGGCGGCATTCCCACCACCATCTTGAACTGGCGCGAGAACGCACTCTGGTCGGAGAAGCCGCAGGACTGGCCGATGTCGGCGATGCTGGCCCCGGTGCGCAGCAGGCGCATCGCTTCCTCGATCCGCAGCTTGGTCAGCAGTTGTTGCGGCGTGAGCTGGAACACGCGCTTGAACTGGCGCTCAAGCTGGGCCACGGACACCCCGGCGATCTCGGCCAGCGCCTGCACCCGCAACGGCGCGCCGTAGTTCGCGCGCATGTGCTTGAGCGCCGATTCCACCCGGTTGAACGAGGAATGCTGCCTGTCGGGCAGGCCGAGGTCGCGCGAAATGCCGATCACGCCGGCCACGCGGCCACCGTCGTACAGCGGCCGCTTGAAGGTCAGGCACCAGCCGGCGGCGCGGTTGGGATACAGGTGCAGTTCCAGCTGGTCCTCGATCACCTCGCCCTGCAGCGCGCGCTGGTCCTGGAGCAGGTAGGTCTCGCCCAGCCGCGACGGGAACACCTGCAGCGACGTGCGCCCGACCAGGTCCCCGCGCTGCTTCAGGCCCAGCCGCTGGAGCAGCGTCGCGTTGACGTGGGTATAGCGGCATTCGCGGTCCTTGATGAAGAAGACCACGTTGGGCAGGGCGTCGAACAGGTTCTGCAGTTCGTCCGGGGGTAGCTGGATGGCGATGGCGGCGGCTCCTGAGGGCACGGGTGGGCAAGTGGGATCATGCGCCCATCGCGTCCCCGCGCCGGCGCCGGACGCAGCCCGCCGCCGCCTCGCTGCATCCGGGCGGCGCGCGCGGGCTCAACGTGCCGGCGCGACGCGCTGGTCCTCGATGAAACGCTTCATGGACTCTTCGAGAACCGGCAGCGGAACCGGACCGATCGCCAGCAAGGCATCGTGGAAGGCGCGCTGGTCGAAGCGTGGGCCCAGCGCCGCCTCGGCCTCGGCGCGGTGCCGCCGGATCTGCAGTTCGCCCAGCTTGTAGGCGGCCGCCTGCCCGGGCTGGCCGATGTAGCGGTCGACCTCGGTCACGATCTCGTGCTCGGCCAGCGCGGTGTTGTCGCGCAGGTAGGCGATGGCGCGCTCGCGGCTCCAGCCGAAGGCGTGGATGCCGGTGTCGATCACCAGCCGCGCCGCGCGCCAGGCCTCGTAGGTCAGGCGTCCGAAATCCTCGTAGGGGGTCTGGTAGATCCCCATCTGCACCCCCAGCCATTCCGTGTACAGGCCCCAGCCTTCGATGTAGCCGGAGAACTTCGCCTGCTGCCGGAACGGCGGTCTTGCCGGCGCCTCCAGCGCCAGCGCGAACTGGAAGCTGTGGCCGGGCGTGCATTCGTGCAGGGCCAGCGCCGGCAACGTGTACAGCGGTCGCGCCGGCAGGTTGTAGGTGTTGAACATGCAGTTCTGCAGGCCGCCACGGCCGCCGGTGTTGGTCGCCGCGATCTCCGCCGGGATCGCGACCAGGCCGTGGCGGTAGCGCGGCAGGGTGCCGATCACGTGGCGCAGCTGCCCGTTCGCGCGCATCACCACCAGCGAGGCCCGGCCGAGCAGTTCGTCCGGCGTGGTGGCGTAGAACTGCGGGTCGGTGCGCAGGAACTCGAGGAACTGGGCGAAGCTGCCGCGGAAGCCGACCTGGCGGATGATCGCGTCCATCTCGCCGCGGATGCGCGCCATCTCGTCCAGCCCGACCTGGTGGATCTGCGCCGGGGTCATGTCCAGGGTGGTGAACTTGCGCAGCATCGCCTGGTAGTAGGCCGCGCCGTCGGGCAGCTCCGAGGCGCCGAGCGTCGTGCGCGCGCGCGGGACGTATTCCTCGCGGAGGAAGGCCAGCAGCGTGCGGTAGGCCGGTACGGCGGCGTCGCCGATCGCGGCCATCGCCTCGGCGCGCAGCTGGCGTTGCTCGGCCTCCGGGATCTGCGCCGGCATGCGCCGGAACGGCGCGTACAGCGGATTGTCCTCGCCGGCGACGGTGAACGGCACGACCGTGGCGTCGCGCCCGTCCAGCACCACCTTCGGCAGCGAGAAGCCGCGGTCCAGCCCCGCGCGCATGTTGGCGATCTGTTCGTCGAAATAGCGCGGCACGTCGCGCATGCGCGCGATCTGGCGGCGATAGCCCGCGGCATCGGTGATCCCGGCACGCGGGACGATGCTCGCCCAGAAGAAGTTGTTGGCGGTGAACGGCGCCTCGTAGGTGCGGAAGCGGATGTCGTTGGCCTGCGCCTCGACCAGGGTGCGGAAGATGCGTGCGTTGATGCGTTCCTCGGCGGACAGCGCGGCGACGTCGATGGCGTCGAGCCGTTCCAGCACCGTCGTCCAGTACGCCAGCCGGCGCTGCTGGGTGGCCGCGTCCACGCGCGGCAACCGGTCCGGCTGGACGTCGGCGTTCGGGTCCTCGTCGTCCGCCTGCTCGCGGCGCCAGGCCCATTCGGCGTCGTAGATCGCGCGCAGCGCGGCATCCGCGGCATTGTCGTCCGCGGCGGCGGCCGGCCCGGCGGCGAGGCCGGCCAGCAGCAGCGCGCAGGCGAGGGCGATGCGGGGGCGTCGGCGCGGGACATCGGTCATGCGGGCACTCCTGTCGATGGCGTGGGCCATGCGCGTCGCGGACGCGTTCCTGCCGGGTCAGCCGCCCGCGGGCGGCGGCCGGTCGAACGCAAGGCGCAGGCCGATGTGGCTGGTGCCGAGGCCGACGTCCTGCCCGGCGCGGGCGGTCACGCGGTAGCGGCGGCAGTAGTCGGGCGAACACAGGTACGAGCCGCCCTTGATGATCGCGACCGGGCCGTCGCCTTCGGGCGCGCGCGCGTCGGGGTTGCCGGGTGCGATCTGCGCCTGGCTGGCGTAACGGTCGCCGGTCCACTCCCAGGCGTTGCCGATCATGTCGTGCAGGCCGTAGGCGTTCGCGGCGAAGCAGCCGGCGGGCGCAAGCCCGACGTAGCCGTCGTCGCCGCTGTTGAACTCGGGGAAGGCGCCCTGCCAGGTGTTGGCGTTACCGGGCTGGCGCATCGACGGCGGCTGCCCGCCGCGCGCGGCGAATTCCCACTCGGCCTCGGTGGGGAGGCGACCCCCACGCCACTGCGCGTAGCGCTGCGCGTCCTCGAAGGCGACGTGCACCACCGGATCGGCCGGCTGCGCGTCCGGGCCATCGGGGCCCTGCGGCTTGCGCCAGTAGGCGCCCGGCACGTAGGACCACCAGTCCAGCGCGGCCGGGCCATCGGCGCGTGGCGGCGTGAACACCGCCGACCCGGGCTGCAGCATCTCCGGCGGCGCGCCCGGGTAGGCGGCCGGGTCCACCGGGCGCTCGGCGACGGTGACGTAGCCGGTGGCGGCGACGAACTGCGCGAACTGCGCATTGGTGACTTCATGGCGTTCCAGCCAGAACCCGGCCACATCGGTCGCGCGGACCGGCGCCTCTTCGGGATAGGCCTGGTCCGAGCCCATGTCGAAATGTCCGCCCGGGATCCAGACGGTGCCGCCATCGGGGACGATGCAGCGCGCCGCATGCGCGTTCGCCGGTGCCGCCGCGACCGCATCGGCCGCGGGTGTGGCCGCGGGCGCCGGCTCCTGCCCGCAGGCGGTCAGCAGCAGGCTCGCGGCGAGCAGCGCGCGGTCCCGGTGGCGACCGGGACGCATGCGCGGCGTGGCGGCGGGCGCGGGCATCAGGGGGCGGGCTTCTCGCGCGGCGTCCTCGCCTTGTAGGCGCGGTACTCCTCGACGGAGGCGAACGGTGGGATGTGGTGCGGCATCAGCTTCACCAGTGGGCCGAGCGGCGCCGCGTCGGTCGGGATCATCGCCGCCAGCCGCGCCTTGTCGGCAGCCGCGCGCGGATCGTCGGCGCGGTTGTGCCATTCCAGCGGATCGGTGGCGAGGTCGTAGAACTCCTCGGAGCCATCGATGTAGCGGATGTAGTGCAGGCTGCCGCTGCGGATCGAGAACTCGTTGTAGTCGTAGGTCGAGATCGCGGGGTAATCCCACTTCGCCATCGGATCGGCGAGCAGCGGCACCAGGCTGTGGCCATCCATGCCCGGCTTGGCCGGCAGGCCGGCGAGCTGGGTGAGGGTGGGGAAGAGGTCCATCAGCGAGGTCAGGCTGTCCACGCGCCCGCCGCGCACCGAGCCCGCGGGCAGGGTGGCGGACGCGCCGGGCGGGACGTCGACCATCATCACCGTGCGCAGGATGTTCTCCCACAGCGCGAACTTTCGCCAATGCTGCTTCTGGCCGAAGCCCCAGCCGTGGTCGGAGAACAGCACGATGATGGTGTTGCCGGCGTGCGGGCTGGCATCGATCGCGTCGATCATCTGCCCGAACAGGTCATCCGCATAGGCGATCGAGGCGAGGTAGGCCTGCACCACCTGGCGTTCGTTGTGCGATTCGGTGACGTGCTTGTGGTAGTTGCCGCCGCGGTGCGCCAGTTCCCAGCCGCGCTCGGGGATGTCGTCGAGGTCGTTCTCCAGCGTTGGCGGCAGCTGCACCGTCTCCAGCGGGAACATGTCGAAATACTTGCGCGGCACGTACCACGGGTTGTGCGGCCGGTACACGCCCAGCGCGAGCAGGAAGGGCTGGCCGGTGGGCAGCGCATCGAGCTTGTCGATTGCCCAGCGCAGCGAGGTGTAGTCGCCGGTCTCCTCGGTCGGCACGTCCATCGGGCCCCAGTCGAACGCGGTATACATGTTCTCGAACATGGGCATGTTGATCGGCGTGGCCGGGTCGTCGGACATCGACGCGGTGACCGAACCGTCCTGCTTCGGTTGCTGGTACTTGGGCATCTGCTGCGTGAGCGAGGGGTAGAACTCGTGCCAGGAGCGCGGGTCGGGCTGGTTGTTGTGGAAGATCTTGCCGGCGCCACCGGTCCAGTAGCCGGCCTTGCGGAAGTATTCGGGCAACATCACCTCGTCGGGCAGCACCTGGCGCCAGCTCTGGTAGTTGGAATACATGCCGGTGCGGTACGGCGCGCGCCCCGAGAGCAACGCGGTGCGCGAGGGGTTGCACGAAGGCGACGCGGTGTAGGTGCGGGCGAAGTTGACCGCGCGCTGCGCGAAACGGTCGATGTTGGGCGTGCGCGCCTGCGGGTGGCCGCGCAGGGGTCCGATCCAGTCGTTGAGGTCGTCGAGCGAGATCAGCACGATGTTCGGACGTGCCGCGGCCGCCGGGCTTGCGGCTACCGGGCCCGCGGCCGTGTCGATCGTCGCCTGCGACCAGGCCGCGGGCATCACCAGCAGCGCGCAGGCGGCGATCGCGGGCAGCAGGCGCCTGGGGAACAAGGGGGCTCGCATGGACGTCTCCTCTGCACGTGTCCGGGGCCGACGGCCGCATGCCGGGCGCGCCACGAATGGCGTCGCGAGACACGCACCGGGCGGCACCGGTGATGGGTCGCCAGTGTCCGGAGTATCGGCGGCCCTTCCCGGCGCGGTCTAGCACGCGATGCGCCCGGTCGATGCGGAAATCGGCACAAGGCGCGAGGCGGCCGATCCGCTGGCAGCGCTGTCGTCCGCGCCCGTGGCGCGCATCCGGCGCCGGCGAACTGGAACGGAGCGCGCAGGAATTCTTCCATTGTGCGGATTTCCGCACCCATTTCCGGAATTGGACACAAGACGCATGGTCATCCGCTTGCCGACACTGCAAGGGCAACGGGAGGGGTGTCCTGTGGCCGGAGTTCGCGGCGGCGGGACAGACGGACTCCGCATCACAATACGAACGGGGGCAAAGCTCATGCAAACCTACAGGACCAACCGACTGCACGGCGCCATCTTGCTGGCACTGGGCGCGGGCACGTGCCTGGCCGCATTGCCGGCGTCCGCCATCGCGCAGGACGGGCAGGCGACGGCCACGACGACGAACAAGCAACCGACCGACCTCGACGGCGTGCGCGTGACCGGCTCGCGGCTGCGCCAGGTCGACGTCGAGACCGCGCAGCCGATCACCCTGATCGACCGCGCGCAGATCGAGAAACAGGGCTTCCAGACGGTCGGCGACATCCTCCAGAACGACCCGGCCATGGGCACCCCGCCCAATACCCGCGCCACCGCCAATGCCGGTGGCACCGGTGACGTCGGCGGCAACTACGCCAGCCTCCGCCGGCTCGGCCCGCAGCGCAGCCTGGTGCTGGTCAACGGCCAGCGCATGGGCACCTCCGTGCAGGGCTTCGCCGACCTGTCGCTGATCCCGGCCGCGGCCGTCGAGCGCATCGAGATCCTCAAGGACGGCGCGTCCTCGATCTACGGTTCCGATGCGATCGCCGGCGTCATCAACATCATCACCCGCACCGATTTCGACGGTGCCATCGTCGATACCTACCTCGGCCAGTACGGCCAGGGCGACGGCACGATCAAGAAGGGCAGCTTCGTGTTCGGCCATACCGGCGAGCGCTACGCGCTGACGGTCGGCGCCGAGGCCTCCAACGAGGACGCGGTGCTGGCGTCGGACCGCGAGTTCAGCGCCTACCCGCGTTCGTACCTGCACCCGACCGACAACTGGGCGGCGAACATCGGCGGCTTCACCACCACCGCGACCAACCGCGTGCCCGGCCTTCCCAACGGCACGCGCGTGGTGCTGCGGCCCGGCGGCAACCCGCGCAACATCAACGACTACATCCGCCAGGACATGAACACCGGGAGCTGCCTGCCCAGCGCCGGTGCCACCATCGACGGCTGCGTGCCGGGCTCGACCCTGCACAAGATCAACGGCCGCGACGGCTTCACCTTGCGCATGCCGATGGCGACGCGTTCGGTGTTCGCGGACTTCAAGTTCGACCTGACCGACAGCATCGCCTGGCGCACCAACCTGCTCTACAGCACGCGCAACGGCGTGGCCACGCTCGGCGGCACGCCCGGCCCGCCGACCAACTGGGAGCCCACGCGCCCGGGCATGTCGGCCAACAGCTACTTCAATCCCACCGGCGCCACGCTGACCACCTGGACGCGGCAGACCTCCGAGATCCCGCGGCAGTGGGACCGGACCCTGACGACGCGGCGCCTGTCGTCGATCGTCAGCGGCACCGCCAGCTGGGGCTCCCGCCACGTCGACTGGGACGTGGGCGCGCTGTACACGCGCAGCGAGAACGAGCAGATCGGCTACGGCCACCTCAACACCATCAACCTGCAGCGCGCGGTCGGCCCGTCCTTCCTCAACGGCCAGGGCCAGGTGCAATGCGGCACGGCTGCGGCACCGATCGCGTTCAGCGAGTGCGTGCCGTTCAATCCGTTCCTGCCGATGGGGGTGGAAGGCCCCGGCGGCCTGACCAACAACCGCGAGCTGCAGGACTACCTGTTCCAGCCGTTCACCAACAGCGGCCGGACCGAGACCAAGGATTTCGTGGCCAACGTCGCCACCACGCTGTTCAGCCTGCCCGGCGGCGAGATCGGCATCGCCGCGGGCGTGGAACGCCGCGTCGAGACCGGTGACTTCATCCCGGCGCTGGTGTCCACCCTGGGCCAGGTGTCGGCGCTCTCCGCCGGCCCGACGCGCGGCAGCTACAGCCTCAACGAAGCGTATGTCGAGATGGAGCTGCCGATCCTGTCCGGCCTGCCGTTCGCCAAGGAACTGAGCTTCAGCCTCGCCACGCGCTTCTCCGACTACAACACCTTCGGCGAAACCACCAACAGCAAGTTCGGCCTGCGCTGGCGGCCCAACGACACGCTGCTGGTGCGCGCCACGGTGGCGGACGGGTTCCGGGCGCCGACCATCGCCGACCTGCATGGCGGCGGTTCGACCACCTTCCCGCAGTACAGCGATCCCTGCGACACCGTGTTCGGCAGCGCCGCGACCAACGCCACCACCCGGGCCAACTGCGCCCGCGACCTCGGCGCGCTGGCGCCCACCTTCCGCCAGCTGGGCGCCAACCTGCAGCCGGTCGGACAGGCCACGGCGGCGACCGGGGTCCCGTTCCTGGGGACGTCCAATCCCGACCTGCTGCCGGAGACGGCGAAGTCGCAGACCATCGGCGTGGTCTGGAGCCCGAAGTTCATCGAGGGCTTCAGCGTCACCGTCGACTGGTGGAAGATCCGGATCGAGAACACGATCGTCGACGACAGCCCGAACAACATCCTCAACGACTGCTACGTGCTCGGCATCACCAGCCGCTGCCAGCCCACCGCCGGCACCTCGTTCACCCGCGACCCGGCGCGCGGCTACATCTCGCAGCTCACCTTCTCCAGCACCAACGCCGGCTTCCGCAAGGTGGAGGGCTATGACGTCAACCTGCGCTATCGCCTGCCGGCGACGCGCATCGGCAACTTCGTGGCCTCGCTCAACACCGCCTACCTGGCCAAGAACTACAACCTGTCCAGCAACACCCCCCGGCGGGCGCTGTCCAACGTCGGCGAGGACGCCAACTTCCGCGTGCGTGCCCTCGCCAACCTCAACTGGGAGTACGGCAACTTCGGTGCCAGCTGGAGCACGCGCTACTACTCCGGCCTGTCCGAGCCGTGCACCTACTTCATCACCACGATCATGGAGCCGCACCTGGAGTGCAACGACATCGGCTACCGCCCGACCGGCAACCTGCCGGGCCAGGGCGTGGAGTCGGCGTTGTCGCGGCTCAACCACACCGGGTCGAATGCGTTCCACGATGTGCAGGTACGCTGGAAGACGTCGTGGGATGCAAGCATCGCGCTGGGCGCCAACAACGTGTTCGCGCACTACGGGCCGGTGATGTACAGCGCGCCGGGATCGACCTTCGCCTACTATGGCGGCTTCGACATCGGCCGTTTCATCTACATGAAGTACACGCAGAAGTTCTGAGGGGACCGACGGATGAGAAGCGTCGGCTTGATCGGCGGGTTGTCGTGGCATGCCAGCGCGGAGTACTACCGCCACATCAACCAGGCGGTGAACGCGCACTTCGGCAACAACACCAACCCGCCGATCCTGCTCGACACCCTCGACCAGCACGACATCCACCGCCTGCAGGCCGCAGGCAGGTGGGACCAGATCGAACGGATCCTGCTGCGTTCCGCGCGCCGCCTGCAGGCGGCCGGCGTCGAGGCGGTGGCGTTCTGCGCGAACACGCCGCACAAGGTGTATCCCGGCGTCGCCGCCGGGCTGCGCGTGCCGGTGCTGCACATCGCCGATGCCACCGGCGAGGCGATCCGCGCCGCCGCCGTCGGCAACGTCGGACTGTTGGGGACGCGCTACGTGATGGAGGATGGCTACATCGCCAAGTGGCTGTCCGCGCATTACGGCATCGACACCCTGGTGCCGCCGGCCGCGGCGCGTGAACGGATCCACGCGATCATCCAGCGGGAGCTGGCGCTTGGCCGGCTCGGCGACGACAGCCGCGCCTTCCTGCTGGCGCAGATGGACACGCTGCGTGCCGCGGGCGCCGGCGGCATCATCCTCGGCTGCACCGAGCTGCCCCTGGTCTTCGCAGCCGGCGACTTCGCGCTGCCGCTGTTCGACACCACCCGGCTGCACGCCGACAAGGTGGTCGACTTCATCCTGTCACCGGAGGCCACGCGCCATGCACGAAGTTCGTAAGTCTGCTCGTCGTCGCGGGTCGATCGTCGCGGCGTACGCCGTGGGCCTGGGTTTGCTGTTCGGGCTTGCGATGGGCGGCGCGGCCGCACGGGACGACGCGCGCACTGCCGAGCTGGACGCCGCGTTCGCGCGCTACTTCGCGCCGGAGGCGCATGGCCTGGTCGTCGACCTCGACCTGCAGGCCTCGTTCGCAGGCGATGGCGGCGAGGTGGCCTATCGCACGGGACCGCTCGAGCACGGCGAGTTCCGGCTCGCCGACCCGGTGCAGGGCGCCACGCGCCTGCTGGTCGACGAGGCCACGCTGCGGGCCGCGCTCTCCGCGGCGGGGGCGCCTGCCGGTGCGCCGCGACTGGTGCGCTACCTGCCGGCCCGGCAACGGCTGGTGCTGGCGGTCGGCGACGGCGGCCGTGCGCCCGATCCCTTCTCCGGCGCGGCGCTCGGGGACTCGCGCCAGTGGGCCTACGACCTCGCCACGGGCCAGGCGTCGGTGCAGCCACGGGAAGCGCCGCCACGGGAACTGGTCTCGCCCGATGGCCGTTCGCGCCTGTTCGTGCGCGACTACAACCTGTGGCTGCGCGACGAAGCCGGCGAAACGGCACTCACCAAGGACGGCAACTACGACCGCCGCTATGCCACCAACTACCCGCGTTTCAGCCAGCAGGCCGAAGCCGGCAGCGACCTGCCGCCGATGCGGATCGAGGCCGAGTGGTCGCCCGACAGCCGCCACGTGCTGACCTACCGCCTCGACCGCAACGGCGCCAGGATCCACGAGGGCGTGCAGACGCAACCGCCCGGCGGCGGCCCGGCGCGCACGTTCAACTACGTGTATCCCAATGCCGGCGAGGCGCAGGTACCGCTGCTGCAGCCGATCCTGGTCGATGCATCGACGCGCACCGTGCGCGACCTCGACGTGCCGGTGCTGCAGATGGTGTTCCCGGTGCCGCCGAAACTGTCGTGGAACAACGGCCGGATCTTCTACGAATGGGCCTCGCGCGGGCAGGGCGAGAACACGCTGTTCGAGGTCGATCCCGCCACCGGGCGCGGGCAGGTCCGCGTCCGCGAGGCGCTCGAACCCAACGTCACCGCCGCATCCACCGTGATCCGGCCGCAGCCGGAGCTGGGCGGTACCGTGCTGGTGTCCGAGCGCAGCGGCTGGGCGCAGCTGTACCTGGTGCCCGATGGCAGCGATCCTGCCGGCGGCAGGCGCCTGACCGAAGGCGATTGGGAAATCAGCGCGCTGCTCCACGCGTCGCCCGACGGCATCCTGGTGACGGGCAAGGGCCGCGAGCCCGGCGAGAACCCATACTACGACCACCTGTACAGGGTGGGCCTCGACGGCAGCCTGCTCCGGCTGACGCCGGAGCCGCTGAACCACGAGGTGGAGGTGTCGAAGGACGGGCAGTGGTTCCTCGACCGGATGTCGAGCCCCTCGCAGCCGCCGCTGACGGTGCTGCGCAGCACGCGCGACGGCCGCACCGCGCTGGAGCTGGGGCGTGCCGATCCCTCGGCGCTGCTGGCCGACGGCTTCCGCGTGCCGGAAGTGTTCCAGGGCCTGGCGACGGACGGAAAGACGCCGCTGTACGCTACCATCTTCCGCCCGCGCAACTTCGACCCGACGCACCGCTATCCGGTGATCGAGCACATCTACACCGGGCCGACGCGGCACCGCTTCCGCGGCGACTACGCCGCCAACATCGCCGGGATGCAGAGCGCGCTCACCCAGCTCGGCGCGATCGTGGTGACGATCGACGCGCCGGGCACCCTCGGCCGCGGCCGTGCGTTCCGCATGCAGGCCTTCCGCAACCTGCACGCGGTGGGCGTCGACGACCACGTGGGCATGCTGCGGCAGATGCAGGCGCGCTATCCGTCCATGGACATCGACCGTGGCGTCGGCGCGATCGGCGGGTCCTCCGGCGGCTACGACACCTTCCGCTTCATGGTGCGGCGTCCCGACATCTACGTGGCCGGCGTGTCGCAGTCGGGCAACCATCAGCTGCGCATGGTCAAGGCCTGGTGGCCGGAGATGCAGATGGGCCTGCCCGATGAATCGGTATGGGCGGCGAACTCGAACGCCACCTATGCCGATCGCCTGCAGGGCAAGCTGCTGCTGGTGCATGGCGACCTCGACGACAACGTGCCGATCGGAACCACGCTCACCCTGGCGGCGGCGCTGGACAAGGCCGGCAAGCCCTATGAACTGCTGGTCCTGCCGAACGTGGGCCACTCGGTGCGCACGCCGGAGTTCCATCGCGCGGTGCGCCGCTTCTTCCTTGCCGAACTGATCACGCGCGAAGTCCCGCGCGCGACCGCGCCGGACGCCCCGTAGACGCCCGCGGCGACAGGGCCCGGGCGCTTGCCGCGGGCCTGCCGACGCGGCTTGCGGCCGGCGGCCCGCGGGCCGCGACACGGCGCCGTACGGTCGCCGTCTTTATGCGGATTTCCGCATCGATCCCACCGATGGCGTGCTAGTCCGCGGCGAAGGCCGGCAACCACAATGGGCCATGCAGACAGTCATGGTCATCGATTCGCACACGGCCGGAGAGCCTACCCGCGTGGTGCTGTCGGGCTTCCCGGACCTCGGCACGGACAGCCTTGCGGAACGTCGCGCGCGCTTCCGGAAATACTTCGACCGGTGGCGCAGCGCGATCGCCTGCGAGCCGCGCGGCTCCGACACCGTCGTCGGCGCGCTGCTGCAGGCGCCGGTCGATCCGCGCTGCTGCGCCGGGGTGATCTTCTTCAACAACGTCGGCTACCTCGGCATGTGCGGTCACGGCACGATCGGCCTCACCCGCACCCTGTGGCACCTCGGGCGGATCGCGCCGGGCGCGCACCTCATCGAGACCCCGGTCGGCGTGGTCGGCGTGGAGCTGCACGACGACGGCCGCGTGTCGGTGGACAACGTGGAGAGCTATCGCGCGGCCGCCGCCGTCGCGGTCGACGTGCCCGGCCACGGCCGCGTGGTCGGCGACATCGCCTGGGGCGGCAACTGGTTCTTCATCACCGGGCACTCGCCGGCGCCGCTCGACCTGGCGCACGAACCCGAGCTCAGCGCATTCACGCTGGCGGTGCAGCGGGCGATCGACGCGGCGGGGATCCGCGGCGACGACGACGGCATCATCGACCACATCGAGGTCAGCGGCTACGCGCCCGACGGTTCGGGCGCGCGCAACTTCGTGATGTGCCCCGGCGGCGCCTACGACCGCTCTCCCTGCGGCACCGGCACCAGCGCCAAGCTGGCCTGCCTGCACGCCGACGGCCAGCTGCGCGAGGGCCAGTCCTGGCTGCAGCAGGGCATTCTCGGCAGCACGTTCGAAGGCGTGTTCCGCATCGGTGAGCGCGGCGTGCTGCCGCGCATCACCGGGCGCGCCTGGGTCACCGGCAGCGCCGAGATCCTGATCGAACACGACGACCCGTTCGCCTGGGGCATCCGCAAGGAGGCCTAGGGTGCGCAGCTACGACCTCATCGTCGTCGGCGCCGGCATCATCGGCGCGCATTGCGCCGACCTGGCGGTCGCCAGCGGGCGCAAGGTGGCGATCGTCGAGGCCGGCGTGGTCGGCGGCGGCGCGACGGCGGCAGCGATGGGGCACCTGGTGGCGATGGACGAGGATCCCGCCGAGCTGGCATTGAGCCGCTACTCGCTGCGGCTGTGGGATGGCTACGAAGACCTGCCGCAGGCCGAGTTCCGGCGTTGCGGCACGCTGTGGGTGGCGGCCAGCGAAGCCGAGTACGACGCGATCCCAGCGCGGATCGCGCGCCTGGGCCAGGTCGGCGTGCGCGCCGAGCGCGTCGATCCGGCCGCGCTGCGCGAACTCGAACCGACGCTGGCCCACGACCTGTGCGGCGGCATGCGCGTGCGCGACGAAGCCGTGGTCTATCCGCCGCGCATCGCCGGCTGGCTGGTCGAACGCTGCGTCGCCGCCGGCGCGCGGCTCTATGCGGGCCGCCAGGCGCTGCGCCTGCATCCGGATGGCGTGCAGCTCGACCGCGGCACGCGCCTGCACGGTCCGGTGCTGCTCGCCACCGGCGGCGCGACCAGCGCCCTGGTGCCGGAGCTGCGCATGCACCAGCGTCGTGGCCACCTCGTGGTCACCGACCGCCATCCCGGCATGCTGCACCACCAGGTGCTGGAGCTGGGCTACGCCGACAGCGCGCACGGCGATGCCGAGACCAGCGTGGCGTTCAACGTGCAGCCGCGGCCGACCGGACAGCTGCTGGTGGGCTCGTCGCGCGAGCGCGGTGCGACCGGACGCGAGATCAATCCGGTGGTCCTGCGGCGCATGCTGCAGCGTGCGTTCCGCTTCCTGCCGGCCCTGCGCCAGCTGCAGGCGATCCGTGCCTGGACCGGGCAACGCCCGAGTACGCCCGATGGCCGTCCGTACATCGGCGCCGTCCCGGGCCGCCGCGACGTGTGGGTTGCCGCCGGCCATGAAGGGCTCGGCGTCACCACCGCGACCGGCACCGCGCGCCTGTTGTTCGACCTGATCGACGGCCATCGCCCGGCGCTGGATCCGGCCGCGTACGACCCGGCGCGGAGCGTGGCGTGACCGCGAGCGCCGTCGCGCCGGCCAACGTGTGCCTCGTCATCGACGGGGTCGAGGTCACGGTCGCCCGTGGCACCAGCGTGGCGGCGGCGATCGCGCACGCGGGCGCGGGCGGACGCCGGTCGGTCCTGGGCCAGCCGCGCGCGCCGCTGTGCGGCATGGGCATCTGCTTCGAATGCCGGGCGACCATCGACGGCCACGCCCAGCGGCGCACCTGCCTGGTGCCGGCCGCCAACGGCATGGTGGTGGTGACCGATGGCTGAGCGGCGCCTCGATTGCGACGTCGCGGTGGTCGGCGCCGGCCCCGCGGGCCTGTCCGCCGCGCGTGCCGCCGCCTCCGCCGGCGCGCGCGTGGTGCTGCTCGATCCGCAGCCCAGGCCCGGCGGCCAGGTCTGGCGCAACGACGTCATGCACGGCATGCCGGCGCGCTCCCTGGCCCTGCAGGCAGCGCTGCGCGCCTCGCCGGACACCACGCTGCTGATGCGTTCCGAAGCGGTCGCGGCGATGAAGGGCACGCTGTTCGTGCATGTCGACGGTGACGCGGTGGAACTGCACCACGCCGCGCTGGTGCTGGCCACGGGCGCGCGCGAGTTGCTGCTGCCGTTTCCCGGCTGGACGCTGCCGGGCGTCACCGGCGCGGGCGGCGCGCAGGCGCTGGCCAAGCAGGGCTGGCCACTGCGCGGCAAGCGCGTGTTGCTGGCGGGCACGGGGCCGCTGCTGCTCGCCGCCGGCAACACCCTGCGTGCGCACGGCGCGCAGGTGCTGGCGATCCTTGAACAGGCGCCGCTGGCCGAGGTGGCCGCGTTCGCCGCCGGGCTCTGGCGCTGGCCAGGCAAGGCGCGCCAGGCGGCGGCGATCCGCGCCGCGCTGTGGCGCACGCCCTACCGCTGCAACAGCCATGTGCTGCGCGCGTTCGGCGAGGACCGGCTGCGTGCGGTGCAGGTCAGCCTCGATGGCGCCATCGAGACCGTCGAATGCGACCAGCTTGCCTGCGGCTTCGGGCTGGTGCCCAACGTCGAGCTCGCGCAGTCGCTGGGCTGCGAACTGGCCTACGACGGCGCGCATCCCCGGGTCATGGTCGACGACTGGCAGCGCAGCTCCGTCGAGGGCGTGCTGGCCGCGGGCGAAGCCTGTGGCATCGGCGGCCTCGACTGCGCCGAGGTCGAAGGCGCGATCGCCGGCCATGTCGCCGTCGCCGCGCTCGACGCCGCGCGCGCACTGTGGCCGCGCAGGCGCCGTGCACGCCGCTTCGCCGCTGATCTGCAGCGCCGGTTCGCGCTGGGCGACCACGTGCGCGCGCTGGCCGACGACGACACCATCCTGTGCCGTTGCGAGGACGTGCCGCTGTCGGCGATCCCCGAACACATGCAGGGGCGCGAGGCCAAGCTGGCCACGCGCTGCGGCATGGGCGCCTGCCAGGGCCGCGTCTGCGGCACCGCGCTGGCGGAGCTGCGTCGCGTCCGCCGCGGTGGCCTGCGCCCACCGGTTTTTCCCGTGTCGCTGGAGGTGCTGGCCGGCTTTGGCCAGGACGATCCGGCGAACCCATCCCCAGGAGTCGCGAAATGAGCAAGACCATGTGGCAGGGTGTCATTCCTGCACTGACCACCCCTTTCACCGCCGACGGCGAGGTCGACCACGACTTCCTCGCGCGGCATGCGCGCTGGCAGGTGGAGGCCGGCTGCATCGGCGTGGTCCCACTCGGATCGTTGGGGGAAAGCGCGACCCTGTCGTTCGAGGAAAAGGTGGCGATCGTGCGCACCCTGGTGCGCGCGCTCGGCGACACCGCCCCGGTGATCCCGGGCATCGCCGCACTGTCCACGGACGAAGCCGTGCGCCTGGCGAAGGCAGTCGAAGCCGAGGGCGCGCGCGGGCTGATGGTGTTGCCGGCGTATGCCTATTCCACCGACTGGCGTGAAATGGGCGCGCACCTGCGCGCGGTGATCGGCGCCACCGGGCTGCCGGTCCTGCTCTACAACAACCCGATCGCCTACAAGACCGACTTCAGCGCCGCGCAGATCGCCGAACTCGCGCGCGAGTTCCCCCAGGTCGAGGCGGTCAAGGAATCCTCCGGCGACCTGCGCCGGTTCGCCGAGATCCAGGAACTCTCCGGCGACCGGCTGGTGCTGCTGACCGGCATCGACGACGCGATCGTCGAGGGCATCGCGATGGGGGCCACCGGCTGGATCGCCGGCCAGGTCAACGCTTTCCCGCACGAATCGGTGGCGCTGTTCGAGCGTGCGCGCGCCGGCGGCTATCCGGCGGTGAAGGCGCTCTACGACTGGTTCCTGCCGCTGCTGCGCCTGGACACGCTGCCCAAGTTCGTACAGCTGATCAAGCTCACCCAGCAGTGCGTGGGCTGGGGCGACGAGCGCGTGCGTGCGCCGCGGCTCGTGCTGGAAGGCAGTGAACGCGCCGCTGCGCTGGCCGTGATCGACCGCGGGATCCGGACCCGCCCCGCGCTGTGAGCCGGTCCGTGCTCGAACCGGTGCTGGTGGCGGGCGGCTGGCGCGACGCGGTCGAGCCGGTCGGCGAGCTGCGCGCGCACGATCCGTCCACCGGCGAGGCGATCGGCCCCGCGTATCCGGTCAGCGGCGGGCGCGAGGTCGAGGATGCCGTGGCCGCGGCCGTGGCGGTCGCGGAGGCGCTCGCCGCCACCGACCCGCGTCGCATCGCCGCATTCCTCGACGCCTATGCCGAAGGCATCGAGGCGCAGGCGGATCGCCTCGCCGCGCTGGCGCACCTGGAAACCGGCCTGGCGCTGGCGCCGCGGCTGCGCGACGTCGAATTGCCGCGCACCACCGGCCAGCTGAGGCAGGCCGCGCGCGCGGTGCGCGAACACAGCTGGACGCAGCCGGTGATCGATACCGCCAGCGGCCTGCGCGCCATGTTCGGTCCGCTCGGCAAGCCGGTCGTGGTGTTCGGCCCGAACAATTTCCCGTTCGCGTTCAACGCCGTCGCCGGGAGCGATTTCGCATCGGCGATCGCCGCGCGCAACCCGGTGATCGCCAAGGTGCATCCGCTGCATCCGGGCACCAGTCTGGCGCTGGCGCGGATTGCGCATGAAAGCCTGCTGTCGGTCGGGCTGCCGGCCGCCACGGTGCAGATGCTGTATCGCACCGAGCACGACGCCGCGTCGCTGCTGGTGGGACAGGCGTGCATCGGCGGGGTCGGGTTCACCGGCGGACGGGCGGGAGGGCTTGCCCTGAAGGCGCAGGCCGATGCCGCCGGCGTGCCATTCTACGGCGAGATGTCCAGCATCAATCCGGTGTTCCTGCTCGAAGGCGCGCTGTCCGCGCGCGGTGACGCGCTGGCGCTGGAGTTCTTCAATTCCTGCACCCTGGGCAGCGGCCAGTTCTGCACCAACCCCGGCCTGGTGGTGGTGCCGTCGACCGACGCGGGCGATGCCTTCGTCGCGGCGGCGGCGGCCCATTTCGACGCCGCACCGGCGCAGGTGCTGTTTTCAGAGGACGGTCGTCGCCACCTGGTGGCGGCGATCGATACCCTGCGCGTCGCCGGTGCGCAGCGGCTCGCCGGCGGCGACATCCCCGCGCGCGCCGGCTACCGGATCCAGCCGATGCTGCTGCAGGTCGAGGGCGCCAGCTTCCTCGCCGACGCCACGGCACTGCAGACCGAAGCGTTCGGACCGGTCAGCCTGCTGGTCCGCAGTACCGGCGCGGAGCAGTCGCTGGCGATCGCGCGGGCGTTCGAGGGCAGCCTGACCGCCACCGTGTACCGCGCCGCGGACGGCAGCGACGACGAGGTCGCGGCGGCGTTGCTTCCGCCGCTGCGGATGCGCGCGGGGCGCATCGTGTTCGACCGCATGCCGACCGGCGTGGCGGTGAGCCCGGCGATGAACCATGGCGGCCCGTATCCGGCCACCAGCCATCCGGGCTTCAGTTCGGTCGGCATGCCGGGCACGATCCGCCGCTTCGCCGCGCTGCACAGCTACGACAACGTGCCGCAGGCGCTGCTGCCGCCGGCGCTGCGCGACGCCAATCCCGATGGCATCTGGCGCCAGGTGGACGGACGCTGGCAGGCCGGCGACGTCGGGGCGGGCGCGTGAGCGACCAACAGATTGGCCACCTCGACCTGGTGTCGGCGCGCGCGCGGCTGGCGCCGTGGCCGACGCCCGCGCCACCGATCACGCCAGCCGAACATGATGCGCGCCTCGAGCGGGCGCGCGGATGGATGCGCGTGCAGGGCGTGGACGCGCTGCTGTTGACGGCCGGCCCGTCGCTGCGCTACTTCGCCGGCATCCCGTGGCGCGCGACCGAGCGCCTGGTGGCGATGCTGCTGACGCTCGACGGCGATCCGCTGCTGGTGTGCCCGGCGTTCGAGGAAGGCTCGCTCGACGCGGTGCTCGCGATCACGGCCGGCAAGCGCCTGTGGCAGGAGCACGAGGACCCGCATGCGCGCGTGGCGCAGGCGATGGCCGAGCGCGGCGCGCGCACGCTGGCGCTCGATCCCGGCGCTGCGTTCGCGGTGCACGTCGGCCTGCGTGCGCACCTGGACGCGACCGCCATCGTCGATGCCGGCGCGATTATCGACGGCTGTCGCATGTGCAAGTCGCCGGCGGAGCTGGCGCTGATGCAGCAGGCCTGCGACATGACCCTGTCGGTGCTGCGCCTGGCCGCCGGCATCATCCGCGAAGGCATCGGCAGCGACGAGCTGGTGCGCTTCATCGACCTGGCGCACCGTGCGCTCGGCGCCGACAACGGTTCGACCTTCTGCATCGTGCAGTTCGGCGCGACCACCGCCTTCCCGCACGGCCTGCCCGGCGTGCAACGCCTGCGCGAAGGCGAGCTGGTGCTGATCGATACCGGCTGCAGCGTGCAGGGCTACAACTCGGACATCACCCGCACCTTCATCTTCGGCGTGCCCGACAACCAGCAGCGGCGCATCTGGGCGCTGGAACGCGAGGCGCAGGCCGCGGCCTTCGCGCGGGTCCGCCCCGGGGTGCCGTGCGAGGACATCGACGCCGCCGCGCGGCGCGTGCTGGAAGCGGCGGGACTGGGCCGCGACTACCGGTTGCCGGGATTGCCGCACCGCACCGGCCACGGCTGCGGCCTGGCGATCCACGAGGCGCCCTACCTGGTGCGCGGCAACCGGCTGCCGCTGCAGCCGGGGATGTGCGCCAGCAACGAACCGATGATCGTCCTGCCCGGCGCATTCGGCGTGCGCCTGGAGGACCATTTCCACGTCACCGAGGACGGCGCGCGCTGGTTCACGCCGCCGTCTCCGGCCATCGACCGACCGTTTGCATGACCCGATCCGCCGCCGTCCCGGTCGTGCGCACGCCCGACCCGTCCGTACCGATGCAAGGTGACCCATGGCCGCACAAGGCAAGTTCCGCAAGACGCTCACGCTGACCGACCTGACCTTCATCGGGCTGGGGTCGATCTTCGGCTCCGGCTGGCTGTTCGCGGCCAGCCATGTGGCGTCGATGGCCGGGCCGGCGGGGATCCTGTCGTGGGTGTTCGGTGGCGTCGCGGTGTTCCTGCTGGGGCTGGTGTACTGCGAGCTTGGAGCGGCCTTGCCGCGTGCCGGTGGCGTGGTGCGCTATCCGGAGTACTCGCACGGCCCGCTGCTGGGCTCGTTGATGGGCTTCATCACCCTGATCGCGTTCTCGAGCCTGATCGCGATCGAGGCCGTGGCCAGCCGGCAATACGCGGCGGCGTGGTTCCCGTCGCTGACCCAGGCCGGCAGCACCAGCCCCACGCTGCTCGGGTGGGCGGTGCAGTTCGGGCTGCTGGTGCTGTTCTTCCTGCTCAACTACTTCAGCGTGAAGAGCTTCGCGATCTCCAACAACATCGTCAGCGTGTTCAAGTTCATGGTGCCGGTGCTGGTGATCGTGCTGCTGCTGGCGCACTTCGACGGCGACAACCTGCGCGTGCAGGGCTTCGCGCCCTACGGCGTCGCCGGCGTGCAGGCGGCGATCTCGACCGGCGGCATCATCTTCGCCTACCTCGGCCTGACCCCGATCGTGTCGGTCGCCAGCGAGGTGCGCGATCCGCAGCGCACGATCCCGTTCGCGCTGATCCTGTCGATCCTGCTGTCGACCGCGATCTACGTGCTGCTGCAGGTGTCCTTCCTCGGCAGCATCCCGACCGCGCAGGTCGCGACCGGCTGGGCCGGCATCGACACGCTGTACTCGCTGCCGTACCGCGACATCGCCCTGGTGCTCGGCCTGGGCTGGCTGGCGTGGCTGGTGGTGGCCGACGCCGTGGTTTCGCCCAGCGGCACCGGCAACATCTACATGAGCGCGACGCCGCGGGTGATCTACGGCTGGGCGCGCAGCATCGGCATCAAGTCGTTGACCAGGGTCGATGCAAAGTCGGGCATTCCGCGCCCGGCGCTGTGGCTCAGCTTCGCGCTGTCGGTGTTCTGGACGCTGCCGTTCCCGTCGTGGGAGAAGCTGATCGGCGTGGTCTCGGCGGCGCTCATGCTCAGCTACGCCGCGGCGCCCGTGACCGTGGCCGCGCTGCGACGCAGTGCACCGGGGCTGGCAAGGCCGTTCCGGGTGCGCGCGCTGGCGTTGCTCGGTCCATTGTCGTTCATCGTCGCCGCGCTGATCGTGTACTGGTCGCGCTGGGAAACGCTGTCGTGGCTGCTCGGCCTCCAGGTGCTGATGTTCGCCGGCTACGTGCTGTACCGGCTGCCGTCGCAGGCCGGGCGCGCGAAGCTGCTGCGGCAGGTGCAGTGCGCGCAGTGGTTGATCGTGTTCTACGTGCTGGTGATGGTGGTGTCGTACCTCGGCACCTTCGGCGGCATCGGCGCCATCCCGCACCCCTGGGACACGCTGCTGGTGGGCGTGGTGTCCTTCGGCGTGTACCTGTGGGCCGCGCGTTCGGGCCTGCGCAGCGACGAACTGGCGCTGGAAGACGACGACGGCGCGTAGGCCTGGGTCGCGCCGCCGGCGCGTGTCCCGCGCGCCGGACTGTGCGCGATTGCGCGTCCGCGGGCGCGAACCGATGCAAGACGCGCCCTGCGTCCCGGCACACACTGGCTCCGCGACGCGCGCCTGCAGCGCGTCCGATGACCTGGCCCGCGTGCCGCACGGCGCCATTGCCGCGACCGACATTCCGATCCAACCAAGAAGGGGGGAGACATGACGACACACTTGCAAGGGCAGCCCCGCAGGCGCGCCAACGCCATCGACGGCTCGATGCTGGCGCGCGTCGCGGCGGCGCTCGCCATCGGGCTCGGCCTGTGCGTGGCCAGCCAGCGCGCGTCCGCCCAGGTCGAGCAATGGGCGCCTGGCGTCGCGGTCAACCTGTCGCACGGCATCCTCGGGACCGACACCGGCGTGGCGCCGAGTTCGGTGGGCTACCAGGGTCGCAAGGAGCGCAAGGTCTACGATCGACGCGTGTCCAAGAACATCACCATCAATGCCTACGTGTTCAAGGTCACCTGGCCCAATGGCGCGACTGCCGAAGGCATCCTGAATCCCGAGTTCGGCTCCAGCGCCAACGCGCGCCAGGCGCTGGACCAGTTCCTGCCGGCGGTGGGCCGCTTGCCGTTCTGCCTGCGCAGCAAGGTCGACGAACTGGTCATCCACAAAGGTGACGAGGCCTATGGCGGCGGTGGCAACGGGTTGCTGCTCTACGCCGGCCGCGCGCGCTACGGGGAGCCGGAGTACGACGAGATCGTGGTGCACGAGGCCGCGCACAACCTGGGCCAGCAGATCCAGGACAGCCAGGCGTGGAAGAACGCCCAGTCCGCCGACAAGGCGCAGGACGGCAGTGGCCGGCAGGGATACATCTCGGTGTACGCGCGGGACAATCCTTCGCGCGAGGACGTGTCCGAATCGTTCCTGGCCTGGCTGCTGCTGCGCAAGCGCAACGACCGGCTCTCCGCCGGTGAACGCGCCTACATCGAAGGCACGATCCCCAACCGCCTGCAGTACTTCGATGCCATGGCCTGCAACACGCACCCGGTCGGGCTGTAGCGCCTTGCCGCGCCGATGGACGTCCGTCGACGCGGCCGCAGGCTGCGCATGATCCGACGCCCTCGCCGGGTTGCGCCCGCGGCCGCCACACGGGCGCGTACCCGGATGCTCGCCATGGGCGTCGCGGGCGTGCTGGGGCTGTTTGCATTCGACACGGCAGGCCCTGGCGGGCGCGGCTCGGGTGGACCCGACGCACAGGCGTCGCCGCGACCGGCCCGGGTCGACCCACCGGTGCCGGCAAGCGTGACGCAGGATCGCGGGCCCGCGACGGCGCCCGCGTCGGTCGACGTGGTCACCTCCCCGATGCCGCCGCCGATGGATCTTCAAGCGGGCCCGTGGGCGGGCGAGGGCCTGTGCCTGACGGGCGTGGTGATCGCCCCCGGCCTGCGGCTGGCGCTGTTGCGTCCGCGCGCGGGTGGGGCGTCGCTGCACGTGCGGCTGGAGGACTCGCCGGCCGCCCTGGCAGGCTGGCGCCTGGCGGACGTGCAGCCCGACAGCGTCCGCTTCGAAGGGCCGGACGGGAGCCGCACCCTGCGCCTGCAGGCGACCGAGACCCACGGCGCGATGGCCACGGCGACGCCCGTCGTGCGATCGGTGGACATGGAGCCGAGGGTCGCACCGGAGACCGCGCCCGTGGCGGACTCCGCGGACGCACAGCTGTCGCGCCTGCGCCGGCGGATCGCAGCCTCAAGCGAGGACGTGCGCCACCTGCTCACCGCCGAGGAATGGATCCGGGCCAGCGATCCGGATCGCGTGTCGACGCGGCTCGCCCACTGAGGGCGCGGGGCCTCGCCGCGCGCTGGACACTCCCCGCGTCATGCGGATTTCCGCATACAAAGCGCCCACAATCGCCTAGCAGGCCCGTTCGCCCTCGCGGTACGGTCGACCCACGGGCCGGGTCGCGCCCGTCCCGCCCGTCAGATGGTGAACCCGATGTCGAGACGCTTGCCGCTCCGCCTGCTGCTGCTGTTGTTGTGGATGTCGATGCCGCTGGCCCAGGCCCAGGCCGCATGGCGCATATCGTTCGAGGACCCTGCCGTGCCCGACACCGGGGTCGTCGCGATCGCGGTCGCTGAAGGCTTGCCGGCGGACGGCGCATTCGCGGCCATCGACGCACGCAGCGGCGGTGCGTTGCGCCGGCTTGCGCAGGCCGAAGGCTTCCGCGGGCGCAAGGACAGCGTGCTCGACCTGCGCGGATTCGGGGGCTACGACCGTCTGCTCGTGGTGGGACTGGGCGAGGCGCCGCCGACGCGGCTGGCGCTGCAGGAAGTCGGCGGCAGCGTCGCGCAGGCCTTCGGCAAGTCGCGCGCGGCACGCGTCGAGCTGGTGTGGGACGGACGCGAACCGGACGCGGCCTCGCAGCTCGCGTTCGGCGCGGCGCTGGGCCAGTACCGCTTCGACGCGTATCGCACATCCGATGAAGAGGGCGCACCGGCCGGCGACCGCACGCTGGTGATCCGCAGTCATGCCGGGGGCGCCGCCGCGGACGACTACGTCACGCAGTGGCAGCCCGTGGCCGCGGCTGTGGCGTTCGCGCGTGACCTGGTGAACGAACCGGCCAACGCGCTTACGCCCGAAGCCTTCGTGTCGCGCGTGCAGGCGCGGGCCCAGGGGCTGCCGCTGCGGATCGAAGTGCTGGACGTACCCGCGATGCAGCGCCTGGGCATGGACAGCCTGCTCGCGGTCGGGCAGGGCAGCGTGCATCCTCCGCGCCTGCTGCTGCTCAGCTACCAGGGCGGCGAGGCCGGGCAGGCACCCTTGGCCTTCGTCGGCAAGGGCATCACCTTCGACAGCGGCGGCATCTCGATCAAGGCCTCGGCCGACATGTGGCGGATGAAGAGCGACATGGCCGGCGCGGCGTCATCCGTCGCTGCCGTGCTGGCACTCGCCGGGCGCAAGGCGAAGGTCAACGCGGTCGCGGTGGCGGCGCTGGCCGAGAACCTGCCCTCGGGCAGCGCGATCCGGCCCGGCGACGTGGTCAGGACGGCCGCGGGCAAGACCTACGAGATCATCAGCACCGACGCGGAGGGCCGCATGGTGCTGGTGGATGCGCTGTGGTACGTGCAGCGTCAGTACCGACCGTCGCTGGTGATCGACCTGGCCACGCTGACCGGTACGATCGTCACCGCGCTGGGCGGCGACTACGCCGGACTGTTCTCGCGCGACGATGCGCTCGCCGCGCAGCTGCTGGCCGCGGGCGAGGCCAGTGGCGAGCTCCTGTGGCGCATGCCGCTGCGGGAAGACTATGCCAAGCGCATGAAGTCGCCGATCGCCGACATGCGCAATACCGGCGGCACGCCGGCGTCCGGCACGGCGGCATGGTTCATCGCGCAATGGGTGCCGAAGCCCTTGCCGTGGGCGCACATCGACATGGCCGGTTCGGCCCTGTCCGAGGGCGCCCGGCCCACCGGACCCGAAGGCGCCACCGGCTACGGCGTGCGCCTGCTCGACCGCTTCGTGCGCGATCGCCACGAATGAGGCGTCGCGTCGTGGCCGCCGCGCCGACGCCTGCCGCCGCGGGCGCCATCGGAGCAATCCGCGCATGAACACGGCGATGCCCGCGTCGACGCCGGCATCCGGCAGGATGCCGAGGCAGATCGCCTACATCGCCGGCAACGAGGTATGCGAGCGCTTCAGCTTCTACGGGATGCGCAACATCCTGGTGCCGTTCCTGATCAGTTCGATCCTGCTGCAGTACCTGCCGCAGGGCAGCGAGCGCGAGGCGATGGCGAAGGACGTGTTCCACACCTTCGTGATCGGCGTGTACTTCTTCCCGCTGCTCGGCGGCTGGCTGTCGGACCGCTATTTCGGCAAGTACAACACCGTCCTGTGGTTCTCGCTGGTGTACTGCGCCGGTCATGCCTGCCTGGCGATGTTCGAGAACAACGCGACCGGGTTCTACACCGGCCTGTTCCTGATCGCGCTGGGTTCGGGCGGGATCAAGCCGCTGGTGGTCTCGTTCTGCGGCGACCAGTTCGACCAGAGCAACAAGGACAAGGCCAAGGTCGTCTTCGACGCGTTCTACTGGATCATCAACTTCGGTTCGTTCTTCGCCTCGCTGTTCGCGCCGCTGCTGCTGATGCACTACGGGCCGGCGGTGGCGTTCGGCGTGCCCGGCGTGCTGATGTTCATCGCCACCGTGATCTTCTGGATGGGCCGCAGGCAGTACGTGAACGTGCCGCCCTCGGGCGACGATCCGGATTCGTTCCTCAACGTGGTGCGCACCGCGCTGCGCGAGCGGCGGGCGGGGCAGGGCAATCCGGGCACGGTGCTGGCCCGCGGTGCCATCGTGGTCGCGGCCGTGTTCCTCGTGTTCGGCGTGCTGTCGCTCTTGCGGATGGCGCCGGCGTGGTGGCCGCAAACCCTCGGCTTCGTGATCATGGCCTGTTCTGCGCTGGGCGTGCTGATCGCGGTCGGTGGCTGGGGCGCCTCCCTGCAGCTCGAGCGTGCGCGAGGGCGCCATCCGGACGCGGCGGTCGACGGCGTGCGCGCGGTGCTGCGCCTGCTGATCGTGTTCGCGCTGGTGACGCCATTCTTCTCGCTGTTCGACCAGAAGTCATCGACCTGGATCCTGCAGGGCAACGCGATGGCGATCCCGCACGAGGCCTGGTGGTGGCCGAGCTGGCTGATCCAGGCACCGGCGCAGATGCAGGCGTTGAACTCGCTGCTGGTGATGCTGCTGATCCCGTTCAACAGCTTCGTGCTGTTCCCGCTGCTGCGGCGCATGGGCGTGCGCGTCACCGCGCTGCGGCGGATGGGCTGGGGCATCTTCTTCGCGGGACTGTCGTGGGTCGTCGTGGGGATCTTCCAGCTGTGGATCGACGCCGGCACGCGCGTGTCGCTGGCCTGGCAGCTGCTGCCGTACGTGTTGATTTCGTTCGGCGAGGTGCTGGTGGCCGCCACCGCGCTGGAATTCGCCTATAGCCAGGCGCCGCGCGCGATGAAGGGCGTGATCATGGCGTTCTGGTACCTCACCATCACTTTCGGCAGCCTGTGGGTGCTGCTGACCAATGCCGGCGTGCGCAATGATGCTTCGCGGGAGATGATCGCCGGTTCAGGTCTGAGCGAGCCTGTGTTCCTGATGTTCTTCTTCGCCGGCTTCGCGTTCGTCGCGGCGCTGGCGTTCGCCGCCTACGCACGGCGCTACCCGATGCAGGACCACTACCTGTCGTCCTGAGCGTCCGGCCGTGCGCCCGGCCAGCGTTGCGTGCGTCGGTCAGCGTCGCCAGGGCGCCTCGGATTCCGTGTCGATGCCATAGCGCGCGATCGCCTCGACGAGGCACGAACGCGGCAGCAGCGATTGCCGCGCCAGTGCATCGAGCGCGGCCAGCACGACATGGTGGCGATCGACCTCGAAGAAGCGGCGCAGTGCCGGGCGCGTGTCGCTGCGACCGAAGCCATCGGTGCCGAGCACATGGAACGGCGCGCGCAGGTGGCCGGCGATGAGTTGCGGGTATGCGCGCACGTAGTCGCTTGCGGCCACCACCGGCGCGTCGCCGGTCAGGCAGTCCTGCAGGTGGCTGCTGCGCTGCGGCTGCGCGGGATGCAGCCGGTTCCAGCGCTCGACCTCGGCCGCGTCGCGCGCGAGTTCGGTGAAGCTGGTGGCGCTCCATACCTCGGCGGCGACCTGCCAGTCCTGCAGCAGCAGTTCGGCGGCGGCGATGACTTCGCGCAGGATCGCGCCGGATCCGAGCAGCCGGATCGCGGCCGGACCGTCCGTGGCGCGGAACAGGTACAAGCCCTTGACGATCCCCGCGTCGCTGCCGGGGACCAGGGACGGCTGCGGGTAGCTCTCGTTCATCACGGTGAGGTAGTAGAACTCGTCGTGCTGGCCTTCGAGCATGCGCCGCATGCCGTGGTCGATGATCACCGCCAGCTCGCACGCGAACGCCGGGTCGTAGGCACGGCAGTTGGGCACGGTGGCCGCGACCAGGTGGCTGCTGCCGTCCTGGTGCTGCAGGCCCTCGCCGCCGAGCGTGGTGCGGCCGGACGTGGCGCCGACCAGGAAGCCGCGCGCGCGCTGGTCCGCCGCTGCCCAGATCAGGTCTCCGACGCGCTGGAAGCCGAACATCGAGTAGTAGATGTAGAACGGCAGCATGGCGCGACCATGCGTGCTGTAGGCGGTCGCGGCCGCCGTCCACGACGACAGCGCGCCGGCCTCGGTGATGCCTTCCTCGAGCAGCTGGCCGTTGGTCGATTCCTGGTAGACGAGCAGCGAGCCGGCGTCCTCGGGTTCGTAGCGCTGGCCTGCCGGCGAGTAGATGCCGATCTGGCGGAACAGGGAGGCCATCCCGAAGGTGCGCGCCTCGTCGGCGACGATCGGCACGATGCGCGGGCCCAGCTGCGGATCCTTCAGCAACTGCGTCAGCATGCGCACGAATGCCATCGTGGTCGACATCGGCTTGCCGTCGGCGGCGATGGCGAAGGCGGCATAGGCGGGCAGCGCGGGCACCGGCACCGCTTCGCCGCGGCCCTCGCGCCGCGGCAGCGCCCCGCCGAGTGCGTCGCGTCGCGCCATGAGGTAGGCGTGCTCGGCCGACCCCGGTGGCGGGCGGTGGAAGCGCAGCTGCGCCACGTCGTCATCGCTGAGCGGCAGCGCGAAGCGGTCGCGGAACGCGAGCAGCGCCTCGACGTCGAGCTTCTTCTCCTGGTGCGCGGTCATCCGCGACTCGCCGGCCTGGCCCATGCCGTAGCCCTTCTTGGTCTTGGCCAGGATCACCGTGGGTTGCCCGCGGTGCGCGCGCGCGGCGGCGAAGGCGGCGTACAGCTTGCGCAGGTCGTGGCCGCCGCGCCTGAGGCCGTTGACCTGCTCCGGCGACAGGTGCGCGGCAAGCGACGCGAGTTCGGGGCTGGAACGGAAGAAGCGGTCGAGGTTGTAGTGCCCGTCCTTCGCGCCGAGGGTCTGGTACTCGCCGTCGACGGTGTCCGCGAAGCGACGCAGCAGCGCGTGGCCGTGGTCGCGCGCGAACAGCGCGTCCCAATCCGAGCCCCACAGGACCTTGACCACGTTCCAGCCGGCGCCGGCGAACAGCGATTCCAGTTCCTGGATGATCTGGCCGTTGCCACGCACCGGGCCGTCCAGCCGTTGGAGGTTGCAGTTGACGATGAAGGTCAGGTTGTCCAGGCGCTCGCGCGCGGCCAGGCCGAGGGCCGCGATCGACTCGGGTTCGTCCATCTCGCCATCGCCGAACACGCCCCAGACGTGGCGGCCGCTGGTTTCGAGCTGACCGCGGTCCTCCAGGTAGCGCATGAAACGCGCCTGGTAGATCGCGTTGATCGGGCCCAGCCCCATCGACCCGGTGGGAAACTGCCAGAAATCCGGCATCAGCCACGGATGCGGGTACGAGCTCAGGCCGCCACCGGCGATTTCCTGGCGATAGCGGGCCAGCTGCGCCTCCTCCAGTCGCCCTTCCATGAACGCGCGCGCGTATACGCCGGGCGCGGAGTGTGGCTGCAAGAACACCAGGTCGCCGGCCCGGCCCTCGGTGGCGCCACGAAAGAAATGGTTGAACCCGGTTTCGAAGATTTCCGCGGCGGAGGCATAGCTGGCGATGTGCCCGCCGAGCTCGCCATAGGCCTGGTTCGCACGCACGACCATCGCCAGCGCATTCCAGCGGATCAGCGCGATGATCCGTTCCTCCATGTCGACATCGCCCGGATGCGCGGCCTGTGCCTCGGGCGCGATCGTGTTGCGATAGGCCGACCAGGGCAGGCGCGCGGCGCGCAGGCCAAGCGTGCGTGCGTGTTCGTCCAGCCGATGCAGCAGGTACTCCGCACGCGCGGCGTTGGCGTGCAGCGCCAGGCCCTCGAGCGCCATCAGCCACTCATGGGTCTCGACGGGATCGGCGTCGGGCAGGACGTCTCGGGCGTGGGTCATCGGCGGGTCTTCGCGAGCGGGGCGGTGCGCGCGCAGGCATCGGAACAGACCGGGCACCTGCAGGCGTGCATCAACGTGGGCGAAGGCCATGCTAAGCGCGTTCGTGCCGGACGCGTTCGTGCCGGGCCGTGGCCCGGCACTTTCGGCCGGAATCCTCGCCCGTCGGGACGATTCGCGCAAAGTCGCCCATGCCCCGGCGCGCGAGCTGCGCGAAGTCGCGCGGGAGTCGGCCGCGTCCGCGTCGTCGCGTCATCGTCGGGAGGCACGGCCCATGCGCATCGCCGGCGCGGTCGCGCGGCGTGCATGCCGACGGTGCCTCCCGCCGAGGGACGGTGGGGTGCGCCGCGCGGCCTCTCCCACCGCTCGAGGAGCATCGCCACGTCCCGATTCGCCACGGAGCTCAGGTCGCGTGGTCTTCCGGCGCGGACCTCCCGAGCCCCATGCGCCGGGCGATGAAGCCATCCCCTCGCGCCCGCTGGCGGACCATCGCCGCGAGTCCATGCAGGCATACCAGCCCCAGCAGGGTCCAGGCGCCGTACACGTGCACGTACCAGGCGAGGGCGCGTCCGGTTTCGTCGTCGGGCGGCGCGAACAGCGCCGGCACTTCCAACTCGCCGAACAAGGTCCGGTCCGCGCCCATCCACACCCAGATGACATGGCCGCTGACCGGCAACGCGAGCACCAGCAGGTACAGCAGGCCATGCACCCAGGAGCGCGCGCGGTGCAGACCGGGCGCTTCGGTGGGGTCGGCCGCCGGCAGGGGCAACACCAGGCGCAGGCAGAGGCGCAGCACCGTCAGCGCCAGGATCAGCATGCCCAGCCTGAAATGCAGCGGCAGCAGCGCCTGCGACCACTGCACGAGGCCGTACTCCACCGCGAAACCGAGCGTGAACTGCGCGGCCAGCAGCAGGGCGAGCAGCCAGTGCAGCACGCGCAGCGGGAAGGGATAGCGTCCCACCGCGGGCCGCGTCATGGCGCGCATCCGGGATACCCCGGGATGTTCCGGCCCAGCACGATGTCGCGGCGCGCCAGCCATCCGTCCGCGGTCCGCACCGGCGTCACGATCCCGCCACCGCCGCGTCCCCTGTCCGCCTTGCGCGCAGCCGAGGTGGTCAGGTGCGGGTCGTCGCGGAACAGCACGTCGTCGATGTAGTACAGCGCGCAGCCGCGTTCGATCACGTACAGGTGGATGTGCTGCGGCATCGTGCTGCCCGGGTAGCTGCCGGGACGAATGGTCAGGAAGGTGTAGCGCCCGTCCGCATCGCTCGCGGCCCAGGCGCGCAGGCGCCCGTGCTGGCGGATGCCGGCATCGCGGTCGGCAGCTGCGCGCGGATAGACGCCGTGTCGGTCCGTCTGGTGCGCATACACCACCACGCCGCTTCGCGGCTTGCCGTCCGCATCGATCACTCGCCCGGTCAGGCGCAGGCGCTCGCCGGGTTCGTCGTCGGGTGCCAGTTGGACGATGGCGGGCGGGTGGGCGGGCAGGCCGATCAAGGCCACGTCGCAGTCCTCGCAAGGCAGCCCGACGACGGGCGTGGCGGCGGCGCCCGCCGGTGCGCATGCAGCGAGCAGCGACAGGACGCATGCGCGTGCGACGCGGGACAGGGCCGAACGCGCGGGGTGGAGGGGCATGGGCGGTCTCCGGAGGGTGTAAGAGAGGAGAGCCGGCGTTACCTCGCTGCGTTAACCGCGGCCGGCGTGTTAACACTTCCGTCCGCAGGGCCCTCTGCTTCCAGGCCACCCCGGACTCCAAGGGCGATGAAGGCCACGATCGATCCCACCGACATCGCCAGGCAGGTACGGGACGCGCGGCGAGGTTCGCAGGCGGCGTTCGCGTGGCTCCATCGCGCCTTCGCGCCGCTGGTGCATGCCATCCACCTGGGCGTGACCTCGCGCGCCCGTGCGGAAGAACTGACGCAGGAGACCTTCGTCATCGCGTTTGGCCGATTGGCGCAGCTGCGCGAGCCCGCGTCGTTCGGGCCGTGGATCGCGATGATCGCGCGCAGGAACCGTGCGGTCTCCGGGGTCGAGGAACGGGATCTTGCGGAAGCCGACGATCCCGCCTGGCACGGTGCGGGTCCCGAATCGGCCGCCCAGGCCAACGAAGCGCTGCGCGCGATCAGGCGCTTGCCCGAGGCCTATCGCGAAACGCTGATGCTGCGCCTGGTGGAAGGCCTGAGCGGTCCGGAGATCGCGAACCTGACCGGGCTGACGCCGGAGTCGGTCCGCGTGAACCTCCATCGCGGCATGGCCAGGCTGCGCGATGCGCTGGGCGTCATCACGCGGCAAGAGGAGAGGGCTGATGATCGAACAAGCTGATCCGCTGTGGGACCCGGAGCAACCGGGCGACGAGACGCTGGAGCGTCTGTCGTCGCTGCTGGGTCGATATCGGCATGTCCCGGCAGCCGGTCACGCATGGGCGGCAGTGCCGTCGGTCGTTCCGTACAGGCGTCGGCGCCGCGCCTTGCTCGCGGCGGCCGTCGCGCTTGCGGCGTGCGTGGCGACCGTCGCCGCCTGGGTGCCCTGGCGCCTGCACTGGGATGAACGACGGCAGTGGACGGTCGATGCGGGCGCCGGTGCGGCGCCGGTTGCGCTGGGCGTCGGCAGGACGCTGACGACCAGCGCCGACGAATCGGCCACGGTCCGGGTGGCGCGCATCGGCCGCATGGACGTGCTGCCGGGAACGCGGATCCGGTTGCTGGACACGCGCGGTGGCCGTCATCGTCTGGAACTGCTGGAAGGTCGCGTACGTGCGCGCATCTGGGCGCCTCCCGGGTACTTCGGCATCGCGGCGGGCGCCAGCGAAACCGTCGACCTCGGCTGCGAGTTCGAGATGAGCCGCAACCCGCAGGGCGAAGGGTCGATCCACGTCACCAGCGGCTGGGTCATGCACCGCGTGAACGGGCAGGAGACGCTGGTGCCCGCTGGCTCGCGCCTGGATTTCGATGCGGCACGCAGCGGCATTCCGTTCGCCACCACGTCGAGTGCCGCCTTCCGGGCCGCTGTCCGGCGCCTCGACCTGGCGATGGCGGAAGGAAAGCGTCTGCCCGATGTCGAGCGGGCTGTCGTCCGCGAGGCGAGCCAAGCCGATCGCTTCGCGCTGCTCAGCCTGCTGACACGCTATCCCGCCCTTGCCAGCGGCCCGGTCTATCCGAAGCTGGCCACGCTCCTCGACATGCCGGTCGACGCCCCGCATCGGGACGCATGGTCACGTGGCAGCATGCATGCGATGGACGTCTGGTGGGAGCGCATCCCGCGCCCCCCCAAGGCCTGGTGGCTGAACTGGCGAGACGCGTTCTAGTCCAGCCATCCGGCGAGCGGAGGCCCGTCGGGCGGGATCGCCGAACGGCGGCAAGCAGCCTCTGGAGCATCCATCCTGGAAGACCTCATCTCCCTCGGGTTCAAGATCGTCTGGGCGTCGGTGGCCCTCTTCTGGCTGTGGAGCGCGCGCAGCGTGAAGCGCACCAGCCGTACCGAACCGATCTTGCTTCAGCTCGTCGTCTACTGGCTGCCATTGCTCGTGGCGTTCCTGCTGCTCGGCCCCAGCGCTTGGTTTCAGGGAAGTGTCCTCAACGAACGCTTCATTCCCAAGGCCGCATGGGCGAAGGGACTTGGCCTTGCGCTTGCCGTCTCGGGCGCACTCCTGGCCTGCTGGTCGCGGCATCTGCTGGGGCGCAACTGGAGCAGCGTCGTCCAGCTCAAGCACGATCACGCGCTCATCGAATCCGGCCCCTATCGCTACATCCGCCACCCGATCTATGCAGGCCTGCTGCTTGCCTTCCTGGGCACGGCGTTGAAGGTAGGCGACTGGCGAGGCCTCATCGCCGTCTCGGTGGTACTGGCATCCTTCTGGCGCAAACTCGGCATCGAGGAGCGTTGGCTCGGCGAGGAATTCGGCCACGCCTATGCGGCGTACAAGCGACGCACCAAGGCACTGGTTCCGGGCATCCTCTAGGGCCTGTGGACGCTGACAGCCGAAGGCCGCCTTGGCAGCGCCTGGCCTTCGGATCGCAGCCGGCGAAAGGTCTGGCCGCCAGGGCAGCCCGGGAGATCAATCGTGCAGGAGCATGGGCAGCATCAGGCAATCCCGTTCAACGCTCCGGATCAATTACTGCGCTTATCAACGAAATGGCTGGGCAATTGGTGCCGACTGTCTTATCCGGGATTCGATCAGTCAGCGCTGTGACGCCAGATGTGCCAGCAGGCGCTTCAGTCGAGGTGCCGGGTTGGCGAACTTGACTTGCTGTTCGTCGAACGCCTCGGGATCGAACTTGCTGCGCCGGCCCTTCTGGCTGGTTGCCCAGACATGGGAGGCGGCGTAATCCGGGTCTTCGGGGTCGGACAAGGTTTCGAGCAGGCTTTCGTACCCGGGCGGCCCACCGCAGTCATCCGGAGGGGCGCAGCGTTCGCCGGCGGTGCAGCGCGGATACTTCTTGCCGGGCGCCGCGGTCAGAACCTCTTCAAGCGTGATCAGGTGCAGCCATCCGTCGCCGAAGTCGTACTCGTATTCCAGCCGGGAATTGGCCGGGGTCAGGACGTCGGCCACGCGATGCTCCCAGCCGGGGAGCGGCGGATTGTCGTCGAACTCGTCCAGCGGCATCCCGAAGCGCGGCTGGGCATCCTGATCATCCCAGGGGCGGAACTCATGCAGGTGGGTGTCGGTCCAGGCGAAGGCACTCTGGATGGCGACATGCAGATCCCAGAAAGTGCAGTTGCCGGGAACCTGCAGGCGGCGCCAGATCAGCGGCTCGATTTGCAGCAGCTCGACGCGGAGTTGGAGGATGGGTGTGGACATTTTGCTCACGGAGACATTGCGGCAAGCGCTGCTGCGGACTTCTCCAATCCTCCCAGGATGGTGTTGGCCAGATGATCGGAGAATCCGGCCGGAAGTTCGGCAGCCACTTGGGCGATCGCGGTCGGCGTGCGGTCGAGGATCTCCTCGATCAGCGGCTCGGCATCGGCCCCGTAGTTGACGATCCGCGCCGTGCTGTTGAAAAGCCGGCGTTGAATGTTGTGCATCCTGTAGTGCCTGTTCTTGCCCAGCAGCGCCATGGCCAGCTTGACGGTGAACGGCGACCAATGGGCAGGCCCATTTCCAAGCACGGGATAGCTCGACATGACGTCATACATCGGCGTCAGCCGGTAGCGGCCACGCGCCAGCAGTTCGATGCTGAAATTCTTGGCGTGGCCGTCCGGGGCGCGCAATAGCCAGAACAGGATCTGCGAGGCCATCAGCGTGCGCATGTCGTCCTTGGCGCGCTCGGATCCCGTCAGGGTGGCGAACAGGTCCTTCAGGCCCGGCCCACCATCGCTCTCGTACTTGAGCAGCGGTGAGAGCCCCGCCACCTGGCAGAAGTCCTCCTGCATCAGGCGCAACAGCCAGGATCCGTCCGATGACGGCCGCCGGTCGAAGCGTTCAACCACAAGCACGCGCTGCTGGCCGAAGGTGACGATCTCCGCGTGGGCGGTGGGCAAGCCGTAGGCCTTCAGCAGGCGCAGGCACAGCCACTCGTTGTCCACCGAAGTGGTCATGTCGGCCCTCTTGTTGCCGACCAATCCCATCGGCAGTTTGAAGATGTGCGTCGTGGGCGTGGCACCGCGGGGCGCGTGCCAGGCATCGTTCCAGCGCAGGAAGGCGGTCTTCTCCTGCGCGCCGGCCAGCGATATCCGGAAGTCGTCGTCCGGATCCTTGCGCCCGGCAAATCCATGCGAGGTGACCGTCTCGAGCAGATGGCGCTCGATATCCTCTTCCGACAGCGGCACACCTTCGACCCTGTTGAAGCCTTGGGGCTCGCCGCCTTCGGGAAGGATCTGGAGGGCGCCCACGCAATCCCGTCCGATAGCCTGGAGCAGGTCGAACGGATCCACCGAGCCGGTGACGAAGCGCTCGGCAACGCGCCGCCGGATCGCATCGCTGTCCGGCAACAGGTTGTCGAAGTAGTTGGCCACCGCTTGGCCCTTGATGGCCCGGCCATGCAGGTTGAAGGGCAGGGAGAGCGAGAGCGGACGTCCGCGCGCATCGTTCACCCATGCCTCGTCGTACTGCAACTCCATGTCTCCGCGGGCGGGAATGGTCCACCGGCCGACATGGACGCCATTGGCCCAGAGGGTCAGGCTGCGGCTGTGCGAGGGACGCCCCATCTCACCAGTCCTCGTCCGGAGTCGTGGCGGCCGGGCCCTGCTCGCGCGTTCCGATCGTCAATTCCAGGCCAAGCGCCGTGAATATCCGCATCAACTGTCCGACGTTGATCTCGGCGGCATGTTTCTCCAGGTAGGAGATGCGGGATTGGCTCATGCCGACACGCTCGGCCAGCGTCGCCTGGGTGAGGCGCTGCGCCTTGCGCGCGGATTGGAGGATCGTTCCCAACTGCCGTGGGTTGATCAGCGGGTGGGTGGGGCCGGCCATGTCGTTACCCGATATGCAGATAAATGCAAAATATCTGCAATTAGAGTATACGCCAATTACCCTTATTACAACTAACCAACGAAAGGTCTGCAAGCTGGGACAATGACTCGTTCTCGGATGCAACGTGGCGGGCATCACTGGTGATCTGGGGCCGTTGCTTGGGTCCGTGCGTAGTTGACCTACTCCGGCCCCATGACTCCGGGGCGACTCCCGTCCAGTCGGGAGATTCAAGTCAATCGCGCAGAAGGATGTGCAGCAACCAGCGTTCCCGTTCAACGCTCCGGGTCGATCACGGCGCTCATCAACGAACGGGCTTGGCTATTGGCCCCCGCCGCTTTTGCTTCGCTGGCCCAAGGCCTGACAGCATGGCGAACCTCCTCGAGGATGCTGGCGGCGCGCCCGGCGTCCAGACGGAAGAACGCATGCTGCGCAACCAGCACCTGTGTGTCCGGCGTGGGGTCGGCAGCATCCAGAGCAAGCACATGCACGTCCTTGTCCGGATTGGGGTTCACGTCGAAGGCCGGCGACAGCACCCATCCCGTCGATTCACGAAGGAAGCCGTGGTTGCGCAGGTGGTCATCCCGGTTGCCGACCAACACATTGAACACGGCCCGGCGGAACAACTGTTCGAGTCCGTCGGCAATCGTGCCGCTGGCGCCTTGGCTTTCGATCGCTGAGACCAGGTCCAGATAGCTGGCGCCGTCGCTGTCCATGTCCAGCAGGGTCTTGGCCGAGGCATACATCCGGCGGCGCCCGCCGATCCGGTCGAAGCGCTTCACGGCGAAGGTGTGTCCACGCGAGGAGAGCGGCAGCAGCCGGGCCTCGGGCATCCGGATCCCGGCCGCGATCGCGAGCGTCCAGGTGACGAACTCCCACAGCTCCACGTCGTGGCGATCCTCGGTGGACGGGAACTTGGCCAGCCACAGTTCGCCGTGTTCGTCGACGAAACTGGCCTTGGGCCGGGCGCCGCCCAGCGAGCCGCCGGGGACGATCAATTGCCGAACCTGCTTGTCCACCTCATCGCCGGCACCCTGCTCGATCAGGCGTGCGGCTGCCTCCAGCTCACCCAGTGAGGTCATCGGCGGCGCGCTTGGCTGCAGGGAGGCGACGAACCTGTCGGTGTCAGGATCGCGCAATCGCAGCGCGCCCATCCGGGTGCCGTCGTCCACACCGGCCAGGTAGTCCCACGCCCGCAGCGAACGCCGGGGGCGATCTTCCTCGCGGGCCTCGATGGCCTCGCGTCGATCCATCAACAGTCGGCCCCAGCGATCCGGGGAGCAGTCCTGCAGCACGTTCGGCGGTTGCGCGGGATCGGACGCATGGAAGGGGCCCTCGCGCAGCGGCAGCAAGGGTTCGATCTCGAATGCCTCAGGTCTGGCGAGCCATTCCGTGTCGTATTCGAACCTGAGGATATCGCCGCGGCGGGAGGCATCGCGGAACAGCCGCCCGACCAGAACCGATTCCGGTACGAGGCTGGTGTCGTCGAGGAGGACTTCGGCCGTATTCATCGCGGTTCGTCGCTGGAATCGGGCGTGCGTACCGTCGCCGCACGGCGGCGGGGTTGCTTGAGTTCACTGTCCTGCAACTGCCGGCCCAGCGTGTCTTCGGCGGCGAGCTTGTCGATGTCCTGCGCCAGCCCCAGCACCTGCAGCACACGGATCACTGTGGCCAGGCTGCTGGTGGGGTCGCCGGATTCGAGCTTGCGGATCGTGGGCAGGGTGACGCCGACGCGCTCGGCCACCATGGCCTGCGTGAGCTTGCGCCGGAGCCGGGCTGCACGCAGCCGCTCCCCCAGTGCGGAGAGCTGGCGGAGATGACGGGGATGGGTCGGCGGGGTCACGCGAGGCATGGCAAATATAATTGCCTAATAAGTCGATAAAGGCAAATATATTTGTCCAAATCTACTTCGTGCCTTTAGCCTTTAGCCGATGACTTGCTATTGGCTCGGGTCGGCGGCCAGCCCAGGCTGGAGAGCGAATTCAAGTTCTGGGGCCGAGAGACATCCGAACAGACTGGAAAGCTGCCAGAGCCGTGATTGTCTTCAAAGGATGAAATGGTCTCAGCCAAAATGTCGTCAGAACCACCGATACTGACTTGACCGATGAGCGCGATGCATCGCGGGTTGATAAGACTTCATGCCCTGCGCGCTTCAATCCACGCGCCAGTGATGGGCACGACCGGCCTCGTCGAGCCGGCGATGCACGTAGTCCTTGTTTCAATCCACGCGCCCGTGATGGGCGCGACGTGCCCGCGACCTCAGCCGAGCTGCCGAGTGTCAGGTTTCAATCCACGCACCCGTGATGGGCGCGACAGCCGCACGACATCCGGATCGTGCCAGGCCTGTATGTTTCAATCCACGCGCCCGTGATGGGCGCGACGGCCGCAACAACATCGAGGCGGTCGAACTGTCGTCGTTTCAATCCACGCGCCCGTGATGGGCGCGACTGGCGTGCCGATTCTGCGGCGGCACTGGCGAAATGGTTTTAATCCACGCGCCCGTGATGGGCGCGACACGTGCCGGAAGCCACGCTCGACCTGAGCGTCGAGTTTCAATCCACGCGCCCGTGATGGGCGCGACCATCCCGTATTCGCGCGCGATCCCTGCAGTGTGGTTTCTATCCACGCGTCCGTGATGGGCGCGACTTGCCGGCGGACAGGATGGCTACGCCGACCTTCGGGCTGTTTCAATCCACGCGCCCGTGATGGGCGCGACTTGACCGTGTGCAACTCGGCGCTTTTGTAGTACCTGTTTCAATCCACGCGTCCGTGATGGGCGCGACGGCCGAGCCATTCGATGTCTCCCCCGAGGGTGGTGTTTCAATCCACGCGCCCGTGATGGGCGCGACAGGTCCAACTGGATCGGACACTTCGACCGCGACAGTTTCAATCCACGCGCCCGTGATGGGCGCGACTGGCCGCCACGATGGCGAAGGCCCACACGGAGCAGTTTCAATCCACGCGCCCGTGATGGGCGCGACTCGCCGGGGTTGTTAGGAGCGCTATCGTTCCCATCGGTTTCAATCCACGCGCCCGTGATGGGCGCGACATGCATGGCTCATTACAACGCTCAGGTTGCTGCCGGTTTCAATCCACGCGCCCGTGATGGGCGCGACGCGCGGTAGGCCGCACACTGTTCCGCTGTTGCGAGGTTTCAATCCACGCGCCCGTGATGGGCGCGACGACTCCGCCGACCTCGCCGCCGGAAGCTGGCACGTTTCAATCCACGCGCCCGTGATGGGCGCGACCTCGGCCTCCGGCCCGCACAGGTGCAGCAGCACCAGTTTCAATCCACGCGCCCGTGATGGGCGCGACTTCGCGGATCCAAGAAGCCGCGCAAGATCAATCCGTTTCAATCCACGCGCCCGTGATGGGCGCGACACGGCGTGCGCGTCCTGGTCGATCTCCAGCGGCTTGTTTCAATCCACGCGCCCGTGATGGGCGCGACGCGCCCGGACCCACTGTTTATTGACCCTTCTCCAGTTTCAATCCACGCGCCCGTGATGGGCGCGACGGCGGCTGCGGCCGGCGGCGACACCTCGGAGGTGGAGTTTCAATCCACGCGCCCGTGATGGGCGCGACCGCTCGCGCTTGGCGCGCTTGATCGCCTGCGCCAGTTTCAATCCACGCGCCCGTGATGGGCGCGACTTGCGAACCGTGCCCGTGCCTTGGCAACTCTCGGCAAGTTTCAATCCACGCGCCCGTGATGGGCGCGACCCGGCCACGACGGGCGCCTGTTGTCCGTCGTGGATGTTTCAATCCACGCGCCCGTGATGGGCGCGACATGTGCACCCCCGGCGGGATCATACCGGGGTGTAGGTTTCAATCCACGCGCCCGTGATGGGCGCGACGCGGAGTTTCCGGACTACCCGCTTTATTCAGCAGTTTCAATCCACGCGCCCGTGATGGGCGCGACCGCCGGCCTGCGCCGGCAAAGGAATCCCCGTGTCTGTTTCAATCCACGCGCCCGTGATGGGCGCGACGTCGTGCGTTGCACCTGGCCGACCTTCCACGAGGTGTTTCAATCCACGCGCCCGTGATGGGCGCGACCCTGTGTCCGCGGCTTCGGTCAGCTTCTTGACGCTGTTTCAATCCACGCGCCCGTGATGGGCGCGACAGTTGATTCCGAGCCAGATCATTGCGGACGTAATGTTTCAATCCACGCGCCCGTGATGGGCGCGACCAGCGCGCCGCATACAACCAGCAACGCAATGGCCGGTTTCAATCCACGCGCCCGTGATGGGCGCGACGCCGACGATCAGCACGCACGCGCGCATGATCGCCACGTTTCAATCCACGCGCCCGTGATGGGCGCGACGACATCGAAGGCAATGGCGTGGCCCTCGCGGACGGTTTCAATCCACGCGCCCGTGATGGGCGCGACACGTCGAATCGGCGGGATTCGCGGCCGTGATGGAGTTTCAATCCACGCGCCCGTGATGGGCGCGACCCTGTGCCGTGCATCGAATCGGAGCGGGTAGGGCGTTTCAATCCACGCGCCCGTGATGGGCGCGACGACGGCGACGTCGGTGCGCTCTCGCCCTACGTCAAGTTTCAATCCACGCGCCCGTGATGGGCGCGACTGGGCGCAGCGCTGGGCACAGGAACTGCGCGGCGAGTTTCAATCCACGCGCCCGTGATGGGCGCGACCAGCGAGCAGGACGGCACGTACCAGCTTCGGAAAGTTTCAATCCACGCGCCCGTGATGGGCGCGACAGAGGTGTTGCCGTTACCACCCACGCCCGCAGACGTTTCAATCCACGCGCCCGTGATGGGCGCGACCCGCAGGCCCTTACGGCGCAGGCTGGAGGCCCGGTTTCAATCCACGCGCCCGTGATGGGCGCGACCGTAGCCGCTTGCGCAGCGTTGCCTCGCGACTTCTGTTTCAATCCACGCGCCCGTGATGGGCGCGACCGGCACGAACCAGAACAGCGTCCCGGCGAACGACGTTTCAATCCACGCGCCCGTGATGGGCGCGACCTGGCCGTCGTCGCCGAAGGGCCCGCGCTCACGTCCGTTTCAATCCACGCGCCCGTGATGGGCGCGACGCCGGTCACGGTGATGCCGTCTGCGAAGTCGGTCCGGTTTCAATCCACGCGCCCGTGATGGGCGCGACGGCGGCCAGCCAGGCGCAGGGCATGCGCTTCGTGGTTTCAATCCACGCGCCCGTGATGGGCGCGACACGTGAGCCGGGGGCGCTGGCCCTTCATTCGCCAGTTTCAATCCACGCGCCCGTGATGGGCGCGACCGCTACACCCCGCAGGCAGCGGGCACGGCATCCAAGTTTCAATCCACGCGCCCGTGATGGGCGCGACGCGGCCGTCACGGCGCAGCGCGTCGCCCAAGTCTGGTTTCAATCCACGCGCCCGTGATGGGCGCGACGAAGCAGGAACCCTGCAAACCCGATGCGTGAACGGTTTCAATCCACGCGCCCGTGATGGGCGCGACTCAGCATCGTGCCCACGCGTTCGAGCTTCGCTCGTTTCAATCCACGCGCCCGTGATGGGCGCGACTGCCACGACACCAGGCCGATCACGCCCGTGAAGACGTTTCAATCCACGCGCCCGTGATGGGCGCGACCTTGTACTCGAGCGATGCGTGGAAGGCTTCCAGCACGTTTCAATCCACGCGCCCGTGATGGGCGCGACGTCACCCGGGATCGGGTCGTCGACGCGGAGTTCGACGTTTCAATCCACGCGCCCGTGATGGGCGCGACGTGGTGCGCTTGCGGGTGCGGGCTGCCGGTGAGGAGTTTCAATCCACGCGCCCGTGATGGGCGCGACGCCTGCAAGCCACCACCCCGCGGCCGGCGGAGGGGCGTTTCAATCCACGCGCCCGTGATGGGCGCGACCGTCGTGCAATGGCAGCTTTCGTCGCTGCTGATACAGTTTCAATCCACGCGCCCGTGATGGGCGCGACCGTCCTCCCGCAAGAAGTTCGTGGTGCCGCCGGGGTTTCAATCCACGCGCCCGTGATGGGCGCGACCGGAACCGCAACCCATTGTTGCGCGTAGGGGGCGGGTTTCAATCCACGCGCCCGTGATGGGCGCGACGCCCCCCAGCCGGTGACCCTGGCGCCGACCGGGCCGTTTCAATCCACGCGCCCGTGATGGGCGCGACTCGGGATCGCCCAGCACCTTGAACGCCTGCTGCAGGTTTCAATCCACGCGCCCGTGATGGGCGCGACGTACGTCGACGACGCGACCCTGCGCGGCGTCGCGCAGTTTCAATCCACGCGCCCGTGATGGGCGCGACTGACCGCGGAGATCTACGACCAGATCCGCGCCCTGGTTTCAATCCACGCGCCCGTGATGGGCGCGACCCCATCATGTGGTAGCTGACGGCGCTGAACCAGGTTTCAATCCACGCGCCCGTGATGGGCGCGACCATCGGCGCGGTGGCCATGGCCGACATGCAGGCGAGGTTTCAATCCACGCGCCCGTGATGGGCGCGACTGTGGCGCAAGGTGCGCGACCGGGTGAAGCTGCCGGTTTCAATCCACGCGCCCGTGATGGGCGCGACGTGAAGTCGGGCGTGTCCTTGCTGCGGATTGCGAGTTTCAATCCACGCGCCCGTGATGGGCGCGACCCGATCCTGACACCGATGAGTCCGATTACCTGGACGGTTTCAATCCACGCGCCCGTGATGGGCGCGACGCCTCACGGGCAGTCTCGCCACTGGCTCCGCGAGTTTCAATCCACGCGCCCGTGATGGGCGCGACTATTGACGCCTGCGGTCGTGGACTGCGTGGCCACGTTTCAATCCACGCGCCCGTGATGGGCGCGACGCGACCCGTCCTTGATTAGCGGGATGATCTCCTGGTTTCAATCCACGCGCCCGTGATGGGCGCGACGTCTGCCGTGTTATCCAGCTCATCCTTGAAGCGGTTTCAATCCACGCGCCCGTGATGGGCGCGACCCTGCTCCGGCGTCATTTCCTCCGGGCAATGCTCGTTTCAATCCACGCGCCCGTGATGGGCGCGACACTCTGCAGCAGGGCAGCACATTGCCGTCGGCGAGTTTCAATCCACGCGCCCGTGATGGGCGCGACTACTTGGCCGGTGACGTGCAGCGGCCCGTACCAACTGTTTCAATCCACGCGCCCGTGATGGGCGCGACTCCGACCAGACGGACCTGCAGGCGGCGCTGGATGCGTTTCAATCCACGCGCCCGTGATGGGCGCGACGCCATCGCGATCGACGTAGGTGCGGCCGCGGAACACGTTTCAATCCACGCGCCCGTGATGGGCGCGACGCCTGCGCCATCAGGAGTCCGAGGTGGAGCGGCAGTTTCAATCCACGCGCCCGTGATGGGCGCGACGCCCAGAATGTGGTGCCGTTTACCTCGCGGCGGCCGTTTCAATCCACGCGCCCGTGATGGGCGCGACGGCATGGTGTTCAACATCCGCGCGACGGCATCGATCGTTTCAATCCACGCGCCCGTGATGGGCGCGACCTTGCGAAACCGCGAAGAAATACGTGCCAAGCGGTTTCAATCCACGCGCCCGTGATGGGCGCGACCGTGTCGTGGTGCAGCTCTACATGGACGACGAGCTGGTTTCAATCAACGCGCCCGTGATGGGCGCGACGCCGCTAGGTTCTTCGATGTCGTGACCTACTCTGGTTTCAATCCACGCGCCCGTGATGGGCGCGACTAACGCGACCATCCCTGTTGCATCGTTGACGGCCACGTTTCAATCCACGCGCCCGTGATGGGCGCGACCGTGGGCGGCGGCGGCAGGCGGCGGCGGGCTGACGTTTCAATCCACGCGCCCGTGATGGGCGCGACACCGCGGAAGCTACCGGGTGCCTGGCCGGTACGCGTTTCAATCCACGCGCCCGTGATGGGCGCGACAGACCAGCTTCGCGACCGCCGCCGCAATCCCGAGTTTCAATCCACGCGCCCGTGATGGGCGCGACCCGGTTTCGCCGCGCCGTGGTGGCTGGCATGGGAGTTTCAATCCACGCGCCCGTGATGGGCGCGACACCACAGGAGGATGACGGTTCCGGTCATGTATTGGTTTCAATCCACGCGCCCGTGATGGGCGCGACGGCCTAATCCCGTTGAAGCCCGGTAGCGTTACGCCAGTTTCAATCCACGCGCCCGTGATGGGCGCGACCTTCGTGCAGCGCTGCGTACCGGCGGGCCTCCAGTTTCAATCCACGCGCCCGTGATGGGCGCGACGTGCTCACGGCCATCGTGGCGGCCTCGCCGGTGGGTTTCAATCCACGCGCCCGTGATGGGCGCGACGCCCCCGGCAGCGCCGGCGCTGCTCCCCAGGCCGGTTTCAATCCACGCGCCCGTGATGGGCGCGACCTGGTGCGCAGCTTCGACCCCGGCGTGGGCCAGCTGTTTCAATCCACGCGCCCGTGATGGGCGCGACCGCGCTCGGCCGTGATGGCGTCTAGCTCACGCATGTTTCAATCCACGCGCCCGTGATGGGCGCGACCATGATCGGCGTGTCGGTGTTGTGTTCGTACACGCGGTTTCAATCCACGCGCCCGTGATGGGCGCGACTGCTGGTCGCCACCGGCTTCGGCCTTGCGGAACAGGTTTCAATCCACGCGCCCGTGATGGGCGCGACACGAAGCACGCCTGCGCGAGCAGGCGGCGCTGTACGTTTCAATCCACGCGCCCGTGATGGGCGCGACCCGGCGCTGCGGCGCGAATGGTCGATGCCGTGGCAGTTTCAATCCACGCGCCCGTGATGGGCGCGACCTCCGTGCCCGATGTTCTACGCGGAGGTTCGCGAGGTTTCAATCCACGCGCCCGTGATGGGCGCGACGTTGTCGTTCGCCGGGACGCTGTTCTGGTTCGTGCCGGTTTCAATCCACGCGCCCGTGATGGGCGCGACCTCGTCGTCGGTGATGTTCTCGGCGCGAGCAGCGTCGTTTCAATCCACGCGCCCGTGATGGGCGCGACCGATCAGTGCGGCGGTGCAGGCGGTGCCCTGGAGGTTTCAATCCACGCGCCCGTGATGGGCGCGACTCGCGTAGCCCTTGGGCAACAACCGGACGGGATTGTTTCAATCCACGCGCCCGTGATGGGCGCGACACGCCGCGCCCTGCCGCGCTGATGTCCTGACACGGGTTTCAATCCACGCGCCCGTGATGGGCGCGACGAGGTTTGCCGGTTTCCCGAAGGCGCGCCCGGTCAAGTTTCAATCCACGCGCCCGTGATGGGCGCGACGATCCGGGCTTTGGTGGGATTTTTGCGCGTTGGCAGTTTCAATCCACGCGCCCGTGATGGGCGCGACAGGTCAGCATCATCGCGGCGCAGGGGCGGGAGGGGTTTCAATCCACGCGCCCGTGATGGGCGCGACGGGCCAATGACGGAAGATCAAGCGATGCTTGACAAGTTTCAATCCACGCGCCCGTGATGGGCGCGACCACAACAGCGACGGCACCAGCAGCGTGACCACGTTCGTTTCAATCCACGCGCCCGTGATGGGCGCGACCTTGCTTGCCGCCGCGGCGCCGACATTGGGGCCGTTTCAATCCACGCGCCCGTGATGGGCGCGACGATTTCTACCGGGAACCGTAAGGTTTTGCAAAGCAGTTTCAATCCACGCGCCCGTGATGGGCGCGACCGCGGCGCACCGGCGCGGCCACGAAGCCGCTGCCGTTTCAATCCACGCGCCCGTGATGGGCGCGACCTCGGTAAAGGCCGCGATTCGCAGACTTCTCATTGTTTCAATCCACGCGCCCGTGATGGGCGCGACCTGGAATGACGACGATTGCAGCCATCGTTTTAGATGTTTCAATCCACGCGCCCGTGATGGGCGCGACGCCGGCGCACGATGCCAGCCGCCGAAGAGGTGGTCGTTTCAATCCACGCGCCCGTGATGGGCGCGACCTGCTGCTTGGCTGGCGCGGTACGTTCATCTGTGAACGGTTTCAATCCACGCGCCCGTGATGGGCGCGACGATCTACTTGCGGAGCGCGAGCGCGTGTGGCGGGAGGTTTCAATCCACGCGCCCGTGATGGGCGCGACGACCCGATGTCCATCCCATGCGTGTAGATTACCTGTTTCAATCCACGCGCCCGTGATGGGCGCGACCACCTGTCGACGACGACTTCCCGGAAATGATGCAGTTTCAATCCACGCGCCCGTGATGGGCGCGACTGACCGAGGTTCACCATGCGCACCGATATGTTCATGTTTCAATCCACGCGCCCGTGATGGGCGCGACCTCTAGGTCTCGGGGTTGGCTGGATGGGTCGAAAGGGTTTCAATCCACGCGCCCGTGATGGGCGCGACCACCCTGCTGCACGACCAGGCCGGCATCGCCACGTTTCAATCCACGCGCCCGTGATGGGCGCGACCCTTCAGCGACCGCCGCCTGGCCGTCACGTCGAAGGTTTCAATCCACGCGCCCGTGATGGGCGCGACCAGCACAAAGGCCTGGGCGTCGATCAGGTCGTCATGGTTTCAATCCACGCGCCCGTGATGGGCGCGACCCTTCACCGGCAGTTTCGTGGCGCTGCGCAGGTCTTGTTTCAATCCACGCGCCCGTGATGGGCGCGACGTCCTGGCGGCGAAGCTGTACCAGGCCGCCGGCGTGTTTCAATCCACGCGCCCGTGATGGGCGCGACGTTGTAGGCCTGGGCCTTGTTGTCGCCGGTGCCGCTGTTTCAATCCACGCGCCCGTGATGGGCGCGACGGCGCCGGCGTGGCGTCTTCCAGGCCCAGCAGCTGGTTTCAATCCACGCGCCCGTGATGGGCGCGACCTTCGACCGCGCCGCGGCGTCGCACCGCGCCTGGGTGTTTCAATCCACGCGCCCGTGATGGGCGCGACTGCCGCGGCCGCATTGCCGCGATCAAGGCGCGCGTGTTTCAATCCACGCGCCCGTGATGGGCGCGACATACATCCAGGAGCGCTACGGCACGCACTGGACGTTTCAATCCACGCGCCCGTGATGGGCGCGACGATTCTACGGCGCGCGCGGGCCTCAATCCTGGTCGGTTTCAATCCACGCGCCCGTGATGGGCGCGACCAGCTCCACCCACCCCGTCCACTCCCGAGGAACCGTTTCAATCCACGCGCCCGTGATGGGCGCGACGAACTCCACCACCTTGTCCGGGTGGCTCTCCGCGCGTTTCAATCCACGCGCCCGTGATGGGCGCGACCGACGAAGCGAGGGCCGACCGTGGGCAGTAGCAAGTTTCAATCCACGCGCCCGTGATGGGCGCGACCTTCTTGGCGGTCATGGTTCGGTTCCTCGGGAGTGGTTTCAATCCACGCGCCCGTGATGGGCGCGACTTCAGTAGCACCCAGGAACCGCCCCAGCGCACGGGTTTCAATCCACGCGCCCGTGATGGGCGCGACGGGGTAGCGGTCGGCGTGCGGCTTGATCTGGCGGATGTTTCAATCCACGCGCCCGTGATGGGCGCGACGTGTGCGAGCTGGTGGGCGTGTTCCGCCAGGTGCGGGTTTCAATCCACGCGCCCGTGATGGGCGCGACATGCGGTCGCGCCGGCGTTCGGCGCAGCGCGGGCGTTTCAATCCACGCGCCCGTGATGGGCGCGACCACCCATCCGACCCTGGGGGCTTGACCATGTGGGTTGTTTCAATCCACGCGCCCGTGATGGGCGCGACGGGTCGGGGTTACGTCGCCGTCACGGCGCTTCAGGTTTCAATCCACGCGCCCGTGATGGGCGCGACCGCTGCCCACCGGCACGTCGGCAATGTCGTCGTTCGGTTTCAATCCACGCGCCCGTGATGGGCGCGACACGCGGCGCGGTGCTTGCCTGGACGGAAGATGCGGTTTCAATCCACGCGCCCGTGATGGGCGCGACAGGACGTGGTCTGGCACAAGCCGAACCCCATGCCGGTTTCAATCCACGCGCCCGTGATGGGCGCGACACCTTCCAGGGACAGGGTCACGTAAGGGGTGCCGGGTTTCAATCCACGCGCCCGTGATGGGCGCGACTATCTAAGGATAAGTGCATGAATGCATTTATCCAAAGAAGTGCTTTTCGCGAAGGTAGGGGCATGCTCCCCCGTCCTGCGGGCACATGCGTTGCTCTAGGCGGGAAATTACTTGATTTTCAAAGAGCTATGCGATCGCGAACCTGCCGGTGATGTCCAGGGCACTAGAGGTTCGCGTCAGAAGACCAATGGCCCCTTGAGATCGAGGGCCGGTTTGGCGCCGATGTGCTCGACGCGATGTTCCCATTTGGCGCCGAGCTGATAGAAGCGCAGGCTATCCAGCTCCGGATCGATCAGGTCACACAGGCGTTGGCGAAGTTGCACCCATTGGGCAGGTTCAACCTCGATCTCGAAGACAGAATACTGCACCCGTTGCCCACGATCCCGACAAGCTTTTGCGACACGTCGCAGGCGCTTCTCGCCGCCGGGAGTGCTCGTGCTGACGTCGTAGGTCACGAGAATCATCATCGCGTGTGCCTCCAGCTCATTTCCAAAGGAACGGCGGGTAGCCGTCGAGGTCGCCACGCAGGTGGCGTGCCAGCAGTTGTGATTGAAGGAAGGGAAGAAGGCCGATGTCGACTTTTTCGCCGATGAAGGCGTGCTGCAGCTGTTCGCGTTTGCGCTCCTGGTACGCCACCAGCACAGCCTTTCGCGCATCGTCCTTCAATTGCACGGCACCATTGTCGAATACGACGAAGTCGCGTTCATTCAGTTGGCGGCGATTGATCAGCGATAGTGCGAGGCGCTCGCCAAGAAGAGGGCGAAACTCTTCGGCGAGATCAAGTGCCAGGCTCGGACGCCCGGGACGGTCGCGATGCAGAAAACCGACAGCGGGATCGAGACCAACGGTTTCGAGTGCGGAGCGACAGTCATGCGTCAGCAGTGTGTAGAGAAAGGACAGCAAGGCATTGAATGCGTCGCGCGGCGGTCGACGATTGCGCCCGCCGAAACGAAGCAGTGGCGATTCGGCACGGATGATTTGGTCGAATACGCCGAAGTAGGATTGTGCGGCTTCGCCCTCCAGCCCTCGCAGCAGATCGACATCGCTTTCGAGGAGAATGCGTTGCGGGATGCGCTTGAGCCGCTTGAGAGCATGCTGGAACTTGGCTGCGTCCGTAAGGCGCTCGCCATGGTCTCGCCAGCCACGGGCAAGCACCGCGCGCTGATTGTGGATCTTGCCAACCAACAGATTACGCACGATGGCGGCACAGCCAAGGGGATCATCGCTGCACCGATACTGTGCGCGCCGCAGCAGCACGTTGCCGGACACTGGGCCTTCCACCCGCGCGAGGAAGCGCCCCTGCGGGGTCAGGTAGCAGATGCCGATGCCGTTGGCGGAACAATGCCCAAGCAACTGCGGTGACACGGCAACGCGGCCGATGCAAACCAGGCTCTCCAGCATGTGCATCGGCAGGCGCACACGTTCCTGGCGCTCTACTTCCAGCACGATGTTGTCGCCGTCCTTGCGCAGCCATGCGCCTTCGGTCGTGACGTAGAGCGTGTTGAGTTGGCGCCGCATGTCACTCCTCCTCGCCGTCGAGCTGGCGATGTAACCAGCGGTCCACGCTGTGGCGACCGAGCAGGCGAGGCTGGCACAGATCAATCAATGAGCAGCGATCACAGCGGCGAGCGTCGTAACGAGCGGTCGGTGTCTGGCAAGACGCCAGCATTGTTCGCGTGTCGGCAATTGTCTGTTTTGTCAGCGCGCGAAGAGTTTCGTCGAACACTACATCCTGACGGCGCCGGGTCTGTCCATAGAACAAGGCGCCCGATTCGACGTTTTCGCCCAGCATTGCCTCCAGGCACAAGGCTTGCGCACACAATTGCACTTCGTCGGCGCGATGGGCCTTGGGCCGGCCACGCTTGTACTCCACCGGAAATGCATGTTCAACGCCATCGATGGCATGGAACTCGACCACATCCGCCTTGCCGGTGATGCCAAGCTCCAGCGCCAGTAACGGCATGGCCGTCACCGTGCGCACGCCGCGCCGCCGCTCGGTCTTCGGTGTATCCGCGCGCTTGTGGAGCAGATGTCCTTCCGCCGTGTGCCGGTTGTCGGCCCATTGCTGCTCCAGATGGATCAGTGCGCACTGGCGCGCGCAGTACAGGTAGTGCTGTAGGGCGGAGAGCGGGATCAGGTCGTCGTCGTCCATGCCCGCTCTCCGCGTGTAGTCAGAATCGTTCTGTGACCGTCACGCCGGCTGGCAGATCAGGATCGATCGTGACTGTGTAATCGGAGAAACTGCGTGCCGGGCCAGCGCTAGGGTCGTTGCCGGGGTCGTCCGTGCGCTCGACTTTGACTTTGTCGAACAGCACGTGCGCTGGTGCATTGCCCATCGGGTGTTCGTGCTTGAACACGATCAACTTGCGTGCCGACATTTCGCCACGTGCGGCAGAACGGTCATGCTCGAACAGGTTGGTCAGCGCACGCCAGAACAACTCAAGGTCTTCTTCGGAGAAGCCGGTACGTTCGGCCAGCTTGGCCGAGATGAAGCCGTGGGCACGGTAGAGGCCATATGGCAGGATGTGCTTGCGGCCCATGGTGCGTTCCTTTTCGAGATCCTTCTCGTTGGTGACGGCAACACGGGTGATCGACACTTCCATCGGAAGCACGGGTTCGACCGAACTGGCGAAGGCCATCTGCACCGGCCCGCGAACCTGACCGGTGTTGACCTCAGTGGTCATCACCGCGCCGAACGTGCGCACGTCGAAGAAGTTCTTGCACATCCAGGCCGTGAGTTCCTGCGCTTTGGCCTGATCCTTCGGCAGCTTCTTGGCTTCATGCTCGATGCCGAGCGCTTCATATGCCTGCTTGTGCTGGTTGTTCAGCACCGATTTTTCCTGCATGTAGATCGCAAAACCGGGCTGGGCTTCCTTCTCCAGCGCCACGTAGTTGCGAATTTTGCGCTTGAGTGCGACATCGGTGACCAGGCCGCGATTGGTTTCCGGATCCAGTCGGGGCAGGTTGCCGGCATCCGGGTCGCCATTGGGGTTGCCGTTGGCGACATCGAACAGATAGACGAACTCGTAGCGGTGGGCGATCGCACTCATGCTGCTTCTCCTTCGGATTCGATGGTGGTGGCTTCCTGTCCGCCGGTACGGGCGAAACGTGCCTGGGTCTGGTGGTAGTAGCCGATGGCGAAGCGGCCTTGTTCCTCGATTGGCAGGCTCCGCGGGAAATGGGCGGGCAAGGCATCGATGATCTGGCCGATTTCCTTCTCCAGGTTCACGGCCAATCCCGCCTTGTCCTTGCGCAGCTTGCCGAAATGGTTCTGTGCATTGCGCAGCAACACAGGGAAGATACTGGCAGGCGTGGCCGAGGCCGCACCGTAGAAGCGGTCGCGGATGGTTGCGTTGACCTGTGCGCCGAGCGCCGCGCGCTGCAAGCTCTCCAGCGACGAAAACAGCCGTCCCAGCAGGTAGCCGGGGTCGGTATTGCCGGTATCGAGACTCATGGGCGGTTCCCCCTTGGTGGATGTCAGTCCTTGTTGTTTGGAAAGGCGCGCATCACGCGCCAGCACGGCCTTGCAAAGCGCGACGCGAAGCGGCTTGAGTTGTCCATCGGCACGGAAACGCATCACAAGGCTGCCCAGCAGGCTGCGCGGATAACGCGTGCCTCCCAGGATGGCGCGTGTCAGTTCGCCGGCCAGCAACGGCGGCACGTCCTCGGCCTTGGGCTTGCCGTTCTCGCCATACACCGGTGCGACCTGCAATGCGAGGTACTGTGGTGTCGGTGGGCGCTTCCATGCCAACGGCTGCAGTTGCAGATCGTCGTAGTGGTCGGACAGGCGCCTGGTGAAGCCGGCCAGTGTTTGCGTCTCCCAGAAGCGGATGGACAGGCGCGAGGCGTTTGGCGCCAGGCCGAGGATGAAGATGCGCGCCTCATCGTCCAGCGTGGTATCCAGCTCCCGCAAGGGTCGTGCTTGGCGTACCTGTTCTAGTGCGCCGTGCAAGCGCTGGGTGGCCTGCCCATCGGCGGCGGTGTCGTCGTCAGCGTCATCGCCACGCAGGAAGACGGCGATCAGGTCTTCCGCAGCGGCGGCCTGCTTGGCGGTGTTTGCCTGCGCCCAGAACACCACAGTGGTGTCGCCGATCTGCACGCGCTGCCGGTTGCGAACGTCGCGACGCAGCAGATGGTTGAGTGCCGTGGTGTAGGCGAAGGTGGCCTGCTCGGAAACCGGAGCGTTTCCGCCCTGGCTCTTGCCATACGAGGTGAACGCATCGAGATTGAAAGAAACGATGGAGGCGCCGGAACTCTGCGCCCCGTTCACGCCCTTGATCGCGGGATGCAGGCGCGCCAGTGATGCCTGCTCACCAGTGACCAGGCACATGCTGCGTGTCGCATCGCCACCTTGGGCTTGCAGCCGTTCCCATGCCGCGCGTGCAGCATGGCGCTGGTGCAGGTAGCCGTGATCGCCGTCCAGGCGGAACACGATGTTGGCATCCAACAAGGCCTCGCCGTGGCGGGTGAAGCATGCGTTCTCCGAAGATTGTTCGGGTGACCAAGCGTCGAGGAACGTGAGCAGCGCCTTCAATCCGGGATCATCAGTTGTGGACAGCGCCTGCGCATGGAGCATCTTGAAGGCTGCGTGCTCCTGCTCGCTGCGCTTGCTGCTGGCACTAATACCGAGCACGTAGCTGGTCTTGTCCCACAGGAAGTTGGACTTCACCGCAACGGTGCGCTTTTCGGGTTGAGGAACACTGAGCGACTTCGGAATCCGCTTCTTGCCACTGCTGTCGTGCTCGTCATCCACAGCCATCACGGCGCCGTTTGCGGACAGGGTGATGACGTAGCCGATCTTTTCCTGACTGTAACCCGGCGTGGACACGCCCGATTCCGGATCATCCAGTAGCCGCTGGTAATAGTCGGCGAGCGCGGAGAGGATCATGCGCGCACCTCGCTGTCATCCGGTGCCGGTACTGCGACGCGGCCATCGACCATGTGTGCGCGGAAGAATCTCGGGGTCATGCCATTGCTGAAATCGATGTCATGCAACATCCAACCGAGGTCGCGTTCGCCGACCAGTGCGGCATCGGCAACAGGCGTTCCGACTTCGTCTTCGATCAACGCGAAGCTGGCGGGAAATTCGCGCGTGCCCAAGCAGGGCGCCTGGAAGCATTGCCCGCGTCGTGCGCGCCGGTTGAAGATGTCCAGGTGCTTACCGATGTTGTCGTCCGGCCCGGCCCTGTCGGTCAGTTCGAAGTGCGCATTGATGACGTAGCCCACATCTCGCAGCACCGTGGCGGCGCGCTGCTGGCGATCTTCTTCGACGTAGCTGACCAGCCCGTCGGTACGCCCAGCCTTGATGGCCTTGCCAACACTGGCCGCGGACAGCTTACCGCCGACCTCGTTGCGTCGGATCGACTCGAAGCGGATCGGTTTAAGTACGTGGATGCCGTCCACGATCCAGCGGATCGCCGGCTTCCAGTGGATCGCCTCCAGTATGCCGCGCGCGGCCGACGGTGTGATGATGTCGTACGACATCCGCTCAACCTTCATCTCAGGACGCGTAAACAGCGCCCGATCACCCCAGACGTGGAGTTTGATTCCGTAGCTCATCCCTATCCCCTTGCTTCTATTTGGATCGTCCCCTGCCGCAGTCGCAAGGACTGCGACAGGGGCATTTCTTCACTTTTTCCTAGGCATGTCGTGTATCTGCATTGGTTTCAAACCACGTCATGCAATCGCGTCGAAGTGTCTGCTGATTCCACCGGCAGCCACGGAAAGGATTGCCAAGACGACGACCGCCCATTTGCAGAATTGCTTGTGACCGCTGATTTCCATCTTGAGCAGGAATCGGAAGCAGGTGTGCTGACTTCGGAAGTGTTGGGAGCTGGCCATCGGAGAGCACTCTGTGTAATGGGCACAGGTATCATTCAATCCTTTCAATGCAGATAGATGACCATAAACCATCCGTTTAGGTGACAAGACGTTCAGCTGCCAAAAACTGCGGGTTGTCATCCCAATGCAACCCGAATCGATCGTCATACAGCCGACGATTGACCAGCCGCACGAACTGCTCGCCGTACTTGTGCGGCGCCACTGGGGCAATGGCGTGGGCCTGCCACAACGCCTTGTAGGTCTGCTCCTGTACCTGCACCAGCCAGGGCTGGAGGCGGCGGGCGGCGCCGGCCACGCCAATCTGCTCGGCATGTTCGAGCTGGCGAAGGGTGTCGATGACCTCCGGGACTTCGTCCTGGCTGCCGGGCAGATAGGGAACGATCAGCGGACGCATCGACGTGCGGATCACCTTGAACTTCCGCGCCAGTGTGTCCATTGGCAGGCTGTCGATACCGGCGTTGCGCAGCAGGCCGAGCAGGTCGTCACGATCCAGACGGCCGTCGCCCAGGCGGAAGTAGAGCTCGCGGAAGTAGGCCGACACGGCCTCCATCGCCAGCAGGTCATCGCGATGGGCGCGCTCGACGGTGCGGAACACTTCGGCAAACAGCTTCAATTCCCTGGGGGGCGCCCAATCCTTGTTGGCCGGCTCGAACACCAACACCTCGCTGGTCTCGGCCGAGCGCCGTCCTTCACGGTTGCAGCGGCCCGCGGCCTGGGCAATGGAATCCAGCCCGGCTTCGGCCCGCAGCACCAGAGGGAAATCCACATCCACGCCTGCTTCGATCAAGCTGGTGGCGACCAGGCGGCACGGCCGGCCGGCCCTCAAGTCCGCGCGCACATCGGCGAGCACAGCGCTGCGATGACGTGCGTGCATTAGGGTCGTCAGGTGGCGCGCGCCAGGCTGATCGGCAATGGCATCGAACAGATGCCGCGCATGGCGACGATTGTTGACGATGCACAGCGCCTGTTCGCCTTGCTGCAATTTTGCGGCGATCGCTTCGTCATCAAGGGTGCCGGCGTGTCGTACGCGCACGCGACGCAACTGTTCGTAGAGGGCTGGAGGGTTGGGTGCCAGCTCGCAGACATCATCCAGGCCATCCTTGAAGCCCTGGTCGAGACGCAGCGCCGGCTGGGTGGCCGTGCACAGCACGGGACTGACCCGGTAGTTGCGTGCCAGCTCGTCCAGCAGCGCCACGCAGGGGCGCAACAGATCCTGCGGCAGGGTCTGGGCTTCATCCAGCACCACCACGCTGCCGGCAATGTTGTGCAGCTTGCGGCAACGCGAGGGACGATCTGCAAAGAGACTTTCGAAAAACTGTACGGCCGTGGTGACAACGATGGGCGCGTCCCAGTTCTCCATCGCCAGCCTGCGCTTGGCGATGGATTGCGGTGCGGACTGCGGATCGTCGAAGAAGGCGCTGTGGTGTTCGAGCACGATGTCGTCCCGATCATCCGGGACACCCAGTGCATTGCGGAACACCTGCACGGTTTGTTCGACGATGCTGGTGAACGGGATCACGTAGATCACGCGACGCAGGCCATGGGCGAGTGCGTGATCGAGCGCGAAGGCCAGCGAGGCCAGAGTTTTGCCGCCACCGGTGGGCACGGTGAGCGAGAACAGGCCTGGACGCTCCGTTGCCTTGGATCGGACTTCTCGCAGGATGTGGGCGCGAAGCGGGTTGATGCCGCCTTCGGTGGGGAATTTGGCCAGATGCGCATCCAGGCGTTCGCCCAGTTGCGACAGCGATGGTCTGTCGCCCGTCTCCTCGCTACGTGAAGGTCGACCTTCGATGTGCCGATAGAAATCGTCGGTGTCGGTGAAATCGGCGTCGACCAGACACGAAAAAATCATCCGTGCGAGCAGGGAGAGCTGAAACATCCGTTCCTGCGGCCTGGGGTGGCGGAGGAAGCCATCCGGCAGCGGCAGTGTCTTCGGCAGCATGATTTCCTGCGCCCACTCCGGCAGGAGGGGCGGCAGTTCGCGCGCGCAGTAGTCTTCGGACAAGCGATCGAACAGCGAGGTGCGGGACTGGTCTTCAAGGCCGGAGCGTCCGTTCGCCAATCCGGCGTGGTGCCCCGCGATGCCGTAGGCAATCAACATTCCGATGCCCGGAAAGCGGTCACGGGCGATGCGGGCGCCCCAGGTGGCGTGATCCACGCGAGTCAGATCGCCGGTGAGGCGGAGTTGGAAGCGCTCGGTGTATTTGCCCAGGTCGTGCAGTTGGCCTGCAGCCAAGGCGAGTGCTGCCCCCTTGAAGGCCGCTGCCTTTTCGGCGGCAAATGTACCGACATCGTTCAAGTGCCTGGACAGCGGTTGCCAGTCGGATTTGTCTTTCTGCTCGGTCGAATGTGCGTAGAACCCCATTTCCGACTCCCTTATATCCCGTAAGGTAGGATATCTCCGCTGGGGTTCACCCCCGCTAGTACGGACACTTCAGTTAAGCCCCATGATGGGGCAGGAGGAGTGTCATGCCACAGCGGAAGAAGTACAACGAAGAGTTCAAGCGAGAGGCCGTCGGCCTGACCCGATTGCCGGGTGCGAAGATGTCCCAGATCGCACGTGACTTGGGGGGCCGGGCCAACCAGATCCATCGATGGCGCCGGGGGCTGGAGGCAGGCGGCAAGAAAGCCCCTCCTGGCAATGGCGCCGCACGCGACCAGGAACCGCTGGCCCTGAAGATGGAGCTGGCACGGGTCAAGACGGAGCGGGATTTTTTGCGCGATGCGGCGGTGTTCTTCGCCAAGGAGTCGTCTTGAGGTACGAGGTGATCCGACGCCACCGCGGCCAGTACCCGGTCCGACTGATGTTCCGGTGCCTGAAGGTCTCGCTCAGTGGCTTCCACGACTGGTGCAGCCGCGCCCCCAGTGCCCGCTCACTGGACAACCAGAGACTGCTGGGGAAGATCCGGTAACACCACGCCGCGAGCGATGGCGTCATGGGCGCCGGCCGCATGCACGAGACGTTTGGCTATGAAGGCGAGACGGCTAGCCTGAACAGCATCGCCCGGCTGATGGCGGTCGATGGCCTGGCGGGCTTGCCGCAGCGCCGCCGTTGGTGGCACAAGTCTACCGGGACTCGTCCTGCGCACGTTCGCAACCAACTGGCCCGGGACTTCACGGCCAACGAGCCCAACACCAAGTGGGTGGCCGACATCACCTACCTCCGCACCGGCGAAGGCTGGCTGTATCTGTGTGCAGTTGTCGATCTATACGCGGGCAAGGTAGTGGGCTGGTCGACGTCGCCGGTGCAGGATCGGCACCTGGTGCTCAGGACGGTGATGATGGCCTGCTGGCAGCGTCCCGATCGCAGCGAGGTCATCCTGCACTCCGCGCGTGGTACGCAGTTCACCAGCGTCGAGTACCAGCAGTTCCTCAAGGACCACCGCATCATCAGCAGCATGAGCGACGTCGGGCATTGCGGGGACAACGCAGCTGCCAAGGGCTTCTTCGGCAAGCTCAAGCGGGAGCGCGTACATCGTCGGCGCTACCTGACCCTGGCTGAGGCCAGGAGCGATGTCTTCGACTACATCGAACGGCTCCAGAACCCGATCATCCAGCGAAGGCTCGATGCCCGGGATCAGGCCTTCAGGCTCTTAACCTAACAGTCCGTGTAAACGGGGGTGAACCCGACTCTTCGGTTTGCCAATGCCCTGGGGGAAATCCTAACTGCCGCGCCTACGCAGGCGGAGTCTCGCGCACTCTCGTTCTGCTACTACATTTGGCCACCGCTGTAAGAGACATCCGAGGGAGCAATTTGGAGCGATTGCGCACTGCCCTGGAGAGGAGGCTCCGGGTCTACAGTAAGCCTGATTCGATGTCCGCTCATGGCCGAAAGCAACCTTTGAGTGCGAGAAGCTCTGATCAGACGTTGAGGGCCGGAAAGATCTCCTGGCCCAGATCAGCGTCCTTCATTTCCACCATCAGCGCCAGTATGACCGGCACCAGTGTGCCCAAGATGGCGACGCCATCCCGGAGCTGGGCTCGATTCATGCTGCTGTCCCAGGTCGTTCCGCCGTGCATTAGCTGGTTGCGCAGCACGTAGAGCCGGTCGAGGATCACGTGCAGCAGAACCTCGTCACGCTGCTCGACGACGGCACGCATCGCGATCTCCCGGCTGTCGCTGAACTGCTGCTCCCACCTGCCGCTGCCGTCATGCTCGCGCAGAGCGCGCCAGAACGGCTCATACACGAACCTGTTGTCGATCAGCGTCCGGATCGGGCCGGGGAACTGGCGGAACAGGACCGCGTGCAGACGCTGGTCACGATCATGCTCCACCAGGACGGCGATGAAGCGCCTGATCTGGACGAGCTCCCGTTCCTCGAAGCCGAACTCGTGCGCGTAGGCGGCGTTGAGCGCGATCCAGAGGAAGATGAAGGCTGCGTCCGGGTCGCTGGGCTCCCGCTCCGCCCGGGCCAGCCAGCTGATGGCGCGGTGGATGCGCACACGAAGGCCCTCGGGCTGATCGTCGCGCACCTGCCGATGCCGGGTCTTGAGCTCTTCGGACGTGATGGCAGGCATGGCTCCCCCCGGGTCCTATGCGTTCCAGGCGGCAACAATAGCCGTTGCACGTTCCCGCCCCGCGTCCAGAGGCTCCGGAACCGTCCTGGAGGAGAGCAATCCGCGTGCCTTGCGCCCGAGGAAATAGGCGATGCGCTCCGCATTCGCGCCCGAGGGATGCGGCAGGCCGCTGAGGATCTGCTGGCCGCTTAGCTTGCCCAGACCGACCAGGTGCTGGCATGCACCCTCTGCGGCCGAACCCAGCGGCACAAAGAGCGCCTCCGGCAGGACGTCGCACTCTGAAGCGAACCAGGTTTCCAGTTGCTCCCGCAGTAGCGCGCTGCGCAGCAGACCCGAGCCGCTGAAGTTCTTCGTGCCCTCGAAGACCGGGTAGCGCAGCGCTGACGTGAAGTGCACCAGATCGGTGCGTGTCGTCCAGAGTCCCGCGGTCGACTGCAGGCCTAGGCGCATGGCGAGTCCGACATGGTCGAGCAGGTTCACCAGGTTGCTCCGCATCGGCCCTGCGAAGCTTGCAGCGTTCTTGGCCCGGATGCGCGCCTCGGCCGCGCCAAGACCGTCCTGCAGACAGCGTGCCGCCGTCCTGATGGCCTCGATCGCCTGGACGCGGCCAGGCGTGATGCCGACGAGAACCACCTTGGCGGCGGTGTTGACGTGGTCGAAGGGCGCGTAATAAACCTCGTGGCGCGAATCACCCGTGATCCGGAGCGAAGCGGGAAGAGGCTGCTCGATGTCGAAGTTGTACGGCAGGTTCGAAATGGTTGCGGCGTAGCGGTGGAACAGGTCGGCGGTGCTCATGATCAGATCGGTCTCGAATTCCCGGGAGAAAGGTCAGGCGGCTTCAACGCGGCTGCGGGCGAGGCGCTCGAAGCGGACGCCGGCAACGATGCCGGTGCCGCCCTTCGGGCCAGGCCGGCGCCAGCGGGGCGTGGGCATGCGCTGCAGTGCCTCCAGCGCCTCCAGGTAGTCGTCGAACCTGGTCTCGCTGCCTTTCTCTCCGACGGTGAACCGGCCACCCGATGCGCAGGACGGTGCGAAGATCGAGCCGTCCCGTGCCACCGGGACAAACAGGTACTCCTCCTCGCGCTGGGCGATCGGTGCGGCAGCGCCTGGTTCGTCCTTGCCCTGCGTCGGGAGGTAGCCGTTCTGGATCAGCCAGGGCAGCACATCGGCGGTCGCCGCGTAGCGCTTCCCGTCGTGCTCGTATGTCGGGAACACCTTCCTGTACGCGGTGGTCGTCACCGTGGCGTCGCGCTTGCCGGTGAGCAGGGCGATCTCGCCCATGGTCAGGGGCTCGTCCTGGTCGACCTTGAGACGGGCGGTGGCGAGGTCGACCAGCTGCCTCATCAGGCCGTTGTGGAAATAGCCCAGCGGGACGTCCCCTGCGCCGTCTTCGAAGGGAGCAGGCACGTGTTCCCATTCGCCGTCGGCCTTCTCGGCCTCGTACTCGGCCACGACGGACGGAGGGAACACGCCTTCGATCACAAAGCGGAGTTGCTGGATGTCGGCGGCGACGGTGTTGGTCCAGCGCTGTGTGTGCACGTAGGACTCAAGCGTGGATACCCGGCGTCCGATCTCGTAGTCCGTGACCGGCGGCAGCTCGTCGGGGTGGCGTGTTTCGAGGAAGTGGCTGTCCTCCGGCAGATCGAGCATGCGCAGCCCGGCGTCTTCGCCGATGGCCCATTCAGTGAGCAGGGCGAGATGGGTGATGGCCAAACGAACCTCACGGTCCAGACGGTCAGGGGAGTAAGTCATGCGACCAGCTCGTGTAGAAGTGTGACGACACAATATCACCACATGATCATATGTGCAACCGTCGGATCACGAAATCACAAACGACAGGTGCAATCCGGCTATGGCCGAGGCATCGCCTTGGCGCCGGGCAATCAGAGGAGAAGGGTGGAGGACCGTCCTGGAGGCTTGTACTCAAGCCACGCGCAGCGCTATGCGAACGCTGTCCCGTCAGCGTCCCAGTTTCGTCACAGGGGGAGTGGCGCGCCTGGAGGGATTCGAACCCCCGACCAATGGCTTCGGAAGCCACTACTCTATCCGGCTGAGCTACAGGCGCGCGGAGCGGCATAGCTTAACCGACGGTCGCCGTTCGCCCAATGGCGCGCGGCGTGGACCGTGCGATCGAAGGCGTTCCGACGCGGCGCCTTTTCCCGAGGCGCACGGGATCGCCCGCGGGCGGCTCAACCCAACGCGATGGCCTCGCCCTCGACGAACACCTGCCGGACCTGCAGGCCGGCGTCCAGCACGACCAGGTCGGCCCAGGCGCCGGGCTGCAGGCGGCCGCGGTCGTCGAGGCCGAGGTAATCGGCCGGATTGCGCGACAGGCGGTGCGAGGCGTCGTCCAGGGCCAGGCCCAGCGAGACCAGGTTGCGCAGGGCCTGGTCCATGGTCAGCGCGCTGCCGGCCAGCGAAGTGCCGTCGGCCAGGCGCACGCAGCCGAGGCACTTGTGGACGCGCTGCGCGCCCAGCGCGTACTCGCCGTCGGGCATGCCGGTGGCGGCGGTGGCGTCGGTGATGCAGTACAGGCGCGGGATCGCGCGCAGCGCGGCGCGGATCGCGCCGGGATGCACATGCTGCAGGTCGGGGATCAGTTCGGCGTACTCGGCGTGCGCCAGCGCGGCGGCGGCGATGCCGGGGTCGCGATGGTGCAGGCCGGTCATGCCGTTGAACAGGTGGGTGAAGCCGGCGGCCCCCGCGCGCAGGGCGGCCACGCCGTCGTCGTAGCTGCCGGCGCTGTGGCCCAGCTGCACGCGGATGCCCATCGCGGCCAGGGCCGGGATCAGCGCGAGGTGCCGGCCGATTTCCGGTGCCAGCGTCAGCACCCGGATCGGGGCGATCGCATGCAGCTGCCGGACCTGGTCCAGCGTTGCCTCCACCACCAGCGGCGGCTGTGCGCCGAGCCGGTCGAGGCTCAGGTACGGGCCTTCGAGGTGCACGCCCAGCACGCGTGCCGAGCCCGGCGCGCGAGTGGCGATGGCCTCGGCCAGGCCGTGCAGCGCGTGCTCGATCTCGTGCGCATGCGCGGTCATGGTGGTGCCGAGCAGCGAGGTGGTGCCGTGGCGTGCGTGCAGGCGCGCCACGGTCCGCGCCGCGTCCCCGCCCTGCATGATGTCGACGCCGCCGCCGCCGTGGATGTGCAGGTCGATGAAGCCCGGCAGCACCCGCGGCGCGTCGTCGGCGATCCCGGGCAGGGGGCGGATGGCCTGGATGCGGTCGTCGAACGCCAGCTCGCCGTGGACCCAGCCGTCGCGGGTCAGGATCCGTCCGCGCAGGGAATGCGGGGTGCTCATGGCGGCGGCTCGGCCACGATCACCTCGATGCCCAGCCGCTGCAGGCCCTCGCGGTACTCGGGACTGATGCCGTCGTCGGTGATGACGGCGTGCACCTGGTCGAGCAGCCCGATGCGATGCAGGCTCACGCGTTCGAACTTGGAGGCGTCGGTCAGCACCACGATGCGGCGCGCGCGTTCGACCATGCGGTGGTTGAGGCGGGCCTCGGCCTCGTCGTGGGTGGTCAGGCCGAACTGCAGGTCCAGCCCGTCCACGCCCAGGAACAGGGTGTCGAAGCTGTAGGTGTTGAGGCTCGTCTCGGCCTGGCTGCCCTGCAGCGACAGCGACTGCTTGCGCAGCAGGCCGCCGGTCATCAACACCTTCACCCCCGGGGCGTTGGCCAGCTCCCAGGCGATGTTGAGGCCGTTGGTCATCACCGTCACGTCGGGATGTCCGCGCAGGTGGCGGGCCAGCGTCATCGTGGTCGAGCCGGAGTCGATGATGATGTTGTCGCCCGGCTGCACCAGCTGCGCCGCGCGTGCGCCGATGCGCTCCTTCAGCGGCAGGTTGAGCGCGTCCTTCTCATGGATGCCCTGTTCCTGCGGCGGCATGCGCACCAGCGTGGCGCCGCCATGGTTGCGGGTCGCCAGTCCCTGCGACTCGATGTGGCTGAGGTCGGCGCGGATGGTCACCGAGGACACCGCGAAGCGTTCCGCCAGATCCGCGACCTGCACGTTGCCGTGTTCGACGAGCAGTTGCAGGATCTGCTGGCGGCGTTGCCGGGTCTTGCGCATGGTGGGCAGATCCTTTCGTCGCGGACGCCGTAGCTTACCGTTGCGAAAGGCCGGCGGCGCCGGAGCTTTCGTTTCCGGTCGCCACGCCTCCCCGGTTGCGGACGCAGGCGCGGGCGTATTCGGCCAGTCGGGCCGCGATCCGGTCCCGCGCCAGCGCCAGGGGCTCGGCTTCGAGCCGCCCGGCCTGCACCGCGCGCTGCTGCTCGGGCATGAACTGGCTGAGCAGGATCATCGGCGGCGGGTGGCGGCGCAGGTTGGCCACCAGGGTGTCCACCGCCGCGCGCACGTCCGGTTCGCCCCAGTAGTAGCGGCAGCGGTCGCTGAGGGCGTAGCGGCGCAGCAGGCGCAACGCCTGCGCGTCACCGGCGTAGTGCGCCTGCCAGTGCCGCGGCTTGGCCACCATGCAGCGCTCCAGCACCTCCGGCAGGCGCGAGCGCTCGCCCTCGGGCAGCAGTTCGTCCTCGATCGCGGCCAGCGCGAACATCGCCTCGCGATAGGCGAAGGTCGCGGCCGGGCCGACCTTGAGGATGGCGAAGTGGTCGCGCACCAGCGCGTGCAGCGCGTCCTCGGTCTGGTAGTCCGTGGAGTGGGCCTCGAACACGAGGCCCGGCCGGGTGTCGACGAAGGCCGACAGCGCCGCCGCGGCGTCGGGATCGTAGGCATGCACGTGGCTGTGGTCGAAGTCCACGCCCGGCTGCACCACCAGCGCGATCACCCGCGTCCACGCGGGCGCGAGGTCGGGCGCGGCGAAGGCCTGGCGGTGGATCTCCAGCGTGCGCGCGGCCGCGGCGGGCGTGGTGACCGACAGGCCGGCCTCGAGCGACGCCTCCCCGCCGGGCACCGGCACTTCGGTGCCGATCACGTATACCGGCGGCGGCAGGCCGGCCTCGGCGGCGGTACGCTCGGCCGCCCGCGCGAGGTCCGCCGAACGCGCCGCGACCGTTTCGTCCGGCAGCGGATGCGGATCGCCGGCGCACGACATGCTGCAGTCGAGGTGGATCTTGTGGAAGCCGGCGGCGACATAGGCGGCGATCAGCTCGCGCGCGTGGGCCATCGCCTCGTCCGCGGGCCGCGACTGCCACGCATTCGGGCCGAGGTGGTCGCCGCCGAGGATCAGGCGGTCGGCGGGGAAGCCGTTCGCCTGCGCAAGCGACCGCACCCAGTCGCGGAACCCGGCCGGGGTCATGCCGGTGTAGCCGCCGAACTGGTCGACCTGGTTGGAGGTCGCCTCGATCAGCAGGTCGGTGTCGTACTGCCGGGCCACCTGCATCGCCGCCAGCAGCACCTGTTCGTGGCTGCTGCACACGCTGTAGAGGCCGACGGGGGCGCCGTTGCGATGCGCGGCGATCAGGGACTGGACGGCAGGCACGGGGATGGACTCCGGAAAACGGGGCAGGTCAGGGCCGGATGGCCTGGTGGGCGAGCAGCGCCGCGCCGCGCGCGCCGCCGGCATCACCGAACACGGGCAGCAGGATCGGGGGCACCGCCACGCCGGTGAACAGGTGGCGGGCCACGGCGGCGGGCAGGTCGCGGTAGAGGTGCCCGGCCTTGGACAGGCCGCCGCCGAGCACGATCACGTGCGGGTCCACCGCCATCACCAGGCAGGCGAGGCCGTGGCCGAGCAGGTCGCCGTGCATGTCCAGCGCGCGCCGCGCGACGCGGTCGCCCTGCTGCGCGCGCGCGATGATGGCGGCGGCGTCGATGTCGTCGCCGCCGGCGTGGCGGTGCAGCATCGACACGCCGCCACCGGAGACATAGCGCTCCATGCAGCCGCGCAGGCCGCAGGGGCAGTCGAGCAGCGGCAGCGCGTGCCGTGCGAGCAGGTGCGCGGGGATGCTCCAGTGGCCCCACTCGCCGGCGATGCCGTTGCGGCCGGCGACCAGGCGGCCGTCGATGCAGTAGCCGCCGCCGGTGCCGGTGCCGAGGATGACGCCCAGCATGCTGGCCTGCCCCGCCGCCGCGCCACCGTTCGCTTCCGACAGCGCGAAGCACTGCAGGTCGTTGCCGAACTGCAGCGGGCGCTGCAATCGCTGCCGCAGGTCGTCGTGGACGCGACGGCCGGTGAGCGCCGGGACGTTCGCGCTGAGCAGGCGGCCACCGTCGCGTTCGACCACGCCGGGCAGGGCGATGCCCACGGCCGTGGCCGGCGCGCCCAGCGCCGTGTCGGCGTCGCGGACCAGCGCATCGACCGCCTCCAGGAACGCGGCGTAGTCCTGCGCGGGCGTGGCGACGCGCTGGCGATGGCGGGCCTGCCACGCGGCATCGAAGGCCACCAGCTCGATCTTGGTGCCACCGATGTCGATGCCGTACCAGGACTGCATGGCGAACCCGCGGTCAGCGATGGAGGGTCACGCCGCGCACGACGCGGTTGACGGTCCCGTCCGGAAAAGGATTGTCGGGGGTCAGGCCCAGCGCCGCGGAGCGCCGCAGCGCGTAGCGCTGGGCGAGGGTCAGCCACAGCGGCGCCAGCCACGGATCGGGCAGGGCAGGCACGGCCAGGGTGAAGTCACCCGGCGCCTCGCCGCTGTCGCCCGCGTCCGGGCCGACCGACAGGACCCGGCCGGCGACGCCGTCGCGGCGCAGTTCGTCCAGCAGGTCCTGCTCGTAGCGGCGTGCCAGCGGTTGCGCACTGCGCAGCACCACCACCAGCGTGTCGGCGTCGAGCGTCGACTTGGGGCCGTGGCGGAACCCCAGTGGCGTGTTCGCCAGCGCCAGCACGCGACCGGCGCTCAGCTCCAGCACCTTCAGTGCGGCCTCGCGCGCCAGCGCCTCCAGCGGTCCGCTGCCGAGGTAGATCACGCGCGTGCAGGCCGGGCGCGCGAGCGCAGCGATCCGGTCGTCCCAGTCGGCCAATGCGCGCTCGCCAAGCGTGGCCAACTGCTGCAGCCGCGCCAGCCGCTGCGGCCATGGCGCGGCGTCGAACACCGCCAACGCGGCCAGCAGCATGCAGGTGAGGCTGCTGGTCATGGCGAAGGCGCGGTCGCAGCTGGCCGGCGGCATCAGCAGGGTCAGGGTGTCGTCGCGGCCGCGGCCGCGGCGCGCGAGTTCGCCGTCGCCGTTGCAGGTGATGTCGAGGAAGCGCGATCCGGCGACCCGTTCGCGCACCAGGTCGACCGCGGCGACGCTTTCGGGACTGGAGCCACTGCGTCCGAACGACACCAGCAGCGTCGGCCGCGCGGGGTCGAGGTACAGCGCCGGGTGCGTCAGCAGGCTGGTGGTGTGCACCGCGCGCGCTTCCGCCGGCCATTGCGCGTTGACGGTGTCCGCCACCAGTTCGGCGATGAACCCCGAACTGCCGGCACCGGTGAACACCACCCGGTGGTCCGGGCGCTGCAGCCAGTCGCCGAGGAAGGCATCGATGCGCGCGTGCGCGGCGTCGAGGGACCCGGCCAGGGCCGCCCACAGCGCCGGCTGCTGGGCGATCTCGCGGGCCGTGTGGTCCCCGCCCGCGGGCAGGCCGGTCAACGGTTCGGAAAGAAGGCTGGCGTCCATTCACCGTTCCTGAGAGGTCGAGCCACGATGAGCGTTTTCTTTCGATATGTCAATTATCGAAAGATATTGAAAAGATGTGGCGCCGGACGCCGGGTCCCGACCTGCCCGGCAACGATCGTGCCGCGACGCACAGAACCCCCCTGAAAACAGGCCTCCTGCGACCAGCGGCCATGGCTGGCGCAACAGTGTGCGAAAGTATTGCACCGCAATATCTTTCGATAAGCCGCATTATTCTTCTTTTTTCTTTTTATTTTCTTGACATTTTTTCTTCCGCTGCCCTACAGTCGGTCGCGTTGGTTTCGGATTGCGCTCGATCGCAAGCACGGAGGGGTCCTTGGAGAAGCCGGTTCAGCGTCCGCGCGGCGCGTTCACCGCAGTGGCGCTCGTCCTGCTCCTGCTGGGCGCGGTGCCCGCGTCCCGGGCCGCCAGCGTGGGCAACCTGCGCGACATCGTCGCGGCGCCGGCGTCCTCGGGCATGCCTGGCTGGGACCTGCGCACCGACGCCGGCGTCCGCCTGCGCGTGGACCTGCTGCGTGCCGACACGTTGCGCGTGCAGGCCGGGCGCGACGGCAAGCTGGCGCCATCGGGCGACGGCGCCGCGCCGATCGTGCTGCCGCAGCCGGCCGACGCGGTGGAGTTCAGCGTCGAGGAGGACGCGCAGGAAGTACGCATCCGCACCGACGCCCTGCTCCTGCGCATCGAACGCCAGCCGCTGCGCCTGTCGCTGGCCCGCCTCGACGTGGGTGCGGTGATCCCGCTGTGGCGCGAGCTGCAGCCGCTCGACCTCGACCCGGCGCACGGCGTGCAGGTGCTGTCCAGCGAAGCGGGCGAGCACTTCTACGGCGGCGGCCAGCAGAACGGCCGCTTCGCGTTCAAGGGCCGCGAACTGGAGATTTCCTACTCCGGCGGCTGGGAGGATGGCGACCGCCCCAGCCCGGCCCCGATGCTGCTCAGCTCGCGCGGCTGGGGCATGCTGCGCAACACCTGGAGCGACGGCACCTACGACCTGCGCCAGCCCGACCAGGCCGTCCTGCTGCATCGCGAGGACCGCTTCGACGCCTATTACTTCGTCGGCGCGGACCTGCACGCGCTGCTCGACCGCTACACCGCGCTGACCGGGCGCCCCGTCCTGCTGCCGCGCTGGGCGCTGTCGTTCGGCGATGCCGACTGCTACAACGACGGCGACAACGCCAGGAAGCCGGGCACCGTGCCCGACGGCTGGCGCGACGGCCCCACCGGCACCACGCCGGACGTCATCGACAGCGTCGCGCGCGCATACCGCGAACACGCCATGCCCGGCGGCTGGATCCTGCCCAACGACGGCTACGGCTGCGGCTACACCGACCTGCCGAACGTGGTGAAGGGGCTGGCGAAGTACGGCTTCCGCACCGGGCTGTGGACCGAGGACGGCGTGGACAAGATCGCCTGGGAGGTCGGCACCGCCGGCACCCGCGTGCAGAAGCTCGACGTGGCCTGGACCGGCAAGGGCTACCAGTTCGCGATGGACGCGAACAAGGCCGCGTTCGACGGCATCTTCGACAACGCCGACGCGCGCCCGTTCCTGTGGACCGTGATGGGCTGGGCCGGCATCCAGCGCTATGCGGTGGCGTGGACCGGCGACCAGAGCGCCAGCTGGGACTACATCCGCTGGCACATCCCGACGCTGATCGGCTCGGGCCTGTCGGGCATGGCCTACGCCACCGGCGACGTCGACGCGATCTTCGGCGGCAGCGCCGAGACCTACACCCGCGACCTGCAGTGGAAGTCCTTCACCCCGGTGATGATCGGCATGTCCGGCTGGTCGGCCAACGAGCGCAAGCATCCCTGGGCGTTCGACGAGCCCTACCGCAGCATCAACCGCGACTACCTGGCGCTGAAGATGCGGCTGACGCCGTACATGTACGGCCTGGTGCGCGAGGCCGCGCGCAGCGGCACGCCGATCGTGCGCGGCCTGATGTGGGACCACCCGCAGGATCCGCAGGCCTGGACGGAGGCGGCCAAGGACCAGTTCCTGCTCGGCCGCGACCTGCTGGTGGCGCCCGTGTTCCAGAGCCAGGCCGCGAGCCGCGGCTGGCGGCGCGGCATCCACCTGCCCGCGGGCCGCTGGATCGACTACTGGGACGGCCGGCAGCTGCAGGCCGGTGCGGAAGGACGGCGCATCGACCGCGCGGTGGACCTGTCGACGCTGCCGCTGTTCGTGCGCGCCGGCGCGATCCTGCCGATGTACCCGGCCATGCTCTACGACGGCGAGAAGCCGGTCGACGAAGTGACCCTCGACCTGTATCCGCAGGGCGAATCGCAGTACACGCTGTACGAGGACGATGGCGACACCCGGCGCTACGCCAGGGGCGAGTACAGCGAGCAACTGGTCCGCGTCCTGGCGCCGGAGAGCGGCAGCGGCGAGGTGCGCGTCGACATCGGCCCCGTCCGTGGCGAGTACGCCGGCCAGCGCGCGCAACGCCGCTACGCCCTGCGCGTGCTCGGCCGCGCGCCGCCGGTGGCGGTGACACGCGACGGCCGCGCCTTGCCGGCGCTGGCCGACCGCGCCGCATTCGAGGCGGCCGCGGAAGGCTGGTACTTCGATCCGGCCGAGCGTCACGGCACGCTGCACGTGCGCGGCGCAGCCGTCGACATCCGCCAGGCAACCGCGTTCCGCCTCGAGTTCCCGGTGGCCGCGCCGCCGGCCGACGACGTGTTCCCGTCCGCGCCCGAGCAGGGCCGCGCGCTGCCCGCCGACAGCCTGCTCGTGGTCAACCGTCCCGCCGAAGAGCCCGGCCACCCGCTGGAGAACGCATTCGACGACGACCCCGCCACCTGGTTCCGCACGGCGCGCAACCAGGCCGTGCGCACCGGCGCGCACGAGTGGACGATCGGCTTCGGCGAACGCCGCCTGATCGACGGCATCGAGCTGGCGCCGCGCAACGACCCGCACTGGCAGCACGGCCAGGTCCGCGACTACGAGATCTACATGGCCGACAGCAACGGCGAATGGGGCGAGCCGCTCGTGCGCGGCCAGCTGACGCTGGCGCAGGGCCCGCAGACGATCGCCTTCGCGCCGCATGCCGGTCGCCTGCTGCGCTTCCGCGTGCTCAGCGTGCAGAACCCGGATGGCGATGGCGGCAGCAGCCTCGACCCGATGGTCGTTGCCGCGCAGGACAACGCGCCGCGCGTGGTCGACACGCAGCAGCCGCGCGACGTGGGCCCGATCGCGCTGGCGACCTTCCGCGTGCTGGAGCACGTCACGCCGGACCGCCCGCAACGGCAGCGCTACCTGTCCGAACTCGAACTGCCGGCCGCGCTGCAGGCAAACGTCGCGCGCGACGCGGCCCACGGCGGTGGCGACGGCATGCGCATGAACGGCCTGCACTTCCGCCGCGGGCTGGGCGTCGGCGCGGACAGCCGCATCGACCTGGCGCTGGCCGGCGACTGGCGCCTGCTGCGCGCGGACCTCGGCATCGACGACCGCTGCCGCGACGCCGGCGGCCTGCAGTTCCAGGTCTGGGGCGATGGCCGCCTGCTGTACGACAGCGGGCTGGTGCGTGCCCTGGCCGTGGTCAAGCCCGAGCTCGACATCCGCGGCCTGCGCCAGCTCAGCCTGCGCACCCTCGGCGCGCAGGGGCCGCGACCGGCGCAGGTCTGCGGCAACTGGGCCAACGCCGTGCTGGTGGGACACGACGGCGACAGCGCCGCGATCACCGCGCCATGAAGCAACGCGCCATGAAGCACCGCCACCCCATCCATCCGACGACCGTGCCCGTGGCCTGCCCGCCACGGATCCCGGCCCGCGCCCGCTGACCCCTTTACCCCCGCGCCGCAGTCGCGCCGCGAATCCCGAGGAGCTTCCGATGTTGCCCGCCCGCCACCGCCATCGCCGCACCATCTCCGCCACGCCGCTGGCGATCGCCCTTGTCGTCGCCCTGTCCGCCGCGGCCTCGGCCCACGCGCAGACCGCCGGAACCGCGACCGACGCCGATGCCCCCGCGGCCACGACCGACAAGGACGGCAAGGACGGCAAGACCACCGAGCTGGCGCGCGTCCAGGTCACCGGTTCCAACATCCGGCGCACCTACGTGGAGACCGCCTCGCCGCTGCAGATCATCACCAAGCAGGACATCGAGAACATGGGCGCCCGGACCCTGCTCCAGGTGCTGGACAACCTGCCGGCCGCGCGTCCGGCGCAGGTCGATTCCAAGTCGCTGTTCACCGGCTCCGACGGCGCATCGCAGGCCAACCTGCGCGGCCTCGGCGCGCAGGGCACGCTGGTGCTGCTCAACGGCCGCCGCCTGTCGTACTACGGCGCGCCCGCCGGCTTCCAGACCCAGTTCGTCAACATCGACGCGATTCCCGCCGCCGCGATCGAACGCATGGAAGTGCTGACCGATGGCGCGTCGGCCGTGTACGGCACCGATGCGGTCGCCGGCGTGATCAACGTCATCACCCGGCGCGAATACCAGGGCGCCGAGGTCAGCGTCACCAGCGACTGGTCGCCGCGCATCCACAGCTACGGCGAGCACCAGGCCAGCTTCACCGGCGGCTTCGGCGACCTGGACGCGGACCGCTACAACGTGTACGCCTCGGTCAACCTGTACCGCCGCGACGCCATCCCGCTGGCCGACGTGTACGACAAGATGCCGGCCCAGTTCTACGCCAACAACCCGAACTACATCACCAACTTCCGCTTCGGCACCGGCAGCGCGCCGGGCGTGTTCAACCCCGGCAGCTACTTCGCCTTCAACCCCGACACCGGCGGCCTGGTGCGCGAAGCGGCGCCGGGCTGCAACAACGTGCTCGCCGAGGCCGCGGGGACGCGCTGCATCTGGCAGACGTGGATGAACAACGAGATCGACGGCGGCGCCCAGTCCGAGCGGCTCACGGCCTACGTCAACGGCCACTTCCTGATCGGCGAGACCACCGAGGCCTTCGCCGAGGCGACCTACACCGACATCGACCTGCGCGCCGACGGCGGCACGCCGCGCGCCTTCAACACCACCACCGGCAACCCGCAGAGCTGGTTCTCGCGCAACACCGGCACCACCGTCAACCAGTTCCTCACGCCCTTCCTGGGCCCGAACAACGTCTACAACCACGCCAGCCCCGAACTGCGGGCGCTGATGGGCGGCGTGGTCGGCCTGAACTACCTGCTGCAGGACGTCGGCCCCGGCTACTTCGGCCAGCGCAACACCGACAAGAGCTATCGCGCGCTGGCCGGCCTGCGCGGCGCGTTCGGGGACTGGAACTGGGAAGCCGCGTTCGCCACGGCCGGCTCGCACTCGACCACCTACCAGACGGTGAACATCAACCTGCGCGGCTTCGAGCGGGCGTTCGGCCCCTACACCATCGAGCCGGGCACCGGCCGCGTGATCATCTCCGACAACCCGGCCTACCAGTTCGGCGTGATCAACGAGGCGAACGCGGCGCTGCTGCGCGAGGCCTACCCGACGTTCGACATCCAGTCGTGGACGCGCCTGCACACGCTGGACGCCAAGATCGAAGGGCCGCTGTTCAACCTGCCGGCCGGCGAGGTGCGTTCGGCCTTCGGCTTCAACGCCAGCCGCGAGACCTTCTTCACCCCGGGCAACGAGGATGCCGCCAACGGCCTGATCACCCAGCAGGGCGGGTCGTGGTTCGACGGCGCGCGCAACACCTACGCGGTGTTCGCCGAGGCGGTGGCGCCGCTTACCGCGAAACTCGAGCTCGATGCCGCGTTGCGCGTCGACAAGTACCCCAACTTCAGCGCCAATATCGCGCCGAAGATCGGCCTCAAGTACCAGGCGCTGCCGGAGCTGCTGCTGCGCGGCACCTATTCGGAAGGCTTCCGCGCCCCGAGCCTCGCCGAGTCCGGCACCGGCGGCGTGTTCGCCCAGATCGGCGGCTACCGCGACGAGACGCGCTGCAACGAGACCAACGCGATCGCCAACCTGCTGCGCCAGTCCAACCGCCCGGGCGACGTCGACCTCGGCAACTCGCTGCTCAACGCCGACTGCAGCCGCAACGTGGCGCGCATGACCCAGCCCAACCCGGACCTGCAGCCGGAGAAGGCGAAGATCGCCACGCTCGGCATCGTCTACGAGCCCGCGCAGTGGCTGTCGGTGTCGGCCGACTGGTGGTTCGTCTACCGCCGCAACGAGATCGTCGCGCCGGACTACAGCCGGGAAGAGGAAATCCTGGCCCTGACCCGGTTCCCGATCACCGAGACCGACCTGGCCAACGTGGCGGCGGTGGCGGCGATGTGCGCCGACCCGGCCAGCGGCGTGACCTGCCCGGGCACCCTGCCGGGCTACAGCATCGGCAACGTGTCCAGCGTCATCGGCCAGTACAGGAACCGCGGCCGCACCCTGGTGGACGGCTTCGACCTCGACGTCCGCAGCCGCTTCGACCTGCACGATTGGGGGCGCCTGAACTTCGGCGTGGCCGCCACCATCGCGCGCCGCAGCATGTACAACTCCGACGATGGCGAAGGCTGGACCTACGGCAACTTCATCGGCTACTACGGCAACCCGCGCCTGCGCGCCACGTTCAACGCCGACTGGAGCTACGGCGACTGGAACACCAGCTTCTACGTCAACTACGTCGGCAAGACCAAGTGGGCGTGGGACCGCTTCGACGCCGAGGACAACAACGCCGAGACCTGCACCGGCGGCTACGTGGCGGTTGCGCCCGGCCAGTGCGACGGCGCGCCGTCGTGGTGGACCGCCAACCTCGGCGTGGGCTGGCGGCCGAACAAGCAGCTGGACGTCGGCTTGACGGTCAAGAACCTGTTCGACCGCCTGCCGTTCTACGATCCCAACGACTGGATGAACTACTCCGGCTACGCCAACAACCTCGGCCGCAGCTACAGCGTCACCGTCGGCTACAAGTTCTGACACGACCGTCGCGCCGGGCATCCACCGGCGCGACGCCGCCAGGCACGGGCTGCGAGTATCGTGCGGGGCCGCGCCCGCACCCGGCGCCGGAACACCCCGCCGCCGCGGCAGCACCCGGACCGCACGAGGACGCGCATCGCATGACATCGGCATCGCCTGCCCCCGCACCGGCCCGCTCGCTGGCCGGTTCCATCGCCATCGTCGGCGCGCTGTTCTTCGTCATGGGCTTCTTCACCTGGATCAACGGCCCGCTGATCGCGTTCGTCCAGCTGGCCTTCGAGCAGGACGAGGTGGGCGCGTTCCTGGTCGTGTTCGTGTTCTACATCTCCTACTTCGTGTTCGCCCTGCCGGCGTCCTGGGTGCTGGGTCGCGTCGGCCTGAAGCGCGGCCTGGCCCTGAGCCTGCTGGTGATCGCCGCCGGCGCCGCCGTGTTCGGGCAGATGTCGACCCAGCGCTGGTACGCCGGCGCGCTGTCGGGGCTGTTCGTGATCGGCGGCGGACTGGCCCTGCTGCAGACCGCGGCCAACCCCTACATCAGCATCCTCGGGCCGATCGACGCCGCGGCGCGGCGCATCGCGCTGATGGGCATCTGCAACAAGGCCGCGGGCATCCTCGCGCCCGTGCTGCTGGGCACCCTGGTGCTGCACGGCATGGGCGACCTGAAGGTGCAGGTCGACGCCGCCGACCCGGCGACGCGTGCGCAGCTGCTCGACGCCTTCGCCGCGCAGATCCACGGCCCGTACCTGGCGATGGCCGCGGTCCTCGCCGTGGCCGCGGTCGCGATCCTGTTCTCGCCGCTGCCCGACGTGCGCGCGGAGGTGGCCAATGCCGATGCGTCGGCGCGCGCGGACGGCGCGACCCGGCGCAGCGTGCTGGGCCATCCGCACCTGCTGCTGGGCGTGCTGGCGCTGTTCTTCTACGTGGGCATCGAGGTGCTGGCCGGCGACGCCATCGGCACCTACGGCAGCGGCTTCGGGCTGCCGCTGGACCGGACCAAGTTCTTCACCTCGCTCACCCTGGGCGCGATGCTGGTCGGCTACGTGCTCGGCTGGATGCTGATTCCGCGCGTGCTGTCGCAGCAACGCTGCCTCGCCGTCTCCGCCGTGCTGGGCCTGCTGTTCTCGCTGGCGGCCTGGCTGACCCACGGCTACGTGTCGGTCGGCTTCATCGCTGCGCTGGGACTCGCCAACGCGATGATGTGGCCGACGATCTTCCCGCTCGCGATCAAGGGCCTGGGCCGCCACACCGAAGCCGGTTCCGCGCTGCTGATCATGGGCATCGCCGGCGGCGCGATCGTCCCGCAGCTGTTCGCGGTGCTCAAGCAGCACTTCGATTTCCAGGCGGTGTTCCTCGCACTCGCGCTGCCGTGCTACCTCGTCATCCTGCACTACGCGCTGGCCGGGCACCGCGCGGGACGCCCGCCCGCGCGCTGAACCCCGGACGCGCGCGCCGGCCGTGGTGCGCGGCACGTATCATGTCCGGCGCATGAGCGAATCACGACACCCGGCGACGACGCGCGCGCTGCCACCCCGGCGATGGCGCGAGCGGCTGGCCCTGTACTGGACGCTGGTCCGCGGCGACCGGCCGATCGGCTGGCTGCTGCTGCTGTGGCCGACGTGGTGGGGCCTGTGGCTCGCGGCCGGCGGCGTGCCGCCGCCGTGGACGCTGTTCGTGTTCACGGCCGGGGTCTGGCTGACGCGCTCGGCCGGCTGCGTGGTCAACGACTACGCCGACCGCTGGCTCGACGGCGGCGTGGAGCGTACCAGGGACCGACCGCTGGCGACCGGCGCGGTGTCCGGACGCGAGGCGCTGGTGGTGTTCGCGGTGCTGATGCTGGTCGCGTTCGCGCTGGTGCTCACGCTCAACCGGCTGGCGATCGCGATGAGCGTGGTCGGCGTGTTCCTCGCCGCCAGCTATCCCTACCTCAAGCGTCATACCTACCTGCCGCAGGTGTACCTGGGCATGGCCTTCGGCTGGGGCATCCCGATGGCCTTCGCCGCGGTGCAGGGCGAAGTGCCGCCGGTGGCGTGGGTGCTGTACGTGGCCAACATCTTCTGGGCGACGGCCTACGACACCTGGTACGCGATGGTCGACCGCGACGACGACATCCGCATGGGCGCGAAATCGACGGCGATCCTGTTCGGCGACCTCGACCTGGTCGCGCAGGGCGTGCTGTACGCGATGACCTTCGCCGCGCTGGCGCTGGTCGGCCGGCAGGCGGGACTGGGCCCGGCCTACTGGTGCGGGCTGGGCGTCGCGCTGCTGCTGGTGGCGTGGCAGTTCGTGATCGCGCGCCATCGCGATCGCGACGCCTGCTTCCGCGCGTTCCTGTACAACCACTGGGTGGGCATGGCGATCTTCGCCGGGATCGCGATCGACCTGGCGATGCGCGCGGCGCGCTGAGCGCGCGCCCGCGCGGCTACACCGCCAGCGGCCGCTGCAGCTTGCGCAGGCGCAGCGACACCGCGACCTGCAGCAGGCCGTAGAGGATCGCGCCGATCGCGATCCACACCGCCACCGCCAGCAGGCCCAGGCCCGGGCGCGCGAGGAACAGCACGCCCAGCGCGATCGCGAGCAGGCCGCTCAGGGCCAGCAGCCATTCGCCGTTGACCACCTTGCGCACCAGGATCGCGAACACCACGCGCGCGAAGCCGGCCACGATCAGCCACAGCGCCACCAGCCACAGCAGCGCCTCGCCCATCTCCGCGGGGCGCAGGATCGCCAGCGCGCCGAACGCGATCGAGACTGCGGCATAGAGCAGCAGCAGCCAGTTGGGCAGGGCGATGTCCTTGCGGAACACGCTGAGCAAGCTGACCACGCCGTCGGCCAGCGCCATCACTCCGAACGCAAGCACCAGCGCCAGCAACGACGTGCTCGGCCAGAGCAGGGTGGCGATGCCGAAGGCGATCGCGACCAGCCCGTACAGCAGGAAGACCCACCAGCTGCGACCGACGTCGACGAAGGGACGGTTCATGGCGCTTTCTCCTTGAAGGGGCATGACAACGCAGGACGTACTGTACTCCCGTCACGTACCGCGCCACGGCGCCGCGCCGCGCGAAGGATTCGCCAAGCGGATCACGGCCGCGGCCCGCCACCGGCGCGCCGGGGCTGCAGTCGCTGGTGGTCACGCCGCCCTATCCGCGCACGGTGTCGGTGCCGTGCGGGACGCACTGCGCCGGCGCGCTGGCCACCGACCTGCTGCAGAACCTGGACATCGACGTGGTCCCCGGCGCCGTGGTGGCGCTGCTGCCCGGCGACATCCCGGTGACGCTGCCGACCGCGGTCCTCGACGGCATCGTCTCGACCCTGGACGGCACGCTGCGCAGCGTCGTGGTGCCGGTGCTGCAGCCGGTGCTGTCCACCCTGCTCGGCGGCCTGGTGAATCCGCTGCTGGAGCTGCTGGGCATGCGCATCGGCGAGATGGTGGTGTCGGTGGAGCGCGTGCTCCGGCATTGCCCGGTGCAGCTGCGCGTGTTGCTGCAGGTGCTGCCGGCCGGCAACCCGGGCCGGTTCGGGCTGTCGATCGCGCAGGGCGCCAGCGTGCTCGCCTCGGCGGACGCGCTTGCCGATGGCGGCGCGATCGGCCCGGTGGACGTGCAGCCGGGGGCCGCGTACGACATCGCCAGCCCGGCCGCCGCGGGCACCGAAGCGGCCGACTACATCGGCAGCTGGCAATGCCTCGACCAGGGGGGCGGCAGCCACGGCAGCGGCAGCGGCACGCCGTTCGCGCTGCAGGTGCCGGCCGACGTCGATGCGGCGCTGGACATCACCTGCACGATCACCCAGCGCCAGCGCCAGGCCGACGTGTCGGTGCGCAAGGACAACGGTGTCGATGCGGTGCTCCCCGGCAGCACCGGCGCCTACACCATCGTGGTGTCCAACGCCGGCCCCGACGCGGTGCAGGGCGCGCGGCTCAGCGACCAGTTGCCACCGGGGGTCACGCTGTCCGCGCCGTGGACATGCACCGCCACCGCGGGCAGCGCCTGCGGCGAAGCGTCCGGCGGCACGTTCGGCACGCAGGCGCTGATCAGCCTGCTGCTGGACCTGGGCGTCGACGGCGAGGCGACCATCGTGGTGCCGGTGGCCTACAGCGCCAACCCCGGCGATTTCTAGCGCGGGAACGCGTGCGGTGCGGCCGTCGAGGGCCACACCGCCCGCGCTACGGCACCCGCGCGCAGACCCAGGCGTCCACGCGCGCGACGCCCGCGCGGCGCAGCGCAACGGCCGCGGCATGCAGGGTGGCGCCGGTGGTCATCACGTCGTCGACGAGGGCCACATGCGCGGGCAGCGCGCCGCCCCCGGCCACGAACGCGCCGCGCAGGTTGCGTCGCCGCGCGCGGGCGTCGAGTTCGGACTGCGCGCGGGTGTCGCGGACGCGGCGCAGGCCATCGAGCTGCAGCGGCACGGCAAGCGCGCGCGCCAGCGGCCGGGCCAGTTCCAGCGCCTGGTCGTAGCCACGCTGGCGTAGGCGGGCCGGGTGCAGCGGGACCGGCAGCAGCGCCTGCGGCCGCGGCAGCGTGGCGAAGCGGGTGGCCATGGCCTCGCCCAGCGCACGGCCGGCGGCGAGGTCGCGGTGGAACTTGAAGCGCGGCAGCAGCCGGTCGAGCGGGAAGCCGTAGACGAAGGCCGCGTGCGTGACCTGCAGCGGCGGCGGCCGGCGCAGGCAGGCACCGCACAGGACGTCGCTGCCCGCCATCGGCCGGGCGCAACGCGTGCAGGCGCGATCATTCCAGGGCAGCGCCTGGCGGCAGGCGCGGCACAGGTCGGCGCCGGCAGGGGCGGCCTCGCGGCAGACCAGGCAGCGCGGCGGGCACAGCCGCGCGCCCAGGCGCCGCCACCAGCCGTCAACCGGGAAGGGTCGGCCGCGGTTGACAGGATCAGGCATGGTTTCCAGACTGCCCGGCCTCGCCCTCCGCGTCTGTCAGGGAATGCCGATGCCTGCCGTCAGCCCGCGCCGCCCGCACGGCCAGCCCGCCGACTCCGCCCCGCCGCTGCGCCACGACTGGACGCCGGCCGAGGTCGAGGCGCTGTTCGACCTGCCGTTCCCGGAGCTGCTGTTCCGCGCCGCCGCGGCGCATCGCCACCATTTCGATCCGGCCGAGGTGCAGGTCAGCACCCTGCTGTCGGTGAAGACCGGCGGCTGCCCGGAGGATTGCGCGTACTGCCCGCAGGCGCAGCGCTACCACACCGGCGTCGACGCCACCAAGCTGATGAGCACCGAGGACGTCGTCGAAAAGGCGAAGCAGGCCAAGGCCGCCGGCGCCTCGCGCTTCTGCATGGGCGCGGCCTGGCGCTCGCCGAAGGACCGCGACATCCCGAAGGTTGCGGCGATGATCCGCGAGGTGAAGGCGCTGGGCCTGGAAACCTGCGCCACGCTGGGCATGCTCAGCGGCACGCAGGCGACTGCGCTGCGCGAGGCCGGCCTCGACTACTACAACCACAACATCGACACCGATCCGGAGTTCTACGACGCGATCATCCGCACGCGCGAGATCCAGGACCGCCTGGACACGCTCGAACACGTGCGCGACGCCGGCATGAAGACCTGCTGCGGCGGCATCGTCGGCATGGGCGAGACGCGCCGCCAGCGCGCCGGCTTCCTGCGCACGCTGGCCAACCTGCCGGCGCACCCGGATTCGGTGCCGATCAACCGCCTGGTGCAGGTGGAAGGCACGCCGCTGCACGGCACCGAAGCGCTCGATCCGTTCGAATTCGTGCGCACCATCGCGGTCGCGCGGCTGCTGATGCCGCAGTCTATGGTCCGTCTCTCGGCGGGGCGCGAGGACATGGGCGACGAGTTGCAGGCGCTGTGCTTCCTGGCGGGTGCCAACTCGATCTTCTACGGCGAGAAGCTGCTGACCACGGGCAATCCGGACACGGAGCGGGACCAGGCGCTGTTCGCGCGCCTCGGATTGCGGCCGATGCACGTGTCCGTCGATGCCGATGGCCACGACCACGGCGGCACCGTGCACGCGGACATCGTCGCGGAGGCCCCTGCCGCCCGTTCCGCCGGGCGGCCTTGCGCGGCCTGAGGCCGCGACCGACAGGGGATCCTCGCCATGGCCATCGAACGCCCGGACCTGCGCGCGCGCATCGCCGCGCAGCGCAGCCAGCGCGACGCGCAATCGTCGCGCCGCTTCCGCAAGCAGGTGCTGCGCCGCGACGGCATGCAGTGCGAAGTCGCCGAGGCCGGCGGCGGCACGCGCACGCTGCTCAACTTCTGCAGCAACGACTACCTCGGCCTGTCGCAGCATTTCGCCGTGGTCGGCGCGCTGCAGGACGGTGCCGCGCGCCACGGCGTGGGCAGCACCGCCTCGCACCTGGTCTGCGGCCACCATGCCGCGCACGAGGCGCTTGAACGCGAGCTGGCCGACTGGCTGGACGTGCCGCGCGCGCTGCTGTTCGGCAGCGGCTACGTGGCCAACCTCGCGGTGCTGCAGGCCTTCCTCGGCGACGACGACCTGTGCGTGCAGGACCGGCTCAACCACGCCAGCCTGATCGATGGCGCGCGCCTGGCCGGCTGCCGCCTGCGCCGCTATCCGCATGCCGACGTCGAAGGCGCGCTGCGGCAACTGCGCAGCGTCGTCGACGGTGCCGCGATGCTGGTCACCGACGGCGTGTTCAGCATGGACGGCGACCTCGCGCCGCTGCATGACCTCGCGGTCGCCGCACGCGTGCAGCGGGCGCTGCTGTACGTCGACGAAGCCCACGCCATCGGCGTGCTCGGCCCGGACGGGCGTGGCGCGGTCGCGCAGGCGGGGCTCGACCTCGCCTCGGCACCGCTGCGCCTGGCCACGCTGGGCAAGGCGCTGGGCAGCTACGGCGCGATCGTGGCCGGCGAGGCGGACCTGGTCGAGCATCTCGCCGAAACCGCGCGCCCCTACGTGTACACCACGGCGTTGCCGCCGGCGCAGGCGCTGGCGTCGCTGGCGGCGGTGAAGCTGGCGCGCCAGGAGCACTGGCGCCGCGAACGCCTGCAGGACCTGGTGCAGCGCTTCCGCACGCGCGCGGCGCTGCACGACCTGCAGCTGCTGCCGTCGGAGACGCCGATCCAGCCGGTGCTGTGCGGCGACAACGCCGCGGCGCTGGCGATGGCCGCGGCGATGGAGCAGGCCGGCTTCTGGATCGCCGCGATCCGCCCGCCGACGGTGTCGGAAGGACAGGCGCGCCTGCGCGTCACCGTCACCGCCGCCCACGAGCCGGTCCAGGTGGATGCGCTGGTCGATGCGCTGGCGCGCGCGCGCGACCAGGTCGCCGGTGCCGCGGCCAGCCACGTGGCATGACGGCGACATCGACACACAACCGCGTCGCGCTCGCGGCGGTCGGCCTGGCGCTGCTGTCCGCGCTGTTCTTCACCTTGACCTACGTGCTCAACCGCGCCAGCGCCACCGGCGGCGCGCACTGGGCGTGGATGGCCGCGCTGCGCTATTTCATCACCCTGCCGCTGCTGTTGCCGCTGATGGTCGTCCAGGGCGGCGTCGCGCCCGTCCTGCGCGCGATCGCCGCGCATCCGTGGGCCTGGCTGCGCTGCGCCGCAATCGGCTTCGTGCTGTTCTACGCACTGCTCAGCTTCGCCGCCGCCAGCGGCCCGTCGTGGCTGGTGGCCGGCTCGTTCCAGTTCACGGTGATCGCGGGGATGCTGTGCGCGCCGCTGCTGTACCGCGACGCGCGCCGCCGCATCCCGCCCGCCGGCCTGGCGGTCGCGGCGCTGATCTTCGCCGGCGTGCTGATGATGCAGTTCGGCCACGCCAGCGGCGCGCTCGACCGCGCGGCATGGATCGCACTGGCGTGCGTGCTGGTATCGGCGGTCGCCTATCCGCTCGGCAACCGCCTGCTGCTGCTGCACCTCGAACGCAGCGGTGAAGCGCTCAACGCCACCCAGCGCGTGTTCGGGCTGACCCTCGCCAGCCAGCCGCTGTGGTGCCTGCTCGCGGCGTATGCCGCGTTCGAGGTGGGCCCGCCGGCATGGGAGCACGTCTGGCTTGCGGCGGGTGTGGCGCTGTTCGCCGGCGTGATCGCGACGGTGCTGTTCTTCCAGGCCACCGGCCTGGTGCGCGACCAGCCGCTGGCGCTGGGCGCGGCGGAAGCGATGCAGGGCGCGGAAGTCGTGTTCGCGGTGCTGCTGGGCGTGCTGCTGCTGGGCGAAGGCTGGCCGACCGGGGTCGCGCTCGCCGGCGCGGCCGTGGTGGTCGCCGGCATCGCGGCGTTCGCCTGGGGGGTGGCACGGCCCGCAGCCGGCAGCATTGACGCCACGAAGATCCTGCGGAGCGACAGGGGCGCATGAGCGCCCCGGCTTGGTTCGCCGTGCCTTAGCGGCAGTACGCGCCGAATCTCGCCGCTTCGATCGCAGGCGCCGTGAAGTCGATGGAAGCCAGCAAGCCGTCGTCGGCAACGTTGTACCAGGCCACGCCGTTGGGAAACATCGCCACCGTGATGCCGCCAAAGCCGGACATGAAGGGCACCCAGGTTGCCTGCGCGCAGCCCAGCTCCCGCTTCACGTCACGCGCCCAGAATCCATGCTGGTAGCGGTACCGGTCCAGGCTCGCGACCGGCAGGCCCGGTAGGTCCGGGTCTCGCTGCAGGGCGGCGTCAAGCAGCGTCGGATCCAGCACGTCTCGACCATCGATGCGGCCGCGTTGCTCGCCGAGGAAGTGCGCGAGCTTGGCGATGTCATCCGGCAGCAGGGTCAGCCCCCAGCCGAAGAACGGCTGCCGCGCCTCGTCGAGACTGCGGCGCGTGGCGTGCGCGGTCGGACTGAGGCCGATCCGGCCGAGCACGTCGGCCCACAGCACGTCATCGAACACGTCCTGGTGATCGCGTCCCGGCAAGCGACGCAGGGCCGCCTGCAGCACCGTGCCAAGGAGATAAGTGTCGGAGGTGTGGTAGACCCAGCGCATGCCCGGCGCCTCGCGCCGCGGGTACGCCTCGCAGGCGAATGCCAGCCGCCGCGCATGGGTATCGGGGACGAAGAACTCGCTCACGCGCGCGTCGTCCTCGTCGGCCATGTACGCCGGCACATCGTATTGGCCGGTCGCCATGTCCAGCAGGTGCAGGAAGTGCACGCCCCGCCACTTTTCCGTGCGGCAGCCGGTGGCGGCCGCGAAGTCGGCGACCGGCAGGTCCTTCACCCCGGGATGCAGCCGCTCCATGCGCATCAGCGCGAGCCCCGCGACAGCCGACTTCGCTACCGAGTACGAGGGTAGGTCCATGACCTCGCAGAATGGATGCTCGCCATGCCGCGTCGCGCAGCCGGAGCGGTAGTGCACGCCGCCCGCGACCACGCCGTAAGCGGTGCGACCGCGCGCCGCGCCGATCGCGAACCTTTCCGGATCGATGCCCGGATGGTCGGTGGCCAGCGCGGACATCGGCCGCACCGGTAGTCGCGCGGCGACTTCTGCACGGTGCGCGGCGATCAACGCATCGCGGTCGGCGACCGGAGCCGGCACGTAGCTCGCCTGCAGCGTGCCCCACACGTCCAGCTGCAGGTAGTGGCAGGTCTCGCTGCTGACCTGCAGCGCGGCCCGCGACACCGTGCCGGCATCGTCGAACAGAAGCATGAGCACGCCGTTGTGGGTGCAGTTGGCGTTGCGCTGCACCAGCGCGAACGGGATTGCTGCCCGCGTCGCGCCGCCGTCCCCCGGTTCACTCCAGGCGCGACCGGCTTCGAACGCGAACTCCCACCATGGATGGCTGCTCGGGATCGGGCCGCGCCGCGCCGGGATCAGCGCATCGCCGTCCTGCACGAAGGCAAGATCGAGATCCTGTGGCAGCGCACGTGCCAGCGCGACCTCCTTCGGTCGAATGAAGTCCTCCAGCGCGACCAGCACGCGGGTGGAGGGCCGTCCCGACATGCGCAGACGACCCTCGAAACGATGCGCCGGCGGTTGCGCGTTGGGCGGCGGCGCATAAGTGGCGAGATCGACAGGGCGGGGGTAAGGGCCCGACATCAGAGCGTCGCGGCCGAGGTGCTCGCGCGCGCAGGTGGCGCCGGAGACGAGCAACGCCAGCGTGGCGAGGCCTACCCCGATCTTCGGCGGTTGAAGGCGGCTCATGCGGTGAATCGGCGCTTGCGGCTCGACGACGGAAATGCAGGATACGGGCTGGACCGGCTTGCAGTTATCGAAGAATGCCTTCTGGGAGCGCATGCGAGAAGCGGCCATGGCGCGGTGGCGGCAAGCCGCTGGCAGATAGCGTCCATCCGGACCCATTCACCCTTCCGTTCGGGCCTGACGGGCAACTGCAACTTCGAATTGCGATGCATCCGGTCGTCCTGTTCAGCCCGTGCGGAGTTTCACGCCCGCGCGCTCAGGCGATGCCACCCAGGCAGACGTACTTGAGCTCGGTGTAGTCGTTGAGGCCGTACCTGGAGCCCTCGCGGCCGCCCCCCGACTGCTTCACGCCGCCGAAAGGCGCGACCTCGGTGGAGATCAGCCCGGTGTTGACGCCGACGATGCCGCATTCCAGCGCCTCAGCCACGCGGAAGGCGCGGGCGAGGTCGCGGGTGTAGAAGTAGCCGGCTAGTCCCGCGTCGGTGTCGTTGGCAAGCGCGATGGCCTCATCTTCGGTCCCGAAGCGGAACAGCGGAGCCACGGGGCCGAAGGTCTCCTCGCGCGCGATGAGCATCTTGCTGGTCACGTCCAGCATCACGGTCGGTTCGTAGAAAGTGCCGCCGAGTGCGTGGCGCTTGCCTCCAGCGGCGACCTTCGCGCCCCTGGCTTGTGCGTCGGCCACGTGCTCCTCCACCTTCTCCAGCGCCTTTCCGTCGATCAGCGGTCCCTGGTCCGTGATGCCGGCGAGGCCGTCACCCACGCGCAACTTCGCCACCGCGTCGAGGAGTTTCCCGGCGAACTCGTCATACACCCCGTCCTGGACGAACAGACGGTTGGCGCACACGCAAGTCTGTCCGGTATTGCGGAACTTGCTGGCGATCGCGCCCTCGACCGCGGCGTCGAGGTCGGCGTCGTCGAACACGATGAACGGTGCATTGCCGCCCAGCTCCAGCGAAACGCGTTTCATCCCTTCGGCGCACTGCGCCATCAGCCGCTTGCCCACGCTGGTGGAGCCGGTGAAGCTGAGCTTGCGCACCTTCGGGTTGGCGGTCATCTCGCCGCCGATCGCGGCGGCGTCGCGGCCTGTGACGATGTTCAGTACGCCCGGCGGCAGGCCAGCGCGCTCGGCCAGCACCGCGATCGCCAGCGCCGAATAGGGTGTCTGAAGCGCCGGCTTGCAGACGACCGTGCAGCCCGCAGCCAGCGCCGGGCCGATCTTGCGGCCGAGCATTGCCGAGGGGAAGTTCCACGGCGTGATCGCCGCGACGACGCCGACGGGCTGGCGCAGCACCAGGATGCGCTTGTCCAAGGCGTGGCCGGGAATGGTGTCGCCGTACATGCGCTTGGCTTCCTCGCCGAACCACTCGAGAAAGCTGGCCGAGTAGGCGATCTCGCCTTTGGCTTCGGCCAGTGGTTTGCCCTGCTCGGCCGTCATCAGCACGGCGAGGTCGTCCTGGTGCTGCAGCATCAGCTCGTAAAGCCGGCGCAGCAGCAGTGCGCGCTCCTTCGCGGTTCTCCTTGACCAGGCGGGGAAGGCGGCATGCGCCGCGTCGATGGCGCGTCGCGTCTCGGTCGCACCCATGTCCGGTACGGTGCCGAGCACGGCGCCGGTGGCGGGGTTGCGCACTTCGCAGGTACCACCGTCATCGGCATCGCGCCACTCGCCGCCGGCGGGACAGCGCTGTCGCATCAGGTCGGGATCGGAGAGTTTCAGTGCGGAAGCGGACATGGACGATGTACTCAGGTCTCTGGATGCAGTTGGTCTATTCGATACGCGGCGGCCAGCATCGCGACCGTGGAGGCCGCGAGCGCCGCGATGGCGACCGCGATGAGGAAGGGGAAGTCGTCGTTCGACAGCAGCTGTCCAGCCAGCATCGGGCCGGAGGCTAGGCCGAGCTTTGAGACGAAGCCGCCGAGCGTCGCCAGCCGCCCCGATCCGTCCAGGCGCGAGAGCATGCCGAACAGATAGGGCACCACGAACGACCAGGTGATTGCGGTGCCGACGTTGGCGACGAAGAACACCGGCTGGCTCCCGCTCCAGAAGAACCCGGCGGTGCCGGCGAGCGTGAGCAGCATCGCCGCCAGCAACGGGCGTAGGCGGCCCAGGCGTGTGCCCATGAAGATCACCAGCCCGGCGCCAGCCGCGCCGATCCAGGTCGCCCAGCCCAGCGCCTGGCCGATGAAGTCGCGGCCAAGCGCGTAGTGCTCGCCGAGTCGGATGATGAACGCCGACAGCGCCATGTTGCCGGCCTGGAACAGGAACAGTGCCAGCAGCGCGAGCAGCGCCGTGGCGCGCGCGGCGGTCGGCAGCCGCGTTGCCGCGACGGCTGCATCGGCCTGGCGCTCACCGGCCAAGCGCGGGATCGCCGCCAGTGCAACCAGCGCACACGCGGTCAGCGCTGCCAGCGACAGGAACAGGATGCGCGCGCCGTAGTCCGGCACCAGTGTCGGCAGGAACATCACGCCCAGCCCGCCGAGGCCGAACTGCACGAGCAGCAGCATGCCGAAGGCGCGGTCGGGCGAGCGCGTGCGCGCGATCACCGAGTAGGTCACGCCCACGGCCATGCCGCCGACGAAGCCATGCAGCGCGCGCAGCGCGGTGAGCAGGCCTGGCCCGCGAATCGTAGTCGAGCCCAGGTCGAGCAACAGCAGAAGCGACAGCAGCACGAACAGTGCGGGCCGCCATGCGACATGCCGCACCAGCAGCACCGCGACGAAGCTGCCGACGCTGGCGCCGTAGATGTTGGCCGCGCCGACCGTGCCGGCCTGCGCGTTGGTGAAGGCCAGCCCGGTCACCAGGCCGTCGACGATCGCCGCCATGATGTTGACGTAGAAGAAGCCGGCGGTGGCCACCAAGGCCAGCAGCGCATACAGCCACAGCTTGTCGGCGGACGGCACCGCGGGCGCTTCGGGAAGGGCGGCATTCGGGCTGGCGCTCATGCGGGACATTCCATGGATTCTTCGACGCGCACGCCCGCGGCTTCGAGGAGCTGGCGCAGCGGCGCCAACTCGCGTTCGTAGCACCGCCACAGCGCAACCGACGAGCGGTAGATCGGCTGGCGCACCTGCGCGGCGCTGGCGGTCAAGGTCGGCTGCGGATTGTGCTCGAAACGCAGGCAGGCCTCGTCCCATGCCAGCCCTGCGTGCGCGACCAGCCGGCGGCTCACCGCCTCCTGGTTGTCCACCAGCGCCTCGTAGTCGATCTCGAGGAAGCGGTCGGCGGGCAGCACCCGGCGCCAGTGCGCCATCAGCGCGTCGTAGCCGAGCCAATAGCGACCGAGGTCATCGAGGTCGTAGGAGAACGGATAGGCCATGCGGAACAGCGTCTTGTACATTGCCAGGCAGGCATCCATGGGCTGGCGCCGCAAGTGGATGATGCGGGCCTGCGGCAGCGCCGCGGCGACCAGCCCGAGGTAGAGGAAGTTGCCCGGCGTCTTGTCGATTACGCGCGCGCACGCGCGCGCCGGAAGCGTGCCGGCGTATGCGCCGCCCAGCGCGGCGAAGTCCAGCTGCGCGCAGCGTCGCACCAGGTCGGCCTTGCCGGTTGCGTGGCCTGCGGCGCGCACCACCGCCTGCGCGAGGTCGGTGCTTTCGCCGCGGCTGGTCACGGCCGCATGCGAACCGAGGATGCGGTCGACCAGCGTCGTGCCGCTGCGCGGCAGCCCGACGACGAACAGCGGGCGGGTGTCGCCGTCACCGGCGTGCGTGCGTGCAAAAAACTGCGCATCGAAGGTGGCGGCGATCAGTCGCATCGTCTCCAGGTCATCCTCAACCCGATACTGCAGCCGTCGCCTGCGCGCGTCGGCGCCGCGACGGAGCGCGGTGAATGCGCCGGCGTGCTCGCCGAGGTCTTCACGCTCCTTCGCGAGCGCGTAGCACAGCGCAATCTCGTTGACGTCGCCCGGCGCCAGCCGCGCCAGCTGCCGTTCCAGTTGCGGCACGTGGTTGTGCCGTGGCGTCTGCCGGCGCAGCGTGGCGCGGTTGTACCAGGCATCGCCGTCGCCGGGCGCGCGTTCGACGACGTGGTCGAGCAGGGCCTCCGCTTCGTCCAGCCGACCCAGCGCGGTCAGCGCCGTGGCATGGTTGTACAGCCCACTCAAATCGTCCGGCCGTGCCGCCACGGCGCGCGCATAGCAGCGCTCGGCCTCCGCGTGCAGGCCGAGCAGGGTGTAGCGCAGGCCAAGTTCCTGCAGCAGCCGCGATGGCCGGTCGGCGCCGCCCGCGAGGGCGTGCAGCGCCGCGATGCACGCTGCCCGCTCACCCGACTGGTGGTGCAGATCGATCCGCCGCAACGCGTCCGCCGCCGCGGCATCCATCCCTTCGACCGGCTCGCCCGCGTGCATGTCAGAACCGGTAGCTCACGGTCGCGCCGATGGTACGCGGCAACGCGACCAGCGCCTTGGATCCGTTGCCGAAGTAGCCTTCGCTCGGTGCCGTGCCCATGTACTGCTCGGTGTAGACGCCGCTGACGCCTTCCTCGTTGGCCAGGTTCTTCAGCCACAGCGTAAAGTCCCAATTGCCCACGCCGTAGGTCGCAGAAGCATTGAAGATGGCGTAGCCGTCCAAAGTGCGCGCGAAGCGCGGACTGAGGCTGAGCGCGTTCTGCATCTCCGACTGGTAGTAGGCGTCGCCGCGCAGCGTCAGCAGACCATTGCCGATCGGGATACCGTAGCTGGCGGCGACGTTGAAGCGGTGCTCGGGAACGCCGGGCAGCGCATCGCCCTTGTGGCCGTAGAGATAGGCGCCGTCGACCGCCACCGCGTCGCGTTCGAGCTGCGCCCTGGTGTAGGTGTAACCCAGGCTGTAGCCGAACCCGGTGATCGCGTGCCCGGCCAGCTCCAGCTCGACGCCGCGCGTACTCGCCTTCTCTGCGTTCTGCACCGCGAAGAAGCCCCACAGCGTGGTCGAGCTGTTGACCTGCGGATCCTTCCAGTCGACATAGAACACGTTGGCATTGTAGGTCGTGCTGCGGCCGACGCGGCCCTTCACGCCCAGCTCGTGGTTGCGCACGGTGTCGGACTTGTAGGTCCGCCACGCCGGATCCTCGGCGAAGTTTCCGGTGGTCGGCGTGCCGTTCGTGCCGCCACGGCGATAGCCTTCTGAGACGGTGGCATAGAGTTGGCTGTCCGGCGTGAAGAACCACGACATGTTGCCCTTGAACAGGGTGCGGGTATCGGTTTCCTCGCCGTTCGACCGGGAGCTGTCCACGAGCGAGGCCCAGTTGCTGGTGGTTTGCGCGACCGTCGTGTCGGCGTCGTGGCGGAAGTGACGGAAGCCGCCGGTGAAGCTCAGGCGTTCGCTGGCGTGCCAGGTCAGCTCGCCGTACAGGGCGGTCTCCTTGAATCGCTCGTCCTGGCGATAGTCGAAGTCGACGTCGCCGATCACCGCGTCCTCGAAGCCGGGGAACGCGGCGTCCCACCAGCGCTTGAAGCCGCGCAGGTAGCTCAGCTGCGTGGCATAGCGCTTCTGGTCCTGGTAGTACGCGCCGAGCACGTAGTCGAATCTTCCGCCGGACTTCGAGGTCAGGCGAAACTCCTGGGTCAGCGCCTTCTCGCCGTAGCTGCGCACCGCCGAGGCCAATGGCCGTGGATAGTTGTAGTAGAACGCCAGCCAGCCATTCTGCGCGTAGAAGCCGGTGTTCTCGCTGGTGATGTCACCTTCGTGGTTGTACTGTGAGGTGCTGGAGGTAAGGGTGGCGAAGCCAAGATCGATGTTGGCCTCGAGGCTGGCGAGGTTGACGTGACGCGCGGCGGGCTCTCGCTGCACCGAGCCGATCTCAAGATCCCCGTAAGGCACGCCCCAACCGTCGTTCCCCAGGCTGGTGCCACGGCGGCCGCCGAAGCGGTCGGCCTGGGCGGTGTAGCTCAGGGTGAGGTCGAAGGCGTCGCTGGGCTTCCACAGCAGCGAGGCGCGGCCGTACTTCTGGCGCACGAAGTCGGCGTCGCGCACGGTCTCGTACTCGGCGGCGGGGTCAAGCACGCCGTTGGGCGCGGTCGGCAGGCCGTCCGCGTCGAGCTTGTAGACGTTTCGGTAGTCGGTGGCGCCGGGATAGTCGTTGATCGTGCCGTTGACCCGCAGAGCCACCGTCTCGCCCATCGGCAGGTTGACCATGAACGACTCGGACATGCCAACGCTGTCGGAACCATCGACGCTCGAGGCGCTCAGGCTGACGCGCGCGTCCCAGTCGGACAGCTGGGGCTGGCGTAACAGGAAGCGCACCGCGCCGCCGAGCGCGCCCGAGCCGTACAGCGTGCCCTGCGGGCCGCGCAGCACTTCCACCCGGTCGATGTCCGAAAGCAGGAAGTTGGCGAACAGAGGGGTGTTGTCGACGTACGTGGCCACCGTTGAGGTCGCCGACACTGCGTAGTCGCCCAGTGCGGAGCTGTCGACGTTGAGGCCGCGGATGCGGATGCCGCTGACCACGCTGGAGTTGCGGGCGCCGCGGTCGACCACGGCTACGCCAGCGACGCCACGCATCAGCTCGGCGGTGTCGAGGATGTTCTGCTGCTCGATCGCCTCGCCGGAGACCGCGCTGATGTTGTAGGGCACCGCGACGATGTCCTGCTCGCGGCCCTGTGCCGTGACCACCACCGCCTTGAGCTCGGTGGGCTGATCGACGGAGTCGGCGGGCGCTTGGGTCTGCTGGGCAAAGGCTGGCGCTTGTGTAAGCAGGCCGGCGAAGATGCCGGCAGCAAGCAGGGTTTTGCGCGGACGGACGGGGGGGGAGGGGCGGTTGGGCCGGGTGTTCATCGGGTCTGGCTCTCCGAGCGGGAGTCTGTGGTGGTGCGGGGGTTGCGGGTTCATTCGCGTGCGGGCAGCCGCAGCGGGCCGAGCGCATCGAGTGCCACCGACGGCGCGCGCGCGGCGCCGTAGGCGGGAAAGACCACCGGGTAGTCGCGGAGGCTCTTCAGCGGCTGCCCCAGTCCCTGCCAGCCGAGTTCGCGGCAGCGACGCAGGTAGGTGAAGTCAACTTCGAAGGCGATCACCTCACGGCCGTCACCGGCCTGGTGGATCACCTCGCCACCCGGCCCGCAGACCACCGAGCGGCCGACGCCGAGATCACCGGCCACGTTGATGTCGACGAAGTAGCATTGGTTGGTGGCTGCGCTGGCGCGGGCGATCGCGATCTCGACGTCGCGGTCGATGGTGTTGGTCATCGTTGGGTGCAGGATCACCTCGGCGCCGAGGCTGATCAGCGAGCGTGTGGTTTCCGGGAACCACATGTCGTAGCAGATGGACACGCCGAAGCAGCCGGCGCCAGGCACGCTGAAGGTCACGAACTCATTGCCCGGCGATACGTCGCGCTCGTACGGCGCGAACGGGAACAGCTTGCGGTAGCGTGCGACCACGGTACCGTCCGGGGCAATCACCGGCGTAGTGTTGTACAGCTTGTCGTCGTCGCGCTCGTACAGCGAGCCGGGTACCAGCCACAGGCCGTGGCGGCGGGCGAGTCCACACAGGAAGGTTTCGGCGTCGCCAGGCATGACCTGGGCAAAATCAGTGTTCGCGCCATAGCTGCACAGTTCCCCGAGCAGGACCATGCGCACCCAGGGGAAGCGACGCGCGAGGGAGGCGATCTCCGCAGAGATGCGCTCCAGGTTGTCACCGGGCGCATAGGCGAGTTGCAATCCCGCGATGCCGAAGCCCGTGCTGGGCGGCTGCGTGTCCAAATCGGGTTCCCATTGTCTGGTGTCGGTTGGACGTTAGCCGGGTCAGGAAAATCGGATAGGGCCAGATGCGCACGGTCGATGGGGCCAGGTGCCGGAGGCGAGCCCCGTGGCGTGTCGTCAGGGTGTCGAGAGCGAGCCTCTCCCTTTCGTGTCGATGCGCGTGAGTCCGCGAAACCCTCCATTGCCGGACCGGCATGCCACGCGCAGCCGGGTTCGAAGGCCTGTTCCTGCCCATGCGTCCTGATTGGACCCATCCGCGGCTGTCGATGAGGGCCTGCCAGAGACGGCGACGGGAACCACGGCTGTCTTCCCGCCTAGCGCCGCACGCTGTCCACGTCCCTTCGTGACCTCCGGATGATCACCGCGGTGTCCACCAGCATCCCGGTCTCGCTGTACCAGCGCAGTTGGTCCGAATCGATCACGATCGAGAATGCAGCCGCCTCGCCGTAAGCCCACTGCTGCCACTGCCGGCACCACAGGTCGCCCTCGATCCACCAGCGACCCTGGTCGCAGTCCTCGCCGCCGGCGCCGGCGACGCCTGCCATGCTGCCGTCCGCACGCAACTCCAGCGTGCACGGCTCGCCATAGACGGTGTTGTAGAGCAGTCGTACGCCTGACATCGCGCGCCGCAGTGCGCGCCCGCGCAGCGGCGCAACCGGGTCCCGGTCAAGCCGGTGCGGCGCTGGCGACAGGTCGTCTCGAAGCAGCCGGGAAAGGGTGCGCACGCCGTCACGGATGCACGCTTCGGAGAGGCTCGTAATGCCCATGCAGAGCGCGTCGTGTCCGTCGTTCAGTCGAACTGGCTCGACCAGCACCCCCACGGCTGCGGCCTGTCGAGCCAGTTCACGCAGATCCACGTTGTCGGCCAGGCGTAGCCAGTAGGCGCTGCCGCCGGGCAGGATACGGATCGATGCCCGCTCGTGCAGGTGGTGGTTGAGTGCGTCGCGCAGCGCAGTACGGCGTCGGCGGAGGATCCGGGCCGTGCGTGCCAGCGCGGCCGAGTAGTGGCCCAGGCCGATGAAATGAGCCCAGGCACGCTGCAGCACCGGCGGCAACACCGCCCCCTGGCTGCGGCGCTGTTGTCGCAAGCGCTCGATCACCGCCGGCACGGTCGCGACCACGCCGGGTGGCTCGCCGCACGACACCGCGCGCACCAGGCTGCTGACGTGAATCACGCGGCCCTCGACGTCAAGCGCGCGCAGCGCCGGCGCCAGGCGGTCGCCGTCGCTGGTCGCCGACGCAGGCGTGTGCTCAACCAGCACGCCGTCCGCGGCGCTGACCGCCTCCAGCAACCGCTGCGGTCGGGTCGATCCGGCTTCGAATGCACGTCGCGCGCTGGTCACCACCACCGCCCCCTGTGGCAGCGGCCTTGCCAATTCCGGATCGAGCGATGAGACATCGGCGCCGCGTTCGCGCATCCGCCGCTCGAAGGTGGCGTCCACGGGCGCCTCCAGCACCACGGGCACGCCGCGTCGTACCAGCAGGTCACCGACCAGCTGCAACGCATGGCGTGCCGACAACGTCACCAGCAAATGGTCCAGGCCGGCGTCGATCCCGCGTCCCGGCAGGACCTTGCTGCGCAATTCCTCCAGCAGCATGGGGTCGTCGCCATCGCCACTGCCGCGGTTCCACTCCAGCGCCTCGTGGCGTGTGCTGGCCAGGCGCATCGCCTCGCGCCATTCGACAACCGGCAGAAGCTCCGGATCGATGCGACCGTCGAGGAAGGGAAATGGGTAAAGGTGCCAGTTGTTGGGGCAGCGGAAGCCACCGTCGTCGGATGGGGCCGTGAGCCGGCCGGCCAGCACGGACTCGCGGCCGGTGGTCGCCTGGCCGGCGGCGACGCGTCCGACGGGCGTGTCGGAGGCGACGAAGATGCCGCTGCGCGGGCGGCTGACAAGAAGGCCCTCGGCGATCAGCGCGTCGTAGGCCAGGCCGACCGTGTTGCGCGACACGCCGATGCGCGTGGACAGCGCGCGCGACGATGGCAGACGCCGGCCCGGTCTCAGCACGCCGCTATGGATAGCGTGGACGATCCAGTAGCGCAGCTGGTGCTGCAGGCTCAGCGGGCCGGACGGATCCAGCACGATGTTGAGTTCGTCCACGGCGCGCGGCTCGCGTGTCATTGCGTGCAGCTCAATCTAACCCCTGTGGTGCCGCGCGACAGGCCGGCGGGCATTCGCGGCTTCTTGGAAAGTAGCGCACTGGATGCGCTCGCGGAATGTCTCGCGGGTCGTCCGTGTAAGCGCCCACGCGCTCAGCCCTCGCTATCGCCCGGCCGGATCAGCGCCTGCTCCAGCAGGCTCATGCCCTCCTCGAGCAAGGCATCGGAAATCGTCAGCGGGAACAGCAGCCGGACCGCTTCGCCCTGCGCGCCGCAGCCGAGCACGATCAGACCGAGGGCGTGTGCGCGTTTCAGCACGGCCTGGGTGGCAGCAGGGTCGACGGCGTCGTCTTCGCGCGTGGCAAGCAGGTCGAAGGCGATCATCGCGCCAAGTGCGCGCACGTGGCCGAGCGGGCGCAGATCCTCGCGTGCTGTCCAGTCCTGCAGCTGCGCGACCACTCGCTTGCCGACCGCGTCCGCGCGCTCGACAAGCCGCTCCTCCTCGATCACATCCAGCACCGCCAGGGCCGCAGCGCAGGCGAGCGGTGAGCCTGCGTAGGTTCCGCCCAGTCCGCCCGGCGGCACCGCGTCCATCAGTTCGGCGCGGCCGATCACGCCCGACAACGGGAGGCCGCCAGCCAGCGACTTCGCCACGGTGACCATGTCGGGCTTCACGCCCGAGTGCTCGATGCCGAACATCCGACCCGTGCGCGCGAAGCCGGTCTGAACCTCGTCGGCGATGAGCACGATGCCGTATCGGTCGCAGACCTCGCGCAGGCCCTGCAGCAGGGCCTGTGGCGCGGCGTGGAAGCCGCCCTCGCCCTGCACCGGCTCGAGGATGATCGCGGCCACGTCCTCGGCGGCCACGTCGGCCTTGAACACATCGTGTAGCGACTGCAGGCTGCGCGCGGCGTCGATCCCGGTGTGGTTCACGGGGAACGGCAGGTGGTAAACGCCCCCGGGCATCGGGCCGAATCCGTTCTTGTACGGTGCGGTCTTGCCGGTCAGTGCCATCGACATGAAACTGCGGCCGTGGAAGCCGCCGTTGAAGGCGATCACCGCGTGGCGCTTCGTGGCAGCGCGCGCGATCTTGACCGCGTTCTCCACCGCCTCGGCGCCGGTCGAGAACAGGATGGTCTTGGCGGGACCGGCGATCGGCGCCAGCGCGTTCAGGCGTTCGGCCAGCGCGATGTATGGCTCATACGCCGTCACCTGGAACGCGGTATGGGTGTAGCGATCGAGCTGTGCGCGCACGGCGGCCATCACCTTCGGATGGCGGTGGCCGACGTTGAGCACGGCGATGCCGCCGGCGAAGTCCACGAAACGACGCCCGTCGGCATCCCATAACTCGGCGTTCTCGGCGCGGTCGGCGAAAATGGGCATGGCGGTGGCTACGCCGCGCGGGATCGCGGCATTGCGGCGCTGCAGCAGGCTGGCGTTGTTGGTCACGTTGGGGCTCCCTGGAGGCTTGCCAGCCTGCGAGTGCGGCCCAGGCCATCATAGGGCCAGATTCAGATCGTGCTTGGTACCAGTTGCCACTGGCGCCTCGACAGGTGCGGGTCTTGCCCGCACACTAATGCGTCGGAATCGACCTCTCCCTGCCGTTGGAAGGGGGGAGCAGGTGCCGAACTCGGGTGGCAGTGTGCCCAGTCGCGACATTCGAACCCTCTTCTCGTTCATCGCCGCGGGCCCGCCATCGCCGCGACAGGACCCCGGCGCATGACCGACCTGCACATCGACACCCTCGGACATGGCCCCGACCTGGTGCTGCTGCACGGCTGGGCGATGCACTCCGGGGTGTTCGCGGGGCTGGCCGAGGCGCTGGCGCCATGGTTCACGTTGCACCTCGTCGACCTGCCGGGACACGGGCACAGCCACGACAGCGCGCTGCCGCTGGCATTGGAACCGGTGGTCGATGCGCTGGTGAGTCGCGTGCCCAACGCGCTGTGGGCGGGCTGGTCGCTGGGCGGCCTGTTCGCGCTGCACGCGGCGGCGACGCGACCGCAGGCGGTGGACGGCCTGGCGATGCTGTGCGCCAGCCCGCGCTTCGTGCGTGGCGACGACTGGCCGCTGGGCATGTCGCCGGAGATCTTCCGTGGCTTCGCGCTCGGGCTGCGCAGCGACTATCGCGCCACGCTCGATCGCTTCATCGCGCTGGAGGCCTTCGGGTCCGACGATGCGCGCAGCGAGATGCGCCTGCTGCGCAATGAAGTCTTCTCGCGCGGCGAACCGGCCGCGCACGTGCTGGCCGATGGCCTGGGCCTGCTCGAAGGCAGCGACCTGCGCGCGTCATTGCCGGCGCTGGCGATGCCGACGCTGTGGCTGGCGGGACGCCGCGACCGGCTGGTCGATCCGCGCGCGATGCAGGCGGCGGCCGCGCAGGTGCCGCGCGCCGAGGTGCAGGTGGTCGAGCACGCCGGGCACGCACCGTTCCTGACCCACGTCGAGGCGGTCGCGGCGGCGCTGATGGCCTTCGCCGCGAACCAGCGGGACGGGCGGCGATGAGCCTGCCGCGCGGCCCGGTGTTCGACGCGCGCCAGGTGCGCCGCGCGTTCTCGCGCGCGTCGGGCGGCTATGCGTCCGCGGCCGCGCTGCAGCGCGAGGTCGAGGCGCGGCTGCTGGAGTCACTCGACTTCCTCACCACGGTGCCTGGCCGCGACCGGCGCTGGTCGCCCGGCGTCGTGCTCGACGTCGGCAGCGGACCGGGCCACGCTTCTCAGGCAATGCGCAGGCGCTGGCCGAAGGCGCGCGTCGTCGCGCTGGACCTGTCGCTGGACATGCTGCGCAAGATCGCGCCGCGCCAGGGCCGGGCCCTGCTGGACACGCTGGGCCTGCGCCTGCCTGTGGATCGCGTCTGCGCCGACCTGTGCGCGCTGCCGCTGGCCGATGCCAGCGTCGATGTGCTGTTCTCCAACCTGTGCCTGCAGTGGATCGACGACCTGCCGGCCGCGTTCGCCGGCTTCCGCCGCGTGCTCAGGCCCGGCGGCCTGCTGCTGTGCTCGACCTTCGGCCCGGACACGCTATGGGAACTGCGCGAGTCCTTCGCGCGCGCCGACGACGTGCCGCATGTCAGCCCGTTCGCCTCGATCGCGCAGTTCGGCGATGCGCTGGTGCAGGCCGGCTTCCGCGATCCCGTGCTCGATCGCGACGTGCTGCTGCGCGGCCACCCCGACCTGCCGGCGCTGATGCGCGAACTGCGTGCGCTGGGCGCGACCAATGCCCTGCGGGGTCGCCGGCACACGCTCACCGGGCGTGCGCGCTTCGCCGCTGCCGCCACCGCCTACGAACCGCTGCGCGGCGCCGGCCTGCCGGCGACGCAGTCGGCGCTGCTGCCGGCCAGCTGGGAAACGATCACCGCGATGGCGTGGGCGCCCGAGCCGGGCGCGCCGATCCGCGACGCCGGCGGTGAACTGGCGAGCTTCCCCGCGGACCGCATCCGCGTGCGCCGGCGCGATTGACCTTCCTGCGGCGGCGGGCCGGCGCGGCGCGAAGCGCGGCTTCGATTCATCTCCGGCTTCCTACACTCGCCTCGACCCTGCCCCGATCCCACAAGGCCATCGAGATGAAGCTGCCCGCGATCGCCCTCTGCATGGCCCTGCTGCCCGCGGCCACCACACACGCGCAATCCAACCGCGTCGACCTGTCCGGCATCGATCCGATGCAGGTCCTCGCCGGCGCGGGCGACGTGTTGCAGCGCGCGCCCGACGGCGACATCGACCGCCTGTTCCGCGCCGTGCACGTGGCCTCGCGCAACGACGCGGAGGCGCGCGGCCTGTGCGCGCTGTTCGAGCCCGACGCCGACCGCAGCCTGCTGGGCTTGCAGCGCGCGGCGAACGCCCTGGGCAACGAGAGCCGCCAGCGTTTCGTCGAGGCGGTGACCGCGATCGCCGTCAACGGCCTGCAGGCGCCGCGCCAGTCCTACGACCCCGCGGTCGGCGAGCAGGCGCTGAAGGCGGCGACCGTGACCGGCATGTTGCTGCACGATGGCTTCCTCGCGGGCCTGGGCGCGACCGGCCGCGACGCCGCCAGCCGCGGCGCGCGCTGCACCGCGTTCCGCCAGCTGGTGGACGTGCTCAACGATTTCGACCTCGTCCAGCGCGCCGCGGCGACGCGCTTCCTGCTCAGCGAAGGCCTCGCCCGCTACGGCGGCGAGCTGTAGCGCTGCGCGCTCAGCGCACCTGCCGCAGCCAGTCCTCGAGGTTGTAGTAGTTGGTGACGCGCGCGATCCGGCCGTTGCCGCCGGCGTCGTCGAAGGCCACGTCGAAGAACGCGCCGCCGGGCAGCACGTAGCGCTGGCCGTTCGCGGGCGGCAGGCCGTCGTCGGCCACCAGGTACTCGCCGTGCACCACGTACTCGGCGGCGACGCGCGCGCCGTCGGCGGTGGCCATCACCACGATGTCGAGCAGCTGCTCGCGATAGCAGCGGTGCATGCGCTGGAGGAAGGCGGCGAACGCGGGGCGACCGGTTTCACGCGGCCCCTCGTTGAGGTCGTGGACCACGTCGTCGGCGAGCAGGCCGAGCATGCCGTCCCAGTCGCCGCGGTTGAAGGCGGCGTAGTACGCGAGCACCAGTTCGGTGCCGCGGTCGTGCCGGCGGTTGCCGTCGATCCTCATGCCCGCATCCCGATCCGATCCGCGCGCGGTCCGCGCCGGGACGATGATACCGGCGCTCAGTGCGGCGCGACCACCAGGTCACGGTGGAAGAAGTACACCTCGCGCATCAGGAAGCCCCAGCGCGTGCGCAGCGAGCGGAACCGCGAGTTGGGCGTGGGCGAGCCGACCGCGTCGATCCCCAGCTGCCGGCACAGGCGCAGCGCGCGCGCCATGTGCAGCGGGTCGCTGACCACGATCACCCGCTTGAGCCCGTGCTCGAGCATCAGCCGGCGCGCTTCCAGCAGGTTCTGGTAGGTGGTCTGCGAGGCCGACTCGATCAGGATCGCGTCCTGCGGGATCCCGGCGCGGATCGCATAGCGCCGCGCCACCTGCGATTCGGCGAAGCGCGCGCCGCCACCACCGTAGCCGCCGGTGAAGATCAGCGTGCCGGCGAGGCCTTCGCGGTAGAGGTCGAGGCCGTGCTCGATCCGCGCCTTGAACACCGGCGAGGGCACCGCGTCGTAGGCGGCAGCGCCGAGCACGACGATGGCATCGGCCGGCCGCGCGTCGTCGCGCTCGCCGACCCAGTGGATCCACGCCGCCACGCCGGCCAGCCACACCAGGCACAGCAGCACCAGCCGGGCCAGCGTGCGCCACAGGCGACGCGGACGCGCGGGGGGGGCGCGCCGGCTCATGGCGTGGCCCAGGGCAGCGCGTCGAGGTCGACGTTGCCGCCCGACAGCACCACGCCCACGCGCTGGCCGGCGAATCGCTGCGGATGGCGCAGGATCGCCGCCAGCGCGATCGCCGAAGACGGTTCCACCAGCAGTCGCAGTTGCTCGAGCAGCAGGCGCATCGCGGCGATGCTGTCGGCATCGTCGATCGCCAGCACTTCGGCGCCGAGCTCGCGCAGCAGCCGGAAATTGGGCGCGCCCAGGGTGCCGCGCAGGCCGTCGCAGATCGTGTCCGGCACCACGTCGGTGACACGCTCGCCGCGCTGCAGCGACTGCAGCGTGTCCGCGGCGCCCGCCGGTTCGGCCAGGAACAGGCGCACGTGCGGCGCGCGCCCGGCCAGCGTCAGCGCGGTCCCCGCGGCGAGGCCGCCGCCGCCCACCGGTACGACCACGACATCGAGGTCGGGATGGTCGCCCAGCAGCTCCAGCACCGCCGTGCCCTGGCCGGCGATCACGCGCGCATCGGCGTACGGATGCACGAGCGTGGCGCCGGTGTCGCGCTGCACCTGCGCGCAGGCGGTCTCGCGCGCGGCGATGGTCGGCGCGCAGCGGTGCAGCACCGCGCCCTCGGCCGCGATCGCGGCGACCTTCGAGCGCACCGCCCCTTCGGGCACCACCACGTGGCAGGGGATGCCGCGCATCCGCGCCGCCAGCGCCAGCGATGCGCCGTGGTTGCCGGAGGAATGGGTGACCACGCCACGCGCGGCGTCGGCCTCGGCGAGCGCGAACACCGCGTTGCAGGCGCCACGGAACTTGAACGCCCCCTTGCGCTGGCGGCACTCGGCCTTGAAGGCGAGGGTGCAGCCGACAAGGGCGTCGAGCGCGTCGGCGCGCAGCACCGGCGTGACCAGCGCGTGGGGGGCGATCCGTGCCGCGGCGTCGAGCACGTCTTCAAACCGCGCAAGCGTTTCCATGGACATGGCCAGAGACTAGCCGATCGCCGCGGCAGCGTGTTCAGCGAGGTGCAGGCGCCGCCCGGAACGATTAAGCACGGATTCAAAGCCCCGGGCCGATGCTGCGGATGTTGTTCGAACAGGGGCTTGCCATGATCCGGAAACTGTTGCTCCCGCTGGTCGCGCTGCTCGCGCTGTCCGGCTGTGCCAGCGACTACTACTACCGCGGCGACCGTGGCGGCGACTACTACTACAGCAGCCCCCGGTCCTCGTATTACTACGGCGCGCCCTACAGCTCGATCGGCTACGGCTCGCCCGGCGGCTGGTACGGCGGCATCGGCTATGGCTATGGATACGGCTATGGCTACGGTTCGCCGTACCGCTACGGCGGCCGCTACGGCTATTACCCGTATCCGTACTACCCCTATTACCCCCGCCCGCACCACCACTACCGCCCGCCGCCGAGGCCGCCGGGCGGCGGCCAGGTGCCGGACAGCGAGGGCCCCTACCAGACCGGCGGCCGCCAGCCGCCGCGCCGGGTGCAGGTCCCGGCGCCGCAGCAGGCCAGCGCCATGCCGCCGCGCGCCGTGCCGGGTGGGGAGGGGCGGCCGGTCATGCGTCCGCGGATGGACGACGGCGGCCAGGACCGGCCGATGCGCCGGGCCCCGGCCCAGCCGATGGCGCCCTACCAGGCCGAAGGCCGCCCGATGTCACGCCCGGAGGCCGCGCCGCGTGCCATGCAGGCCCCGCGCATGGAAGCCCCGCGCATGGAGCGCCGGGAAGCGCCGGTCCGCCGCGAGGCGCCCGTCCGCGCCCGCCAGCAGGAGGAATGAGGGCAGAAAGTGCTTGCGTCGGCCTGGGGGCCGGATCAAGCTAACCGGACCTGACCGGTTGCGTCGGATTTCGACGTATCCTGTCTGGAACGCCTAGAATTGCGCTTGTCGACACCCGGCGGGGGATTACCGGATCCCCCCTGTTCCGCTCCCGCCGGGCGTCGGCGCCTCGAGGTCTTCCCGGGGCGCCGGGGCTACCGATCCGCTGGATGGGTGCCCGAAAAAGAATGGGGCCGGATGTCCCCCGACATCCGGCCCCTTTGCTTCCCCGGGACGTACTTGGCCAGCCCTGTTCCAATCCCGGCCGCGTCCCCCTCGACGTTGCCATCCCGGGTGCACGGGGATTGATGCAGGAAGCGTGCCAACCTCCGGCCAAGCCCGGGCGACCCCGTGCCGGCCCACCGGCGTCCGCCCGTTGCGGGACAATGAATGGCGAAGCGCGAACCGCTTCCCCGGACCTGGACCATGCGCAGCGACTTCCACCAGCATGACGTGATCGTGATCGGCGGCGGCCATGCCGGCACCGAGGCCGCGCTCGCGTCCGCACGCGCTGGTGCGCGCACGCTGCTGCTCACGCACAGCATCGAGACCGTGGGCGCGATGAGCTGCAACCCGGCCATCGGCGGCATCGGCAAGGGCCATCTGGTCAAGGAGATCGACGCGCTCGGCGGGATCATGGCGAAGGCCGCCGACGCCGCCGGCATCCAGTGGCGTCGCCTGAATGCCTCGAAGGGCCCCGCGGTCCGCGCCACGCGCGCGCAGGCCGATCGCGCGCTGTATCGCGCCTTCATCCGCCGCGCGGTCGAGCACCAGCCCAACCTCACGGTGTTCCAGGCCGCGGTCGACGACCTCGTCATCGAGGGCGATGCCGTGCGCGGCGTGCTCACCAATACCGGCCTGCGCTTCGACGCGAATGCGGTGGTGCTCACGGCGGGCACCTTCCTCGCGGGCAAGGTGCACATCGGCGAGACGCAGTACGCCGCCGGCCGCATGGGCGATCCGCCCGCGACCACGCTCGCGGCGAAACTGCGCGAGCGTCCGTTCGTGATCGACCGGCTCAAGACCGGCACGCCGCCGCGCATCGATGGCCGCACGCTCGACTATTCGAAGATGGACGAACAGCCCGGCGACGATCCGCGGCCGGTGTTCTCGTTCATGGGATCGCATGCCGATCATCCGACGCAGGTGTCGTGCTGGATCACGCACACCACCGAGCGCACGCACGCCATCATCCGCGGCGCGCTGCATCGCTCGCCGATGTATTCTGGCCAGATCGAAGGCATCGGCCCGCGTTACTGCCCGAGCATCGAGGACAAGGTGGTGCGCTTCGCCGAGAAGGCCAGCCACCAGATCTTCGTCGAACCCGAGGGGCTCGACGTCGTCGAGATCTATCCCAACGGCATCTCCACCTCGCTGCCGTTCGACGTGCAGCTCCAACTGGTGCGTTCGATCACCGGTTTCGAGCACGCACACATCACGCGCCCCGGCTACGCCATCGAGTACGACTTCTTCGACCCGCGCGGGTTGAAGACGTCGCTGGAAACGAAGGCCATCGAAGGCCTGTTCTTCGCCGGACAGATCAACGGCACCACCGGCTACGAGGAAGCCGCTGCACAAGGATTGCTGGCGGGCGTCAACGCCGCGCGTTTCGTGCGCGATGCCGATGCCTGGTCGCCGCGTCGCGACGAAGCCTACCTCGGCGTGCTGGTCGATGACCTGATCACGCACGGCACGTCCGAGCCGTATCGCATGTTCACCTCGCGCGCCGAGTACCGGCTGCAGCTGCGCGAGGACAATGCCGACCTGCGGCTCACGCCGACCGGCCGCGAACTCGGCCTGGTCGATGACGCGCGCTGGGCGCGCTTCGAGGCCAAGCGCGAGGCGATCGCGCGCGAGACGCAACGCTTCGGCGGCCTGTGGGCGTCCCCCCACAATGCCGCGGGGCGCGAAGCCATCGACACGCTCGGCATCGAACTGAGCCGCGAGAACAGCGCGCTCGAGCTGCTGCGCCGACCGGAACTCGACTACGCGAAGCTCGCGTCGCTCGATGCGTTCAAGCCGGAATCGCCGGTGGAGGCCGACGTGGCCGAACAGGTGGAGATTGAAACCAAGTACGCCGGCTACCTGCAACGCCAGCGCGACGAGATCGCACGCGCGCAGCGCAATGAAGGCATGCCGATTCCCGACGCGTTCGACTATGCGCAGGTGCGCGGCCTGTCGGCGGAAATCTCCCAGAAACTCGAGCGCGTGCGCCCGCAGACGGTTGGGCAGGCGCAGCGCATTCCCGGGATGACGCCGGCGGCGATCTCCCTGCTGCTTGTGCACCTCGAGCGAAACAGGCGAAGCGCTACGGCTGAACCGGCATCGCGCACCGCGGCGCGCTGAAGCCCTGAAGCGTCGGGTGCTTGCCAACAGCGCGGTGCATCTGCAACGACGCCGGGGAAACGACGCGACCGACGGCGCCTCACGCGCGACGGCGCGTTGAACCTGTCCGGCTTCCGATGCCTCCCGGCGAAGCGGCGTCAGCCTTCACCGGTCAGGTGCATCGCCGCCCACTGCACGATCTGGTCGCTGCCCATCGCGCCGGACTGGCGCGCGAGTTCCCGGCCGTGCCGGAACAGCACCAGGGTCGGGATGCTGCGGATGTCGAAGCGCGATCCGAGCGCGGGCTGCGCCTCGGTATCGACCTTGGCCAGCCGCACCACCGGTTCGAGCCGCGCGGCGGCGGCCTCGAAGTGCGGGGCCATCGTCCGGCACGGGCCGCACCACGGCGCCCAGAAGTCGACCAGCAGCGGCAGGCTGGCTTTCACGGCGTGCGCCTCGAACCCCGCGGCATCGAGCGCAACCGGATGCGCATCGAACAATGGCCGATGGCAGCGGCCGCAGTTCGGCGCCTCCCCCAGTCGCGCCGCCGGCACGCGGTTGAGGGCGTTGCAGTGCGGGCAGGCGATCATCAGCGGGTCGGTCATGGCGTGGTTCCGTCGTCTGTGACCGCGACCCCCTGCGCGCCACGCAGGTCGCCGCGGTCGAAGCTCATGGCATGGTCGTCAGGATAGCGCGCGGGGATCGCGACGCGGACCGGTGTCGCCACCGCCTCGCCGTGGCGCACCATGCCGCCCGGCACGGAGGCGATGCCGGACAGCATCCGCAGCCCCTGCGCGGGCCACGGGGGCTCATCCGCTCGGCGTCGTGCGGGCGCGGTGCTGCAGCAATGCGTAGTACAGCAGCGGGATCACCAGCAGCGTCAGCACGGTGGAGACGAGGATGCCGAAGATCAGGGAGATGGCCAGGCCATTGAAGATCGGGTCGTCGAGGATGAAGAGCGCGCCGGCCATCGCGGCCAGCGCCGTCAGCGCGATCGGCTGGGCGCGCACCGCGCAGGCTTCCACCACGGCGTGCTCAAGCGTGGCGCCGCGTTCGAGCAGGTGGTTGATGAAGTCCACCAGCAGGATCGAGTTGCGCACGATGATGCCGGCCAACGCGATCATGCCGATCATGCTGGTCGCGGTGAACTGTGCGCCCAGCAGCGCGTGGCCCGGCATCACCCCGATGACGGTCAGCGGGATCGGGGCCATGATCACCAGCGGCACCGCGTAGCTGCGGAAGTACGCCACCACCAGCAGGTAGATCAGCACCATGCCGGCGGCGTACGCCATGCCCATGTCGCGGAAAGTCTCGTAGGTGATCTGCCACTCGCCGTCCCACTTGATCGAGAAGCTGCTGGTATCGTCCGGCTGCGCGATGAGGTGTTGCGACAGCCGCTGGCCATCGATGGCGTTGTCGGCCACCTGGCCGACCAGGTTGAACATGCCGTAGAGCGGGCTGTCGATCGCGCTGCTCTCGTCGCCGGTCACGTACACCACCGGCAGCAGGTCCTTGTGGTGGATGGCGCCATCCCAACCGGTCGTGTCCACGCGGACCAGTTCCGACAGCGGCACGAGTTGTCCATCGCCGCCGCGGACGTGCAGCTGCAGCAGTTCGTCCAGCGAAGCCTGGCCGGCAGCCGGCAGGCGCAACCGGATCGGTCGCGGATGCCGCGAGCTGTCGTCGATCACATGCGTGGCGTCCAGCCCCGACAACCCGGCGGCCAGCGTGTCGGCGATCGCTGATTGCGGCACGCCCAGGCGCGCGGCGCGCACGCGGTCGATGACGAGGATCTCGCGTCGGGCATCGGTCTCGACGCTGCTGTCCACGTCGACGATGCCGTCGGTGGACAGGAAGCGTTGCTCCAGCGCACGGCCGACGGTGCGTTGCCGGGCGTAGTCCGGGCCGTACACTTCGGCCACGATCGGCGAGAGCACCGGCGGGCCAGGCGGGACTTCCACCACCTTGACCGAGGCGTCGTGGCGGTGGCCAACGTCCGCCACCTGCGGGCGCAGCGCCGCCGCGATCTCATGGCTCTTGCGGCTGCGTGCGTGGCGATCGACGAGGTTCACCTGCAGGTCGCCGACATTGGCACCGGCACGCAGGTCGTACTGGCGCACCAGTCCGTTGAAGTTGATCGGCGCGGCGGTGCCGGCGTAGCCCTGGTAATGCAGCACCTCGGGCGTGCGGTCGAGCACCACGCCCAGTTCGGAGAGCAGGGCGTTCGTGTCTTCCAGCGTGCGGCCCTCGGGCAGGTCGACCACCAGCTGCAGTTCGGACTTGTTGTCGAACGGCAGCATCTTGAGCACCACCAGCTTGAACACGGCCAGGCTCGCGGCCAGCGCCACCAGCGCGGCCATCGACGCGAACAGCAGCCGGCGACGGCGCGCGCCCCGGTCGGCGTCGAGGAAGGGCAGCATCATCCGCGAGAATCCGCGATGGAGCCGGGCGGCCATCGTGCCTTCGACCTGTGCGTGTTCGCCTTGCGGCGCATCCTCGCGATGTGCGGCGTGGCGATGCAGCAGCTTGAGCGACAGCCACGGCGTGACCACCAGCGCGATCGCCAGCGACAACAGCATGCCGACCGAGGCGTTGATCGGGATCGGCCGCATGTACGGCCCCATCAGGCCGCTCACGAACGCCATCGGCATCAGGGCCGCGATCACGGTGAAGGTGGCGAGGATGGTCGGGCCGCCGACTTCGTCCACGGCCGGAGGAATGGCCTCGCGCAACGACCTTCCATCCTGCGTCATGTGCCGATGGATGTTCTCCACCACCACGATGGCATCGTCGACGAGGATGCCGATCGAGAAGATCAGCGCGAACAGCGACACGCGGTTGAGCGTGAAGCCCATCGCCCAGGAGGCGAACAGCGTCACCGCCAGCGTCAGCATCACGGCGCTGCCGATGACGATGGCCTCGCGCCTGCCCAGTGCGAACAGCACCAGCAACACCACCGACGCGGTGGCGAAGAACAGTTTCTTGATCAGGGTTTGCGCCTTGTCGCTGGCGGTCAGCCCGTAGTCGCGCGTGGTCTCGACATGGATGCCATCGGGGATGACCTGCCCGCGGAGCGCGTCCACGCGCTGCAGGATGGCCGAGGTGATCTCGGCGGCGTTGCTGCCGGGCTTCTTGGCAATCGCCAGCGTGACCGCGGGCGCGACACCGCCCTGCGGACCGTCGCGACCTGCTGGTGCCCCATGCCAGACGTATTGCGATGGGATATCGGCGGCATCGGTCACGCTCGCCACGTCTTCCAGCCGCACCGGCTGTCCGCCGGACACGCCCAGCACCAGTCCGGCGACATCATTGCCGTCGGCCAGGAAACGGCCGGAAGTGACCTGCACCACACCCTGGCTGCCGACACGCTCGCCAGCCTGGCGCGCCAGGTTGGCCGACTGCAACGCGCCGGCAAGATCGGCGACCGTCAGTCCGTGGCTGGCCAGTCGTGTCGCATCCAGTTGCACCATCACCGCGCGTTCTGGCGCGCCGATCGTGAATACGTCGCGCGTGCCGGGGATGCGCTTGAGTTCGGTTTCCAGCGTGTGCGAGACCTCGGCCAGGTCGCGTGCACTGCGCGACGGATCGTCGGTCCACAGGGTCAGCGTCATCACCGGCACGTCGTCGATGCCCTTGGGCTTGACGATGGGCTGTCCGACGCCGACGTCGCGCGGCATCCAGTCCTGGTTCGAGAACACCTTGTCGTACAGGCGCACGAGGGCCGGCTGGCGTGCCACGCCGACCTCGAACTCCACCGTGAGCAGCGCCATGCCGGGCCGGCTGATCGAGTAGGTGTGCTTGACGCCCTCGATCTGCGAGAGCGTCTGTTCGAGCGGAAACGCCGCCATCTGCTCGACCTGGCGTGCATCGGCGCCGGGGAAGGGCACGATGACATTGGCCATGGTCACGTCGATCTGCGGTTCTTCCTCGCGCGGGGTGATCAGCACCGCGACGACGCCCAGCAGCAGGCCCAGCAGTGCCAGGATCGGCGTCAGCGGATTGGCCTGGAAGGTGCGCGCGAGGCGGCCGGCGAGGCCGAGCCTGGGCGCGGAGTCATGCGCGTGCATGTCAGTCGCCCTGGCGCGCGGCCACCAGTGCCTGCAGCGCGGCGACCGGGTCGATGGCAATGACCTCGCCCGGCTTGAGCCCGGCGATCACGTCAATGTCACCGCCTCTGCGTTCACCCAAGCGCAGCTGTCGCAGCGACAGCCGGCCATCGGCCAGCACATACACCGCCCGGGTTTCGCCCCGGCGGACGAGCGCTGCAGCGGGAATGCGCGGATACGCGTCGCCCGCCAATGCCGGGAACGCGACCTTGGCCGTGCGACCCGGCTGCGGCACGGGATCGAGTGGCGGCAACTGCACGCGCACCTTCACCGCATGCGTGGCCGGATCGGCGGCCGGAAACACGGTGACGTCGTCGGCAGCGACCTGACGACCATCGTCGAAGGTGATCGTCGAGTGCGGATGGGCGCGGATCGCATCGGCCTGCGATTGCGGCACGCTCACCTCGATGCGCAAGGCATCGGGCGCGAAGATCGTCACCAGCGGCTGGCCGACGCCCACGCTTTCACCGGGCTCGACGTTGCGCGTGGCGACCAGGCCGGCATAGGGTGAGCGGATCGTGGTGTAGGCGCTCTGCTGGCCGACGTTGGCCAACTGCGCGCGTGCCGCATCGCGTTCCGCGCGCGCCTGGTCGAGCTGCATCTTCGAGACGTACCGGCCTTCGGCCAGTCCGGACATGCGCTGGTAGGTGGCTTCGGCCAGTCGCAGCTGCGCGCGCGCCGCGTCGACGCCCGCCTGCTGTTCGACCGCGCTCAACCGCACCAGCACGTCGCCGGCAACCACGCGATCGTTGACGTCGTGCATGACCCCGGCCACGCGGCCACTGGTCTGCGCCGTCAGCGTGGCCTGCCGCACGGCTTCGACCACGCCATCCCAGGCGCGTCCCGCCCCGGTGCCGGCCACGGCCACGACGTGCGTTTCCAGTCCCCGGATCGGCGCGGGTTCGCGCACGTGCTCGTCGCTGCCGCAGGCGGCCAGTACGCCCGCCAGCAGCAAGGCGATGCCGGAACCGGCCATTGGATGGCGTCCGGACATCGTCGTGTTGCGTGCCATGGGTCCGTCCTACTTGAACGCGCAACCGCTGGGCAGTCCCAGCTTGCGGAACACGAGGGCCGCGGGGCAGAAGCCGGTGATGCTGGCTTGCAGCAGGTTCACGCCGACGAAGGCGGTGAGCCACAGCCACAGCGGCGAGACGAAGTAGGCCAGTGCGAGGCTGGCGAGGATCATGGCGCCGACGAAGGCGAGGACGGCTCGATCGATGTTCATGCGAGGACTCCAGGTTCGGGAAGGGCGCACCGGCCGTGGCCGGGTTGCATTTAAATTAGCAATTACTTATATTAGAGTCAACTGATAAATTGAGGTGCCGTGGCATGACCATGACCGTCGATGCGCTGGTGGCCGCCGCACGCGGGCGGATCCGCGAACTGTCGCCGGCCGGGTACCGGGCCTGGACCGGCCACGAACACGTGCTGATCGACGTGCGCGAACCGGCCGAGTACGCCGCGGGCCACCTGCCGGGGGCGGTGAACCTGCCGCGCGGCGTGCTCGAGTTCCAGATCCACGCGCACCCGGCGATGGCCTGCGTGGCCGATTCGGCGCTGTCGCTGCGCGACCGTCCCCTGGTGCTGTACTGCCTGTCCGGCGGCCGTTCCGCGCTGGCGGCCGACAGCCTGGGACTGTTGGGCTTCGGGAAGGTCTACTCGCTTGCGGGCGGCCTCGCGGCATGGCGCAATGCCGGTCTGGACGTGACCATGGAATGACGATGGCCAAGCGCAAGACCGGACCCGCCTTCGACCTCGCTGCGATGCAGGCGCATGCCGGCGATGCCGCGCAGCTGCTCAAGGCGCTGGCCAACGAGCGCAGGCTGCAGGTGCTGTGCCTGCTGGCCGGCGGCGAGCGCTCGGTGGGCGAGCTCAACGAGCTGCTCGACCTGAGCCAGTCGGCGTTGTCGCAGCACCTGGCCGTGCTGCGCGAGGAAGGCCTCGTGCAGACGCGCCGCGAGGCGCAGACGATCTACTACTCGCTGGCGCCGGGCCCGGCGGCGGCGGTGATGGACACCCTGCATCGCATCTACTGCCAGCCCGGGCCGCCGCCCCGGCGCTCCCGCTGATCCCCGCTCCAGGACACACCCATGTCAGGCATTGATTCGTACACCGACCTCACCCGCGACGTCACCGGCCGGCTGGCGGCGCTGCGCAGCCACAACGCCGAGGTGATGCAGGGCTTCGGCGCGCTCAGCAAGGCGGCGCTGGCGCCGGGTGCGCTGGACGCGAAGACCAAGGAACTGATCGCGATGGCGATCGGCGTGGCCAACCGCTGCGACGACTGCCTGGGCTTCCACGCCAAGGCGCTGGTGCGCCTGGGCGCGACGCCCGAGGAGTTCCGCGAGATGCTGGGCGTGGCGGTGTACATGGGCGGCGGCCCGTCGCTGATGTACGCGGCGCATGCGCTGGCCGCGTACGACGAGTTCGCGGCGGCCTGAGGCCTGTCAACGCATATCGCGCGGTGGCCGCCGCAGGCCACCCGTCGGTCCATCCGGCAAGCAGGTGCCGCTGCGCGGCGGTGTCCGCGCCATCCTGCTTGCTGGCCGCGCATGCCTGCAGGAACGTCGCGGCCCGTGGCGCAGGCATGGACGGGCCCTGGCGTGCCTGCAAGGCGGGCGCGCTGACGCGCAGGCTCAGCCCCGCCACCAGTGCAGGACGAGCGGCACGCTGATGTGCAGCAGCAATCCCGCGATCAGCGCGACGTACAGCGGCAGCACGATCCGTGAAAACCACACGAACCAGCGCGGCGCGAGCAGGTGCGCGTCCTCCAGGCCGCGCCGCCTGCCGCTGCCGGGACAGGCCGCCAGCCGCATCAGCGCCGCCGTGCGCGTGAGCCGGCTGTGGCTGGCAAGGAAGTCCAGTTCGAACGCCGTGAAGTGCTGCAGGTTGAAGCAGTGCCGGACGAACGCCGGTGGCAGGAAATGCCAGGCAAGGACGATGGCCAGCGACAGCAGCAGGAGCGCGCCGAGCAGCAAGGCCAGGCCGATCGAAAAGAACATCTCAGCCCCGTCCCCGTGCGGGGCGAAGCTTCAGTCCTGCCGGTGACCCCGGCCAGGCCGGCTCAGGACGCATCGGGATGGCGCTCGCGCCACTGCAGCAACCGGGCCCGGTAGTGCTGCAGGTCTTCCGCATACACGTCGAGCACGCAGCGGTCGCAGCCGCTGTCACAGCAGTCGGACGGCAGCGGGGGCTCCGGCGGTAGCGGCTTCGGGTCGTCGTCGGGAAGGCGGGCGTGGTTCAAGGGACGGGCGCGGCATGGCGTCCCGCCATGGTGCCAAACCCCCGCCCGGTCGCCCAGGGCCTGTTAACACTGAGGGCATATGTGGCACCCGCCGCACCGGCGTGCGCGGCTTGACCTGACGGCCAGCCAGGCCCTGCGCCACGCAGCCCCCCCTGGCCGCCATCGGAGCGGCATGCGACGCATGCCATCGGTGCTAACAGGGCCTAGCGTGCCCGCGGGGACTCGGCGTTGAACAGCCGCAGCACGGTGCGCCGCAGCCAGCCGCCCTGCTCGTGGTGGCGGGCGAAGTCGTTGAGGTGGCGCTTGACCGCGTCGGAGTAGGCCTTGTCGTCGCCACGGATGTGGTTGAACAGCCAGCGCGCCAGCAGGGTGCGGAGTTCGTCGAGGATGTCGTCGCCGGCCTCGAAGCGCAGGCGGTAGTCCTGCACCCGCTTGGCGAAGATCTCGTGCACGCGCCGGTGCGCGGCGCTGAACGGATAGCCTGCCTGTTCCATCAGCGCCTCCTCGAACGCGAAGTGCGAGAGGGTGTAGTCGACCAGCTCGTCGAGCACCTCCACGATCGCCACCTGCGAGCCCGACTGCCGCGCGGCTTCGAGCTGGTTGATCATCTCGACGATGCGACGGTGTTGCCCGTCGATCACGTCGATCCCGGTATCCAGGTCGTCCTGCCAGACCAGCATGGCGCATTCCCCCGTGCATGCGAACGGGGGCACTGTGCTGCGGCGTGGGTGCCGCGACATTGATCAGGCGCATTGACCCGCGGCGCGCGCTGCGCTCGCGGTGCGCGCGACGTCAGCCGCCGGTCGCGCGCGCAGGCGCCGGTTGCCAGGAGAAGACCAGCAGCACCAGGCCGGTGATGATGAAGATCGCAATGCCCGACAGCAGGAAGGGATCGACGAACACCGGCGAGGCGAACTGGAACTCGCCGGCATGCATCCGGCGCCATCCGCCGAAGTGCTGGGTGACCGCGACCACCAGCCCGAACACCCCGAACACCGCCGCGAGGTATCGCACCAGCCAATGGCCGGGATTGGGCAGCAGCATCAACAGGCCGAGCAGTCCGATGACCGTGCGCTGCGCACGGCAGAACGGACACTTGTAGACCAGTCCGGCCAGGTCGACGGCCCAGGTGGCGAGGCTGAGCGCGATTGCGCCCAGGGCGATCCAGCGGATGTGGCGATGCAGCGTGTCCAGTGAAGGCATGTGGCGTTTCCCTCGGGCCGCGGCGTGGCGGCGATGCGTGTTGTCTCACGCCGCCGCCGGCGGCATCAAGGCTTGCGCGCGCGGGCGAAGGCTTCGGCGAGTGCGTTGTTGGCCGGCGGGCTGCTTTGCCGCGGGGCGTTCTGGCGCGATGCGTTGCCGCCGGAACGGTCTGCGCGTGGTGCATGGCGTTGTTCCCGCGGGGCAGGGTCGCGCCGGGCGTCGCTGCGAGGCTCGCGCGGCGTGGGCGTGTCGTCCAGCCGCCGCGTGAGCGCGATGCGCTTGCGGGCCACGTCGACCTCCAGCACCTTCACCTTGACGATGTCGCCAGCCTTCACCACCTCGCGCGGATCCTTCACGAACTTGTCGGCCAGCGCGGAGATGTGCACCAGTCCGTCCTGGTGCACGCCGATGTCCACGAACGCGCCGAACGCGGCGACGTTGCTCACCACGCCTTCGAGGATCATGCCCTCGCGCAGATCCTTGATGTCCTCGACGCCATCGGCGAATTGCGCGGCCTTGAATTCGGGGCGCGGATCGCGGCCGGGCTTTTCCAACTCGCCGAGGATGTCGCGCACGGTGGGTTCGCCGAAACGTTCGTCCGTGAACTGCGCCGGCTTGAGCGAGCGCACGAAGCCCGCGTCGCCCACCAGTGCCTGGATCGGCTTGCCGGTCGCGGCCACGATGCGTTCGACCACCGGATATGCTTCCGGATGCACGGACGAGGCATCCAGCGGCTCGTCGCCGTCGGCGATGCGCAGGAAGCCCGCGCATTGTTCGAAGGTCTTCTCGCCCAGGCGCGGCACCTTCAGCAAGGCCTTGCGCGACTTGAACGGGCCGTTGGCATCGCGATGCATGACGATGTTCTCGGCCACGCCCGACGACAGCCCCGACACGCGCGACAGCAACGCGGCGGACGCGGTGTTGACGAACACGCCGACGGCATTCACGCAGTCCTCGACCTTCGCGTCCAGCGTGCGTGCCAGCTTGTATTGATCCACGTCGTGCTGGTACTGGCCCACGCCGATCGCCTTGGGTTCGATCTTCACCAGTTCGGCCAGCGGATCCTGCAGCCGGCGCGCGATGGACACGGCGCCGCGCAGCGACACGTCGAGGTCCGGGAACTCCTTCGCCGCCAGTTCCGAGGCCGAATACACCGAGGCACCGGCTTCGCTGACCACGATCTTCTGCATCTTCAGCGCAGGCACGCGCTTGAGCAGGTCGCCGGCCAGCCTGTCGGTCTCGCGGCTGGCGGTGCCGTTGCCGATGGCGATCAATTGCACGCCATGCGCGGTGCAGAGCTTCTCCAGTGCCGCCAGCGATTGATCCCATTGGCGGCGCGGTTCGTGCGGATAGAGGGTGTCGGTGGCGACGAGTTTCCCGGTGGCATCGACCACCGCGACCTTGCAGCCGGTGCGAATGCCGGGGTCCAGGCCCAGCACGGCCTTCGGGCCGGCCGGTGCGGCCAGCAGCAGATCCTTGAGGTTGTCGCCGAACACCGCGATGGCTTCGGCTTCTGCCTGCTCGCGCGCCTGCGCGAACAGGTCGATCAACAGGTGCAGGTGCAGCTTGGCCTTCCACGTCAGGCGGCAGGCGTTGCGCAGCCACGCATCCGCGGCGCGGCCCTGGTCGCGGATGCCGGCATGCCATGCGACGCGGCCTTCGGCGTACAGATGGCCGGCATCGGGCTCGCTGCCCGGTTCGAGATCGAGGGTGATGAATTCCTCGCGACGGCCACGGAACAATGCCAGCAACCGGTGCGAGGGAATCTTCGCCAGCGATTCGGCATGGTCGAAGTAATCGCGGAACTTCTCGCCGGCCGCTTCCTTGCCTTCGACCACCTTCGCGCGGATCACGCCGACCTCGTGCAGCCAAGCGCGCAATTCGCCGACCAGCGCGGCGTCCTCGCCCCAGCGTTCGATCAGGATCGCGCGCGCGCCTTCCAGCGCGGCCTTGGCGTCGGCGATGCCCTTGTCGGCATCGACGAACGTCGCCGCGAATGTTTCCGGCTCTTGTGTCGGATCGGCCAGCAGGCCATCGGCCAGCGGCTCCAGCCCGGCTTCGCGCGCGATCTGCGCCCGCGTGCGGCGCTTGGGCTTGTACGGCAGGTACAGGTCTTCCAGTCGCGCCTTGCTGTCGGCGTCGTCGATGTCCGCGCGCAGTTCGGGCGTCAGCTTGCCCTGTTCGTCGATGCTGGACAGGATCGCGGCGCGGCGGTCTTCCATCTCGCGCAGGTAGGTCAGGCGCGTTTCGAGGTTGCGCAGCTGCGTGTCGTCGAGCCCGCCGGTGACTTCCTTGCGGTAGCGCGCGATGAACGGCACGGTCGCGCCTTCGTCGAGCAGGGCGATGGCGGCGACGGCCTGTTCGGTCTTCGCGCCGATCCCGTCGGCGATGGTGGAAGCGATCTTGCGCGCGAGCGCGGGGGCAATGGGCTGCATGGCATCCGGGGGCGTGCGGCGTCGCGCCGCGGTGGTGCGATTGTGGCGATCGCCGTGCCCGGCGTGAACCCGTTGACAAGCCGCCTCGCGCGGGTCAGGCGTCGCGCACCGCGTCGTCGCTGCGCCGCCGCCGCCAGGGCAGGGGCAGGCTGAACAGCATCAGCGCGAGCCAGGCGACCCGGCTCGAAGCGGTCTCGCGGTCGGGCGCCCGCAGCTGCGGCGTCGCCGGCGCGGCATCGTCGTCGATCGCGTACTCGCCGGCGTCCATCGCACGCAGGATCTCGCGTGCGCGCGCCGCCTGCGCCGTGGGCACGCGCAGGCGCGTGCCGCCGATCGCCAGCCGCCATTCCCAGTTCGCCACCGCCAGGTGTTCGTCGCCCATGTGCACGTCCAGCCCCTCGGCCAGCAGCAGGCCGCGCGCGATCTGCGCCTCGATCGGATCGATGTAGCTGGCGACGGTGGTGAACATGCGGCGGGCATCCGCGGGTCGGGCCTGGGCACAGGCTACGCTGGTAGGATGCGGCGCAGGAAGTCGTCGACCGGCGCAGCCTCCGTCCGGAGGGGTCGCGGCGACGACGTGCAGCCGCAGGCCCCGGTGTCCCGCATGATGAACACGACCTCGAATCCTTCCCGCCTGTGCGCCACGCTGCTGGCCGGCGTGCTGGCGCTGGCCGGCTGCGGCGGCGACGCCACGGCCCCGGCCGCGAAAGCCGATTCCGCGGCGCCCAGCCAGATCGGCGAATGGATGCTGCCGACGATGGCGCCGGGCTCGGCATCGCCGGGCCTCGCGGTGGCGCCGGATGGGCGGGTGCTGCTGAGCTGGATCAATTCGCAGCATGGCCGTCGGCACGTGCTGCAGTTCGCCAGCTACTCGCCCGATTTCGCGCGCTGGATGCAGGCGCCGGCGACGATCGCCGTCGGCAACAGCATGTTCGTCAACTGGGCCGACGTGCCGCACATGGCGGCCACGCCCGATGGCGCGCTGTGGGCGCACTGGCTGCAGAAGAGCGGCGATGCGCCCTATGCCTACGACGTGGTGCTCACGCGCTCGCGCGACGGCGGCGCCAACTGGGCGCCACCGATCATGGCGCATGACGACGGCACCCGCACCGAGCACGGCTTCGTGTCGATGTGGGCGCAGGGCGAGGGCACCCTCGGCGTTGCGTGGCTGGATGGGCGCAACACGGGTGGCGGTGCGAATGGTCACGACGGCCACGACGACAGCGATGCGCATGCCGGGCACGACGGGTCGCAGCCGGCGATGACGCTGCGTGCCGCCCTGTTCGACGGCAACCTGCAGCGCAGTGGCGACGCCGAACTTGATGCACGCGTCTGCGACTGCTGCCAGACCGCGGCGGCGATGACGAGCAAGGGCGTGCTGCTGGTCTATCGCGGGCGCAGCGATAACGAGATCCGCGATATCCACACCACCCGCTTCGATGGCAGTGCGTGGAGCGTGCCGAAGCCGGTGCATGCCGATGGCTGGAAGATGCCGGCCTGTCCGGTCAACGGACCCGGGGTCGCCGCGCGCGGCGATGCGGTGGTGGTGGCGTGGTACACCGAGGCGTCGGGCGAGCCGGAAGTGCGCCTCGCCGCCAGCGCCGATGCCGGAGAGGGGTTCGGTGCACCGGTTTCGCTCGATCGCGGCAAGCCGGTGCTCGGTCGCGTCGCGGTCGCCCTCGACGCGCAGCAGGCCTGGGTGCTGTGGTTGCGCGAGGAGGACGCGGGTCAGTCGCTGTGGCTGTCGCGGCGCAGCGTGGACCTGGCGAGCGAATACGAACGCATCCAGGTGGCGAAGGTGCAGGGGCGCGGCCGCGCCACCGGCTTCGCGCCGATTGCGTTGGCCGAGGGTGCCGCCTACATCGTCTGGACCGACGTGGTCGACGGCGTGCCGGGCCTTAAGGGCGTGCGCGTGTCGCGATGAGCCCGGCACGGCGGCCTGGCCCGTGGCGGCGCGGCCGCGATCACCCGCATGGGATGCGCCGCAGCGCGCGCCGGGCATCGCGCCGTGCCGGGTGACGCACCCGCCGTCGGTGCTGCGGGCCGCGACGCCGCCGTCGCGCCCGCCGCGGCGCACGCACCGATCGGGGTGCTGCATCACGAGGCGCAGTTCGCCGTCGTCGACAAGCCCGCCGGGCTGATGGTCCACGACAGCGCGCTGGCGCGTGGCGAAGACGATTTCCTCGCCGACCGCTTGCGCGTGCAGTTCGGTCGCCAGGTATTCCTCGTGCACCGGCTCGATCGCGCCACCAGCGGCTGCCTGCTGCTGGCCTTCGACCGCGAGACGGCCTCGGCGCTGGGCAAGGCGCTGATGGCCGGCGACGTGGAGAAGCATTACCTCGCGGTGTGCCGCGGCTGGCCGGAGGCGCGCTTCAGCATCGACCATGCGCTCGATGGTGGCCCGGGCAAGCCGCTCAAGAAGCCGGCCGTGACCCACTTCGAGCGGTTGGCCGCGTGCGAACTCGACCTGCCGTCCGCCGGCTTCCCGACCTCGCGCTACGCCCTGCTGCGGGCGATCCCGGAGACCGGCCGCTTCCGCCAGATCCGCCGCCACCTCAAGCACGCCTCGCACCACCTCATCGGCGACACCAGCCACGGCGACGGCCGCCACAACCGGACCTTCCGCATGCTTGGCATCCACCGCATGCTGCTGCACGCACAGCGGTTGGCGTTCGCGCACCCGTCCAGCGGCGTGCGCGTGGTGGCGGAGGCGCCGCCGGACGCGGAACTCGCGAAGGCGCTGGCGTTGTTCGAACCCGCGGGCGCCTGAGCGGGCTCAGGGATCCTTCGTGCCGGCCTCGCCGCGCAGTTCGGCCTGCAGGTCCTGCATCAGCTGCTGCATGATCGGCTGCAGCTCCTGCATCGACAGCGCCATCGCCTGCGGCGACTTGCGCAGGATCGAGGCGCCGGTCGGGCTGCCGTAGAACGCCACCATGGCCTCGATCTCCTCCTTCGAGAACACCTGCGCATAGACGCGCGCCATGATCGGTTCCAGCGCGGGCCAGGACATGCGTTCCTGCACCTTGGCCTGCGCGCGCGCGGCCAGGTCCAGCATGCGTGCGCGGTCCTGGTCGGTCAGCTCGGCGCCGAACGCTTCTTCCACCAGCGCCTGCTGCGACGACGACACCTGCCGCATCATGCCCGAGAGCATGTGCTCCATGTCCATCACTTCGAGCAGTCGCCGGACGTCGCTGGGCGAGGCCTGTTCCGCGTGCGACGGCGCCGCCGGGAACACGAGCGCCAGGGCGAGCAGAAGGCCGTGGGCGCGGGTTTTGTGAGACAGTGTGGCCATCCTGGGGTCCCTCCTTCCTGTGTGGGTGCCGCGGGATCACGGGCCTCCTTCCGGACGCCCGCGAAACAGCATACGTGATCGCGTCGATGGCCATCGAGATTCCAGAAGACGAACTGGTCGAACGCTTCGTGCGCGCCAGCGGCGCCGGCGGGCAGAACGTCAACAAGGTGGCGACCGCGGTCGAGCTGCGCTTCGATGTGGCGAACTCGCCATCGCTGCCGGAGGCGGTGCGCGCGCGCCTGCTGGCCCGGCGCGACCGGCGCGTGACCGACGACGGCGTGCTGGTGATCCAGGCCCAACGCTTCCGCACCCAGGAGCGCAACCGCGAGGATGCGCGCGCGCGGCTGGCGGCCTTCATCGAGGCCGGGCTGCACGCGCCCAGGCCGCGCATCGCCACCAAGCCTTCGCGCGGCGCCCGGGAGCGCAGGCTGGGCGAGAAGCGGCAACGTAGTACGATCAAGCAGTCGCGCACGCGACGCGACTGGGACTGAGCGACGGGCGATCAAGCGTGGGAGGCGCATGACCGCAACCACCGACGACGTGGTGCCACCGCTGCCGCCGAGCGCGCCGCGGGTGAAACCCAATGCCTTCACGCGCTGGCTGGGCCGCAGCGTGCTGCGGCTGGGCGGCTGGCGCCTGGTCGGGCCGCTGCCGGACGTGTCGAAGCTGGTGCTGATCGCCGCGCCGCATTCGTCCAACTGGGACGGCATCTGGGGCTTCGCCGCCAAGCTGGCGCTCGGCTTCGAGGTGAGGCTGCTGGGCAAGGCGCAACTGTTCTGGTGGCCGCTGGGCCCGCTGCTGCGCAGGCTGGGGGTGATCCCGGTCGACCGCAGTTCGCCGCACGGCACGGTGCAGCAGGCGGTGGAGATGATCCGCCGCAGCGAACGCATCTGGTACGCACTCGCGCCGGAGGGCACGCGCAAGCGCGTCGAACGCTGGAAGACCGGCTTCTGGAAGATCGCGCACGAAGCGCAGGTGCCGATCCTGCCGGCCTACTTCCACTATCCCGACAAGCGCATCGGCGTCGGCCCGCTGTTCGCCACGACCGGCGACATGGCCGCCGACATCGCCGCGCTGCGCGCATGGTACCGGCCGTGGATCGGCCGCAACCGCGGCACGGCGTGAGCAAGAAAGAAGCCCGCGTGTCCGCGGGCTTCTTGGCAGGCCGCGCGACCGGGTTACAGCGCGCTGCCGCCGAGCTTCCAGGTGAGTTGCAGGTAGTAGCTACGTCCCATGCTGTCGAACCAGGCGGTGTCGTAGTACGGGTAGCTTTCCCAGGTCGCATCCTTTGGCGGCATCTTGTCGAGCAGATTGTTCACGGCCAGCGAGATGCGCAGGTGGTCGCTGATGTCGTAACGTGCGGTGCCGTTGAAGCGCCAGGTGGCCTGCGTCCAGGCTTCGTTGGCCCAATTGGGCACGCGGCCGACGTAGTTGCCGAACAGGCCGGCTCCCCACGCGCCCTTGTCCCAGTTTGCGCCAAGGTTGCCCTTGATTCGGGGCATGGTGGCGTCGCTGAAGCTGACGTCCAGCATGTCCTCGGTCGCGTCGCCCGGATGCAGCTGACGGGTGTGCGTGCTCACGCGCGTGTAGCTGCCGCTGAAGCGGAAGTCACCGGCATTGGCGGTCTGCAGTCGGTAGTTGGCGGTCATGTCGACGCCGGTCGTCTTCTCCCGTGCGATGTTGATCGGGCCGAACAGCACGCTGGTGATGAAGCCGTCTTCGTCGCGCACCACCCGCGCCAGTGCATCCACGCAGGTGGGGGAGTTGATGTCGACCGCATCGCCGTCGTCGGTCACGCCGAGCCGGCAGTCGGCCTCGGTGCTGCGCAGCAGTTCGCGATCCTGCACCTGAACCTGGTTCCTGACCTCGATGCTGTAGTAGTCCACGGCAAGATCGAAGTTCGAGACCGGCGACCAGACGAACCCGGCGGTGAACGATTTGCTGGTCTCGACCGCCAGGTCCTTGTTGCCGGCATAGACGTCGCGGGTATTGATGTCCCAGCTTCCGTCGTCGTAGCACTCCACGTCGCTCCAGCCGGGCTCGTCGGTTCGGCACTGGAAATAGTCCGTCGAGATCTTGCGGTAGTAGTCGCTGCCCGCGAACAGGTAGTGCATGTCAGGCGCGCGGAAGCCGGTGCCGTAGGAGCCACGCACCAGCAACGTGTCCAGTGGCCGCCATTCCAGGCCCAGGCTGTAGGTGAACTTGCTCGGGCTTTCGCCAGCGTAGGTGTAGCGATCGTAGCGTCCGGCCACGCTCGCCTGCAGCGAGGACAGCAACGGCACGCGCAGTTCGGCGGCCATGCTCCAGCGATTGCGGCTGCCGTCGCCATCGCCGTAGCGCGGGCCGAAGTAGGCCGTGTCGGTGAGCGCCAGCGGATCCGGGTTGATGGCGTAGGACTGGCGGCCGTACTCGAGCGCGCCGGCGAAGCCGACGTCGCCGGCGGGAAGCGAGAACAGCGAGGTCGTGTCGGTGGTGAAACTGATGTTGTCGTTCGTGGCCTTGGGGTGCCAGGTAGACATCGTGGAGATGGAGGCGAACTGCGCCGGTGTCAGCGGCGTGAACAGGCGCGTTGGATCCGGGTTGTAGATCGCGTAGCCGTCGTCGTCGTATCCCAGGCGCGGACCCAGGAAGAACTCGTTGGCGGCGGCGGCCAGGATGCGCGGCATCTTGACCGTGGCCTTGTACTGGGAATGGTTGAAGGCCGCTTCCCAGTTCCAGTCTTCGCCGAACGAGCCGTTGAGGCCGGTGGTCACGGCAAACGTCTTCTCCGTGGTCGTGTTCATTCGGTTCTTCAGGCCGCCCACTTCCTCGGGCGCGAACTGCCGCTGCCAGATCTCGAACTCGTCGGTGCCGGCATTGTAGAAAATGCTGTCGTCGACATCGGCCGAGGCGGGGTCGTAGAACGCCCAGCCCATGTGGTCGCTCGCGATGTTGCCGTAGTTGGAGGTCAGGATGTTGCCGTTCGTGCCGGTCAGCAGTTGCACCTTCTGGTGGCCGATCTGGGTGTCCGCAAACCAACTCAGGTCATCGTTGACGCGATACTCGAACGATCCGTAGGCAGTGGCGCCCTTGCGTCCGTTCGTGATCGTGCGATACGCGATGGCGCGATCGCTGCCGCAGTACGGCCTGCCGCGGGTGTCCTCGGACAGTACCGTGGTGCCCTCGTTCAAGCCCGAGAGCGCGTCGCAGCCGTCCGGCGGCGCCAGTCCGCGGGGCGACGACTCCTTGTGCATTTGCGCGATCATGCGCGGTAGCCGACGACGCTCGGTCGGAGCGTCCAGGGTGGAGTCCTGGATCCTGCGGTCGGTGCCCCAGAGCGGATCCTTGTCGATCAGCTCGAGGCCGACGATGCCGCTGAAAGCGCCGCGCTCGAACCCGCTGGTCAGGTTCAGGTTGTGCGATGCGCCGCCGCCGCGCTCGGTGTCACCGTAGCGATAGTCGATGGTGGTGCCGTCGGCGGACTTCTTCAGGATGAAGTTGATCACGCCAGCCATCGCGTCCGAACCGTAGACCGCAGAGGCGCTGCCGGTCAGGATCTCGATGCGGTCGATCATGCCCAGCGGGATGTTGCCGATGTCGGTGAAGTTGCTGCGGCTGTTGAGCGGCAGCGGGAAGTCGGCGATGCGGCGGCCGTTGACGAGTACAAGGGTGTGGTTGGGGCCGAGGCCGCGCAGGTCGACCGCCTGCGCGCCGGGCGTGGACTGGGCGTTGGTGGTGTTCTGCTGGCCTTGGGTATAGCCGTTGTTCTGGCTGAGCGACTTCAGCACGTCGGGTACGCTGACGAGCCCCGCCGCCTTGATGTCTTGGGCGGTGACCACCGTGATCGGCGCCGGCCCCTCCACCTGCGCGCGCGGGATGCGCGATCCGGTGACCTGGATCGCCTGCAGTTCCGACACGTCAGGTTCGGGCGTGGGCGGCGGCGGGGCGGGGCGTGCCGCTGCCGGGGCCGGCGTGGGCGAGGCCTGTGCCAGCAGGGCCTGCTGCACGATCACCACCGCGCCGCTGCCGTCGCGGCGTGCGGCGAAGCCGCTGCCGGCCAGCAGCCGGTCCAGCGCCTGGTCGGCGGGGAGGCCGCGGGCGCCGGCGGTGCGGGCGCCCTTGAGCGCGTCGGCGCGATACACCAGTTGGGTCCCGGACTGCCGGGCGTAGGCGTCGAGCGCGGTGGCGAGGTCGCCCGCGCGGATGTCGATCGCGGGCGCGCCCACCGGCGTGCCGGCGGGGGCCTGCGCGTGCGCGGCGAGCGCCGCGGAGCAGGCCAGGGACAGGAGCAGGACGCGCAGCGGACGTGACGGTTTCAAGAGAAATCCCCCGGTTCTGGCGCACGCACGGCGCCCTTGTGTGACAGGACGAACGAGTCGCGAAAATCCCCCTGCGCCGCCGCGGCTCAGGGGCTGTGCAGGACGATCCGGTCGCGGCCGTACTCGGCGCGGATCGGGAAGCCCTGTTCGAGCAGGCGCACGAAGCCCTCGGCATTGGCCCAGCGGAAGCTGCCGCCGATGCGCAGGTCGCCCACGGCGTCGTCGCCGATCACGATCTTGCGGGCGTTGTAGCGATTGAACTCGGTGGCCGCATCGGCCAGCGTGGTGTCGCGGAAGAACAGCACCCCGCTGCGCCAGTCGACCAGCTGCGCCGCCTCGCTCAGCGGCAGCGAGCGCACCAGCACCCCGTCGGGCCGGGCGATGGCGACGCTGCCCGCGGGCAGCAGCGCGGCCGGGCCGGGCTTGCCGCCGACCGGGTCGGATTCCAGCCGCACCGTGCCTTCGGTGACCACCACGCGCAGGTCCGGGCCGTCGCGGCGCACCGAGAAGCGCGTGCCCACGGCGACCACGCGGCGCGCGCCGGCGGCGACCACGAACGGCCGCGCCGGATCCTTCGCGGCCTCGAAGAAGGCTTCGCCCTGGCGCAGGTCGATGTGGCGCTCGCGGCGCGAGAGGCGCACGTCGATGCGGGTGTCGCTGGACAGGGTGGCCTGCGAGCCGTCGGCCAGCGGCACCGCCTGCACCGTGCCCAGCGCGGCCTGGTGCGAACTGGCATCGACCCCGGTCGCCTGGCGCCAGCCCCAGCCGCCGGCCAGGGCGCAGGCGCCCAGCGCCGCGGCCAGGGCGATGCTGCCGGCGCGCGACCGGCGCGCGGCGCGACGCGGTGCGAACACCAGCGCCTGCGGGTTGACGGCATCAAGCGCGCGGGCGGGCGCCGCGGGACGGGCGCGATCGGGCGCCCGCGCGGGCGGGCCGTCGCCCTGGCCACGGCCCGCGCCCAGCGCGTTCAGCCGGTCGGCGTGCGTCCAGGCCGCTTGCAGGCGCAGGAAGGCCACGCGATGCGCGGTGTCGCCGTCCAGCCATTCGGCCAGCGCGGCGGCGTCGTCGGCGCACCACGCGCCGCCGTCGCGGCGCGCCAGCCAGGCCGCGGCCTGGCGTTCGATCGCGTCGGCCTGCATCGCCTCAGTCGCCCCGTATCCGCGCTTCCGCGGCCGGCTCGTCGTCGATGGCGGACGCGGGCTTGCGCGCGTGGTCGTCGCCGCCATAGAAATGGTCGGCGAGCAGGCGCATGCCCTTGGCGATGTGTTTCTCCACGGTCTTCTCGCTGATCCCGAGCCGTTGCGCCACTTCCCGTTGCGACAGGTGTTCGACGCGGCGCAGCCACACCACCTCGCGGCAGCGGTCGGGCAACCGGTCGAAGGCGTCCGACAGGCGCTTGAGCACCTGCCGCCCGCCGCACCAGCGTTCCGGCGACACGTCATCCACCAAGACGAACAGGCGCTCGAAATCACCCACCGGCTCGATCGACACCACCTTGCCGCGCCGGATCCGGTCGGTCAGCAGGTGGCGCGCGGTGGCGAACAGGAACGCGCGCGGCTGGCTCGGCAGGGCCTTGCCGGCGGCCTCGTACACGCGCACGTAGACCTCCTGGCGCAGGTCGTGCAGCTCGTCGCGGCGCGGCCAGGCGCGGGCGAGGAAATGCAGCAGGGCTTCCTCGTGGACGAGGATCTCCTCGGCGAACCAGTCGTCCAGCGGCAGCGGCATGGCGGCACGATAGCCGATCCGCCGCCGTTGCCGCGCGGGGGAATCCGCGCCAATGTTCGTCCCCATCCAGACGACCACGACGGGCGACGGAGACGGTGATGAGGCGAAGCGGCACGGCGAAGAAGGGGTTCTGGCTGCTGGCGGCGCTGCTGCTGGCGCCGCTGGCGGGCGCGGCGGACCTGCAGCGCCACCTGGTGGGCGATCCTGCCCTGCCCACGCCCGGCAAGCCCGCGCCGGGCCTGCTGCTGATGGGCGGCGGCGACCGCAACTTCGAGGCGCTGCGCTGGTTCCTCGGCCAGGCCGGCCATGGCCACGTGGTGGTGCTGCGCGCGTCGATGGGCGGCGAGATCGGCAAGGAATTCCATGACGAGGTCGGCGGCGTTGCTTCGGTGGAGACCTTCGTGTTCACCAGCCGCGACCAGGCCACCGACCCGGCCATGCTCGCCAGCCTGCGCAAGGCCGACGGCATCTTCATCGCCGGCGGCGACCAGTCGCGCTACGTGCGCTTCTGGCGCGACACGCCGGTGTCCGCGGCGCTGGACGCGCACGTGCGCGCCGGCAAGCCGCTGGGGGGCACCAGCGCCGGGCTGGCGATGCTGGGTGAGTTCGTCTACGGCGCGATGGACGGCGGCAGCCTGATCACCCCGCACGCGCTGGCCGACCCGCTGGGCCCGGGCAACACGATCGAAACCGGCTTCCTGCGCATCCCCGCGCTGCAGGGCGTGGTCACCGACACCCACTTCCGCGAACGCGGCCGCCTCGGCCGCCTGCTCGCCTTCGTCGCCAAGGCCGAAACCCTCTCCGGCGGCCGGCCGGTGGTCGGGCTGGGCGTGGACGAGGACGCCGCGGTGGCGGTCGAGGCCGATGGCCGCGCGCGCGTCTATGCCACCGCGCCCGGCGCCGGCGCGACCATCGTGCGCGGCGGCTTCACGCAGGCGCAGCAGGAAGACCACGCGATGCAGCTCGAGCGGCTGCAGGCACTGGGCGTCGGCGTGGACTCGGTGCTGCACCTGCCGTCGGGCCGCGTCGAGCGGCCGATGTTCGAACGCGACTACCAGGTGCGCGACGGCGTGCTGGTGGCGCTGGATGCACCGCGGCTGGTGATCCACGGCGGCGCCGGCGTCGAACGCGGCGACCTCACCGCGGACGAGGAGGCCGCCGCGCGCGCGGCGCTGGCGGCGGCCCTGCGCGCCGGCCACGCGCAACTGCAGGCCGGCAAGCCGGCGCTGGACGCGGTGACCGCCGCGATCACCGTGCTCGAGGACGCGCCGCAGTTCAACGCCGCGCGCGGCGCGGTGTTCACCCACGACGGCCGCAACGAGCTCGACACCTCGATCATGGACGGCGCCAGCGGCAAGGCCGGCGCCGCCGCCGGCCTGCACCGGGTGAAGAACCCGATCCTGCTGGCGCGCGCGATCATGGAGCGCTCGCCGCACGTGATGATGATCGGCGACGGCGCCGAGGCGTTCGCGCAGGCGCAGGGCATCGCCCTGGTCGATCCGTCGTACTTCCGGACCGAGAAGCGCTGGCAGCAGCTGCAGAAGGCGCTGCAGGCCGAGGCCACCGCGCAGGCCGCGCGCGTGCCGCAGGCGCTGCCGGGCAAGGCATATTTCGGGACCGTCGGCGCGCTGGCGCTGGACGCGCGCGGCGACCTCGCCGCGGGCACGTCCACCGGCGGCATGACCAACAAGCGCTATGGCCGCGTCGGCGACTCGCCGATCATCGGCGCCGGCACCTGGGCCGACGCGCGCTGCGCGGTGTCGGGCACCGGCTGGGGCGAGTACTACATCCGCGCCGCCGCCGCGCACGAAATCTGCGCGCGCGTGCGCCTGGCGGGCACGCCGCTGGCGCGCGCGGCCGACGGCGTGATCAACCGCGACATCCCGAAGGCCGGCGGCGACGGCGGCGCGATCGCGCTCGGCGCCGACGGCACCGTGGTCTTCCCGTTCAACACCCCGGGCATGTACCGCGGCTGGATCGGCGCCGACGGCGTGCCGCACGTCGCCGTGTACCGCGAGGATGCGCTGGCGATGCCGGTTGACTGAGGCGCGTCGCGCGGATCGAGCTGCCGCACGCGTGTCAGCGGGCCGGGGCGTGCTGGCGGCAGCGCGCGTTGAGTGCGTGCAGCAGCTGGGCGTCGACGTCGTCCAGCGCGCGACCGATCGCGCGTCGGCTCTCCGCCTCGGTGCCGTTCCAGTTCATCGAGGTCGCGCGTGAGCGCAGGACCCGCGGTGGGTCCGCGTCGACGCTCACGCGGTACACGGCGACCGGCACTTTCGAGGACAGGTTGCCGGTGATGTACAGCTGGCGCAGCTCGACCGAGAGGGCGGGCAGGGTTGCGTCCTCTCGGAAGCCATCGGCCTGCAGCCGACGATGCACCAGCCCGGCTGCGTCCTCGACGGAGTAGGCGTTCGCGCCGAGGCTGCCGGCGGCCTCGCCGGTAGCGCGCCGATCGATGACGGCCAGCAGCCGATAGCCACATGCGAGCGCTGGGCGCGCGCCCCCTGATTCCAGTGGTGCGAGGGCGACGCGCTCCAGCGGCACGCTGCTGCACGCCGAACACAAGGCTGCGACGCTGGCGGCCCACAGCCATCGGCCAGGTGGGCCGACGGGCATGCGTAGGCTCAAGGGGACGTCGCTGCCGTCGGTTCGGTCGTGGGCGTCGGCGCTTCGCCACCGGCGGGAACGACGGACGTCTCCTGGACCTCTGCTGGGGGCGAGACTTCGGCCGTGTCCGCTCGCGGTGACGCCCCCTCGGCGCTGCCTGCCGCAGGCCCTTCGGCGACCGTGGGCGCGACCGGGGGCGGCAGCGCCGCCACGATGGTCTCGTCCACCGGATGTTGTCCCACCAGCCAGCGCTGCGCGCCCGGACCGGTGCGCAGCCACAGCCAGTGGTCGCCCTTGCGGACCACGCGCCCGGCAAACTCGCGGCCGCCCACGGTGCCCACCAGCCCTTTCACCGGCTGCTCCGCTTCCCCGCGGCCTTCCGTCGAGAGGTCGTAGACCAGCATGTCGGTGACCTGGTCGATGCCGATGTCGAGCAGCGCCTCGAGGGGTTGCCGGCCGAACGCCACCCAACGCGAGGCATCGGCGTCCACGCCGCCTTCGCCGATCCCGGTCGTCAAAGGGAAGTTGAATGCATAGGTGCGTTCGAGCAGGGTCTTCTGCTTGGGCTTCTTTCCGGTCCGTGCGGTGCGCTGCACGTGACTGAGCGTGAGTTCCACCGACAGCTGCTCGAAGTTGCTGAGGATGGCGTAGCGCGGAACCAGCACCAGCGCATCTTCGACCGGATTCGCCATGGCGGCGCTGTCGCCGTCCCAGGTGGCATGCAGCACGTGGATGCCCTGCTCTCCAAGGATGGCGTGTTCGGCGAGCTTGCGACGCAGGGTCTCCTGCATGCGGGCGTTGAACGGATAATCGAGCAGTGCGTTGCGCAGTTCGCCGACGCGTTCCTCGGCGTTCTTCACCTGCGCATTGGTGATCGCGGTGCCGACCAGCGCGCCGATCAGACCGAACTGCATGCCGACCGCGTTTGCGGTGCCTGGTACGTCCACGGCGAGTTCCTGCTGGGTGAGGATGATCTCCGCGGGTTGCGACGTATGGATCGGCGTCGGTGGCAACATCGGCTTCGCCGCCAACGCAGGCAGGGCGAGGCACAGCAACACGAGGGATGCCATCAGTCGAGTGTTCATCGGGTGCCCGCTCCCATCGGGCCTGGAATCGTCCTTGCGCCACGCAGGCCCGAGCCCCCTCGGCACGCACTCTGGCGCAAGGGCATCTTCCGCCCGTTGCGACCTGGGCGCAACGTACGCCTCAGCGCTCCGAATGCCCGCTGTCGTAGTAGTCGCGGCGGGCGAACAGGTCGGGCTGGATCAGGTCCATGAAGGCGCGTGCCTGCGGCGAGGGCAGCCGGCCCTTGCGCATCACCACGCCGTAGCTGCGCGCGGGGAAGAAGCGGTCGAGCGGGCGCGCGACGATGCGGCCGCGGTCGGCGTCGGTCAGGCAGATCGACGACAGGATGCTGATGCCCATGCCCATCGCGACGTACTGCTTGATCACTTCCCAGCCGCCCACCTCCAGCGCCACGGTGTAGGGCACGCGGTTCTGCTGGAACACCAGGTCGACCAGGCGCCAGGTGATCTGGCGCTTGGGCGGCAGGATCAGCCCGTACTGGCCGATGTCGGCCAGGGTCAGGTCGGGCTTGTCCGCGAGCGGGTGGCCCAGCGGCATCACCAGGCGCTGCTCGAAGCGGTGCAGCGGCTCGTAGCTGAGGTCGCCGGGCACGTCCTGCATCGAGCCGACCACCAGGTCCACCGCGTCCGAGCGCAGCAGGTCGGTGCCGTCGGAGCTGACCGTGTTGTACAGGCTCAGGCGCACGTCGGCGTGGTGCTCGCGGAAGCGCTCCACGATGCGCGGCAGCAGGTAGAGGATGGTCGAGCTGTTGGCGGCGATGTTGAGTTCGCCCGCGTCCAGGCCGGCGAGCTGGTTGCGGAAGGCGGTGGGCAGGGTGTCGATGCCTTCCACCAGTGGCCGCGCCAGTTCGTACAGCGCCTCGCCGGCACGGGTCGGCACCAGCCGGCGGCCGCTGCGCTCGAACAGCTTCTGGCCGAACTCCCGCTCCAGTGCCTGCAGCTGCAGGGTGATGGCCGGCTGGCTGACGAACAGCGCCTCGGCCGCGCGCGACACCGATCCCAGCCGCGCGGTCTGGCAAAACGCGCGCAGGGGCTTCAGGCGATCGGCCTTGTAGGCGAAGCGGGGCAGCGAATCCGCCATGGAAGCCCTTGTTTTCAAACAAATATAAGCAGAACTAATGATTTACATTGAAAAAACTGGGTTGTCAAATAATCTCCGGGGGAGGATGGTCCTGTTGCAACGCAACACCCACAGGAGCAGCCGCCATGTCCGCCGTCCTCAAGGACACCCCCGTCGCCAGTGAAGGCATCCAGTTCCTGGCCGGCGCCCCCGCCGACCTGCTGGACCCGGCGGCGCAAGCCTTCCTCGCCGAGCTCCATCGCCGCTTCGAGCCGGCCCGCCAGGCGCGCCTAGCCGACCGTCGCCAGCGCCAGGCCGCGTTCGACGCCGGCGCGCTGCCGGACTTCCGCGACGACACCCGCGCGATCCGCGACGGCGACTGGCGCGTGGCCGCATTGCCGGCGGCGCTGCTCGACCGCCGCGTCGAGATCACCGGCCCGGTCGACCCGAAGATGGTGATCAACGCGCTGAACTCCGGCGCCAACTGCTACATGGCCGACTTCGAGGATTCGACGTCGCCGACCTGGGACAACCTGCTCACCGGCCAGCGCGCGCTGCGCGAGGCCATCGCCGGCACGCTGTCGTTCGAGGGAAACGGCAAGCGCTACGCACTCAAGCCCGAGCGCGAGCGCGCGGTGCTGATCGTGCGCCCGCGCGGCTGGCACCTGGACGAGAAGCACGTGCAGGTCGACGGCGAGCGCCTGTCGGCGTCGCTGTTCGACCTGGGCCTGTTCGCCTTCCACAACGCCCGCGCGCTGGCGGACAAGGACCGCGGCCCGTACTTCTACCTGCCCAAGCTGCAGTCGATGGACGAAGCGGCGCTGTGGCAGGACGTGCTGTCGTACGTCGAGTGCCTGCTGGGCCTGCCGCAGGGACAGATGAAGGTCACCGTGCTGATCGAGACGCTGCCGGCCGCGTTCGAGATGGACGAGATCCTGCATGCCCTGCGCGATCGCATCGCCGGCCTCAACTGCGGCCGATGGGACTACATCTTTTCCTACATCAAGACCCTGCGCGCGCATCGCGACCGCGTGCTGCCCGAGCGCGCGCAGGTGACGATGACGCAGCCGTTCCTGAAGGCGTACTCGGAGCTGCTGATCCAGACCTGCCATCGCCGCGGTGCGCATGCGATGGGCGGCATGGCGGCGCAGATCCCGATCGCCAACGATGCCGAGGCCAACGATCGGGCGCTGGCGCGGGTGCGCGCCGACAAGCTGCGCGAAGTCACCGCCGGGCATGACGGCACGTGGGTGGCGCACCCGGCGCTGATCCCGCTGGCAAGGCAGATCTTCGACGAACGCATGCCCGGGCCGCACCAGCACCATGTCGGCCGCGAGGAGGTGATCGTGGCGCGCGCCGACCTGCTGGCACCACCGCTGGGCACGATCACCCGCGCCGGCTTCGAGGGCAACGTCGAGGTCTGCGTGCGCTACCTCGCGGCGTGGCTCGACGGCAACGGCTGCGTGCCGATCCACGGGATGATGGAGGACGCCGCCACCGCCGAGATCGCGCGCACCCAGCTGTGGCAGTGGCTGCATGCGGCCGATCGCGGCGGCACGCCGCTGCACCTGCACGACGGCACCGAGATCGACGAGGCGCTGTTCGACCGCGTCCTGCTCAACCTGCCCTCGCGCCTGGCCGGCCAGCCGATGCCGGGCGCGGCGCGCGTGGCCGAGGCGATCGCGCTGCTCGAGGCGCTGACCCAACGCGACACGCTGGAGGCGTTCCTCACCCTGCCCGCCTACGAACGCATCGACTGATCCATCCCTTCCTTCCGGCGCAAGCGGCGCCACCCCCACGATTCCAGGAGTTCCACCATGAGCACCCGCCAGCAACAGATCGACAGCCTGCAGCAGCAGTGGACCAATGACCCGCGCTGGACCGGCGTCGAACGCCCGTATTCGGCCGCCGACGTCGTGCGCCTGCGCGGCAGCCTGCAGCCGGAGTACACCCTGGCCAAGCGCGGCGCCGAGAAGCTGTGGGCGCTGGTCAACGGCGGTGCGAAGAAGGGCTACGTCAATGCCTTCGGCGCGATCAGCGCCGGGCAGGCGATGCAGCAGGCCAAGGCCGGGCTGGAAGCGGTGTACCTGTCGGGCTGGCAGGTCGCGGCCGACGGCAACACCTCCGAAACCATGTACCCGGACCAGTCGCTGTACGCGTACGACTCGGTGCCGACGATGGTGCGCCGGATCAACAACACCTTCCAGCGCGCGGATGAAATCCAGTGGAAGAACATCTGCGACGGCAAGATGAAGGAGGAAGACGCGATCGACTTCTTCCTGCCGATCGTCGCCGACGGCGAAGCCGGCTTCGGCGGCGTGCTCAACGCCTACGAGCTGATGAAGAACATGATCTCCGCCGGCGCGGCGGCGGTGCACTTCGAGGACCAGCTGGCCGCGGTGAAGAAGTGCGGGCACATGGGCGGCAAGGTGCTGGTGCCGACCCAGGAGGCGATCCAGAAGCTGGTCGCCGCGCGCCTGGCGGCCGACGTGCTCGGTGTGCCGACCGTGGTGCTGGCGCGCACCGACGCCGAGGCCGCGAACCTGCTGACCTCCGACTTCGACGCCAATGACAAGCCCTTCGTCACCGGCAACCGCACCGCCGAAGGCTTCTACAAGGTGAAGAACGGCCTGGAGCAGGCGATCAGCCGCGGCGTCGCATATGCGCCGTACGCGGACCTGGTGTGGTGCGAGACGGGCACCCCGGACCTGGGCTTCGCCCGCGAGTTCGCGCAGGCGGTGCATGCCCGGCACCCGGGCAAGCTGCTGAGCTACAACTGCTCGCCGAGCTTCAACTGGAAGAAGAACCTGGACGACGCGACGATCGCGAAGTTCCAGGACGAGCTGGCGGCGCTGGGCTACAAGTACCAGTTCATCACCCTGGCCGGCATCCACATCAACTGGTTCAACACCTTCAAGTTCGCCCACGACTACGCGCGCGGGCAGGGCATGAAGCACTACGTCGAGCAGGTGCAGGAAGCCGAGTTTGCCGCGCGCGACAAGGGTTACACCTTCGTCTCGCACCAGCAGGAGGTCGGCGCCGGCTACTTCGACGACGTGACCACGGTGATCCAGGGCGGCGCCTCCAGCGTCACCGCGCTGAAGGGCTCGACCGAGGAGGAGCAGTTCGACCGCTCGCACGCGGCCGCCGCCTGACCGCGGCATCGCGTCGAAACACGCGTGGGAGGGAGGATCGGCCGGGCATGTCCCGGCCGTTTCCTTTTCCGGGGAGCCTCGTCGCGGCCGGGCATGCCCGCGCGCAATCCACGCTCGGGCCGTCATTCCCTCTGCGCGGAGGGTGACATTCGGTGGGAGTCGTCGTCCGTTCGCGAGATGCGTGCAGCGGGGCGCTACGGCTGGTCGTCCGCGGGGACGTTCGCCTCCAGCGGCACGCCGTTGGCCTTGAGCCAGGCGACCACGGCCTTGCGTTCGGCGAGCGCGCGGTCGTTGAGGATCGCGCGGTTGTAGCCGAAGTAGTACGACTGGAAGCTGGCGCCGCCGCCGTTCTTCGCCAGCGGCGACGCGCCCGCCTGCAGCAGCGCCAGGATCGCGCCACCGTGGTTGGTGCGCGCGGCGACGTGCAGCGGGGTGTCGCCGTTGAGGTCGGCGAGGTTCGGGTCGGCGCCGGCCTCGAGCAGGACGGCGTACTGCTTGGCATCCGGCGACAGCAGCGCCTGCATCAGTGGCGTGGCGCCGGTGTGCGGGTTGCGAGCGTTGGCGTCGCCGCCGTGCGCCAGCACCGTGCGCAGCAGGTCGGCGTTGCCGGAGAACGCGGCGGCATGCACCGGGGTTTCGCCGGAGGGATCGGCGCGGTTGGGGTCGGCGCCGCCTTCAAGCAGCGCCTCGGCGCTTGCCTTGCGGCCTTGCTTGATCGCCGCCATCAGCAGCGTGCTGCCGTCGTTGCCGGGCGTGTCGGCGTCGATGCGCTCGAGCTGGCGGCGGACCTCGGCCGCATCGTCGCGCTGCACGGCGTCCGCGAGCGCGGACAGGTCGGGGCTGGAGAAGGCGTCGTTGCTCATGGATGGCCGGGCGCACCCTGCGGCGCAACAAAGGAGGATCGCGGAGACGATGGCGGGAAGGCGCATGCGCGCCATTTCAGTGCCGATCATAGCCGGATGCAAGCCGGAGCCCGGACGGCGCTTGGACTCAGCGGCCGAACAGGCCGCCAATGAAGTTGCCCGCGCCGCTGGCGATGTCGGTCACGCCCTGCGCCACCCAGCCGGCACCATCGGCCAGCGTCTCGACGACCTGTCCACCGGCATCGGCCACGAACTCCACGGTATCGCCGCCGTAGTCGATCGCGCCACCCAGCACCGCGCCGCCCCAGCTACCGACGTTCTCGCGCACGTGGTTCGCGGCCAGGTCGGCATAGCGATCGACGGTGTCACCGGTGGAGTTGAACGCGCCCTCCAGGAAGTCGCCGGCGAGGCTGGCGCCGCCCTGCACGTATTGGCCGCTGGCGAATTCGTTCGCCTTCACGGCCTCGACGTCGGCGGCGAAGTCATGCGTATTGCGCGCGAAGTCGTCCTTCAGCTGGTCCGGCAGCAGGTTCTGCACGTCGCGGCCGAAATTGGACGGGTTCTCGTATCCGGCCTGCCACGGTTGCTGTTCGATCATGGCGTTGGTCAGCGCGGTCGGGCTGTGGCTGATCGCGGCGTAGCCGAGGTTGCCGGCCAGGTTGGCGCCGCCGGTCAGGAGGCCAGTCACCGGGTTGAGCGGCAGGAACGGGGTGTGCCGTCCGATCTCCACCGCGGTGTTGATCTGCGCGCTCTGTCCGGGCGTGAAGCCTTCCTGCGGCCCGTAGTTCGTGAACATGTTGTGCTCGTCGGCGGCCGCAGGCGCGACCACGATCTGCGTGCCGAGTGCGTCGGGGGCGACGATGCCGGTGATCCAGCTGTCCTGCGCATTGGTCAGCGCGTCGCTCGACAGCGAATAGGCACGGATCTGGCCGCCCTCGGCGAGGTCGCGCGCGCGCTGCGGGTCGATGCCCATGCGGTCCCAGGTGTTGGGATGGATGCCCGAGGCGTCGAAGGTGACCGCCGGCACGCCGCTCGCCAGCGAGCCGACCGTGGCCAGGCCGCCGCCCTGCGAATGGCCGGTGATCGCGAGGTTGCTGGATTCGCCGCCCGGTGCGTTGCCGAACACGCGCGCGAACTCGACCGCGGTGTTGACGGCGGTCACGCTGAACTTGTCGCCGTCGGGGGTCTCGAAGCCGAGGCCCTGGCTGAAGTTGTTGTCCCAGTCCGGGCCGCCCTCGGCGGTGCCGCGATAGGACAGCACGTAGTTGCCGTTGCCGTCGGTGTAGACCTCGGCACGGAACTCCTGGGCATTGGTCTGCACGCAGTCGTTGGCGCCGAGGAAGGTCAGCCGCCAGGCCTGGACCTGCTCGGCGGACGCGGGCTGACCCGGGGGGCCGAGCAGGGTGGCGAGCTGGTCGTTGGACACGCTGTTCCAGCCCACCGGCGGACCGCCGCGCGTGTTGTACACGGCGGTGGCCAGCTGCGAGAGGGTGACGTCGAACGGCTGGGCCTGGGTGCCGCTGGCCGCGTCGCGGAGCGTGCTGCCGGCGGGAAGGGCGTAGCCCGGCCCGAGGTCCACCGACGGCTGGGTCGGTTCGCGGGGGGCCTCGCACCGCGGCGCCGTCGTGGGCGAGGGCCGATCGGACTGCAGGAAGCTCGTGGGCGGGAAATCCGCCTGCGGACGGGTGCCGACGCCATCGGTGAAGCTCATGTTCGACTCCGGGCGGAGTTGCATCCAGATGCCGATCTCAACAGGCGGCCGGGCCGGCCACAACCGGGGCGTACCCTAGGGCCTGCGAATGCGGGTCGCCCATGTCGGAGGGCGTTCCGAGGGCCGCCAGAAGGGGTGCCCGGGTGCGACAGGCGCTATCGTGGCCCATCCCCGGAACCCGGACCCGCGACCCGATGCGCCTGAACCGATTGCTCCCCCTGGCCGCCTGCCTGTGGCTGGCCGTGGCCGCGTCCGCGCCGGCCGCGGCGGCCGACCGCATCACCGGCCAGCCCTTCGCCACCCGCAGCGAGGTCTACGCCCCGCACGCGATGGCCGCCACCTCGCATCCGCTGGCCACGCAGATCGCGCTTGACGTGATGAAGGCCGGCGGCAGCGCGGTCGATGCCGCCATCGCCGCCAACGCCGCACTCGGGTTGATGGAGCCGACCGGCAACGGCATCGGTGGCGACCTGTTCGCCATCGTGTGGGATCCGAAGACGCAACGCCTGCATGGTTACAACGGGTCCGGCCGCTCGCCGCGTTCGCTGACGCTGGCGGAGTTCCAGCGCCGTGGCCTGAGCGAGATTCCCGCGCATGGCCCGCTGCCGGTCACCGTGCCCGGCGCGGTCGACGGCTGGTTCGCCCTGCACCAGCGCTTCGGCAGGCGCACGATGGCCGAGAACCTCGCGCCGGCGATCCGCTACGCGCGCGAAGGCCATCCGGTGCACGAGGTGATCGCGTACTACTGGGAGCGCTCGGTGCCGCGACTGTCGAAGTGGCCCGGCTTCACCGAGCAGTTCACGATCGACGGCCGCGCGCCGCGCACCGGAGAAACCTGGCGCAACCCCAACCTCGCCGACACCCTGCAGAAGATCGCCGAGGGCGGCCGCGATGCGTTCTACACCGGCGACATCGCGCGCACCATCGGCGACTACTTCGCCGCGAACGACGGCTTCCTGTCGTACGAGGACATGGCCGCACATACCGGCGAATGGGTGGATCCGGTCAGTACCAACTATCGCGGCCACGACGTGTGGGAACTGCCGCCGAGCGGGCAGGGCGTCGCCGCGCTGCAGATCCTCAACCTGCTCGAACCCTACGACCTGAAGTCCTACGGTTTCGGCAGCCCCGAGCACGTGCACCTGTTCGTCGAAGCCAAGAAGCTGGCCTTCGCCGACCGCGCGCGCTGGTATGCCGATCCGGCCTTCCATCCGGCGCCAGTGGCGACGCTGATCTCGAAGGCGTACGCACGCGAGCGCGGCCGGCTCATTTCGATGGACCGCGCATTGCGCGAAGTGCAGCCGGGCACGCCGAAGCAGCTGGACGAAGGCGACACCATCTACATGACCGTGGCCGATGCCGACGGGATGATGGTGTCGCTGATCCAGTCCAACTACCGCGGCATGGGCAGCGGCATGGCGCCGCCGGGGCTGGGCTTCATCCTGCAGGATCGCGGCGAGCAGTTCGTGTTGCGCGACGACCATCCCAATGGCTACGCGCCGGGCAAGCGCCCGTTCCACACCATCATTCCCGCATTCGTCACCAGGGATGGCAAGCCGTGGCTGTCGTTCGGCGTGATGGGCGGCGCGATGCAGCCGCAGGGCCACGTGCAGATCCTGCTCAACCTGATCGACTTCGGCATGAACCTGCAGGAAGCCGGCGACGCGCCGCGCATCCAGCACGACGGCTCCACCGAACCGGCGGGGCAGGCCACGGCGATGACCGACGGCGGCGAGGTCGACCTTGAAACCGGCTTCCCCTACGAGACCGTGCGCGCGCTGATGCGCAAGGGCCACAGCGTGAGTTTCGCCGACGGCCCCTACGGCGGCTACCAGGCGATCATGGTCAACCCGCACGGCGGCTACATCGGCGCCAGCGAATCGCGCAAGGACGGGCAGGCCGCGGGCTACTGAGTCACGCCAGGCTCAGCGGCAAGGCCGCTATGCTGTCGCCTCACGCAAGGAAGACCCCGATGACCCTCCGCCTGCTGCTCCTCGTGCTGCTCGCCAGCGTCGCCACCGCCCACGCCCAGGACTGGGACGAGGAGGACATCGATCCGCAGGTGGCGGCGCAGATGCAGGCGCAGGCCGAGGCGCACCGCCTGCATGCGCAGCGCGTCGCGCAGGCGCTGGCGGCGACGGGCCGCGCGCGCGAACTGGCGCTGGCGGCGCTGTTGCGCCGAAGCACGAGCGTAGCGACGGAGGGTGGCGTGCCTCCGCCGGGCGATGCGCCCTCGCGGCGCACGGCCGGCGATGCGCAGGCGGATGCCTGGCTGCGGGCCGCCGCAGCGAAGGCGGGCAGCGACGTCCTCGCCAACCAGCTGGTCGCCGCGGCGGCGGAAGACGGTCCGCTGCGTCGCGAGGCCGCGCAGCGCTGGCAGGCCGCGGAGCCGGGGAACCTCGTCCCGCTGCTGTCCATGGACCTGCCGGCGGACGCGCTGCTGGCCGACGCGCGTCGCGCGGAAGACGCCGACGTGCATCTCTACGCAGGCGTGCGCTGGACGCGCGCCGCGCTGGCCCGGCACCCGCCGACGGTGGCCGAACAACGCGTGCTGGCCGGCGGCGAACAAGCCTTCCTCGTCGACGAAGCGGCGACCCTGTTCGCCACCGCGCTGTGGAATGCATCCGCGATGCCGACCTACCATGCGCTGGCGCAGGCCTGTCGCGGCACCGCCCTGCGCGCGTCGCCGGCGCGCGCTGCCGACTGCCGCCATGTCGCCACCGTACTCGCGGATCGTTCCGACAACCTGCTGGGCGCGCGCGTGGGCCTGTCGATGCTGGCCGAAGTGGCCGACCGCGGGCCCGAACGTGCCGGCGTCGAGGCGCGCCAGCGGCGCATGGACTGGCAGATGCAGCAATGGGGACGGCTGGCGTCGCAGCAGCCACGCGATGGCGCGGCGCAGTTCATGCAGCTGCTCGAGGATCCGGTGGTCCGGACCGAACGCGACCTGCTCGAGCGCGTCCTGCGCGCAGGCGGCGTGTCGCCGGAACCGCCGCCGGGCTGGCGTCCGCCGCGGGACTGAGGCCTCAGCCGCCGGCGCCGAAGCGCAGGCCTTCCACCAGCGGGGTCCATTCCGACAGCAGCGCTTCCGATGGCGCACGCACCACGATGTGCGCCTCGCGTCCGCCGCCCAGCCTGAGCAGGGTCTCGCGGATCACGAGGTCCGGGCGGAAGGCGTCGCCGCCGCGATACCAGCGGATCTTGCGGCCATCGATGGCGCCGCGACCGGCGGCGAGCGCGTTGTCCGGGCGGAACGGCAACGCCTTGCCGAGCACGACCGAAAAGCGTTCGCCGCCGTCGTCGGCCAGCGCCTTGCAGAACACCATGCCGGGCACGTCGCGCTGTTCCCAGCGCAGCCCGCTCCCGTCCGGGAGCTGCGGACAGCCGTCGTCGGCGCGCGCGGCGGGCGTGCAGGCCAGCAGCGCGGCGGTCAGGCAGGCAAGCGCGAGCAGTCGCGGCATCTTCGCATCCTCCCAAATGCGTCGAGCGAGCGGATCCGTCCGATGGCGTCGATATCCCCGGGGCCACCTTAAGCGGCGGCGGCCACCGGCGCAAATCCACGGCGGCGCGGCCTATTCGTGGCGCAGCGCCGCAATCGGATCGAGCTGCGCCGCCTGTCGCGCCGGATACACCCCGAACGCGAGGCCCACCAGCGCGCAGAACGTCGCCGACAGCAGGATCGGCACCGGCGCCCATGCCACCTGCCAGCCGGCGAACGTGGCGATGAGGTAGGCCAGCACGCCGCCGAACACCAGGCCCAGCAGCGCACCGGAAATGCAGATCACGCTGGCCTCGCGCAGGAACTGCGCGATCACGTCGCGCTTGCGCGCGCCCAGTGCGCGCAGCAGGCCGATCTCGCGGCGCCGCTCCAGCACGTTGGCCAGCATGATGTTCATGATGCCGATGCCGCCCACCACCAGGCTGATCACCGCGATCGCGCCCATCACCACCTGGAAGATGCGCTGGGTCTGCTGGTGCTGCTGGAACAGCTGCTGCGGCACCACCAGCTGGTAATCGGCGATGCCGGCATGGCGCTGGTCGAGTACCGCCGACAGCACGCCTGCGCCCGCGGCGAGCTGGGTCGGCGCGTCGAGGCGCAGCAGGAAGCGGTCGATCTCGTCCTCCTGCGGCTGGAAGCGGAAGCGCGCCCGCGCGCTGGCCAGCGGCACGTAGATGCGGTTGCTTTCCGAGCCCAGCTGCACGCCCTCGAAATCCTCCTTGCCGAGGTCGCGGTCGGTGAGCACGCCCACCACGTCCAGCCACACGTGGTTGACCTTGACCAACTGGCCGACCGGGTCGACGCCGGGGAACAGGTTGGCCGCGGCCTGGTGACCGAGGACCGCCACCGGCGCCAGCGTGGCTTCGTCCTCGGCGTTGAGCGCGCGGCCCGCGGCCACCTGCAGCGAGGACAGCTCGAACCAGTCGGCGCTGATGCCGCTGGCCTGCGCGTCGCTGCGGCCGGTGTCGCTGAACACGGTGTGGGTGCGGATGCGCTTCTCGGCGGCGAACTTGTCCGCGCCCGGCACCACCGCCAGCGCGGCGTGCGCGTCGGCCACGCTCAGGCCGAGGCTGCGCGCGCGCGACTCCTTCAGCGTCGCCTCGTCCTGCGGCTTCACCTCGGCAATCAGGTTGCGCAGGCCAAGGCTTTCCACCAGGCGCAGCGCTTCGCGCTTGCTGCCTTCGCCGACCGCCTGCATCGCCACGATCGCGCCGACGCCGAAGATCAGGCCGAGCAGGGTCAGCAACGTGCGCAGGCGGCGACGCCACAGTTCCTCGACCGCCTCGCGCCACACCGGCGGCAGTTTCGAGATCCAGCTCATGGTGCGGACTCCCCGGCAGCGGTGGCGTCTCCGGGCGGCGTGGCGTCGCCGTCGGCAGGCTTGAGCGGCAGCTCCACGCCGCCCGCAGACAGCAGCACCTCGTCACCGGCGTCCAGCCCCGACACCACCTGCGAGCGTGCCGTGCCGCGCACGCCCAGCTGCACTTCGCGGCGGGTGAACCCGCGGCCGTCGCGCACCTGCACCCAGTGCTTGCCGTCCTGCTGCTCGACGGCGACGTTGGACACGCTCAATGCATCGGGTTCGCGCAGCAGGATGATCTTCGCCGCGAACCGCTGCCCGGGCACGAACCGGTACTTCGCGATCGCGTCGGCGGGCACCGCGGCGCGCATCGACAGGTATTTCACCGGGCTTTCGCGGTCGAGCACGGTGGCCGCGCTCGCCACCCACGACAGGGTGCTGGCGAACGCCTGGTCCGGACGGCCCAGCGGATGCAGTTCCACCGCGTTGCCGGCCTTGATGCCCTGCGCCTCGATCTGCGGCAGGTCGATCTGCACTTCCATCGCGGCGGTGTCGGGCAGGCTGCCGAATTCCTGCCCGGCGCGCAGGGTGGTGCCGATCATCGGCTTGTCGCCCGACCAGTTGGCGGTGAGCAGCAGCACGCCGTCGTTGGGCGCGCGCAGCTCCAGCGCATCGAGGTCCTCGCGCCGGGTCTGCGCGTTGAGGTCGAAGGTGGCGCGCTGCGCGTCGAGCACGGCGAGCTCGGCGCCGCCGCGCGTCGTCGATTGCCCGCGCTGCCACTCCAGCGTGTCCTGGCGCGTCTCCAGGTACTTGCTGTCCTCGATCGCGTCGAGCACTTCGTTGCGCGCCAGCGTGCTGAGGTCGGCGTCGGCGTAGCGCTGGGCGATGCCGAGCTGCACCGCGACCTGCGCCAGGTCGACGTCGACGCGGCCCTGCGCGGCCAGCAGTTCGCTCTCCTTCGCCAGGCGCGAGAGCGCATTGCGCTGCAGGTCGAGCAGGGCGAGGTCGAGCTGCTGCTTGCCTTCGTCGGCGCGGAAGCGCGCCAGCAGCTCGCCCTTCTTCACCAGGCTGCCCTCGGGCAGCATCCATTCCACCTGGCGCGAGGCCCAGTTGCGGCCGGGCACGCTGAGCGGGGTCGGCTTGGCCGAACGCAGGTCGCCCTCGCCCTGCATGCTCAGCACCAGTTCGCCGCGGCCGACGATCTCGCTCGCCGGCGGCGTTTCGTCGCTGCTGCAGGCGGACAGCGCGAGCAGCGCGGGCAGCAATACACCGCCGATGCCGAGGCTGCCCGATCGGCGCGCAGCGCGGGGGCTCATCGCGACGCTCCCGGCGCCGGGTCGGGCACGGTGAGCTCGACCCGCACGGACTGGCCCGGGCGCAGCCGCACGGCCTTGTCGTCCAGCGTGATCTCGACGTCGACGATGGGGATGGGCTGCACCTGCGACTTGCTGCGCACGGTGCGCCCGATCTCGGTGACCGTGCCGCGGTGGGCGCTGCCGCCGCCGCCCTCGACCACGATCCGCGCCGGTGCGCCCACCGAGACGCGCAGCAGGTCGCGTTCGGGCAGTTCGCCGCGCACCGCCAGGGTGTCGCCGTCGGGGATCTCGGCGATCGTCTGGCCGCGCCACACCTGCGAGCCGACGTCGAACTTGTCGCCGTTCCAGCTGCTCTTGTGCATCATCACGCCGGCGCGCGGGGCGGTGATGTTCATCTGCGCCAGCGAATCCTGCAGGCGCGTGACGTCGGCCTGCAGCTGCGCCAGTTCCGACTGCACCAGCCGACGCTCCTGGCGGCGCTGTCCGGCGGCCAGGCGCTCGCGCTGCGTGGACAGCACCATGCGCCGCTCGGCGCGACGCCGCTCCTCCACCAGCTTGTCGTACTGCAGCGCGGCGATCAGCTCGCGCGGCTGTTCGGTCTTGCGTTCGGCCTTGTCCAGCGTGGCCTGCGCCTCGGCGGTGAACAGGCGCTCGGTGCGCTCGCGTTCGGCCAGGTCGAGTTCCAGCTTCTCCAGCTCGCGCTGCTTCTCGGCCAGCTGGCTGCGCTTCTCGGACAGCTGCTGCATGATCTGGTTGCCGTCGAAGGCCAGCACCACGTCGCCCTGCTTGACCGGCTCGCCGTCGGGTGCGAGCTGGGTGATGTTGAAGTTCCAGACGCGGTCGATCATCGGCGGCATCAGCTGCGACTTGTCCAGCGCGTAGACCTCGCCGTCGATGCGCAGCGTGGCCGCCTGCGCGGCCAGCGGCAGCAGCGCGGTTAGCACCATTGCCATCGCCATCGCGAGGCGACCGCGGCGCGTGCTCATCGGCCCGCCCCCGTCGCCGCAGTGGCGGGACGGGCGATCACCCGCGCGCTCATGCCGGGCAGCAGCTTGAGCTTGCCGGCCTCGAAGTCGACGTCGACGGTGAAGTAGCGGCCGCTGCCCCATTCCTGGCGACGGTCCGGGGCGCCGGAGATCGCGCTGATCCGGCCCGGCACGCGACTGCCGGGATGGGCGTCGAAGCTCAGCTCCACCGCCTGCCCGACCTCCAGGCCGCGACGATCCGGTTCCAGCGCCCAGGCGCGCACGCGGGTGCCGCTGCCGCTGACCACCTCGCCGGCGCGGCTGCCGGGCATGGTGGACGAGCCTTCGTCGATGCGGCCGCCGATCCAGTTGTTGTTGAAGCCGTGCACCACGTAGCCGTCGCGGTCGGCGCGCACTTCCGACGTGCGCACCATCAGCGCGTGGTATTCGCGCTGCACCACCAGCTTGCGCACCTCCAGCGCCGCATCCGACGTGCGCCGGCGCACGGCTTCGCGCGCCTCGGCCAGCTGCTGGCGCTTGAGCGCGGCCTCGCGCGTGGCCCGGTCCAGTTCGCCCTGGTAGCGGTCGTAGTCGAGGTCGGCGACCAGGCCCTTGGGGATCTTCGCGTCGATCCGCGCGGCGGCCAGCTCGGCCTCGGCATCGACCAGCGCCAGCTCCGCGTCGAGCGCCTTGACCTCGAGTTCGGCGATGTCCTTGTCGCCCTTGGCCTGCGACTGTTCGATGCGCGCGTCGAGGTCGGGGATCATGGCCGCGGACTGGCCGGGATCGATGCGCAGCACCACGTCGCCCTGCTTCACCGAATCGCCTTCGGGCACGAAGAAGCGGATCACCACCGGCGCCGAGTTCGACTGCGGCGTGATGATCGCCTGCGCATCGGTGGCGCGGACCTCGCCGGTCAGCACCACGGCGTGCGCGGCGGGCGCCGCGGCCGCGAGCGCGGCCGCGAGCAGCAGGTCAGTGCAGCGCCGAGTCATGCTCGATCCTCCCGTCGCGCAGCTTCACCTGGCGCGGGGCGCGCGTCGCGATGTCGTTGTCGTGGGTCACCATCACCACGGTCTGGCCGCCCTGGTGCACTTCGTCGATCAGCGCCAGCACGTCGGCCGCGCTCCTGGAGTCGAGGTTGCCGGTGGGTTCGTCGGCCAGCAGCAGCGCCGGGCGCAGCAGCAGCGCGCGGGCGATGGCGGCGCGCTGCATCTGGCCGCCGGACAGTTCGCTGGGGCGGTGGTCGCGGCGCTCGGACAGGCCGACGCGGTCGAGCAGCTCGTTGGCGTGGCGGTGCGCATCGGCGGGCGGGTCGCGGTGGAAGCGCAGCGGCAGCAGCACGTTCTCCAGCACGGTCAGCCGCGGCAGCAGGTGGAAGCTCTGGAACACGAAGCCGATGCGGCGGTTGCGGATGTCGCTGCCGGCCTCGTCGTCCAGCGTCGCCACGTCGCGGCCTTCGATCAGGTAGTGGCCGCTGGTGGGATGGTCGAGGCAGCCCAGGATGTTGAGCAGGCTGGACTTGCCCGAGCCCGATTGCCCGGTGATGGCGACGAAGTCGCCGGCATCGACCTTCAGGCTCACGCCCGCCAGCGCGCGCACGGTCTGGCCGGCCATGGCGTAGTGCCGGTGTACGTCCTGCAGTTCGATCATGTCCGGTGTTGTCCCCGATACCCCAAGCGTTGCTTCGCGCGCGCCAGTGCGCCGCGTCCGGTCAGGATGGACAGTGTCGCCAGCGGATGGTTCCCGCGGCATGTGCCGATGGTCGTCCCCATGCCCTGTTGTGGATGCCGCAGCGCAGGAAAGGGTTGCGCCGCGCGGTCAGTCCGCGGGCACGGTGCGTTCGCGTGCCCAGGCGCGGAGCGCGGCCACCTGTTCGCGCATCACCACCGACAGCGGGCGCGTCGCGGCGAGTTCCTCGCGCAGCAGTGCTTCGTCGAGGGCCACGCCGCCGGCGTGCGCGGCGTACAGCGCGGCGACGATGGCCTGCTCGATCTCGGCGCCCGAGAAGCCTTCGGCCGCATCCGCCAGCACCGCGAGGTCGAAGCCGGCCGGATCGAGTGCGCGCCGGCGCAGGTGCAGGTCGAACACCTGCGCGCGGGTCTCGGCATCGGGCAGGTCGACGAAGAAGATCTCGTCGAAGCGGCCCTTGCGCAGCAGTTCGGCGGGCAGCTCGTGCACCTGGTTGGCGGTGGCGACCAGGAACACCCTGGACTTGCGTTCGGCCATCCAGGTCAACAGGTAGCCCAGCACGCGCCGCGACACGCCGCCATCGCCGTCGGCGCTGCCGGCGGCAAGGCCCTTCTCGATCTCGTCGATCCACAGCACGCAGGGCGCGAGCTGTTCGGTCGAGGCCAGCGCGGCGCGCAGGTTGGCTTCGGTCTCGCCGTGGTACTTGGCATAGAGCGTGCCGAAGTCCAGCCGTACCAGCGGCACGCCGAAGCCGCCGGCCACCGCCTTGGCCAGCAGCGACTTGCCACAGCCCTGCACGCCGAGCAGCAGCACGCCCTTGGGCGGATCAAGCTGATAGGCGCCGGGCCCGGGCGGCGCATCGCCTTCGGCGAACACGCGGCGGCGTTGCTCGATCCAGCGCTTGAGCCGGCGCGCCCCGGCGACATCAGCGAACTGCGCCGTGTCGTATTCGAAATGCAGGTGGCCGCTCTTGTTGAGCAGCTCGAACTTCAGCTTGGCCAGCGCGGGCAGGTCACCGGGGCCGAGCACGCCGTCGTCGAAGATCAGGTGGCGGGCGATGCGGCGCGCATCGGTGGCGTCGAGGCCCTGCAGGTTGCGCACGATGCGCTGCACGGTGTCGGCATCGGCCTCCACGCGCTTGCCGCCGTGTTCGCGCTGGTAGGCGGCGGCTTCCTCGCGCACGAGTTTCAGCAGCGCGTTGGCATCGGGCAGGCGCGGGCGGAAGCGGGTGGCCTTGGCTTCGAGTTCGGCCGGCAGGTCGACCTTGTGCCCGACCAGCACGATGGTGTGCGCCAGGCAGTTGCGGCGCTGCAGGATCTCGCGCAACTGGCGCTGGGTGCTGGCGTAGCCGAGGTAGGGGTGGAAATCGAGCAGCAGGTACACGCCGCGCTGGTCGGCGTTGCGGATCGCGGCCAGCGTGGTGCTGGCATCGGGCGGGATCTCGGGCGGATCCTCGCGGTCGAGGTCGATCCGGCGCAGGCCTTCGGTGATCGACCAGCGATGCAGCGCGCGCCAGGCGTGGGAGAGGGTCTGGCGGAACAGGTCGATGGCCCGGCCCTCGTCGGCGGTCTCGACCACGATCAGCGGGGTGTCGGCGCGGATCAGCGCCACCAGGTCGTGCAGGTCGCTCATGGGGGCGTGCGGATTCCGGGGCCGGGCGACCATAGCAGACCAGCAGAAGCCGCCGCGGGCGCCGGCACGACCCGTCGCGGCCCCGTGTTGGTTAAGGCCGCGTCAATTCGCGGTACCGGGGCCCGCGGCCCATGCCGGCGAACTCGCGGGCGACCCATCGCCGGTGTACGCTCGCCCTTCGTTCCCGGTCCGGAGATTGCGGATGAAGACGGTGTTGGTGGCCAGTTCCAAGGGTGGCGTCGGCAAGACCACGATCGCGACGCACCTGGCGGCACAGGCCGCACTGTCGGGACAGAAGACGGTCCTGGTCGACGCCGACCCCCAGGGGTCCTCGACCCGCTGGGCCGAGCGTCGCGCGGCGCTGGACAGCGCGGTCCTGCCGATCGACGGCAGCAGCCGGCACAAGACCGCATGGAAGTCGATCCCCGACGGCACCGACCGGGTGGTGGTGGATGCGCCCGCGGGGGCGCACCCGGACGCGCTGGAGACCTATCTCGAGCACGCCGATGCGCTGGTGGTGCCGGTGCTGCCCTCGGCGCTGGACATCGACGCCACCGTGCCCTTCCTCAATGCGCTGGCCAAGCACCCGCGGGTGCGCAAGGGCGACCTGCGCGTGGGCCTGGTCGGCAACCGCCTGCGGCCGTGGACCAATGCCTCGCAGCAGGCGATGGAGCTGCTGGAACAGTGGCCGTACCCGCTGGTGGCGCAGCTGCGCGACAGCCAGGCCTACGTGATGCTGGTCGGCTTCGGCAAGAGCCTGTTCGATTACCACTCCGCGCAGGTGCGCGACCACCAGGGCGACTGGCAGCCGTTGCTGAAATGGCTCAAGCGCGCGTGATGCGTCGTTGCGAACGCCGGACGACGGTCGGCAAGGAAGGGAGGCGGCATGCGTGAGTTGATCCTGTTGCGGCACGCGCATGCGGAGCCGGCGGTCCCGGGGCAGGCGGATTTCGACCGCCCGCTGTCGGCCGAGGGCCTGGCCGAGGCCGAGGCGGTGGCGGCGTGGATGCGCGACAAGGCGCTGGTGCCCGACCGGGTACTGTGCTCGCCGGCGCGGCGCACGCGCGAGACGCTGGACGCCGTGGTCGAGGCGGTCGGCAACCTCGACAAGCGGCTGGACGCGGCGATCTACGAGGCCACGCCCGGCACCCTGGCCGGGCTGGTGGACGCGCACCGCGATGCCGAACGGCTGCTGCTGGTCGGCCACAACCCGGGGCTGGAACGGCTGGTGGCCCTGCTCAGCAGCGGGCAGTCGGGCGACTACCGCGGCATGCCGCCGGCGGCGGTGGCGGTGCTGTCGCTGCCGGCCGAGGCCGAGATCGAACCCGGGATCGCGACCCTGTCGACCTTCTGGTGGCCGTGAGCGCGCGCACGATCGACCCGCGCGTGAGCCGTTGGTGCATGTGGTGGCTGGCCCTGCTGGCCGCCGCGCCGGTGCTGGCGAGCAAGCCGGTCGAGATCGACACCGGGCATTCGCGGATCGGCTTCACCCTCAAGACGCGCTGGGGCCAGTCGCTCGATGGCCGTTTCCCGAACTGGCACGGCGAGATCGTGTCCGCGCCGGGCGACCGCAAGCAGGTGCGCCTGAAGCTGCCGACCGCCGAGGTCGAGATCCTCGACCACCCGCAGTATTCGCGCGTCACCCGCGGCAAGGGCTTCTTCGACGCCGACCAGCACCCCTACGTCGAGTTCGTGTCCGATCCCTACGACGCGTCGCTGCTGGTCGAGGGCGGCCTGCTCGGCGGCGCGCTGACCATCCGTGGCGTGCGCCGGCGCGAGGTGTTCACGGTGCAGCCGTCGCAGTGCCGGCGGCCCGGCATCGACTGCGACGTGGTGGCCAGCGGCGTGGTGTACCGCGCCGACTACGCCATGGACCGCTGGGGCTTCGCCCTGTCCGATCGCGTGGTCTTCGACCTGCACATCCGCACCCGGGACGCCGGCGCGCCATGACCCGCGCGGTGCGCGTGCTCGCCGCGCTGCTGGCCCTGGCCTGCAGTGCCTGCACCGGGCTGTCGGCGCTGCAGCGCGAGCAGGCCACGCGGATCGCGGTGGACGCCCGCGACACCACGATCGACTGCGACGCCCCCGACGCCTGCGCGCGGCCCTCGCCGCTGCGCGAACTGGGCGTGCGCAGCCTTGCGCGGAGCACGCCGGAGCGTCCGCAGCACTACGCGCTGCTGCTCGACTACGGCCAGGACGCGCTGGTCTCGCGCCTCGACCTGCTCCGCGGGGCCACCACCAGCATCGACCTGCAGACCTACATCTTCGACGAGGACGACGCCGGGCACCTCGTGCTGGACGAACTGATGGCCGCGGCGCGGCGCGGCGTGCGCGTGCGCCTGCTGGTGGACCAGCTGTCGGCGCTGCGCCAGGTGGACACGCTGGCGGCGCTGGCCTCGGCGCACGTCAACTTCGAGATCCGCATCTACAACCCGGTGCTCGACCGCGCGCGCATCACGTATCCGATGTATGCCTGGGCGGCGGCCTGCTGCTGGCGCCGGCTCAACCAGCGCATGCACAGCAAGCTGCTGCTGGTGGATGGCGTGGTCGGCATCACCGGTGGCCGCAACTACCAGGACGACTACTACGACTGGAGCCACACCTTCAACTTCCGCGACCGCGACGTGCTGGTCGCCGGCCCGGTCACCGCGGACATGGCGCGCAACTTCGAGGCGTTCTGGCAGGCGTACCGCAGCGTGCCGGTGGAACAGCTGAGCGACGTCGGCCGGCGCCTGCTGCGCGCCGGCGCGCCGGCGCTGCCGCACTGGCCGTACGAACGGCCCGCGCGCGTGGCCGCGGTCTCGCGCGTGGCCAACGACGCCGCGCTGGTGCAGGCGCGCCTGGCCGATGCCGCGATCCCGGTGGGCGAGGTCGCCTTCATCGCCGACCTGCCGGCCAAGCACCGCCGCGACCGCGAGCGCGCCGCCGAGGCGGTGCACGCCTCGCCGCTGCTCAACCAGCTGATCGAGTCGGCGCGGGAGGAAGTGCTGCTGCAGACGCCGTACCTGGTGCTGTCCAAGCCGGCGCAGGCGATGTTCGAGCGCATGCACGACCGGGTGCCGCCACCGCGCGTGATCGTGTCCACCAACAGCCTCGCCGCCACCGACTCGTTCATCACCTACGCGCTGTCGTACAAGTACAAGCGCCGCTACCTGCGCGACTTCGGCTTCGAGATCCACGAGTTCAAGCCCTTCCCGGAGGACGCGCCGATCGACCTCGACGCCACCGGCGCGGTCGGCATTTCCTGGAACCCGGACGGCAGCGTCAACATCGAGGAAACCCCGGATGGGGTGCCGGCGGACGGCGCCCCGCCCGCGCGCGGGCCGCCCGGCGATGCGTCGCAACGCCACGCGCCGCTGGCCCGCGAATACGCCGCGCTGCGCTACGCCGGCGTCGGCGTGCACCAGCGCGTGCCGCTCAAGCGCGCCGGCGTGCGCTTCGGCCTGCACGCCAAGTCGCTGGTGGTCGACGAGCGCATCGGCGTGGTCGGCACCCACAACTTCGACCCGCGCGGCGACGACTACAACACCGAGAGCGCGGTGGTGATCGACGATCCGGCGTTCGCGCGCGCGCTGGCCGGGAGCATCCGCCGCGACATCGCGCCGCAGAACGCGTGGACCATCGCGCGTCGCGACAAGCCGCCGGTGTTCTCCGGCCTCGACTATTCGATCGGCAAGGTGTCCGAGCACCTGCCGCTGTTCGACCTGTGGCCGGTGCGCTACGCCACCAGCTACCAGTTCGTGCCGGGCCCGGACTGCCCGCGCCCGCCGTCGCCGTTCGATCCGGGCTTCCGGGCCTGCCACGAGCCGGTGGGCGACTTCCCCGAGGTCAACCTCGGCTTCCGCCGGCTGCTGACGCGCATCTTCACCGCCTTCGGCGCCGGGCTCGCCCCGATCCTCTGAAGCCCGGGGCCCCGGGCCCCGCGGCCGCTATCCCGCGCCCGTTCCGCGCGCCCGGGGTGTCGGCCCCCGTGTCGTCAGTCATGCCTGAAGGCTGCAACCGTCGGCCTCCAAAGGCCATCCAAATCAACAGGTTCCACGGCATGCGCCCGATCCCCCGGCGACCATGACTTCCAGCCCATGCCAGGACCTGTTTAGTGTATTACTTTACCAACACACCGAAACACAAACCCCACCGAGGACCGCCATGAACATCACCCCGAACGGCTCCACCCGCCAGGCCCACGCCCTGCACACCAACGCCGCGCACCCGGCCGCCCGCTTTGATCGCCGCGAGCGCGATTTCGGCATCGGCTACGGCAGCAGCAGCGGCTATGCCAGCGCGCGCCGCTACACCCGCGAATCGGGCAACCAGCGTTTCTGATCCGCGCGCGGCGCGCGGCCCGGAGGCCGGCCGGCGTCGTCCGCCGCGTGTCGGGCCTGCGATTGACGGCCGGTCGGCGCGCGGCCTAGGCTGCACGTCTTTCATCCGCCCCCGGGACCGCCCCATGTCGCTTTCGCTGACGATCGACCTCAACGACCAGGATCTCGAGCATTTCACCAATGCGCTGAAGGCCGCGCACGCGGCAGCCGGGAACAAGTCGGCCGAGGAGATCATCCAGGCCGCGGCGGCGCTGCTGGAAGGCGCGCAGAAGGTCAAGACGCCCGACTTCATCCGCGGCCGCCTCGAGCGCCTGGACGACATGATCGCCATGGTCCGCGACGAGGGCTGGCACCTCGACGACGAGGACAAGCAGCACGTGCTGTCGGCGCTGGTCTACTTCGCCGATCCCAGCGACGTGATCCCCGACCACGTCCAGGTGCTGGGGTTCCTCGACGACGCGATCATGATCGAGCTGTGCGTGCGCGAGCTGGCGCACGAGCTCGACGCCTACGAGGATTTCTGCGAGTTCCGCGAGCGCGAGGCGAAGAAGCGCGGCATCGCGCCGTCCGCCGTGGGCCGCACCGACTGGCTGGACAGCCGCCGCGACGAGCTGGTCGAGCGCATGCACGCGCGCCGCAACCGCGATGGCGGCGAGTTCGGCATCGGCTACGGCAGCAGCAGCGGCTACGGCAAGCCCTCGTACTCGCGCGCCTGGCGCCCGAGCCTGTTCAAGTTCCGGTGAGCCCAGCGCGGATGTTCCGCGCCGGCGTCACCGTCGATGACCTCAATGCCCTGTCGCGGAACACCGCGATGGAGCCGCTGGGCATCGTGTTCACCGAGATCGGCCCCGACTACCTGCGCGCCACGATGCCGGTCGATGCGCGTACCCACCAGCCCTACGGGTTGCTGCACGGCGGGGCGTCGGTGTTGCTCGCGGAAACGCTGGGCAGCAGTGCCGGCGGGTTGTGCGCCCCCGAGGGGCACGGCGTGGTCGGCATCGAGATCAACGCCAACCACCTGCGCGGCGTGCGCAGCGGCACCGTCACCGGTACCGCGCGCCCGCTGCACGTGGGCCGCAGCACCCAGGTGTGGGAAATCCGCATCGAGGACGAGGCCGGCAGGCTGGTCTGCATTTCGCGATTGACGCTGGCGGTGGTGCCGCGCGGCTAGTCGCGGGCCGGGGCTACCTGCCCGGCGCGCCCAACGGAATCGCGTTGCCGCGCCCGCCATCCCCGGCGTCCTCGGGCACCGGCGTGCCGTTGCGCCGGGCCAGGTCGCGGAAGCGCGGGTCGTTCCAGTGACGCTGGAGGTAGACGTTGTCCAGCAGGCGCAGACCGTAGCTGTCGGCCTGCGCGCGGGCGAGGGCCTGCTCCAGCGCGTCGTACATCAAGGTCTCTTCGCCGAGCAGCGAGTGCACGTCGGCACGGAGCGCATAGCAGTGGCCGTTGCAGGACCTGTCGACGGCCGCGACCTCGGCCAGGGCCTGTTCGCGACGGCCGCCGGCGGCATGCGCCTGGGCCATGAGGGAATGCCGCGCCAGGGCATCGCCCTCGCGTTCGGCATGGCCGGCGGCGCGTTCGGGGTGTCCGTCGAGGATCTCGAGCTCGACCAGCGCGGCGTTGATCCCGGGGTACTGTGGTTCCAGCGACTGCAGCCGGCGCAACGCCTGCCGGGCGTCCCCGTAGCGGCCGAGCGAGGTCAGGGTGAAGGTCAGCCGGCTCAGGAAGAACGGCCGCATGGGGTCGCTGGCCACCAGCTTGCGTGCGAAGGACAGGGCCTGCTCGTGGCGGCCGCGGTTGCTCATCTGCGCATACATCGCCGCCAACGCCAGCGGCTCGTCGGGATAACGCGCCAGCGCGTCCTGCGCGACGCGCAGTGCCCCGTCCTCGTCGCGCATCAGCGAGGACAGCAGGTGGACGTGGGTGAGCATCACCACCGGCGCGGTCGGCGCCAGGGCGTGCGCCCGCTCGAACGCGGCGAGGGCGTTGGCGCGGTAGCGGGCCTCGGCCTCGGGGTCGTCGACCGTCCGGCTGTAGAGGTTCAGGTGGTTCAGCGCGAGGCCGGCGTAGGCGTAGGCGTAGTTGGGGTCGAGCGCGATGGCCTGCTCCATCAGCGGCAGCGCCTCGAGGAGCTCCCCGGTGGAACTGCCGCGATGCTTGGTGCGCGCCTGCAGCATCGTCAGGTAGGCCTCGACGTTGCCGCTGGGCGGCCACTCGTCGAGCAGCCGGCCCGGGTCGACCAGCTGTACGCGCAGCGCGGTCGCCACGGCCCGTGCGATCTCGCCCTGGACCGCGAAGATGTCGCTGAGCTGGCGGTCGAACGACTGCGCCCAGAGGCTGCGGCCATCCTGCGCGGCGAGCAGGTTGACGCTGATCCGCACGGCGTCGCCCTGGCGCCGCACCGAGCCTTCCAGCAGGTGGGCGACCCCCAGCTGGCGGCCGATGGCGTCGCTGGATTCGGCCGACGCCTTGAACCTCGCCGACGAGCTGCGGCCGATCACCTTGAGCCCCTGGATGCGCGACAGCCCGGCGATCAGTTCCTCGGTCAGGCCGTCGGCGAAGAAGTCCTGGCCGGCGTCGCCGCTGGTGTTGGCCAGCGGCAGCACCGCGATCGAGGCCGACGGGACCTGCGCAGGTGCCGCGTCCGCGTCCGGCGCGGCGCCGGGGGTCGCGGCCTCGCCGGCGATCGCGCCGTCGGCGCCCGTCTCCGCCGCGTCGGGCCGCAGCAGGCGATCGGTCAGCAGCAGCACCAGCGCGATCGACAGCACCGCGACGATCCACTTGTCGAGCCGGCGCCCGGTCTCGCGGGTGATCGAGGCTTCCGGCGCCACCTCGCTCTCGCGCCGCAGGCCCTCGGGCGTCAGCTCGTAGAACCAGGCGAACGCCAGCCACAGCGGGAACCCGAGGCTGGCGGCGAGGATGAACCAGCGCGCGGCGCCTTCGGGCAGGCCGATCGCCGGCGCCAGCTCCGAGATGCCCTGCGCCAGCGCCCAGGCGGCGCCGACGTAGAGCAGGCCCGCGCGCAGCACGTTGCGCCGCCTGAGTTCGTGCAGGAATGCCTTGAGCAAGCGGTTCTCCCCGAGAGTCCGCCGGTCCCCCGGGCCATTGAAGCACCGATCGCCGACGCGCGCACCCGTTGCTGGCGGGCCCCGGGGGGCTTTCTGTATCGTGCGCGCATGTCCACTCCCCCCCGTTCCGGCGACGGCCCGGCCGTGCGTGCGCTGCGCTATGCGCTGCGCGTGCCGTTCCTGCTGTGGCACGTGTTCGTGCACCTGCCGGTGACCCTGCTGTTGATGGCGCCGCCGTGGGGCGGCCATCGCCTGGCCGGCGGCGAGCGCCTGGACCATCGCATGGTGCGCTGGTGGTCGAGCGGGATGATGCGCGTGTTCGGCATGCGCACGCGCCGCGTCGGCACGCCGATGCCGGGCGCGGTGCTGTTCGTGGCCAACCACGTCAGCTGGATCGACATCGTGGCGCTGCACAGCCAGCGGATGATGGGGTTCGTGGCCAAGCGCGAAATCGCCGGCTGGCCGGTCGTGGGCTGGCTGGCCGCCCGCGGCGAGACGATCTTCCACCAGCGCGGCAGCCAGGAATCGCTCGGCGGGGTGCTGCACGAGATGCTGGCGCGGCTGCGCGAGGGACGCGCGGTCGGCGTGTTCCCGGAGGGGCGCACGCGCGATGGCCATGCGATCGGTCCGTTCCATGCGCGGATCTTCTTGGCCGCGGTCGAGGCCGGCGTGCCGGTGCAGCCGGTGGCGCTGCGCTATGGCGAGCACGCCGACGCGCAGGCGATCGTGGCCTTCGCGCCCGGCGAGAGTTTCTTCGCCAACTTCCTGCGCCTGCTCGGCGAGCCGGTGCGTCCGGCGGAAGTGGTGTTCCTGGCGCCGATCGGCCCGGGCGATGCCGAGGGTCGCCGGCGGATCGCCGAGACCGCGCGCGAACGCATCGTCGCGGCGATGGCGCCGTGAACCCCGGCGGCGTCGCGACGGCGCACCCGCGGCCGGCCGACGGCACGCCGCCCGCGTTCGCGCCGCCGCGCTGGCTGCGCAGCCCGCACCTGCAGACCGTGCTCGCGACCAGTCCCTGGCGGCGCCGGCGCGGTGCGCAGGCGCTGGCCGCGACCGGTGCGGTGACCACCGAGCACCTCGTCGACGGCGGCGACGGCATCCGCCTGCACGGCCTGCACAGCGCGGTGCCCGGCGTGGCGCCGCGCGGGCTGGCGCTGCTGCTGCACGGCTGGGAAGGCAGCGCGGAATCGAGCTACATGCGGCTGACGGCGGCGCACCTGCTGGCCCGTGGCTACGCCGTGTTCCGCCTCAACTTCCGCGACCACGGCGACACCCACCACCTCAACCCCGACATCTTCCATTCCTGCCGCATCGAGGAAGTGGTGCACGCGGCCGGCGACATCGCGCGCCGGTTCGCGCACGCGCCGATGCGCGTCGCAGGCTATTCGCTGGGCGGCAACTTCGCGCTGCGGCTGGCGCTGCGCGCGCCCGAGGCCGGCCTGCCGCTGGCGCGGGTGGCGGCGGTGTGCCCGGTGCTCGACCCGGCGCGGACGATGCGCAAGATGGAAGACGGGCTGTGGTTCTACATGCGCTACTTCGAGCGCAAGTGGCGCGGCTCGCTGCAGCGCAAGCGCGCGCTGTTCCCCGACCGCCACGATTTCGACGACACCACGCTGCGTCTTGGCATGCGCGAGCTCACCGAATGGCTGGTGCAGCGGCACACCGACCTGGGCACGCTCGACAACTACTTCGACGGCTACTCGGTCGCCGGCGACCGGCTGGCGCGGCTGCAGGTGCCGGCCGACATCCTGATGGCGGCCGACGACCCGGTGATCCCGGTGGACGAGTTCCGCGCGCTGTCGCTGCCGGCGCAGGCCCGGGTGCAGATCGTGCCCTGGGGCGGGCACTGCGGGTTCCTCGAGAACGCGCGCTTCGACGGCTTCGCCGAACGCTGGATCGCCGACCGTCTGGCCGCGGCCGGCGACGCCTGACCCCGGACCGCGGCGGTCGCCGCCGCTACAATCACCGGTCCGCCGGTTCCGGCGTCGTTGCACGCATCCGCCATGCAGGAACAGATCTACGAGGCGCTGCGCCGCGGCGCGCACGATCAGGCGCTGGCGCTGGCGCGCGATGCGGTCGCGGCCGACCCGCAGGGCGCGCGCCCGCAGCTGTGGCTGGCGATGGCGTCACGGGCCGCGGGCCTGGACGACGATGCGATGGCGGCGATCGACCGCGCCATCGCGCGCGCGCCGGACGATGCCGACCTGCACTTCCACCGCGCCGGCCTGCTGCTGGGCCGCAGCGATGTCGACGGCGCGCAGTCGGCGCTGTCGGCCTCGGTCACGCTCGACCCCAACCTGTTCGGCGCCTACATCCTGCAGGCGCAGCTGGCGCTGGGCCGCGGCGACCTCGACGAGGCCGAGCGCCAGGGCCGGCTGGCGGCGCGGCTCGCGCCCGAGCACCCCTGGTCGCGCACCATCGATGGCATGGTCGCGCTGCGCCGCGGCCGCCACGACGACGCGCTGGCGCTGCTGTCGCAGGCCGCCGCGCAGGCGCCGGACGACGCGCAGGTCATGCATGCGCTCGGCTTCGCCTACCTCGGCACGGGCCACCTCGCCTTCGCCGAGCAGGCGTTCCGCAAGCTGCTCGACCGCTCGCCCGATGCCGCGGCGCTGCGCACCCTGCTGGCGCAGGTGGTGCGCGGCCAGGGCCGGTCCGGCGAGGCGGTCGACCTGCTGCAGCCGCTGGCGGATGCGCCCGACACCGCGTCGCCGGCGCTGCTGCGCCACGCCGGCGGCCTGGCGCTGGAGGCGGGGCGCCAGGCGCAGGCCCTGCCGTGGCTGCGCGCGGCGTTCGCCGCCGAGCCGGAAGATCCGGTCGTGCTCGGCCTGCTGATGGAGGCCTGGGGCCGCGAGCAGCGTGTCGACGAGGCCAGCGACACGCTGGAGGCCGCACTGGCCACGTCGCCGCAGGCCGAACGCCTGTGGCGCGCGCGCCTGTCGCTGGAGCGCGTCGATGGCGAGGGCGTGGACGGCCTGATCGGGCGCTGGCAGTCGGCCATGCCCGGCCACGTGCCCGCGCTGGAGGCGGAACTGGAGCGCCGCTCGGTGCTGGGCGATCCCGCGGCTGCCGAAGCGGTGGCGCGCGAGATCGTCGCGCGGCAGCCCCTGCACCTCGGGGCCCAGGGATATCTGATCGACCGGCTGGCGTCGCGCGATGCCGACGCGGCGGTGGCCTACGTTGAAGGGCTGCTCGCCACGACGGGCGAGGCGACCGGCGAGCGTCGCGTGCTGCGGCATTGGCTGGGCCTGGCGCAGGACCGCGCCGGGCATCCCGCGCGTGCGGTGGAGACCTGGCTGGCGATCGCGACCGACGAAGCGGCGCAGCGCCTGCCGCTGCTGGATCCGTCACCACCATCGCCGCGGCCCCTGCCACCGCTGGCCGAGGTTGCCGTGCCCGCGCCGGCGACGGTGTTCCTGTACGGCCCGCCGGGATCGCGGGTCGAACAACTGGCGGTGGTGCTGCGGGGCGCCGTGCCGGCCTTCCGCGACGACCGCTTCGGCCCCAATCCGCCGCCGGACGCGCTGCAGAACTACAACACGCCGCGCCAGTTGGCATCGGGTGAACTCGCGACGGGCGACGTCGCCGACAGCTGGCGCGCGCACCTCGCCGCGCGCGGCCTGGACGAGCGCGAGACGATCGACTGGCTGCCATGGTGGGACAACAGCCTGCTGCCGGTGCTGCGCGAACGTTTCCCGCACGCCAGCGTGCTGCTCGCGCTGCGCGACCCGCGCGACATGCTGCTCGACTGGCTGGTGTACGGCGCGCCGGCGCCGCTGCGCATCACCTCGCTGAAGGCCGCCGCCGGCTGGCTGAGCATCGGCCTCAACCAGCTGGCGCAGCTGCACGAGGACGACCTGTTCGCGCACCACCTGCTGAAGCTGGACGGCATCGAAGCCGACGCGCCGGCGCTGGTCGCGGCCGTGTCCGAGGCGCTGCGCACGCCGCTGCCGGCACTGCCGCCGGGCGTGCTCGGTCCGCCGCGCTTCCCGTCCGGTCACTGGCGCCGCTACGCCGAGGCATTGGCGGAGCCGTTCGCGATGCTCAGGCCGGTGGCCAGGCGCCTCGGCTATCCTGACGCCTGACCGGCGCGACGGAGGACGGCGATGGAGATCCGCAGCGACAGCTTCGAACACCGCGGCCGCATCCCCGCGGACTTCGCGATGGGCGCGGCGGACGGCTTCGGCGGCAACCGCAACCCGCACCTGGCCTGGGACGGCGTGCCCGACGGCACGCGATCGTTCGCGCTGCTGTGCATCGACACCGACGCGCCCACCGATCCGACGCTCGCCGGCAAGGCCGGCGTCGAGATTCCGGTTGCGCACCCGCGCGGCGATTTCGTGCACTGGGCGATGGTGGACGTCGCGGCAGACGTGCGCGCGATCGCCGCGGGCAGCGCCAGCGAGGGCGTGGTCAAGCGCGGCAAGGCGACGCCGGGTGGCCCGCCCGGCGCGCGCCAGGGCCTGAACGACTACACCGGCTGGTTCGCCGGCGACGCCGACCTCGCCGGCGACTACCACGGTTACGACGGCCCGTACCCGCCGCCGAACGACCTGCGCGTGCACCGCTACTTCTTCCGCCTGTTCGCGCTCGACGTGGCCACGCTCGGCTTGCCGGCGAGGTTCACCGCCGGCGACGCGTTGCGCGCGATGCAGGGCCACGTGCTCGCCGAGGCGGCGACCTACGGCACCTATTCGCTCAACGCCGGCGCCGAGGGCTGAGCCCCCCGGCGCGATGCGGCGCATGTCGACGGACGATCCCTACCGCGCGCCGGCGTCGCCGATCGAGGCCGGCGCCGGCGCGGACCGTCTGCCGCTCGAAGCCGCCAGCCGCTGGCGGCGGTTGTGCAACCTGCTGGTCGACTATGTCGCCATGGCATCGCTCTCGTTCGTCGTCGTGATGGCGTACTCGATCGCGTACTTCGCCCGGCACCCGATGGCGCAGGCCACGCCCATCGAATCGTGGGGCGTGGTGGCCGAGTACGCATTCGGCATCCTGGTGATGCTGCTGTACTACACCCCGCTCGAAGCCCTGTTCGGCTGCACGCTCGGCAAGCTCGTCACCGGCACGCGCGTGGTCAACGAACGCGGCGGCAAGCCGTCGTGGGGCCAGGCGCTGGGCCGCAGCTTCGCGCGGCTGATCCCGTTCGAGGCGCTTTCGGTGCTGGTCGCCAGCGAGGGCCAGGTCCGCGGCTGGCACGATGCGCTGCCGCGGACGTGGGTGGTGCGCAAGCGCTGACGGCGCGGTGTCACTTCTGCGGCTTCACCTGTTCCGATTCGACCACCATGTCGAGCACGTAGGCGATCGACGAACCGTCGGCGGGCGGGTTGGCCACCGGGTAGCGCTTGAGCCGCAGCACGTTGCGCACGCCGGGCTGGTGGGCGTAGCCCTCGATGTCCTGGTACAGGAACTGCCAGTCGCCGGTGCCGGTCTTCAGGCCCTGGTCGTCGTAGCGCACCTCGCGCACGTGCAGGCAGCGGTAGTCCGGCATCATCGGGTGGTGGCAGGCGACGCGTTCGGGCGCCACCTCGAGGAACACGCGCTCGCCCGGGCCGCCGAAACGCGTGTCCGCGGTCGGCGTGCCGGCGAAGGTGAGTCGTTCGCCGGCGTCGGTGGCCAGCACCAGCACGCCGTCCGTACCGGCGGCGAGCGTGCCGCCGGCGGCCAGCAGGCGCGCGATGGCATCGTCGGTGGCCATCAGCGCTTCGCCGCAGAACTTCTTGGTCTGCGCCATCGGCCCGGCGGAGAAACGGTCGCCGGCAAGGGTGTAGGTGCCGTTCATCTGGTTGCAGCCGCCGCTGACCGCGATGCGGCCGTCGGCGAAGTCCATCTGCAGCACGTGTTCGCCACCGGGGAGCAGGGCCGCGATGCGCGCGCCCTGGCGGTCGACGGCCTCGGACAGTCGCCAGTGCCGGGCGGCGAGTGCCGCCGCGTCGGGGCCGGCGGCATTCGTGGCGGGACGCGCGGCGGCGGGCGGCGGCTCCGCGGGCGGGTTCGAGGGCGCGCAGGCCAGCAGGGCCAGGGACAGCGGCAGCGAAGCGAGGGCAGGGCGCATGCGGGATTCTCCGGGGCTCGGGTGGGCGGGATGGCGACAGCCTACGCCGGGTGCCGGGGAGGAGGCGTCGAGGCGACGGCGATGTCGATCCCGCGCACGTTGCCTCGTCGTGGTGGCGAGGGGGGCGATGGCCGCCACCCGCCGCGCATGCGGCGTTGCCGCCGTGTCGTGGTTCGCCTGCAGGAGGCCTGGTCCGTGACGTCCCGTTGTGCTTCGCCGCATGTTGCGCCAGTGACGCGCCGGGCATGAGCCTGCTCGCCCTGCTGGTGCGTCGCGGCGTGCGGGCTGGACCCGTGGGCGAGGCCTGTGCGCCTGCGGCAGGCGAGGCCGGGCAGGGCGGGCCGCAGACCGCCGCGCGCAGCCATGATGCCGAGCCGCCGCGCGTCGCCGACCTTGCCGATGCCGGTGACCCGGCCGACGCATGACCTCCGCGGCTTGCATCGCGGGCGCACGCGGTGCTGTCATCGCCGCGCATGGATCCGACCGACACGCAGCGCAGCATCGACGCCGTCTGGCGCACCGAATCGCCGAAGGTGGTCGCCGCGCTGGTGCGCATGGTGCGCGACCTCGACCTGGCCGAGGAACTGGCGCAGGACGCGCTGGTGACCGCGCTTGAGCGCTGGCCGGCCAGCGGCGTGCCCGACAATCCCGGCGCCTGGCTGATGGCCGCCGCGAAGAACCGCGCGATCGACCACCTGCGCCGCCACCAGCTGCTGGCGCGCAAGCACGCGCAGATCGCGCAGGAACTGGAAGGCCTGCACGACGAGCTGCACGAAGCGCGCGAGGCCGCGTTCGACGACGACATCGGCGACGACCTGCTGCGCCTGATCTTCGTGGCCTGCCACCCGCTGCTGTCGATGGAAGCGCGCGTGGCGCTCACCCTGCGCCTGCTGTGCGGCCTGGGCACCGACGAGATCGCGCGCGCCTTCCTCGTCCCGGAGGCGACGGTCGCGCAGCGCATCGTGCGCGCCAAGCGCACCCTGGGCGAATCCGAGGCCGCGTTCGAGGTGCCGCGCCGCGAGGAACTGCCCGAGCGGCTGTCGGCGGTGCTCGGCGTGGTCTACCTGGTGTTCAACGAAGGCTATGCCGCCACCGCCGGCGACGACTGGATGCGGCCGGCGCTGTGCGCGGAAGCGCTGCGCCTGGGGCGGCTGCTGGTCCAGCTGGCGCCGACCGAGGCCGAGGCCTTCGGCCTGCTCGCGCTGATGGAGCTGCAGGCCGCGCGCGCGGCCGCGCGCATCGGCCCGTCGGGCGAGCCGGTGCTGCTGCAGGACCAGGACCGCACGCGCTGGGACCACGCCGCGATCGAGCGTGGACTCGCGGCCCTGGCGCAGGCCGAACGCCTGCCCGCGCGCGGCGGCCCGTACGCGCTGCAGGCGGCGATCGCGGCCTGCCATGCGCGCGCGGCGAGCGTGGAGGCCACCGACTGGGTGCGCATCGTCGCGCTCTACGACGCGCTGCTGGCGCAATCGGCGTCGCCGGTGGTGGCGCTCAACCGCGCGGTCGCGGTGTCGATGCGCGCCGGGCCGGCCGAGGCGCTGGCGCTGGTGGACGCGCTGGCCGATGCGCCGGTGCTGCGCCACTACCACCTGCTGCCGGCGGTGCGCGGCGACCTGCTGCACAAGCTGGGCCGCCACGAGGAAGCGCGCGACGCCTTCGAGCGCGCCGCGGCGATGACCCGCAACGAACGCGAGCGAGAGCTGCTGTCGGCCCGTGCCCGCGCCAGCGCGCAGGCCGGCGCCGACGCGGGCGGCTGAGCCCGCGCGTCGCGGCTACTGCATCGAATGCAGGCCGAACAGGTTGCCCTCGGTGTCGAACGCCAGCACGATGAAGCCGTATTCGCCGATCGACATCTTCTCGCGGTGCACGCGGCCGCCGGCAGGCGCCACGCGCGCACCGGTGGCGGCGCAGTCCTCGCACGCGAAGTACACCAGGGTGCCGCCCGGGCCCGACGGCACGCCCGGCATGCGCACCAGGGCGCCGTTGGCGCCGTAGCGCGCCATGTCGCCGGGGAAGGACCACATCTCCAGGCCGTCGCCTTCGGGCAGCTTCAGCGTCTCCAGGGTGACGCCGAGCACCGCCTCGTAGAACGCGCGGGCGCGGGGCATCTCCTGCACGTAGAGTTCGAACCAGTTGACGCTGTTGCTTCCGGCCATGGCGGCAGTCCCGTGGGTGCGTGCGCGAAGCGCGCGGTGTTGTTCAGAACGCGACGATCGACTTGAAACCGCCCCACATCATGCGCTTGGGATCGAACGGACACGTGTCCGGCCCGGTCATCGCGGCGATGCGCGGATCGGCCATCACCTGCTTGTTGACCCGGTCGCGGTGCGCGCGCGAGCGGTAGAGGATGTAGGACATCAGCACCACCTCGCCCGGCTTGCACTTCACCGCGCGTTCGAACGAGACCTGCGTGCCCGGCTGCACGTCGTCGGCCACGCTTTCGAGGTACTGCAGGGCGCCGTACTCCATCCACACCTTGCCGGCCTTGCGCGCGATGCGGCGGTAGGCGTCGAGCTTCGCTTCGGGCACCGCCAGCAGGAACCCTTCGATGTAGGCCATGTCGTCCTCCGTGGGCCGCGCCAATGCGCACGGACCGTGCGCCACGGCCCATTCGGCCGCAGATCATCGCGGCATGCACGTGGCGATGCAGCACGCGCATGCCGCGGCGCGTTGCATGGGCGGAGCCGGCTCAGTCCCCGGCCGGCAGCCACAGCAGCAGCGCGATGCCCAGCGCGATGCGGTAGACGGCGAAGCCGGTGAAGCGGTGCTGCTTGATGTAGCCCAGCAGCCACTTCACGACCAGGAAGCCGGTGATCGTGGCCGCGGCGAAGGCCAGCCCCACGTCGCCCCAGGCCTCGCCGCCGAGGCCGCCGTCCTTCCACAGTTCGAGGAACGCATAGCCGCTGGCGGCGAACATCGTCGGGATGCCGACCAGGAACACGAACTCGGTCGCGGACGAACGCCGGCCCAGGCCGGCCAGCATTGCCATGAAGATCGCCGCCGCCGAGCGCGAGGTGCCGGGGAACACGCCGGCGACCACCTGCGCCAGGCCGACCAGCACCGCCACCGTCCAGGTCACGTGCGTGCCGTCGCCGCGCCGTTCGGCGATGCGTTCGGCAACCAGCATCCACACGCCACCCAGCACCAGTGCCCACGCCACCGGGGTGACGGTCTCCGGCAGCTCCCAGCCGGCCAGCCGCACCGGCAGGCCGACCACCGCGGTGACCAGGAACGCGACCGCGATCTTCATCGCGTAGTCGCGCTGGGCGGCGTCGCCCAGCCCGGTGGCCAGCCCCCAGATCCGCCGCCGGAACACCAGGGTGATGGCGAGGATCGCGCCGGCCTGGATCACGATGTTGAAGAAGTCCGAGCGCGCGCCGAGCCAGTGCTGGGCGATCAGCAGGTGGCCGGTGCTGGACACCGGCAGGAACTCGGTCAGCCCTTCGAGGATGCCGAGCAGGAGGGCGGACAGCGGGTCGGACATGGGCGGCGGCCAGGCGGAAAGGGCGGAAGCATAGACGATCGGCAGGCGATCCCTCTTTTGGTGCAAACGCGATCGTTAAATCCCCGTGAGGGTGCGAAACCACAAATGCTGCAATGCACATTCGTTGTAAATCAATGAGTTGAATCGAAGGCGCGGTTGGCACGGCCCTTGCAACCTTCACGGGTATCCCATCGCCCTGCCTGAGGTTGCCCATGTCGCTCGAGAACGTCGAAAAGCTCATCAAGGACAACAAGGTCGAGTTCGTCGACCTGCGCTTCGTGGACATGCGCGGCGTGCAGCAGCACGTCACCTTCCCGGTCAGCATCGTCGAGGCCGCGCTGTTCGAGGAAGGCAAGATGTTCGACGGCTCGTCGATCAGCGGCTGGAAGGGCATCAACGAGTCCGACATGATCCTGCTGCCGGACGCGAGCACCGCCTACCTTGATCCGTTCTACGCCGATCCGACGATCAACCTGACCTGCGACATCCTCGACCCGGCGACGATGCAGGGCTACTCGCGCGACCCGCGCGGCATCGCCAAGCGCGCCGAGGCCTACCTCAAGTCCAGCGGCCTCGCCGACCAGGCGTTCTTCGGCCCCGAGCCCGAGTTCTTCATCTTCGACTCGGTGCGGTTCGCCAACGACATGGGCAACACCTTCTTCAGGATCGAGTCCGAGGAAGCGGCCTGGAACACCGGCACCAAGTACGAAGGCGGCAACAGCGGCTATCGACCGGGCGTGAAGGGCGGCTACTTCCCGGTGCCGCCGGTGGACTCGCTGCACGACATCCGCGCCGAGATGGTGAAGACGCTGGAGCAGGTCGGCATCGAGACCGAAGTGCACCACCACGAAGTCGCCACCGCCGGCCAGTGCGAGATCGGCACCAAGTTCAACTCGCTGGTGAAGAAGGCCGACGAGCTGCTGGCGATGAAGTACATCATCAAGAACGTCGCCTTCCGCAACGGCAAGACCGCCACCTTCATGCCCAAGCCGATCGTCGGCGACAACGGCAGCGGCATGCACGTGCACCAGTCGCTGGCCAAGGGCGGCGTGAACCTGTTCTCCGGCGACGGCTACGGCGGCCTGTCGCAGATGGCGCTGTGGTACATCGGCGGCATCTTCAAGCACGCCAAGGCGATCAACGCCTTCGCCAACTCCGGCACCAACAGCTACAAGCGCCTGGTCCCGGGATTCGAGGCGCCGGTGATGCTGGCCTACTCGGCGCGCAACCGCTCCGCGTCGTGCCGCATCCCGTGGGTGTCCAACCCGAAGGCGCGCCGCATCGAGGTGCGCTTCCCCGATCCGCTGCAGTCGGGCTACCTGACGTTCACCGCGCTGATGATGGCCGGCCTCGACGGCATCAAGAACCAGATCGATCCGGGCGGCCCCAGCGACAAGGACCTGTACGACCTGCCGCCGGAAGAGGAGAAGCAGATCCCGCAGGTGTGCTCGAGCCTCGACCAGGCACTGGCCGCGCTCGATGCCGACCGCGACTTCCTCAAGGCCGGCGGCGTGATGAGCGACGACTTCATCGACGGCTACATCGACCTGAAGATGCAGGAGGTCACCAAGTTCCGCGCCGCGACCCATCCGCTCGAGTACCAGCTGTATTACGCCGTCTGATGGAAGCGACGGTTTCCATCATGCTCGCTTCGGTCCGGCGGATGTCCGGCCCGTCGCAGCGCGACGGGCGTTCGGCAAGGGCGCGCGGCAGCGCCGCGCAAGCGCCCGTGCCTCACCCGCTCGAGTACCAGCTGCATTACGCCGTCTGATGGAAGCGACGGTATCCATCATGCTCGCTTCGGTCCGGCGGATGTCCGGCCCGTCGCAGCGCGACGGGCGTTCGGCAAGGGCGCGCGACGGTGCCGCGCAAGCGCCCATGCCTCACCCGCTCGAGTACCCGCTGTACGACGCCGTCTGACGCGCTGACGAACACCACGCCACACCACGCCCGGCGTCCGCGCCGGGCATGCGGTCCTCCCCCACGCGGGCCGCACTTCCATTGACGAGGAATCAACACCGCGACACGCCACCAGCAGGGATGGGACACACCGGCAGGGCGCCACAGAGCGTCCACCGTCACCCGCCGCGGCCTGGGGAGGCCAAGCGGGTGGATTGACCAAAATAGAAGACCAGCAAGACCGGGGAGGGCTTTCCATTTTCTGATGAGGAGCCTGTCATGTCGTCTCGCAAGATCGCCATCGCCACCTTGTTGTCCGCCGGGCTGCTCGTGGCCGGCAGCGCCTCGGCCGAAGTATCCGGCTCGGCCACCGTGGTCAGCGACTACCTGTTCCGCGGCATCACCCAGACCGACGAGAAACCCGCGCTGCAGGCGGGCGTCACCTACACCCACGACAGCGGCTTCTACGTGGGCGCGTGGGGCAGCAGCATCAGCTGGCTGTCCGACGCTGACCCGGACGTCTCCAGCCAGGTCGAACTCGACGGCTTCCTCGGCTACGCCGGCGCGTTCGGCGAGAGCGACTTCGGCTATGACGTCGGCGTCAACTACTACTGGTACCCGGGCAGCTACCCGGCCGGCTTCAACGATGCCGATACCGCCGAGGTCTACGTCGGCCTGACCTACAAGTTCCTGAGTGCCAAGTACTGGTACGCGGTCACCGACCTGTTCGGCATCCCCGATTCCGACGGCAGCACCAACCTCGACCTGTCCGCCAGCCACGAGTTCGCGCCGGGCTGGAAAGGCACCGCCGCGGTCGGCAAGCAGTGGGTCAAGGGCGTCGGCGGCACCGGCACGTACGCGTTCTGGAAGGTCGGCGTCGACAAATCCTTCGACAACGGTTTCGGCGTCGGCCTGTCCTACAACGACAACGACCTGATCGGACCCGACGAGACCTTCGTGCTGTCGCTGTCCAAGTCGTTCTGACGCAACCGCAACCCCCAGAGGAGGCGTTCCATGAAGTTGATCATCGCCATCATCCGGCCGTTCAAGCTCGACGAGGTGCGCGAAGCCCTCGGCGAGGTCGGCGTGTCCGGCCTCACCGTCACCGAGGTGAAGGGGTTCGGGCGGCAGAAGGGGCACACCGAGCTGTACCGCGGCGCCGAGTACGTCGTCGACTTCCTGCCCAAGCTCAAGATCGAGGCCGCGGTCTCCGACGAGATCTTCGATGCGGCGCTCGAGGCGATCACCACATCCGCCGGCACCGGCAAGGTCGGCGACGGCAAGGTGTTCGTCGTCGCGCTCGACCAGGTCATCCGCATCCGCACCGGCGAGATCGGTTCGGACGCGCTCTAACCCACACTCGGAGGCTGACCCCCATGAAAGTGCAATTGTTCTCCGGGTTGAAGACCCGCCTGCAGGCCGCGGGACTGGCCCTGCTGTTCGGCGTGGCGGCGGTCGCCGCGGCGCCGGGCGCTTTCGCGCAGGATGCAACCGCGCCTGTCGCCGAAGCCGTCGTCGTCGAGGAGGTGCCGGCCACGACCGGGGCACCGGCCGCGGTGGTCGAGGAGGCCGTCGTCGAGGAGGCCGCCGCCACGCCGACCGTCGACAAGGGCGACGTGGCGTGGATGCTCACCTCGACCCTGCTGGTACTGCTGATGACGGTGCCGGGCCTGGCCCTGTTCTACGGCGGCATGGTCCGCGCCAAGAACGTGCTGTCGGTGCTGATCCAGGTGATCACCGTGTTCTCGCTGCTGGTGCTGCTGTGGATCGTCTACGGCTACTCGCTGGCGTTCTCCGGCGAAGGCGCGTGGATCGGCAACCTCGACAAGCTGTTCCTCCGGGGCGTCACGCCGGACACGCTGGCGGCCACCTTCACCGACGGCGTCGCGCTGCCGGAATACGTGTTCATCGTGTTCCAGTCGACCTTCGCCGGCATCACCGGCGCGCTGATCGTCGGCGCGTTCGCCGAACGCGCGAAGTTCGCCGCGATCCTGCTGTTCGCGGTGCTGTGGTTCACCTTCGGCTACCTGCCGATCGCGCACATCGTCTGGGCCACGGGCGGCTTCCTGTTCGAGAAGGGCGCGCTGGACTTCGCCGGCGGCACGGTGGTGCACATCAACGCCGGCATCGCCGGCCTGGTCGGCGCCTACTTCGTCGGCAAGCGCCTGGGCTACGGCCAGACCGCGCTCAAGCCGCACAACGTCACGCTGACCTTCGTCGGCGCCTCGTTGCTGTGGGTGGGCTGGTTCGGCTTCAACGCCGGCTCCAACCTCGAAGCGACCTCCGGCGCCGCATTGGCCTTCATCAACACGATGGTGGCGACCGCGGCGGCGGTGATCGCCTGGGCGCTCACCGAAAAGGTCACCAAGGGCAAGTCCTCGGCACTGGGCGTGGCCTCCGGCGCGGTCGCCGGCCTGGTCGGCATCACCCCGGCCGCCGGCCTGGTGGGTCCGTTCGGCGCGGTGGCGATTGGCTTTGCCGCGGGCGTGGTCTGCGTGTGGGGCGTCACCGGCCTGAAGAAGCTGCTGGGCGTGGACGACACCGCCGACGTGTTCGGCGTGCACGCGATCGGCGGCATCGTCGGCGCGATCCTGACCGGCGTGTTCCATGCGCCGAGCCTGGGCGGGACGGGGCCCGAGGACTTCAGCATCGGCGCACAGGTCGCCGTCCAGGCGCTGGGCGTGGGCCTGACCATCGTCTGGATCGGCCTGGTCTCGGTCATCGCCTTCTTCATCGCCAAGCTGGTGTTCGGCCTGCGCGTGGGCGAGGACGCCGAGCGCGAAGGCCTCGACATCACCTCGCACGGCGAATCGGCCTACGAGAACTGATCGACGCAGGACCACACCTCCCCCACGAGGTGGCACGGCGGGCAGCAGCGATGCTGCCCGCTTTTTTTCTTCCTTGGGCCGGCATGCCGGTGAAAGCAGGCCCATGTTGTTCACCGGCGCCATGCGTGGCGACGCGGCGGGCATCGGTGCGGCGGCAAGCGGACATGGGCGCGGTTGCAATCGCGGCCCGCGCGCGCTGCAATGCGGGCATGACCCTCCTGCCCTTGCGCCTGTGCGCGCTCGCCGCCTGCCTGACCCTGCTCGCCGCCTGCCAGAGCGTGCCGCCGCGCAATCCGCTGGCGACGTGGGAACCCTCGCCGAACTTCGACGCACGCCGCGCGCAGGTGATCGTGCTGCACTACACCGAGCAGGACTCGGTGGCGCGCAGCCTGCACACGCTGCGCACGCGCAACAGCGGCGGCCCGGTCAGCGCGCACTACCTGGTGGGTGACGACGGCCGCATCTACCAGCTCGTCGCCGACGAACACCGCGCCTGGCACGCCGGCGCCGGCCGCTGGGGCACGATCCACGAACTGAACTCGGCCTCGATCGGCATCGAGATCGACAACGACGGCATCGAGCCCTTCACCGAGGCGCAGGTCGACGCCCTGATCCGGTTGCTCGACGACCTCACTACCCGCCACCGCATCCCGAAGACCGCGGTGATCGGCCATTCCGACCTCGCGCCCGGGCGCAAGATCGATCCCGGCCCGCGGTTCCCGTGGAAGCGCCTGTTCGACGCCGGCTTCGGCCTCTGGCCCGATCCGGCCGCGCCGCCGCCGCCGCCGCCGCCGGGCTTCGACCCGGTCAACGCCCTGCGCCTGATCGGCTACCCGACCGACAACCTCGAAGCGACCATCCATTCCTATCGCATGCGCTTCCGCGGCGACAACGCGAAGGCGCTGGACGAGGAGGACCTGCGCATCCTGCATGCGCTTACCTGGCGGGCGCCCGCCGCTCCGTAGCCGGAGTCGCGGCGAACCCTGCGCGGTGTCACCCTCGGGTCGCCGCGGATGCACTATATTGGTGCAATGTCGCTGCCCGCCGCGTTGGATCCCGCCTTTGATGCTTTGGTCACGCCGGTGCTGCGGGCCGATCGCCAGGGGCGGGTGGTGGCCTGCAACCAGGCGTTCGCGCGCTGGCTGGGGGTGAGCCAGAAGCGCCTCCCCGGGCAGCCGCTGGTGGCGCTGGAAGTGGAGGGCGACGGCCTGCGCCGGGCGCTGCTGGCGGTGGAGGATGCCGCCGATGGCGCCTTGCGCGTGCGCCGGGTGGCGCTGGCCTTCCTCGGCGGCGAGCCGCGCTTCGCCGACGTGTGGCTGGGGCGCGAGGCCGACGGTGGGGTGCTGCTGGAGGCGCATCCGGTTGACGAGTTCCCTGGCGAGGATCCGGCGCGCGCGCTGCCGCTGGCGCTGTCGGCCGCGCTCAAGGGCCTCGCCCACGAGCTGCGCAATCCGCTGGCCGGGCTCAAGGGCGCGGCGCAGCTGCTGGCGCGGCGCACCGGCGACGCCGACTCGCGCGAGCTGCTGGCGCTGATCGAATCCGAAGTGCAGCGCCTCACCCAACTGGTCGACCAGCTGATGTCGCCGGCGCCGCCGCGTCCGCACCAGCCGCTCAACATCCACGGCGTGCTCGAACAGGTGGTGCGCCTGTCCGAACAGGAAGCCGGATGGGCGGTGCGCCTGGCGCGCGACTACGACCCCAGCCTGCCGCTGCTGCAGGGCGACGCCGACCGCCTGGTGCAGGCGGTGTGGAACCTCGTGCGCAACGCGATGCAGGCCGGCGCGGCGAACGTGGTGCTGCGCACCCGCGCCGAGTTCGGCGTGCGCATCGGCGACGGCGTGCACGCGCTGGCCTTGCGCATGGAGATCATCGACGACGGCCGCGGCGTGCCCGAGGCGCTGGCCGAGCAGATCTTCCTGCCGCTGGTGTCCGGCCGCGCCGATGGCAGCGGCCTGGGTTTGGCGCTGGCGCAGCAGGTGGCGCGCGAACACCGCGGCTCGCTGGGCTATCGCTCGCGCCCGGGGCATACCGTGTTCTCGCTGCTGCTGCCGCTGCCCGACGCCATCGAAGCGCCCGACGCCGACGCCAATGCCGCACCCGTTGCCACGGAGGACACGCCATGACCCGTACCGCCAGCGTCGCCGCACCGGTCTGGGTGGTCGACGACGACCGTGCCGTGCGCTTCGTGCTCGCCACCGCGCTCAGCGATGCCGGCTACGACGTCTCCGGCTTCGACTCGGCGCAGGCGGCGCTGTCGGCACTGCGCACCCGCGAGGCGCCGCGGCTGCTGTTCACCGACGTGCGCATGCCCGGCGACGATGGCCTCGTGCTGCTGGAGAAGATCAAGCAGGCGTATCCGCAATTGCCGGTGGTGGTGATGTCGGCCTACACCGACGTCGCCAGCACCGCCGGCGCGTTCCGCGGCGGCGCGCACGAGTTCCTGTCCAAGCCCTTTGATCTCGACGAGGCGGTGGCGCTGGCCGCGCGCGTGCTCGGCGAGCAGGTCGAGCGCGCGCCGCCGGTGGCCGAACCCGAACCCGCGGGCGATGCGCTGGTCGGCGACACGCCGGCGATGCGCCAGCTGTTCCGTGCCATCGGCCGCCTCGCGCAGGCGCCGCTGACAGTGCTGATCACCGGCGAAACCGGCACCGGCAAGGAGCTGGTCGCGCGCGCGCTGCACCGCGAATCGCCGCGCGCGCGCAAACCCTTCGTCGCGCTCAACACCGCGGCGATTCCCGCGGAACTGCTGGAAAGCGAGCTGTTCGGCCACGAGGCCGGGGCGTTCACCGGCGCGGCCAAGCGCCACACCGGGCGCTTCGAGCAGGCCGACGGCGGCACGCTGTTCCTCGACGAGATCGGCGACATGCCGGCCTCGCTGCAGACGCGGCTGCTGCGCGTGCTGGCCGAGGGCGAGTTCTTCCGGGTCGGCGGGCGCGAGCTGATCCGCGTCGACGTGCGCGTGATCGCCGCCACCCACCAGGACCTCGAAGCGCTGGTGCGCGAGGGCCGCTTCCGCGCCGACCTGCTGCACCGGCTCGACGTGGTGCGCCTGCGCCTGCCGCCGCTGCGCGAGCGTCGCGCCGACGTCCCGGTGCTGGCCGAGCGCTTCCTGCACGAGGCGGCCGAGAAGTTCTCCGCACCGCCCAAGCGCTTCGGCAAGGCCGCGCTGGAGCGGCTGCTGGCGCATGACTGGCCGGGCAACGTGCGCGAGCTGGAGAACCTGTGCTGGCGGCTGGCGGCGCTGGCACCGGCGGACACGGTCACGCCGACCGACCTCGACGGCATGCTGCAGTCGGGCGATGGCGCGCGCGATGGCTGGGACGACGCGCTGCGCGCGTGGGCCCGCGAACGCCTGTCCGCGGGCGTGGCCGACCTGCATGCGCTCGCGCGCGAACGCTTCGACCGCGCCCTGCTCGAAGCCGCGCTCGAACACACCGGCGGCCGTCGCACCGAAGCGGCGACGCGGCTGGGCCTGGGCCGCAACACGGTGACGCGCAAGCTCGGCACCAGCCGCAAGCGGCGCTAGGTTTACACAGCCAGGCGGTGTCGACATGCACCGGCTGTCCCTTTCCCCGCGGTGCGGGGGAAGGTGCCGCAGGCGGGTGGGGGCGCACCTGGACCGCGCGAACGCGCCCTCATCCGCCCCTACGAGGCACCTTCTCCCGTGCACGGGAGCAGGCCGCGCGTGGGATATCGACGCGCGCCGCGTGGGAACTTCATCGCGTGGCAAGGGTCCAGTCGCTATCGTCGTCGCCATGCCAAGGGTCCAGGGACGTTCCATGTCAATGCCGTCGTTCGCCACTCCGCTGCTCGGCGCATCCCTGCTGCTGCTCGCGGCCTGCGCCAGCGCGCCGTCGCCGCGCGCAGCGACCACGCCGCCGCGCCACATCGCCAGCACCGGTACCGAGGCCAAGGCCATCGCCAACCTCGCGTCGGCGTCGGGCAGCCTGGTCAGCGGACGCATGGTGCTGGTGCAGGTGGAGGGCGGCGTGCGCGTGCGCGGCCTCGTCGGCGGGCTGGTGCGCAACGGTGCCCATGGCCTGCAGGTGCATGAGCGCGGCGACTGCAGTGCGGTCGATGCGCGCGGTGCGGGGCGCTACTACGATCCGCTGGCCGGCGCGCAGCAGGATGGCGCGGTCGGCACTGCGCCTGGACGCATCGTCGCCGGACCCGATGGGGTGGCCCAGGTCGACCTGCTGGTCCCCGGCGCGGTGCTCGGCGGCGGTGCCGACAACGACATCGTCGGGCGTTCGCTGCTGGTGCTCGGCGCCACCCCCGGCGCGATCAGCGCGCGCGTCGCCTGCGCGGTCATCACCGCGGCGCAATAACGGCGTCGCTACACTCCGGGCGACGTGCATTCCGGCACGGCTTCCCCCGAGAGGACTCCCATGCGCAAGACCTCCTTGCTGCTCCTGCCCGCGGCCGTGGTGCTGCTCGCGGCCTGCCAGCCCAAGACGCCCGCCGAGCCGGCGGCCCCTGCGCCGGAAGCCCCGGCGGCTGCGCCGGCCCCGGCCGCGGACGCGCCGGTGGCGGCCCCGCTGGCGGCGAACGCCGAACTCAAGCCCACCCAAGGCAGCCAGACCAGCGGCATGGTCACTTTCGCGGTGGTCGATGGTGGCATCCGCGCCACGGGCGAAGTGCGCGGCCTGCCGCCGGGCACCGAGCACGGCTTCCACGTGCACGAGAAGGGCGACTGCAGCGCGCCGGACGCGACCAGCGCCGGCGGCCACTTCAATCCCGCCAGCAGCGAGCACGGCCGCGTCGGCCACGGCACCCACCACGGCGGCGACAGCGACAACATCCTGGCCAACGACCAGGGCGTGGCGATGGTGGATACCCTGCTGCAGGGCGTGACCCTGGGCGACGGTGCCGCCACCGACATCCTCGGCAAGGGCGTCATCGTGCACGCCGACCCGGATGACTACACCACCCAGCCCACCGGCAATGCCGGCGCGCGGCTGGCCTGCGGGGTCATCGCAGCCGCGCAATGACGCCCCGGCGGGACGCGATCGCGTTGCGTTCCGCCGTTCGTTGACGCCTGCCGTCGCGGCCCGGCGTCGATGGGATGCAATTCGGCGAGGGGGCGTGTCCGTTTGCACGCCCTTTTCCGCTTCATGAGAGGAGACCCGATGGAATCCTCCCATGCACGCCTGCCTGCGCTTTTGCCTGTCTGCTTGCCTGCCCGCCGCCATCGTGCTGCTGGCGGCGGCCTGTTCCCCCGGCGCCGGCGACCCCGCCGCGCCGGCAGCCAATAGCCCCGCCGCGGCCCGCGCCGAGCTGGCGCGCCTGCGGGCGCAGGATCCCGACGCCACCGCGCGCGAGATCACGAAGCTCGAATATGCGTTGACCCGCAGCCTGATGAAGGCCGGCGG
>Ga0209794_1000134_pt1 | contig 181677 bp, 130 predicted proteins | sample EBPBio232013_DNA_FD_185869 | JGI IMG/M metagenome (GOLD analysis project Ga0209794, IMG submission 185869) | Wastewater treatment Type I Accumulibacter community from EBPR Bioreactor in Madison, WI, USA - Reactor 1_5/23/2013_ DNA (SPAdes)... | ecosystem: Engineered > Bioreactor > EBPR >...
GCCAGGCTGGTTTTCACCCAGGGCTTGGTGGTTAATCCCCGGGCGACGGCTTTTCGCGCTACTAGTCCCGCGCCGATCATCACACTCGGATTCGACGTATTGGTACAACTGGTAATGGCCGCAATCACTATCGATCCATCGCTTACCACATATTCCTGGTTTCGCAATTTGATGCGCACCGATTGCAGGCTATCTACTTCCACCGCTACTTCTGGCTGCGGGGTTTGCACTTCGTAGGTAAACGCCGTGCCCGAACCACCCTCCGACAACCAGGCATTGTCGCGCCGCTTGCCTTCGGGTGTGTATTGCCGTTTGTATTCCTGGCTGAGCAATGCACTGAATTGGTCATGCAGGTCTTTCACCAAAATGCGATCCTGTGGCCGTTTGGGGCCCGCCAGCGCGGGCTGTATGGTACTGCAATCCAATCGAACCACATCTGAATACACTATCTTTTCATCACCCGTACGCCACAGCATATTTTCTTTGCAATAAGTCTCCACCAGTTTCACCTGTTCTTCTGAACGATGGGTGCGCCGCATGTAATCGAGGGTCTGCGCATCGATCGGAAAATAAGTGACGGTGCAACCGAACTCGGGCGACATATTTGAAATGGTAGCACGATCGGGCACCGACAAATTATCCAATGCATCGCCAAACACTTCCACAAATTTGCCCACTACGCCGTACTTGCGAAGCAATTCTGTAATGCTGAGTACCAGGTCGGTTGCGGTGATGCCTTCGTTGAGTTTGCCGGTGAGTTCGAGGCCAATCACCTGCGGACAAGTAAAATATACCGGCTGCCCCAACAGGGCCGCTTCTGCTTCAATGCCACCGACGCCCCAGGCCATGACGCCAATGCCATTCACCATCGGCGTATGTGAATCGGTGCCCACCAGTGAATCAGGAAATACCCAGCCATCGCGTTCGATCACCGCCTTACACAGGTACTCGAGGTTTACCTGGTGGCATATCCCCATGCCCGGCGGTACCACCGTAAAATTATCAAAGGCCTGCTGCGCCCATTTGAGCAATTGGTATCGCTCCATATTGCGCTCATATTCATACACCACATTTTTTGTAAATGCATAGTCGGTACCAAAAAAATCTACCTGTACAGAATGATCCACCACCAGGTCGACCGGTATCAAGGGATTGATCTTGCTGCCATCCTTGCCCCGGCGCACCACTTCCGCGCGAATCGAAGCCATATCGACCACCGCCGGCACGCCGGTAAAATCTTGCATCAGCACCCGCGCCGGTTTAAACGGAATTTCTTTGTCCGTTCCCCCCGGCGCCCAGTTTACCAGGGTATTGAGGTGTTCATCGGTAATACCAAATCCATCGTGGTTACGCAACACGTTTTCCAACAATATCCGTATGGAAAAAGGCAAGGCGGCAATATTTTTTCCTTCTTTTTCGAGCTTGGTCAAAGAGGCAATTTTACCTGTCATATCGCGTCATTTTTTATTACTTGTAATGTACGATAAAGTACATTTGATTCCATGTCGCTTTTCATTACTTCATTAAATTCGGGCAGTAACGGCAATTGTTACTATGTGGGCAACGACCAAGATGCTGTGCTGGTTGATGTGGGCATATCCGCCCGCGAAACGTTGCGCCGCATGCAAAGGCTGGGCCTGTCGCCGGAAAGAATAAAAGCGATTTTTGTTTCACACGAACACGGTGATCATATTACCGGTATTGTTGGCCTCTCGCGTAAATACAATATACCCGTGTATATCAGCGCCGGCACACACGAAGCCGCACGCCTCCCAATCAACGATGAACTTCGCCGGCATTTTAACAATAACGATATGATTGTATTGGGCAGCCTGCAAATAACTGCTTTCACCAAAGCGCATGATGCCGCCGATCCCTATAGTTTTACGGTTAGCGATGGACTGGTAAATGTGGGTGTGTTTACCGACATAGGGCGTGTTTGTGCCAACCTGATCAGGCATTTCAAAACCTGTCACGCCGTATTTCTTGAAGCAAATTATTGTGAGCAAATGCTGGCCAACGGCCCCTATCCTTTTCATTTGAAAAGGCGGATCAGTGGCGGCCGCGGCCACCTCAGCAATAACCAGGCACTGGATCTTTTTACCCGTCATCGCCACGCACAACTTTCCCACCTGATTCTAGCCCATCTCTCTAAAAACAACAACGACCCCGACCTGGTGAACCGCCTGTTTTCTGCACAGCGGAAATCAACCCAGATTTTTGTTGCATCGCGATATCATGAAATGCCCCTACTAACGGTAAGGGCTAACCGCCAAATGGCTTTGTTCTGATCACTATTCGTTGCGAAGGTTTTTGACCGGGTTCGCAAAAGCGGCTTTCAACGAATGGAAACTAACCGTTAACAAACTGATCAGGGCTGCGCCGATGCCGGCGAAAAGAAATATCCATGCCGAAATACTTACGTGGTAATCATATTTGTTGAGCCAACCATGCAGAAAATACCAGGCGATGGGTATGGCCACGACGATGGAGATCAATACCAGTTTCAGGAAATCGAACGACATGGTTTTCCACAACTGGAATACCGAAGCGCCCAATACCTTACGAAGACCAATTTCGCGGGTGCGCTGCTCCGCCACAAACGATGCCAGGCCAAACAAACCCAGGCAGGAAATAAATACAGCCAGCACGGCAAAGAAAGCCGCCAGGTTACCAATTCTTTCTTCGTCGCTGAATTTACTCGCATATTCTTCGTCGGTGAACTTATAAGTGAAGGGACTACCTGGATCGTATTTTTTAAACACCGGTTCCATTTTCGCCAATGCCGCATGCATATTCGCTTCGCTCTTCACCCGAATGGTGATCACACTGGCCCAGCCATAGTCAAGAAAAAATATCGTTGGCTGTACGGGTTCATAGGGCGACTGCATCACCAGGTCTTTCACTACTCCCACCACAGTTCGGTCTTTGCCATTCCATTTGATGATCTGCCCCACAATAGGATGCATGCCCACGAGTTTTACGGCCGATTCATTTAGTATCAAGGCACCGGTATCAGTAGGAAATTCTCTGGAGAAATCTCTCCCCTCTTTGATCTGCCAGCGATGCACTTTTCCAAATTCATGCGTAACAGCAACCGTACCAAACAAGGGCACCGCATTGGGGTCCTTGCCTTTCCAGTCGAACCCGATTTGGTTGGACCAAACGCCGGTCGACGGACTACTAGATTCTGCCATGTCTTCAACAACACCGGTTCTCAACAGTTCCTCGCGCAGGCTATTGTATTTTCCCTGCAGATCGGGTGTATTCATCATCATGGTAAACAATCCCTCGCGCGAATACCCCACGGGCCGATCGCGCGCGTATTCAATTTGCCGGAACACAATGATCACCCCAATGATCAACGCAATCGACACCGTGAACTGTAACACCACTAAGATCTTTCTCGGCAATGCAGCGAGGCGCCCGGCTTTGAACGTACCTTTCAATACTTTCACCGGTTGAAAACCCGACAAATAAAAAGCCGGATAACTGCCGGCAACGACACCCGTAATCAAAGTGATACCGACGGCCGACAACCAAAACAATCCATTGCCCCAGGGAATATGCATATCCTTCTGCGAAATATTATTGAAAAAAGGAAGTGCCAATAAAACAAAAAGCACCGCAAGTAAAAAAGCAAACCAACTCATCACGACTGATTCGGCTAAAAACTGATACACCAATTGACGCCTTTGCGAGCCGATGGCTTTGCGTACCCCTACTTCCCGGGCTCTTTTCTCTGACCTCGCCGTACTCAGGTTCATAAAATTGATACAGGCCAGCAACAATACAAATACACCGATGATGGCAAAGAGCCACACAAACGTTATTCTTCCCCCTACCTGTACACCGTTTTTAAATTCACTGTATAAATGCCACTGGCTCATCGGCAGTATGAGCAATGCCTCGTCGCCTTCTTTGGCATGCTTGCGCGACATATACCGAATCTTTTTGGAGACGGCAGCCATATCTGTACCAGGTGCCATTTCCACAAAGAGTTGCCAGGAGTGGTTCATCCATTCCGTTTCCGCATCTTTTACCCATTTTTCACCCGCTACATAGGTATCCCAGGGCAGCAATAATTTCGTTGCATAAAAACTACTGTTGCGCGGCAGGTCTTTAAACACACCGGCCACTTTCATGTCGTCTTTATTGTCGAATCGGATGGTTTTGCCCAATGCGCGTTCATTGCCGAAAATACTTTTTGCCAGCGACGCATTGATCAGCACCGATCGCGGATCGGTCAACGCATCGGCTTTGCCTTCGATCATTTGCAGCGACAGCATTTCAGGAAAAGGCGGCTGCACCCACATGCCATCGGCCGAAATTCTTTTTTCACCATAGGCCATGTTGTGTCCAAAATTCCAGGAAGCACGCGCAATGTTGGTGAAGTCGGCACCGTATTCCGTACGCAGGGTGGTTGATACGGGTAATGAAACCGCATTGCCCACAAATATTTCACCGTTGAAGGTTTGTATGGTTTCTATTTGAGCCAACCGATCATACCGGTCATGCACCTTGTTGAAACTAAGTTCATCCCATATCCATAAACCAATTAAGATCGTAACTGCCAACCCCACGGCCAGCCCCAGGATATTGATAGCACTGTAACCGGGACTTTTTTTCAAGTTCCGGAAAGCAACAAGGAAATAGTTTTTGATCATAATGGCCGTTTGGAGTATGAAATAGTACAGTTGGAACGAACCGGCTGCCCAATTAGTTACACCACGGTTCAAGCAGCAAACTACGTATTATTTCGTACATGAGCGATAAGGCCTTGTTATGCGGGCCGATGCTGCGGCGCCGGGCTGCCCCAACCCTGTTTTCACCTGACTGCCGGCGATGCTGGGTACAGCAGCCACCGGCTAATTCTGCGCCGAAAAGGTTAAAACCCACCCGGATCGGTGAAAAGGGCTGTTCTGGCAGGGTTTATGCTGAGTTTTGCCGCACCAACCATCCATCTGCCCCCTGGATCATCCTGGTGCCAGCGCACCCTGGTTAAACAGCAGAACATGAAGAAGAAGAAAAGCTCTATCCTGATTGTAGCGTTACTGTCTCTACTGGCACTGACACTGGTTTCCGCAAACGGTTATCGGGCGGAAGCAACGCCGATCGCTGCCGACACAACCACTGTTTCACGCCCAACCGATAGCCTGACCGGCAACTGGCACCTTGTTTTGTATCACCAACTCCTGCTTGATTCGATGGGCTTGAACCAAAAAGCCTATGAACTGGCACTGAAAGGTTGGGAAAAATTGCAAGCAGCCGGCACTGTTGCCGGTAATAGTTTGCTCACCATCGCCGATTTCAGCCAGCCCAGCGCCAAAAAGCGTTTATACGTCATCGATATGTTGTCGGGCAAATTGCTTTTCAACACCTATGTAGCGCATGGCCGCGGCTCGGGCAAAGACCAGGCGAAAAAATATTCCAATCGCCCGTCGTCGAACATGAGTAGTCCCGGTTTCTATCGCACGGCCGACACCTACTACGGCAGCAACGGCTATTCACTTCGCCTCGAAGGATTGGAGAAAGGCATCAACGACAATGCCGACCGCAGAGCGATTGTAATGCACGGTGCTGATTATGTAAATGAGTCGTTCGCCCGTACACAGGGTTATATTGGTCGCAGTCTTGGATGCCCCGCCATTCCGCTAAACATGACCCGTCCCATCATCAACACCATTAAAGAGGGAAGCTGTCTTTTCATTTATTCTCCACAAGTTGCCTACGCCAGTCGTTCGAGGCTCTTGCAGTAAAATAGTTGGTTATCTTTGGGCGATAAAGTAGACTTATGCTCAAAGTTGGCGTATTCGGTGTTGGCCACCTGGGGAAATTTCATTTGAACAATTGGAAGGAAATGGACAACGTAGAACTGGTTGGCTTCTACGACCCGAACGATGCCATGGCGGCCGATGTTTCCGCCCGCTATAACCTCAAACGATTCGACAATCCGCTTGACCTCATTCGCCAAATCGATGCAGCCGATATTGTTGCGCCCACCAATTTTCATTTTGAACTTTGTCAATTGGCCATCCGCAATGGCAAACATGTTTTTGTTGAAAAGCCGCTGGCCAACACGATGGAAGAAGCCCGCGAATTGGTGAAGCTGGTGAAGGAGTCAAATATCAAGATGCAGGTTGGTCATGTGGAACGCTTCAACCCGGCTTTTCTGGCCACCAAAAACCTGGCCCTGAATCCCATGTTTATTGAAGTGCATCGGCTCGCCGAATTCAATGCACGTGGCACCGAAGTAAGTGTGATACTCGACCTGATGATCCACGATATTGATATCATTCTCAGTATGGTGCAGAGCGGCGTTAAACATATTTCTTCCAGCGGTGTTGCCGTGATGACTGATACGCCTGATATTGCCAACGTACGGATAGAATTTCACAATGGGTGTGTAGCCAACCTCACTTCTTCGCGCATTTCGTTGAAGAAGATGCGTAAAATGCGGATCTTCCAGAAAGATGCCTATGTGGGCATTGATTTCCTGGAGAAGAAAACAGAAGTGATTCGCATGAAATCAGACGAAGCCGCGCCCGGTGCATTTGAGTTTGACCTCGAAACGCCCAAAGGAAAAAAAACCATCCAGGTAATGAATCCCGAATCGCCAACCGTCAATGCGATTCGCCTCGAACTGGAATCATTTCGCGATGCCATCCAAAACAATACCCGCACCGTAGTGTCTGAAACAGATGGTTTTAGTGCCATGGAAGTAGCTCACCAGATTTTGCATAAAATCGCACACAACACCATTAATAGCTGATGCAAGCCAAAAACAGCAAGCTAATATCGCCGGCATGGTATGCACTGAGTGATTATATCGCTGCCGGTTGCGTATGGTTTCTGTTTTACCTCTTCAGAAATAAATTACTCGGCTTTCAAAGTTTCAGCGACGGGCGCATCAACTTAAATAGCGGTGTCATCGACGGACTGATTGTTCTACCCATTGCCTGGGTTTTGTTATATGCCTTGCTGGGCAGTTATCGTTCGCTGTACAGAAAATCGCGGCTCTCTGAATTTACGACCACCGTTATCGCAAGCCTGCTGGGCTGTACCCTCATCTTCTTTGGCATTCTACTGAACGACGACGATCGATCACTCAATTATTACTATTCCATTTTCGCTTGCTTTTTCTTGTTGCAATCCAGCTTCACTTGGGCAGGGCGCTGGCTCATCTTGTTTGTGGTGCGCAGGCAGATCAAACACGGTGTTGTAAAATTCAACAGCCTGCTGGTGGGCGACAATGCAGCGGCAAAAAATCTTTATTTCGCTACGCGCGATCAGTTGCAGGATGAAGGGTTTCATTACAATGGCTACCTGGCGCCACAACCAAATGGCCTCAGTAAAAATATTCCCTGGCTGGGTGAACCCGAAACGATGGAAGCGACCATTGATGAACACCATATCAAACTGGTGGTATTGGCACTCGACCAGGGGCAACAGGAGGCCATGGAAAACTATGTGAAAAGGCTCAGTAAAAAAGAAGTAGAAATAAAGATTGTACCCAATATGCTGGGCATCTTATCAGGATCTGTGCGAACAGAAAAAGTTTTTAGTCCGCTGCTCACTGATATCAACACCGCGCCGATGCCGCTCTGGCAACAAAATGTAAAACGTTTGATTGATGTTTCGGTTGCGTTGTTAGCCTTGCTCTTATTGTCTCCCTTCCTGCTCTATATAGCCATTCGCGTCAAACTGTCCGGCCCCGGCCCGATTATCTACCGCCAGGAAAGAATCGGTTACAAAGGCCGGCCTTTTAACATTCTCAAATTCAGGAGCATGTTGGTGGATGCCGAAAAGAATGGCCCGGCTTTATCGTCTGACAATGATCCGCGCGTTACCAAATGGGGCCGGGTCATGCGCAAGTGGCGGCTCGATGAACTACCACAACTTTGGAATATTTTACAGAACGACATGAGCCTGGTAGGTCCGCGGCCCGAGCGTAGTTATTATTTCAATCAACTCGCTGACATCAATCCGTATTACAATTACCTGCTGAAACTGAAACCGGGACTTAGTTCCTGGGGCATGGTACAGTTTGGCTACGCCACCAGTATACCGGAAATGTTGGAGCGCATGAAGTACGACCTTCTTTACCTGGAGAATATTTCATTGGCACTCGACTTCCGGATCATGTTTCATACCATTCGAATTATTGTTTTAGGAAAAGGCAAATAGTATGCATAAAATTTTGCTATTGGTTTGCCTGTTGGGATATACGTTTTGCAGGGCGCAGTCGTGGCAGCAGGACCTGCACTATCGCATCGATGTGCAGTTGCAGGCGGAGGCAAAAACGGCGGATTGTATGTGGCAGCTGGACTATAGCAATAACAGTCCCGACAGCTTGCATAGCATCTGGATGAGCATTTCACCGAATGCCTGGAAAAACGACCGCACTGCTTATAGCGAGCAATTGCTGCAATTGCGACAAACCGGTTTTTATTTTAGCAACGAGGCTGAAAAAGGCTATACCAGCCGCTTGTCTTTTCGGGTAAATGGCAAACAGGTAACCGCCAAAACGCACCCATCCTGGCAGGATGTGTTGGAGTTGGTGCTAACAGAGCCGATAGCGCCTGGTGCCCTGGTGCACCTCGAAGCCCCTTATCACTTGAAATTGCCCAAGCTCATCGATCGTTTCGGGTATGCCGATAATATGCTTGTTTTCGCCGATTGGTACCCGCGCCCGATGGTGTATGATGAAGAAGGCTGGCACATCATGCCAACCTTAACACAGGGACCACTCTACCAGGATGCTGCCAGTTTTGAAGTGAATATCCAAACTGAAAATGGCTGGCAAATAGCCAGTGCCGCCCGGCCAGCCCAATCAACAGAAGGAAATTACTACCAGTTCAATGCGGCGCGCCAAATTGAGTTTACCTGGATGGCGTTCAAAGCACCTGTATCAAATAAAGCAACCAGCGCCAATGTATCCGCGCCTAAAAACGAAATACAGGTGTATGACCTCGGCAAAGGCGACCAAACGGCCAACATTACAGCACAGTTAAAAACGGCATTGGCGAATCGGCGTCAAAGCCTGGGCGTCTTTCCCTACACTTCTACCCTGTTGGTGCTCGACTGGCCCGGACAACCCGAGTATATACCTGGTTGGATACTAGTGCCCAAACAGCGAAAGAACCTGGATCTGGAACAACTGATCGACCAGCAGGTGCTCCAACAATACCTGTACAGTATCAATATCAATCACCGCGCTAAACCCTGGCTGGTGAAGGGGTTGATCAATTACCTGCAATCGCCGGAGCTACTAACGGTAGCGGATAGCCGAAAATGGCAGTATGTTCATTCGCGCCATTGGCAGCAATCGTTCCAAACGCCATTCGACAGCTTGCCCTTGTATAACCTCGAAGCGATGACATCGGTAAAAGGCGGCATGCATTTCAGGCAAGCAGCTAAGTCAGCGCGCACAACGATCTTTGACAGCAGTTTGCGCCGGGATTTTCAGTTGTATCGGTTTCAACGCCCGCCTGCCAATTGGATGCCAATGCCGGCAGATAGCAGTTTACCTGATCTGCGGCCTTCGTCGGTGGCCTTGAATCTTTTTCCTTTCCGACCATCATCCCCTACCAAATATGCTTTGGGTTTGTTGCCGGCACTGGGCTACAACCAGTACGATGGGTTCATGGGCGGCCTTTTACTGCACAATATCGAGGCCTGGCAACCGAAGCTGGAGTACCTCCTGGCGCCCTTGTATGGCTTCAAGAGTAAAAAGTTTTCCGGCCTGGCTGATGTTCGATACAATATTTATGGCAAACAATACCGAAGTTACTGGCAGGTGGGTGTGCAGGCTGCTTTGTTTAGTATGGACGAACTTACTGGCAACACCGGCAATACCATTTTTCGTTTCAATAAAATAGCACCGTATATCCGTTGGCAATGGCCAGAAACCGATCCCTGGTCTTACCGCCAGCGATCTATTCAATTCAAGTCTTATTTCATCGGCGAAAACCAACTGCAACTGCACAACAGCGATTATGTTTTGGGCACCACACATCGGCAATTGCAGCAATTGTTGTTTCGCTGGAAAGATGATCGCGTTTTATATCCGTATGATTACAAACTACAGGTCGATTACCAGTCTGCCTTTACGCGGCTCACCTTCGCCGGGAAATATTTTTTCAATTATCCCCAACCTGGTCGCGGTTTTTCCATGCGGCTGTTTGCCGGCAAATTCTTTTACAACCAGTCGACCCATAGCCAACTAGGCCTTAGCCGATACTTTCTCAACCTCACGGGTGCCAACGGCTATGAAGATTATACTTATGCCGATTATTTTGCGGGTCGGAATGAATTTTCGGGCTGGAAGAGCCAACAGATCATGGAGCGCGATGGGTTCTTTAAAGTGCGCACCGATTTGTTGAACAGCAAGATTGGCAAAACCGATAACTGGTTGGCGGCTGTTAATATGCGCACCGATATTCCAGATGGCATCAATCCGCTTTCTTTGTTACCGGTGCGCGTGCCCCTGCGAATTTTTGCCGACATTGGTACGTATGGTGATGCCTGGTCGGCCAACTACGAAGGCCAGCGCATATTGTTTGATGCCGGTTTGCAGGTTTCATTGTTACAAGAGGCCATGCATATTTATGTACCAGTTGTTGCCAGCAAACCATTTCGTGATTACAATAAATCAGTACTGGGCGAGAAAAGATTCTGGAAAACGGTTTCCTTTTCTTTCAACCTGGAAGCTTTGCGTAACCAATCCGAACAACCGCTTTATTTGCCATAAACATGCAGCCGGATTCAACCATACGATTGTTGCGCCGCGAAGAATTGGATGAAACGAAGTGGGTGGCTTGTATCGAGAAGGCGGGAAATAACCTGATCTATGGCCAGCAGTATTACCTTGATGCAGCCACTGAAAATTGGTGGGCCCTGGTAGCGGGCGATTATAAAACGGTGATGCCACTGACCTGGCGCAGAAAACATTTTTTCAGCTATCTCTACCAGCCACTGTGGTGCCAACAATTGGGTTTGTTTTCATCAACACCCGTTTCAACGGAATTAACAGCTGCCTTTCTTCGCAAAGCAAAAACGTATTTCACTTACGGCGAGATATGCCTGAACTATGCCAACCCTATTGCAGCCAGCAGGAACAGAAACAATTATATTCTGCCGCTTAGCAATGACTATGTATTGATACGCCAGCAATACAACGAGAACCTCAACAGGAATTTGAAAAAGGCCGCCACGGCAGGATTGCTGTATGAACAGTCGACCAACTTTGCCGGGAGCATAGACTTTTTTCGCAGCAACTATGAAAACCGGATAGCGATTAACGAAAGCGACTGGACTACACTACACAGCATCTGTAAACACCTGCAAGGGAGAAACCAGCTACTGGTACGATCTGCCGTCGTTGACAACCAGGTATTAAGTAGTTGCCTCGTGCTGCGCGACCAGCACCGATTGTATCTGCTGATTATTGCGACCAACGAAAAAGGCAAAACAGTGGCGGCGAGTCATTTTATCATCGATCGACTGATACAGGAATTCCAGGGTCAGCACCTGTTGCTCGATTTTGAAGGATCCGATGTACCGGGTATTGAACGCTTCTATGCCGGTTTTGGGGCCAGCAACCAGCCCTATTTCTTTTATGGATGGAACCAGCTTCCCTTTCCATTCCGCTGGGTGAAGCCGCGCTATTTATAAACCCATCTCCCGCTCTTCTAAAATTTTTTCGGCCATCAGCAGGTCAAGTGGACGCGTTATTTTCAGGTTGGTTGATTCACCTTCAATTAAATGAATTTTCACCCCCAGTTTTTCGACCACACTCGCTTCATCGGTAAATGATTCATGGTAATCTTGTTCAAAAGCCGACTTCACCAGTTCAGAGAAAAAAGTCTGCGGGGTTTGTATCAACTTCACTTTGTTGCGATCGATCATTTCCGTGCCGTTGAAGCGCTCCAGTCTTACCGTGTCGACCGATGTAGTAGCTGGAATCGCATTGCCTTTGTCGACCGCTTCTTCATAACAACGCCTGATCAAAGCCGGTGTCAACAGGCAGCGCACCCCATCGTGTACAAAAATGATCGAATGCCGGTGGATATGCTGCAGGCCGTTTTTAACTGAATGAAACCTGGTTTCGCCCCCAACGGTGATCCATATGCGCTCAGGGGCATAGGTTGTACCGATGATCTGTTTGCCTGTTTCCAAATGCTGTTCGGGCAATACCAGGATGATATGCAAATCGGGATAGGCATCCAGAAAAGCGGTCAGCGTATGCCAAATCACCGGCTTGCCCCGCAAATCAAGAAACTGCTTGGGAATGGTTGTACCCATGCGCAATCCCGAACCACCCGCCACTATCACCGCATATTTTTCCATAATTTGCAAATATGCTACAAATTAGGCACTCTGTATTATTCGCTTGCATCCTCTTGCAGTTGGCCTGCAAACAAAAGCAAGACCCTGTAACACGGGTGCTGCAGGTGCGCGACATGAGTGCCTTGGCCACCACCGAATACAGCATTACGAAAATTGTGAAAGCCAGCGACGACAAAACCTGGTATAAATTCGGCGATCGAAAAATATTGATGTCGGTCGAAGCCGATGTTCGGGCAGGCATCGACCTGGCGCAGTTAAAAAAAGAAGATGTCATCATCAATGGCAAATCCATCCAACTAAACCTACCTGCACCGAAAATTATGTCGGTAAACCTGCCGCCAGAAAAAATAAAAGTGGAATACGAGGATATTGGTCCCTTGCGCGATCCGTTCGACAATGCTGCGCGCGATGCGTTGCTGGCGCAGGCGGAAAAACAAATTCGCAGTGCGATGGACCAAACCGCCATACTGGCCGACACCGAAAAAAACACCCGCAACCTACTCAGCAATTTTTTGCAACAGGCCGGTTACGAGCAAATTGAGATTCGCTTCGGCAATACCAAACAAACACTGCAATGACCAGGTCAATATTTAAAATAATTGGTTATGCCGTTGTTATCGTACTGGCTTACCTGCTGCTGGCTAAAATAGGCTGGCTGCCTTCGCCCGCATCCTGGTTTCGGCCCGCGCCTGTCAGCATAGACGAAACACCCCTGCTGGTAAACCGCATACGTGCACTCAGCGAATTGTCCAGTTTGTCGGTTCAAGACGAAGTAGTGGTTACACAAATCAAACCAGCCGGCACCGCCAAACAAATCATCAGCCTGGTAACACCGGGCGCGGCACCGGCGCTCGATCACCTGGTATTAGTGGTGAAAGGCGAATTAGAATTGGGTACCGATTTGAAAGGGTTGACCGAGCAACAGGTTTTTATTGCCGGCGATTCCATCGCTATCCATCTGCCGGCGGCCAAGGTATTGCTGGCGCAAATCAATCCTTCGCAAACTGAAACCTTTATTGAGGAGGGTGACTGGACACCAGACGAAATAACCAAACTGAAAATCAAAGCCCGCGATCAATTGATTGAACGCGCCAAACAAAAAGGGCTCTTGCAAAAAGCAAATGAGCGATCGCTTAAAATCATGGAAGACTTTTTAAGAACACTGGGCTTCAACAAAACCTCAGTAAGCAGTCAATAAGGCTTGACATTCTTTCAGCAACCTGGCTTTGTTGATGGCGGCTGTTCCAACTTCTTCACAAACGAGTCCACCGGCAATATTCGCCACGGCAGCAAACAGGGCCAGGTTCTTGGTAGCGGCGTACACCAGCGAAGCCACTGCTATGACAGTATCGCCCGCACCCGACACGTCGGCTATATTGCGAATATGCGAGGGAAGAATGCCAGCTTCGTTTTTTGTGCCATAATACACGCCTTTTTCAGACAGTGTAATAAAAGATATCTGGTGATGCAGTTTTTCGGCCAATAGCCGATGCACTTCGTTGAGGCTTTCCTGGTTAACTGTTTCCAACAGAATATTCAACCCTTCTTTTACTTCTTTGAGGTTGGGTTTGAAAATATCTACCTGTCGATAAGCGAAGAAATTTTTCTTCTTTGGATCAACGGTGGTGATTACCCCGTTCTCCTTACAACAACGCACAACGGCTTCAATCAAGCTGGCCGTTAATACACCTTTGTTATAATCTTCGAAGATGAGCACTGCAGGTTTTTCCTGCACGATATAGGTGGAAATGCGCTCCAGTAGTGCCGTTTCCACTTCTGCGCTCAGGTCTTTGGTGGTTTCGCTATCCAACCGCATCATTTGCTGGTTGCGGCTGATGACCCGTACTTTATTGGTTGTCTTTCTTTCCTGGCTGAAAATAATATAACTGGTATCAATCTGGTTGTCGGTAAGCAATTGATCCAGTTGTTTGCCATCGGCATCTTCACCCAGCACAGAGAATATGCTTGTTTGTGCGCCCATGGCCACGAGGTTCAGCGCCACATTTCCGGCGCCACCAATTCGCCATTCACTTTTATCGAGCAACACCACCGGCACGGGTGCTTCCGGCGAAATGCGGTCAACATGACCCCACCAATACGTATCAAGCATAACGTCGCCCACCACTGCCACTTTCATGTTGCGGAAGGAGTCGAAAAGCGTAACGAAATTGGTCACCTTATTTCTTTTTGTATTCTGCGTTGAGTCCGTCGATCAATTGGTTGGTGATATTGTACACCGTGTCTTTGTAAAACATCAGCTCAGGTTCATAACTCATGATGAAAGAATAGCCTTTGTTTTTATTGAATTCTTTGAGATAGCCTTCAATCTTTGTTTTGATGTTCTTTTTATAGTCCATCTTCAGGGTCTCCAACTGCTGCTCAAGCGACAACCGGCGCTGCTGGTAATTTTGTTGCATTTGCGCATACTCACGCTGTACCGCGTCGGCTTCAGACTGGCTCATCGACGGGCCTTTTTTCTGCCACTCGCTGATCTTTTTCTGGTAATTCTTCTCCATGCTGGCGAGTTCGTTGTTCATCGCCTCTTCTTTCACTTTCAATTCGCCCAACGCGTCTTTGAAAAACTCATACTTATTCTGCAAAGAGTCAATGTCAAAATAGGCGATCCTGAAATCGCCGCTGGGTTTTTCACCCGCATCGGTGGCAGCGGGTTTAACCGCCTCTTTAACCGGGGTTGACGTTTTATAAATGGCATACCCGCTGAGTGCTATGGCAACGGCGCTGAGAACTATGGAGAGCTGCTTCATGATCCTAATTTGGTAGCGGCAATTTAAGTGCTTTCGCCCGATGGGAAGTCGTTAAATCCTGAATTTTAACCTTTCTCTTCCGGCGAACAAAATGGCTGTTAGAAAAAAAGTGTCCGGCAACATTTTCGTGCCGGACACCCTATTTGTTTTTTTACATCAATTATTCTTCGTCGTCGAAATTCATGGCTTCGCGGGTCGTTTGCAAGAGTTCGTACTCTTCTTTGCTGCCCACAATCATGTTTTCGAAATCGCGCAAACCAGTACCGGCCGGGATCTGGTGACCAGTGATCACGTTCTCCTTCAGGCCCATCATATCGTCGGTTTTACCGTTGATGGCAGCGGTGCTGAGTACCTTGGTGGTTTCCTGGAAGGAAGCCGCCGAAATCCAGCTTTGTACACCCAACGAAGCCTTGGTAATACCCAAGAGCAAGGGGTGAGATGTAGCAGGCTGCGCATCGCGGTATTCAACCAGCTTCTTATCGGCGCGGCGCAAGATCGAGTTCTCTTCGCGCAGGTCGCGCAGGCTCACGATTTGGCCGGCACGCATGCGGCTGCTTTCGCCCGGTTCAGAAACCACTTTCTTGTCAAAGATCCAGTCGTTCTCTTCAATGAAGTCGAACTTATCTACGGTATCGTCTTCCAGGAACTTGGTATCGCCCGGATCAACAATAGATACTTTCTTCATCATCTGGCGCACGATCACTTCAATGTGCTTGTCGTTGATGCGCACACCCTGCAAGCGATAAACTTCCTGGATTTCATTCACCACGTATTCCTGAACAGCGAAGGGTCCTTTGATATTGAGAATGTCACTTGGTGCGATTTGTCCGTCAGACAGGGCCACACCGGCTTTTACGAAGTCACCATCTTGCGCCAGGATCTGGCGGGTCAGTGGCACCAGGTATTTCTTGGTTACACCGTCGCGGGCTTCTACGATGATTTCACGGTTACCGCGTTTGATAGAACCGAAAGCTACCACACCATCAATTTCAGAAACGATGGCCGGGTTACCTGGGTTACGGGCTTCAAACAACTCCGTTACACGTGGCAGACCACCGGTGATATCGCGCAGTTTACCCAACACACGCGGAATCTTCACGAGTACCTGGCCGGCTTTCACATCATCCCCTTCTTCGATGGTGATATGTGAACCTACGGGCAGGTTATACGATTTGATTTCCTTACCACTCTCCACCAGTATCGATGGGATCTTGGTTTTATCTTTTGTTTCGATAACCACTTTCTCGCGGTGACCAGTTTGTTCGTCGGCCTCTTCGCGATAAGTGATGCCTTCGATCACATTTTCAAACTTCACCGTACCGGCGATTTCAGAAATCACCACATTGTTATACGGGTCCCAGGTACAGATCACATCGCCTTTGGCTACTTTCTGGCCGTCTTTTACAATCAGCGTTGCACCGTAAGGAATGTTTACCACGTTCAGCAACCGATCGTTCTTCACGTCCATGTTACGGATCTCACCGGTACGACCGATAACCACATGCACTTTCTCGCCTTCGGCGTTTTCAGTGACTACGGTACGCAGACCATCAAACATCATGGTACCGTCGAATTTCGCCAGCAGGCTCGATTCAACAGAGGCTGAACCAGCCACACCACCTACGTGGAAAGTACGGAGGGTAAGCTGGGTACCTGGTTCACCGATCGACTGTGCCGCGATGATACCAACCGCATCTCCATTTTGTGCTGTATAACCGGTTGCGAGGTTTTTACCGTAACATTTCACACACACACCGCGCTTGCTTTCGCAGGTCAGTACCGAACGAATTTCAACGCTTTCAATACCGGCTTCTTCAATTTGCAAAGCAGTATCGGCCGTGATCTCTTCACCGGCTGCTACAATGAGCTTTTCGGTGATCGGATCAAACACATCATGCAATGAGTTGCGGCCTTCGATCCGGTCTTTCAGCGGTTCGATGATGTCTTCATTGTCTTTCAAGGCGGTGGTTGCAATACCACGCAGGGTTCCGCAATCTTCTTCGGTGATCACTACGTCTTGGGCAACATCCACCAAACGACGGGTCAGGTAACCGGCATCCGCTGTTTTAAGGGCGGTATCGGCCAGACCTTTACGGGCACCGTGGGTGGAGATGAAATAATCCAATACGTTCAATCCGCCTTTGAAGTTGGACAAGATCGGGTTTTCGATGATCTCCGATCCGGTTGAACCACTCTTACGCGGCTTGGCCATCAGTCCGCGGATACCAGCAAGCTGTTTAACCTGCTGCTTGGAACCACGCGCACCAGAATCAAGCATCATGTACACCGAGTTGAAGCCTTGTTTGTCGTTCTGCATTTCACGAATCAATGTTTCGGTAATGCGGGTATCGACGCGGCTCCAGATATCAACGATCTGGTTGTACCGTTCGTTGTTGGTGATCAGACCCATGTTGTAGTTATCCCACACTTCATCAACCTCACCCTTGGCCTGCTCCAACAGTTCTTCTTTCATCTGCGGAATGATCAGGTCTTGCGGGTTAAAGCTCAATCCACCGCGGAAGGCCATGCGGAAACCGAGTTGTTTGATATCGTCGAGGAATTTCGCGGTCTTCGGTACGTTGGTAATCTTGATGATATCACCAATGATTTCACGCAGTGATTTCTTGGTGAGCAGGGCGTTCACATAACCCACTTCTGCCGGCACATACTGGTTGAACAGTACGCGACCAACGGTGGTTTCAATGATCTTCTTTTCCAGTTCGCCGTCTTTGCTGCGCACATTGGTACGCACTTTAATATTGGCGTGCAGGTCGATCCTGTCTTCGTTATAAGCAATCAGCACTTCTTCTGTTGAATAGAAGGTCATGCCTTCACCGCGTACTTTCTCAGTAGCGGTTGTTTTCTTGCCCTTGGTAATATAATACAGACCCAACACCATGTCTTGTGAAGGCAGGGTGATCGGCGTACCGTTCTGCGGGTTCAGGATATTGTGTGAAGACAGCATCAGCAACTGTGCTTCCAAAATAGCGGCGCTGCTCAAAGGCACGTGTACCGCCATCTGGTCACCGTCAAAGTCGGCGTTGAAGGCCGTGGTAACAAGCGGGTGCAGTTGAATGGCCTTTCCTTCAATCAGTTTGGGCTGGAAGGCCTGGATCGACAAACGGTGCAGCGTTGGGGCACGGTTCAGCATCACCGGGTGACCTTTCAGGATATTCTCCAGAATGTCCCAAATAACGGGCTCTTTCTTATCAACGAGTTTGCGCGCGCTCTTCACCGTTTTTACAATACCGCGCTCAATGAGTTTGCGGATAATAAACGGTTTGAACAATTCGGCTGCCATGTCTTTCGGCAGGCCGCATTCGTGCATTTTCAATTCAGGTCCTACTACAATTACCGAACGGCCAGAATAATCAACGCGTTTACCCAGCAGGTTCTGGCGGAAACGGCCTTGCTTGCCTTTCAACACATCGCTGAGTGATTTCAGGGCGCGACCACCTTCGGCTTTTACCGCGTTTGATTTACGGCTGTTGTCGAACAGGGAATCGATCGCTTCCTGCAGCATGCGTTTTTCGTTGCGCAAGATCACCTCAGGGGCTTTGATCTCGAGCAAGCGCTTCAAACGGTTGTTGCGGATGATCACCCGACGATACAGGTCGTTCAGGTCAGAAGACGCGAAACGACCACCGTCGAGGGGAACCAGCGGACGCAGTTCGGGCGGAATAACAGGAATGTATTGCATCACCATCCACTCCGGACGGTTGGTAATTCTGCTATTGGCATCGCGGAAAGCTTCTACCACGCTCAGGCGTTTCAGGGCATCGGCTTTACGCTGCTGCGAGGTTTCAGTGGCCGCCGCGTTGCGCAGGTCGTAACTGAGTTGATCGAGGTCGATGCGTTCCAACAGGTTGTGAACCGCTTCGGCACCCATTTTCGCGATGAACTTATTGGGGTCCTCATCAGGCAGGTATTGGTTGTCTTTCGGCAACGCGTCCAGTATATCGAGGTATTCTTCTTCGGTCAGCAGGTCGCCCACATTCTGGCTCTTCTCTGCACGGATGCCGGGCTGGATGATCACAAAACGCTCGTAGTAAACAATACTTTCCAGTTTCTTGGAGCTCATACCCAGCAGGTAACCGATTTTATTCGGCAGGCTCTTGAAATACCAGATATGCACCACGGGCACTACCAATTTAATATGGCCCATGCGCTCGCGGCGAACCTTTTTCTCGGTTACTTCCACGCCGCAACGGTCGCACACGATACCCTTGTAACGGATGCGCTTGTATTTACCACAGGCACATTCGTAATCCTTCACCGGTCCGAAGATCCTTTCACAGAAAAGACCATCGCGCTCGGGTTTGTAGGTACGATAGTTAATGGTTTCAGGCTTCAACACTTCACCGTAACTCTTTTCGAGGATGGAATCCGGCGACGCCAGTCCAATCGTAATCTTCGAAAAGTTGAACTTGGGTCGATTTTCTTTTTTGATAGCCATAGATATACTGTAAGATGAGTTTTATGGATCCTACTGGTTGAGATTGGTTTGCTGCAAAAAAAGCCCCGCCCGTTTCCACGACCTCGTGTATAACGCAGCAGGTTGATTGTCAATACTTTATATGAAACTTACCTAGCTTTCCCAACTTAAATAGTGGGCAAAGATACGAAAAAACAAAATGGTAGCGCGGTTTTTTCAGCCGCCCGGGGCGGACTTTCCACCCGACGGGTTGTACCCGACGGGTACAACCCGTCGGGTAGATGTTGAATTCGTACCTTCGCCGGCAGCTATGGCAAGTACACCTTCTGTAAGGCACGCTGATGTGGTGCTGATTGGCGCGGGAATCATGAGTGCAACCCTCGCCGCCCTCCTGAAAGAACTGAATCCTTCCCTGTCCATCATGGTTTTAGAGCGGCTCGACGTGCTGGCGGGCGAGAGTTCCGATGCCTGGAACAATGCCGGCACCGGTCACAGCGCCCTTTGCGAGTTGAATTACACGCCCGAAAAACCCGACGGCAGCATTGACGTCAAAAAAGCCGTTAAAATCTTTCAGCAGTTCGAAGAATCAAAACAGTTCTGGTCTTACCTCGTGAACCGGAACATCGTGCCCGACCCGAAAGACTTTATCCGCGCTGTACCCCATATCAGTTTTGTGCGCGGTCAACACGATGTCGACTACCTGCGCAAACGCTTTGAAGCCCTGCGCGCTTACCATTTCTTCGATGAGATGCAGTACACCGAAAACCGCGACACCATGGCCGATTGGATGCCGCTGATCATGGCTGGCCGCGACAGCAGCGAGCCGGTGGCTGCCACCCGGGTCGACAAAGGCACTGATGTCAATTTCGGCGCCCTCACCCGCAGCATTTTCCAGTCGCTCTACCTGCGCTTCGGCCTGAAAATCCACCTGGCCCACGAAGTGGAAGACCTCCAGCAACAGAAAAGCGGCCATTGGCTTCTGGAAGTGAAAAACTTGACTACTCGTAACAAATTCCATATCCTCACCCGCTTTGTTTTTATAGGCGCCGGCGGCGGATCACTCCCGCTATTGGAAAAGTCTGCAATACCCGAAGGTCGCGGCTACGGCGGGTTTCCGGTCAGCGGACAATGGCTTCGTTGCATCAACCCCGCCATCATCGAGCAACACAAGGCAAAAGTATATGGCAAGGCATCGGTAGGTGCGCCGCCCATGTCGGTGCCCCATCTCGACACCCGCGTCATCGACGGCAACAAGGCCTTGCTCTTCGGCCCCTATGCCGGCTTTTCTACCCGCTTTCTTAAAAACGGATCGCTGATGGACCTGCCCGCCTCTATCAAATTAGACAATATTGTTCCGATGCTGAAATCGGGCCTCGACAATATGGACCTGACCAAATACCTGATTTCGCAGGTCACCCAAAGTCCGGAAGACCGGCTGGAAGCCCTGAAAGAATACATGCCCAGTGCCGAATTGGCCGACTGGAAACTGGAGATCGCCGGCCAGCGGGTACAGGTGATTAAAAAAGACCCGGTACACGGCGGCGTGCTCGAATTTGGTACCGAGATCGTGGCCTCCCAAGATGGAACCATTGCTGCCTTGCTGGGCGCCTCACCCGGCGCTTCTACCGCTGTAAGCATCATGCTCGACCTGCTCGAAAAATGCTTCCCGCAACAACTGGCTTCCCCGCAATGGCAACAAAAGCTGCGGGAAATGATCCCCAGTTATAAGCTCTCGCTGGCCGACAACAAAATCCTGTTTGACCAAATCAATACCGACACCGACAAAATCCTCAAATTGACGGAATCGGCAGCCGAACCTGCCCGATTCTAAGCCAGTTAGCATCGCAGCCACAGGATTTCGGTGAAGGTCATACGAGAATGGCCGACAAAACGTTGTTTAGGTAAGTATAATCCTATGGCAACAGTTAATCTTTCCCTGAAATCGATGGTATCGCAATTGTTCGAGCAGGAGCAATCGGCCCGTGCGCTCGACAAAGACATCAAAACCAAAACCGCCCACTACCGTCATTTATTGCTGAAAAACAGCGAGCGACTGTTTTCAGACGATGAAATGCTGGCCATCCACCAGATGAATATTGAAGTAGAAGAACTCAAAAAAGAACAGGCCGCCCGTTTTGCGCAGGCCGAACATATTCGCGAGGAACTAAAAAGCATGGTTTTATCACTTGATGGCGGCCGCTGGATTCATGCCACTGAAGACATCATGCATCCGCATTGGGAATTCTGGATCGAAGACGGTGAACTCAAGTTCGCGCAGCTCAACGGAAGGGGATATTAATCCTTCTCTCAATCAGCTTTACAAATAGGCTTTTCAATACTACCAGCCACATGTACAATAAGGGTACCGCGATAACACCCTTTTTCTCCCAGAGTCGCAGCTAAAGCGCAAAACAATCCGAATTTGCGGCTGATAGTTCTTCCAAACTTCAGTGAAGAACACTTTTGTTTCAATTGTGTAAGCTTGAACATATGGCGAAGAATGAATTGAAAATATTGGCAGCGGAACAAAAAATATTAAGCAATATTTATTTTGTGAGAGGGCTTAGAGTTATGCTGGACGAAGACCTCGCAATCATGTATGGTGTAGAAACAAAGAGATTGAATGAACAACTAAAAAGGAATCTCAATCGGTTCCCAAAAGACTTCATGTTTAAACTCACACCCAAAGAGTTTGAAAACTTGAGGTCGCAAAATGCGACCTCAAGTTGGGGAGGTCGTAGAACCTTGCCTTATGCATTTACAGAGCAGGGAATTGCCATGTTGTCAAGCATCTTGAACAGTGAAATTGCGATTGCTGTTAACATTCGAATTATTCGTGTTTTCACTAAACTGCGCGAGTATGCATTGACACATAAAGACATACTTATTCAACTAGCCCAACTGGAAAAGGAAGCTAAATCCAATAGTAAGGACATTGAGAATATCTTTTTAATTCTCAAAGAACTTGTTGCAGCACAGGGTAAACCAACAACGAGAAGCCGAATTGGATACAGGCGAAGAGATGAAAAAGACTGAGCTTTGAAATAGTCAATCCAACAACACCCGCTCCTCCCCACTCATCACCAACGCATACAAACTGTCAATTTGCGACCGCAAGATCCTGTCTTCCGACAATGGCGGCAAATCCTTCACTGGAAAATAACCCGCATCCAATACATCAAATCCTTTCTTAATTTCACTGGTCAACGCCTTGCAGTATATTATAAGCTTGTACACATAAAACGCCTCGGGCGGATGCGGATGCTTGCGTTTATCAAATACCGCCAGCAAACGAATTGCCTCTACGGCGATGCCTGTTTCTTCCTGACATTCTTTCACCGCATTTTCTGTGGCACTATAACCAACATCAGCCCAACCACCCGGTAAGGACCAACGGCCATCGGCTTTTTCGCGTGCCAGTAACACTTGCTGGCGATTGTCTGATAAAACAAAAGCACGCACATCTACTTTCGCTGTCGGATAATCGATGGGCGTGGCAAAAAGTTTTTCGATGGCCGGCCAACCTGCCGTCACGGCATTTTGCATCAATGCCGTTGTAATCGATTTTATTTCTTCGTACCGCTCGCGGTCGTAATCGCTGTTCGTATAGATAAGCCCCGTATCAGCCAACGCATTCAGGCGTTTCAGCGCCTCCCATATTTCAGATTCGCTCATATAATTTTATACAGTTTGTTTGTTCGCTTCTCTGTTCCATTTGCCCGCCAATATACTCGCCATCACCAATTGCAAGGCATGATACAGCATCAATGGCAGTAGCAACACCGCCACTTGCGGGTTGCCGGCAAACAACAGCTTCGACAATACAGTGCCATGCACCAATGATTTTTTTGATCCGCAAAAAATAGCCGTAATGGTATCAGCCCGGTCAAAATGCAACCAGCGACATACCGTTCGAATGAACAACAATATTGTCCAAAACAAGCCAGTCATGGCCAACAACAACCCAGCCAACATACCAGCCGTTAATCCTGCAAATAATTTTTTCTCAAAAGCCACACTGAAGGCCGTATACACAATTACCAAAATCACCGTTTGGTCGAATAATTTTAGTACCCGCTTATGCCGTTTTGCGAAACCACCACCCCAGCGATGCAGCAACATGCCCACTATAACGGGCACCAATACCTGCAAAACCAGTTTCAAAACAATCGGCCCCAGTTCATGACCACCAGGTTGGGCCCGAACCAGGCCCTGCATCCACAGTGGCGTGATAAACACGCCCAGCAAACTGGAAATACTGGCATTGAAAATAGTTGCAGGAATATTGCCGCCGGCAATCGACACCATTACCACCGACGATGATACGGTGCTTGGCAAAGCCGCCAGGAAAAAACTACCCATCCATAAAACCTCCCATGAACTGCCGACAAACAAAGGTTTACACAACAGTACCAGCAAAGGGAAAAACAAAAAACAACTCAATTGCACCAGGAGGTGAAGACGCCAGCGTTTTAGTCCGCCAGCCAACTCAACCACACTCAGCCTTAGCCCATACAAAAAGAAAATACCCGACACGCCATAACTTGCCAGGCGATCGAGCGACCAGGGGCCTTCCTGGGCCCCGGGGCCAGGAAACAATCGTGCCAGCACAATCATTCCCAACAAAGCCAGCACAAAGGGATCGAGTCCAATTTTTTTCAGCATGCGCGGCTGGTTAACAGTCATTAGGCAAGGTGTCGCTTCTTCCTGTTCGCTATACTTTTTCTGCGGATGATTTCTTGTACCGGCACACCCTCCACCTTACTCTCCAGCCAGGAGATAACATCGAGATAAGAGAAGGTGCGGGTTTCGCGGGGATCATTTTCATACGGTTTAATCGTGGCCAGCAATTCAACAAAAGCCAGTTTGATTTCCGTTGCTGATTTACCAAAGGCATGCCGCAAAAACTGAAACATCTCCTCTTCTACAATGCTCAGGCTACCCATCTTTGCCATGAAGCGATATACATTCTTAACGAGGTATTCCAACAAATCAAAATTACCCAATTCATAGTGGGCAATCAGGTGGAGGAGCCTTGCATAACATTGAAGATCGGTACGCAGGTCAGCTTTGCGATTGATGATCTTTTGTAAGTAATCAATCGCTTTCTCATTGTCGCCGCTGCCAAAATACAGGCAGGCAATTTTATAATAGAATACAAGAATACGGTGTCGATCGATTTGCAACCAGTACTCTTCCATCTTCTCTTCCAATGCGGGAATAATACTGAGCCCATCAGTAAACCGTCCCTCAAGAAAATAATAATTGATGCGCGCCAGTTGACCGTAAACAAATGCCTGCACGCGGTTATTCGTATTCAACTGCACTGTATCTGTTTTTTCGACCGCATCAAACAAAGCCAGTGTTTTTCTGAAACCTTCTTCGTTTTTCAGGTCGAAATGTGCGCTCAACAAATTGTGTAGTCCCTTGATGTATTGAAGTGTTTCCACTTTGATCATCTCCGGATTTTTATGAAACTGTTCCACCCATTTGCTGGTGTACCGGTAATACATGAGAAAATCCTGGCGAATAAATGCATACCAGGTATAACTCATGCTCACATATAACTGCTCATAAAAGCCCTTGCCCTTGCTGCCATCGTTGGGCATATATCGGGCAAAAATAGCGTCGAGTTCGGCCACATCTTTCTGGTTGCGGGCATGTCCCGACCGGATATACCAGTTGTACAGCAGCAGCGACAAGTTCGACAGGTCGTTGATCCGCTCAATCCGCCGGCTGATTTCTTCCGATTCAGCCACCAGGGTTTCGGCCCGGTTTTCTTCCGACCGGGTGATGTGCAGGGCTTCAATCTTTTTCTCAAAAAATATGGCCTGTAGCAGGAAACTCGACTGGTTGTGGGCCCGGGCCATCTCCTTCATTTTATCCAAAATGCGCAAGCTCTGGAGATAAAGCCCTTTATTATATAGTATCCGGGCGAAGCCCATCTGCTCATGTAATTGAATTTCAATCGATTGATCGTCGCGCAGGAGCCGCAGGCTGCTCAATATCTGCCGGTACAAATGGGCTTTCAGGTTGCTGAGCTGCTGTTTTTTGATGCCCGGGGTTTTCTTCAATAATACCGCCTCGTCGTACTCGCTCATTTTGTCGAGCGCGTCGAATAAAGCAATGACTTTCAGGCTCTCCGCCTGCGAATTCCGTGTGGCATAGAGCTTAAAATTCCGTTTTTCCGACTTTTCCAGGGTTTTGACCAACTGGAACACCGTATCTACTGAGCGGTTGGGCATCGTAATTACTATCGTTTAAAATCCTTACCTGTATTGGGTTTCAGCCGATTTGCCCCCCTTTCACGGGTGTAATTACCCGGCCATTTTGATTTCATTGGCCCTCTGTGGAATGGTAATTTCGACAGGCAGGTAACTGATTTTCACAAACATAGCACACACTTATGGATCAAAAGATATTCATTTTTGACACCACCCTCCGCGATGGCGAACAGGTGCCGGGTTGCAAATTGAACAAAAAGGAAAAGATTGAACTGGCCCTTGAATTGGAGGCCCTGGGGGTCGACATTCTCGAAGCCGGTTTCCCCATTTCTTCGCCCGGCGATTTCGACGCGGTGAATGAGATCGCCCGTCTGCTGAAAAATACGGTGGTATGCGGACTGAGCCGTGCCGTGCAAAAAGACATTGAAGTTGCTGCAGAAGCCTTAAAACCTGCTGCCCGTCGCCGCATTCACACCGGCATCGGCACCAGCGATTTCCATATCAAATCAAAGTTTAACGCTACGCGCGATGAGATCCTGCAACGCGCCATTCAGGCGGTTAAATGGGCCCGCAACTTCACCGACGATGTGGAGTTCTATGCCGAAGACGCAGGTCGTACCGACAATGAATACCTCGCCCGTGTGGTTGAGGCGGTGATTGCAGCCGGTGCTACTACCGTGAACATCCCTGATACCACCGGTTATTGTTTGCCGCACCAATATGGCGAGAAGATCGCCTTCCTTATTAATAATGTAAAGAATGTTGACAAAGCCGTGTTGAGTTGTCATTGCCACAATGACCTTGGCCTGGCCACGGCCAATTCTATTTCCGGTGTTATCAATGGCGCCCGCCAGATTGAGTGTACCATCAACGGACTGGGTGAGCGCGCCGGCAATACTTCGTTGGAAGAAGTAGTGATGGTCATCAGGCAGCACCAACAATCGCTCGGTTTTTATACCAGTATCAACGCCAAACAACTGAATCCGATCAGTCGTAAAGTAGCCGATACCATGCGCATGCCGGTGCAGCCGAACAAGGCCATTGTAGGCGCGAATGCATTTTCACATTCATCGGGCATTCACCAGGATGGTTTTCTGAAAGACACCACCACGTATGAAATCATTGCGCCAGAAGAAGTAGGGGCAGATAGTTCCAAGATTGTGCTGACAGCCCGCAGCGGTCGCAGTGCCCTCGCTTATCGTTTTCAGAAATTGGGATACAGCTTTACCCGCAATGACATCGATGCTTTGTACGAAGTGTTTTTGCAGGTAGCTGATACCAAGAAAGAAGTGGGCGACGACGATTTGCACACACTCGCCAAAGCCCAACAAGAAAAAACTGTAACCGCCTGATACATGGCCGCCACGCGCACCATAGCCCATCAAATTGCTTTGCGCTGGCGCAACCGTCCTGTATTGGGACCGGTTTCTTTCGTGCTTGAACCAGGCGAACATTTACTGATCACCGGCGATCCCGGTTCTGGCAAAACCCTGCTCAGCAAAGCATTTACCAAAGAATTGTTTCACGAAGGAACCCTGCATTTTGAAAGCGAGGGCAAACCTGCTTCGCCGCGCATAGTTCGGGTGGAGCAGCACTACCATTTTAACAATCGATCTAACGTCAATAATTTTTATTACCAGCAGCGCTTCAACAGCATCGATGCAGATGATGCCGCTACGATTCGTGAGGAGCTGGAAAAAACAGGCGATGCTGCTGAAAAATGGCTGCCCTTGTTGCGCCTATTTTCGATGGAGCAACACCTCGACGCACCCCTGCTGCATTTGTCAAGCGGCGAACACAAACGTTTTCAACTGATCCGCGCTTTTTTACAGGCACCGGATATCATGATACTCGACGAGCCATTCACGGGCATGGATACCCGAAGCCGGCAACTGCTAACCCAACTCATTGAAGAAAGGGCCGCAGGCGGTATGCAATTTGTACTGATTTGTGATCCTGCACAGGCACCTGCTTGCTTTCACAAAACCTTGCAGCTCGATAGCCGGTTTCAAATTCCCGATAATGGCCGCATTGAATTACCCGAAAATTTATTGCCGGTAAATCACCCGTTTACGCATCTGGTGTTAATGAAAGATGCAGCCATCCGCTACCAGGAGCAGCCATTGTTGGCGGACATCAACTGGACCATATTACCGGGCGAGGCCTGGTGGCTGAAAGGGGTAAATGGCTCCGGTAAATCAACCCTGATCAGCTTGATCAATGGCGATAATCCAAAGGCCTATGCCAACAACCTCGTATTGTTCGACCGTGTGCGTGGTAGTGGTGAAACCATTTGGGATATCAAGAAAAATATTGGTTATGTATCGCCCGAACTGCAATGGTATTTCGATCGCAACAGCACGGTATTCCAGGCCGTGGCATCGGGTCTGTTTGATTCCATCGGTTTGTTTCGATCGTTGACGACCGAACAGGAAAAAACCGTGCGCCAGTGGTTGCATACCTTCCACCTCACTACCGACGCTGATATACCCATTTGGCAATTGTCAACCAGCCAGCAAAGGTTGGCGCTGCTGGCACGCGCCATGGTAAAAAATCCGGTATTGTTGATTTTGGATGAACCTTGTCAGGGCTTGTCTGATCGCCAACAAAAAGCGTTTACCTCGGCGGTAAACCATCTTTGTGAAGACCCGGGTCGCAGCCTTATTTATGTTACACACTATGAACACGAACTGCCTGATTGCATTCGCCACAAAATGGAATTGCAAAATGGCCACGCTATAACCTCTTCCTATCAACCCGCTAAAGCCCTCAGCGCTTAACCATGGAAAAAAAGATCAGTGTAATATTTGGCGATGGTATCGGCCCTGAGGTCACCAAACAGGCCATCAAAGTATTGGATGCCATCGCGCGCGTGTACAACCACCGCTTTCGGTATGAATACCTGAGCATGGGTGCCGAAGCGATTGCCAAAACCGGCGATCCCCTGCCCGAAGCCACCATCGAAGCTTGTTTGGCTTCTGATGCCACCCTGGTGGGAGCTGTAGGTCATCCGCGATTTGATAACAATCCGTTGACGACTGTTCGACCCGAACAAGGCCTGTTGCGATTGCGCAAGGCGATGGGCTTGTATGCCAATATCCGTCCTGTAAAATCATATACCTCACTGGCCCATTTATCGGCCTTGAAGCCCGCGCAACTGGAAGGCGTTGACATCATGATCATTCGCGAGTTGACTGGTGGCATCTATTTTGGTCAAAAGACTTTGTCTGACGATGGTAACCGCGCCACCGATGAATGTATATACAACCGCGAAGAAATTGAACGCGTGGCGCACCTGGCTTTTCAATATGCCAAACAACGTCGGGGTAAACTAACGATGATCGACAAAGCCAATGTGCTGGAAACCTCGCGCCTCTGGCGGAAGACCGTGCAGGAGATCGCGACCCAATACCGCGAAGTGATGGTTGATTATATGTTTGTAGACAATGCGGCTACCAAACTGATCTTACAGCCACGCCAGTTTGATGTAGTACTGATCGAAAATATGTTTGGTGATATTTTGAGTGCCGAAGCCAGTGTATTCGGTGGCTCTATCGGCATGTTGCCGTCGGCAGCTATCGGTGAGGGTCATGCGCTGTTTGAACCAATTCATGGCGCTTATCCGCAGGCGGCGGGCAAGGATATTGCCAATCCGCTGGGCGCAATATTGAGCGCGGCGATGTTGCTGGATCATTTCAACCTGAAAGACGAAGCAGGGAAAGTGCGCCTGGCGGTTGAATGGACCATTCACAACGGATTTGTTACAAAAGATATAGACCCGGTGAACTTTTATTTTACGACCACCATCGGCGATATGATTGCCGATTTGATCGTTGATAAATCGCCATCGGAGCTGCATGAGGATAATATCCAATTGCGCAAATCGACGATCATTTAAAAAAATCGTCTAGTTCTTTTTTTTTCGGAGGCAGGTTGTTATATTCGTGTTCAGCACGATCACATGACCCAACAAAGGAATATAGTCAGCATTATACGCGCCGCGATTATCGTGGTGCTGGTGCTTATTGTCATTCCGGTAGTTCGGGAGGTGGTCTGATCTTGTAAATTCATAAACACAATATTGACGGTCCGCCTCCAAGTAGGCGGACCGTTTTTTTGTACCTGCAATCAAACACCGCTAAATAAAAACAACATGGGCAACTACGTACAAGGAAACAGTTATTACAACGAGCACACGGTACTCTACTTGAATGGGCAGGTGGTGCGCGCGGCAGATGCGAAAATCGATTTATACAGTCAATCGCTGCACTACGGCTATGCGGCATTCGAAGGCATTCGCTCCTATCGCACGGCCAGCGGCGAAACCCGCATTTTCAAAGCGGTGGAACACTACGATCGACTGCGGCGTTCAGCCGAACTGCTGCACATGCCCTATACTTTTCAGACCGATGAACTGATAGAAGCAACCTACGAAGTGTTGAAACAAAACAACCTGCAGGACGCATATATACGTCCGCTGGTCTTCGCACCCGCAAATATGACCTTCAATCCCAATTCGGCCTCCAATATCTGCATCCAGGCCTGGGAAATGCAACCCTTTCTGGGCGATAAACTCTTGCGCGTGATGAGTTCTTCTTACCAGCGCCCCAACCCCAAAGGTTTTCACATCGAAGCCAAAGCATCGGGTCACTATGTAAACTCTTTACTCGCCAGCCAGGAAGCAAAGGCCAAGGGATTTGATGAAGCATTGTTGTTGGATATGAACGGATTTGTAGCAGAAGGGCCGGGCGCGAATATTTTTTACGAAAAAGACGGACAATTATATACACCAGCCATTGGTAACATATTACCCGGCATCACCCGCGCTACTGTATTGGAAATTTGTGCTGCCGAAGGCATTGCAGTTACCGAAAAACGCATCAGCACCAGCGAACTCAAACAGGCCGATGCCGCTTTCTTCTGTGGAACCGCAGCGGAAGTGATTGGCTTCAAAAGCCTTGATGAAACTATTTTCCCCTTGCAGTGGAAAGAGTCATTAAGCCATCGCATCCAACAAACCTACAAAGCGTGGGTAACCGAAAACATTAAAGAACCCATTAGTTAAACAAGCATTGGATATGTCAACGCCTTTGAACAAATACTCCCGTACCCTCACCCAGGATCCCACGCAACCCGCCGCCCAGGCCATGTTTTATGGCATTGGGCTAACCGATGAAGACTTAGCAAAACCACAGGTCGGCATCGCCAGCATGGGTTATGACGGCAATACCTGCAACATGCACCTGAATGATTTGTCGAAAGTAATCAAGCAAAGTATTTGGGACCTGGACCTGGTGGGCCTGATGTTCCATACCATTGGCGTGAGCGATGGCATGAGCAACGGAACCGATGGCATGCGTTATTCACTGGTGAGCCGCGACATCATTGCTGATTCTATTGAAGCAGTTTGCGGTGCACAGTATTATGATGGATTGATCACGGTACCCGGTTGCGATAAAAACATGCCGGGTTCTATCATGGCGATGGGAAGATTAAATCGCCCGTCGATTATGGTGTACGGTGGCACCATTGCGCCGGGTCATTACAAAGGCCAGGACCTGAATATCGTTTCTGCCTTCGAAGCGCTGGGTCAAAAAATTGCCGGTAATTTATCGGAAGGCGATTTCAAAGGCATTGTCAAAAATAGTTGTCCCGGGGCCGGCGCCTGCGGCGGTATGTACACCGCCAACACCATGGCGGCGGCTATCGAAGCCCTTGGCATGAGCCTCCCCTATTCTTCTTCTAACCCCGCGTTGAGCGAAGAAAAACAACAAGAATGCAAGCATGCGGGCGAAGCCATCCGGTTACTGTTGGAAAAAGACATCAAGCCCCGCGATATCATGACCCGTGCGGCTTTCGAAAATGCGCTCGTTACGATTATGGTATTGGGTGGCTCTACCAATGCGGTACTGCACCTGATTGCGATGGCGAAAAGTGTAAATGTGGTATTGACGCAAGATGATGTGCAGACCGTGAGTAACCGAATTCCTGTACTGGCTGATCTTAAGCCCAGCGGCAAATACATGATGCAGGATTTGCATGAGCACGGTGGTATTCCTGCGGTGATGAAATACCTCCTGAACAATGGATTGCTCGATGGCAGTTGCCTCACCGTTACCGGCAAAACACTGGCCGAAAACCTGGCTGCAGTAGCGCCGGTTAATTTTGAAACCCAGAAAATCATTTTGCCGTTGGAACAACCGATCAAGGCTACTGGTCATCTGCAAATTTTGTATGGCAATCTAGCTACCGGTGGCAGTGTTGCCAAGATCAGTGGCAAAGAAGGAGAAACTTTCAAAGGGCCTGCACGGGTGTTTGAAGGTGAACAGGAATTGATCAGCGGCATCAGCAGTGGTCGCGTAAAGCCGGGTGATGTGGTGGTGATTCGACAGGTTGGTCCGAAGGGCGCACCGGGTATGCCAGAAATGTTGAAACCAACCTCGGCCATTATTGGCGCCGGATTGGGTAAATCAGTGGCCCTGATTACCGACGGAAGATTCAGTGGCGGCACACATGGTTTTGTGGTGGGGCATATCACACCCGAAGCTTATCTAGGCGGCACAATTGCTTTGGTGAATGATGATGATATCATCGAGATCGATGCCGTGAACAATACCATGAATGTATTGGTAGACGATGCAGAACTTGAACGCCGTCGCGCGGCCTGGCAACAACCCGCGTTGAAAGCAACCAATGGCATTTTATTCAAATACGCCCGCTCGGTAAAAGATGCCAGCGAGGGCTGTGTAACAGACGAAGCATAAAAAATTACGACCATGAGTACTATAGCAGCAACCCAGGGCAGCAAATCTGCCAGCAAAGAAAAAACCACTACTACCATTAGCGGTAGTGTGGCCGTGCTGGAAGCTTTTTTGGCAGAAGGTGTTGATACGATTTTTGGTTATCCCGGTGGCGCCATCATGCCCATCTATGATGCGTTGTACGATTATAACGATCGACTGAAACATATTCTTGTTCGCCATGAACAAGGAGGTATTCATGCCGCGCAGGGATATGCGCGCACTTCGGGTAGAACCGGTGTGGTGTTTGCGACCAGTGGTCCTGGTGCCACCAATTTGGTGACAGGCCTCGCAGATGCGATGATCGACTCCAATCCGATTGTATGTGTAACCGGTCAGGTATTCGCACATTTGTTGGGCACCGACGCGTTTCAGGAAACAGATGTGATCAATATTACCACGCCGGTTACCAAATGGAATTACCAGGTGACAGACGCAAGTGAAATTCCGCATGTGCTGGCCAAGGCCTTTTATATCGCCGCCAGCGGCCGACCTGGCCCCGTGTTGATCGATATCACCAAGAATGCGCAACTGCAGCAATTTGAATACAGCGGTTACGAAAAATGCAATCATATTCGGAGTTATCGGCCCAAACCCAATGTACGAACCGAATACATTGAAGAAGCGGCGGCTCTCATCAACCAGGCTGAACGCCCCTTTGTTTTATTTGGACAAGGGGTGATACTGGGGAAAGCAGAACAGGAGTTTCGCGCTTTCATTGAGAAATCGGGCATCCCGGCAGCCTGGACCATTATGGGCCTGAGTGCCTTGCCCACCGATCATCCGCTGAATGTGGGCATGCTGGGTATGCATGGCAACTACGGCCCCAATGTACTCACCAACGAATGTGATGTGTTGATTGCCGTGGGTATGCGCTTTGATGACCGTGTAACCGGTCGCCTGGATAAATATGCCAAACAGGCGAAAGTAATTCACCTCGATATTGATCCGGCTGAAATAGACAAGAATGTGAAGACAACCGTTCCCGTGTGGGGTGATTGTAAGGAAACCCTGCCGTTGCTAACAGCCGCCATCAACCAGAAAGTATATCCGCAATGGCTGGGCAAATTCAATGAGTATCGCAAGCAGGAAGAAGAGCAGTGCATTCAACCTGAAATGCATTCGACGAGTGAAGTGATGACCATGGCCGAGGTGATCAATCAATTGAATGAATTGACCGACGGCAATGCAGTGATTGTAACTGATGTGGGCCAGCACCAGATGGTTGCCTGCCGTTACGCCAAATTCAACGATAGCAAGAGCAATGTTACCTCCGGTGGATTGGGTACCATGGGCTTCGGCTTGCCCGCGGCCATTGGCGCCAAATACGGCGCACCCGATCGCCAGGTGGTGGCCATCATTGGAGACGGTGGTATGCAGATGACCATCCAGGAGCTCGGCACCATCATGCAGTTTGGTGCAGCCGTGAAAATCATCATCCTCAACAACCAGTTTTTGGGCATGGTACGCCAGTGGCAGCAACTCTTCCACGACAAGCGCTATTCATTCGTGAATATCACCAGCCCCGATTTCGTGGCGGTTGCCAAGGGCTACCATATCGACGCCCAAAAAGTGGAGCGCCGTGATCAACTACCCGCCGCCCTAAAAACCATGCTCGACAGCAAGGACGCCTACCTGCTTGAAATCATGGTCGGAAAAGAAAACAACGTTTTCCCCATGGTACCGCAGGGTTGCAGCGTGGCCGAAATAAGATTGAAGTAAATAGTATTTGAAGCCAACACTAAAAACATACCAGCACTAAGCAATCAAACTCTAACAAAAAAACGCTGTTCCTCCGTGGTCTCTGCGAGAAACCCCTCAGCCAGAAACCCGCTCTGCGAGAAACAAAACAGCCAGTTTGATGCTGCAGAAGAACAAAGAAAGCCGCACAAAAACAGTGTAAAGAAACCTAGCACAAAAACAGGCGCAAAACAAATAATTCTCTGTACGAAAACAGACATGCAATACAAGTCGACCATAGAAGAAATACGCAACCGCTTCGACAACGACGTGGCCCGCTTCTCCAACCTCGATACGGGACAGGTATCTACCATCGATGCCAGCGTCCCTCTCGAATTGATCACTGAAGCGGCAAAACGGATTGTCCCTGCTGCCAGTACATTACTGGATGTAGGCTGCGGTGCGGGCAACTATACTTTGAAGATGTTGCAAAAATTACCGGGACTACATTGCACGCTGGTTGATCTCAGCAAACCGATGCTCGACAAAGCCGTTGAACGGGTTTCTACCAATACCAACGGAACAGTTACAACCATGCAGGGCGATATCCGTAGCCTAGACCTACCGGAAAACCATTTCGACATTATCCTTGCCGGCGCCGTATTGCATCACCTGCGCGAGGATGCCGACTGGGAAACAACTTTTACAAAACTGTACCGGCTGCTGAAACCCGGTGGATGCCTGATGATCTCCGACCTGGTAATACAGGAGTCCGCCGCCATGACGGCCTATACCTGGGAGCGCTACGGTGATTACCTTGAAAGCGTAAAAGATAAAACCTATCGCCAGCAGGTGATGGACTATATCGCCAAAGAAGACTCGCCCCGCTCCGTCACTTACCAAACCGAGCTCATGAAGAAAATCGGATTTCGTTCAACAGAATTGTTACATAAGAATATGTGTTTTGCGGCCTTTGGCGGCATCAAATAAAAAACTGAAAACGCTCATCATGAAACAGGAATTCACCATAACCGTTTACACCGAAAACCAGATCGGCTTGCTAACCCGCATCGCCATCATCTTTTCGCGGCGTAAGATCAATGTGGAAAGCCTCAACACTTCCCCTTCTGAGATTGAGAACATCCACCGCTTCAATATTGTGATCAACGAAACAGAAGAAGTGGTGCGCAAACTCTGCCGCCAAATTGAAAAGCAGGTGGAAGTATTAAAAGCATATTACAGCAGCAATGATGAAATCATCTGGCAGGAAATGGCGCTGTACAAAGTGCCTACCGACCAGGTAGCAGAAAAAGTGCAGGTAGAGCGATTGCTGCGCCAGTACGGTGCCCGGGCGGTGGTGATCAGGAAAGACTACACCGTTTTTGAAGCCACCGGCCACCGGGAAGAAACCGACAAACTGATTGAGATTTTAGGCGAGTACGGCCTGATCGAATTCGTGAGAAGTGCGCGCGTGGCCATCATCAAGAACTCAAAAGGTTTCCACGACAAACTGCGTCAGTTCGAAAAACGCGAACCCGGCGAAGAGGTCATTGAAAACGAATACCTGGGGCAGAACCAGAAAGTATTTACGATGTAATAAAAACCATCTTTTCGGTTATACATCAACGTTAGAACTGCAACCAGTAAATCAAATTTTAAGTTATAATCCTTCGTTCATTTCAAGTAACAATCCATCGTTCACATTAAAACAGACAAATAAAAATGGCAAAATTAAATTTCGGCGGTGTTGAAGAAAATGTGGTAACCCGCGACGAATTCCCCCTGGCCAAAGCGCAGGAGGTCCTGAAAAACGAAACCATCGCCGTGATTGGTTATGGTGTACAGGGACCGGGACAAGCATTGAATCAACGCGATAATGGCATCAACGTAATCGTTGGCCAGCGCAAGAATTCCAAGACCTGGGACAAAGCGATTGCCGATGGTTTCGTACCGGGCAAAACCTTGTTCGAAATTGAAGAGGCACTGGAGCGCGGCACCATCATCTGCTACCTGCTGAGTGATGCTGCACAGATTGCTTTGTGGCCCACGGTTAAAAAACACCTCACGCCCGGCAAAGCCCTTTATTTCTCCCATGGCTTCGGCATCACGTTCAACGAACAAACCGGTATCATTCCGCCAAAAGACGTCGACGTATTTCTCGTTGCGCCCAAGGGCAGTGGCACTTCGCTGCGTCGCATGTTCCTGCAGGGCCGCGGTCTCAACAGTTCATATGCCATCTTCCAGGATGCTACCGGCAAAGCCCGCGATCGCGTGATTGCCTTGGGTATTGCCGTAGGCAGCGGTTACCTGTTCGAAACTGATTTCAAAAAAGAAGTATATTCTGACCTGACTGGTGAGCGCGGAACACTTATGGGCGCCATCCAGGGTATCTTCGCCGCCCAATACCAGGTGCTGCGCGACAAAGGCCATACCCCCAGCGAAGCTTTCAACGAAACCGTTGAGGAACTGACCCAATCATTGATGCCACTGGTGGCAGAGAATGGTATGGACTGGATGTATGCCAACTGCTCAACAACAGCCCAGCGCGGTGCGCTCGACTGGTGGAAGAAATTCCGTGATGCAACTGCACCTGTTTTCAAAGAACTGTACGAAAGCGTGGCGACAGGCAAAGAATCACAACGTTCTATTGATTCTAATAGCCAGACCGACTACCGCGAAAAGCTGGACGCAGAGTTGAAAGAACTTCGGGAGAGTGAGATGTGGCAGGCCGGTAAAACGGTTCGCAGTTTGCGCCCGGAGAATCAAGGGTAAGGAATTGAGAGATTTGGCGTTGCCGGTGTGACGGTCTGTTCTTTTTAGCGGGTGCTGGCGGTTCTTGCTACCAGAGATTTGTTTCTCGGGGGGGAGGTTTCCCGCAGAGATTTGTTTCTAGCTGAGATTTTTTTCTTACAGATACTTGTTTCTTACGGATACATGTTTCGCACAGGGACTTGTTTCGCACAGGGACTTGTTTCGCACAGGGACTTGTTTCGCACAGAGACCGCGGAGGGACAGAGGGTTACAGCCGGCAGCTTTTTTCACTATAGATTGAAATTGTGCGAGTGCATTGAAGATTGGGCTTGTACAAATGCATTGAAGATTGAGGTTGTACAAATGCATTGAAGATTGAGGTTGTACAAATGCATTACGAGTTGAGCTAGTATCAATTCTTTGCAAAAATGGACCCGTACAAATGCATTAAGCGATGAGCTTGATCTAAATACTATTCATTGATTTTGTGTTATGTATATGAAAAAGATATCCGTTCTATTGATGGCTATGTGTTTGTTTTTTACTGGTATGGCGCAGGAAAAAAACTTGAAGGCGCTGGTGGCTGATGGTAATAAGGCATATGTAGATTTTGTAGATGTCAAAGGCAATATACCGCAAGCAAAAGAAGCGATCGTGAAAGCGTTGCAGGGTGCAGAATGGAATCGTTGGCAACTGGTAGATGCAAAAGAGAATGCTGATTTTATTTTGAAAGTATCGGTTGAGAAAAAAGGCATGAACATCATGAGTATGACCTCAGATGGCGCACGCATTCGTGTAATTACTGAAGTAATGTCGATCGATGACAAGCCGCTTTGGAAATCCAAAGAATACCAGGGAAATGCATCAATGTTTACCGGTTATGCTGCCTTGGAAGACGCCATGCGAAAAATGGTGCGACGGGCCCTGGGCGATGAACTGATGAAAAAAGCGCAGTAACCCGTTGTGTAAGCTACTGCATATAGACCGCCATGAACGAAAACATTGAACAGTCGATTCCAGATGAGTATTGGAAAATAGATGAAGACACGAAAGCGGCTGGATTCAACATGGCTTCTGACATGCTAACCTGCTCCTTGCTCAGAACATTGGCCAGCGCAAAACGGGGGTCAACTTTTCTGGAAATGGGAACAGGTACCGGCTTGTCCACCGCCTGGATTTTAGATGGCATGGATGCAGCCTCCACGCTGACCAGTTTCGACAACAACGAAACCGTACTCAGTATCGCCCGGAAGCACCTTGGCCATGACCGGCGGCTGCAGCTTGTACACAGCGATGGAGAAGCCTGGCTGCAACAAAACGCCGATAAAAAATTTGATTTCATTTTCGCAGATACTTGGCATGGCAAATATTTATTGCTCAATGAAACCATCGCCCTACTCAACCCCGGCGGTATTTATATGGTTGACGACATGCTGCCCCAACCCAATTGGCCCGAAGGCCATGCCGAAAAAGCAACACAATTCGTTATCGACCTTGAAAACCATCCCGATCTCACCCTCACCAAACAAAACTGGTCCACCGGCATCATCATCGCCGTCAAAAAATAAAACGAAGCGTACCGGCATCTAAGAAAGGCAACACATGTCTCCCGCAAAACAACCATACAACACACCCCTGCAAAACAACAACACGCCCCTATGTAACCCCGACTACACCAAAAAACTTTGAAACGCCAAACGCAACCTACAACCACACGAAAACCCTCTGTCCCCCCGCGGTCTCTGTGAGAAAAAAGTCTCCGTAAGAAACAAATCCCTGTGAGAAACAAACCTCCCAAAAAAACAATCCTCCGCAAGAAACAAACCTAGCCCGGCAACACCCCCTCACACAAAAAATCATCTCTAACATGCATTTTCCCTCTGCCGCCCTCCGCCTCTCCGACATCATCGTTCGCACTCCGCTTACGCGCAACAACAATCTCTCCCAACGGTATAACGCCAATGTGTACCTGAAGAGAGAAGACCTGCAAGTAGTACGCAGCTATAAACTGCGCGGCGCTTACAATATGATGAGCAGCCTGCCCGCCGAACAACTGGCCAAGGGCGTTGTTTGCGCCAGCGCCGGAAACCACGCGCAAGGTTTTGCGTTCAGTTGCCGGCAACTCAAAACAAAGGGCGTGGTGTTCATGCCCATCATCACCCCCAACCAGAAAGTGCACCAAACCCGCATGTTCGGCGAAGACTGGATCGAGCTAAAACTCATCGGCGATAATTTCGACGAGTGCGCCCGCGCAGCAAGGAAATTCACCGAAGAAAATGACATGACTTTTATACCGCCTTTTGATGATGAACGGATCATCGAGGGACAAGGAACAGTGGGCCTCGAAATCATGGAAGACCTGGGTAAGATCGATTACCTGTTTATACCCGTTGGCGGCGGCGGACTCGCAGCAGGTGTTGGCAGTTGTATCAAGGAATTTTCGCCCACCACCCAAATCATCGGGGTCGAACCCGAAGGCGCGCCCTCCATGAAAGAAGCACTCAAAGCCGGTCATCCTGTAACACTAGCAGAAATCGATCGCTTTGTAGATGGCGCTTCGGTGCAGCGTGTAGGCGATAAAACCTTTGCCCTTTGTCAGAAAGTGCTCGACGATATGCTGCTGGTACCTGAAGGAAAAGCCTGCTCGGTAATTCTCCAGCTCTACAACGAAGACGCTATTGTGGTGGAGCCGGCAGGCTCACTGGCCATCGCCGCCCTCGACCAATATGCCGATAAGATCAAAGGCAAAAATGTGGTCTGCATCGTCAGCGGTAGCAACAACGATATCGACCGGATGCAGGAGATCAAAGAACGGTCGCTGCAATACGAAAAGCTGAAACACTATTTCCTGATCCGCTTTGCCCAACGCCCCGGCGCCCTCAAAGAATTCGTCAATTTTGTGCTCGGCCCAAACGACGATATTACCCGGTTCGAATACATGCAAAAACACAACAAAGAAAGCGGCCCGGCGCTGGTAGGCATAGAATTACAGAAACGTGCCGATTATGACCAATTGATTGCCAATATGCACCGCTATAATATCCGGTTTACCGAACTAAATAAAGATGATAATCTATTCGGTTATCTCGTGTAATGTCAATTTTTTGTAGTATATTCATCGGCCAGCTTGCTTATATATTGAAATCCATATAAAATATTGGGTATTTATTTGAATAATTTCTAAACTGCTTATCAACAATGGCAAGCAAAATGGGTCTCTATGACCCTTCTTTTGAGCGCGACGCCTGTGGTATCGGCTTTGTCGCCAATATCAAAAGCAATAAATCGCACCAAATCATTTCCGACGCACTTACCGTGCTCGAAAACATGGAGCACCGCGGTGCCTGTGGCTGTGAAAGCAATACGGGCGATGGCGCCGGTATCATGATCCAAACACCCCACGAGTTCTATTTCGACGAGTGTGTGAAACTGGGTATTCACCTGCCATCATTTGGCCGCTATGGCGTCGGTATGGTCTTCTTCCCGCGCGAAATCCGCTTGCGCGAGGAATGCCGCGACATCTTCAACCGATCCGCCGAAAAATTAGGCCTCGAAATTCTCGGTTACCGCAAAGTGCCGGTGAATACCGACGGCATCGGCCCTACCGCGCTCAGTGTTGAGCCCGAAATGGAACAGGTTTTCATCGCTTGCCCCGATCATATCAATAACCCCGACGATTTTGAGCGCAAGCTGTTCCTGCTCCGCAATTATGCCAGCCACACCATCAACAACTCGGTGAAAAAAGATGCCATTGGTTTTTACCTGGCTTCGCTCTCCCATAAAACCGTTGTGTACAAAGGTCAGCTCACCAGTAAGCAGGTACGAGGTTATTTTCCCGACCTGAGCGACAAAAGAATGGTCAGTGCCTTCGGCCTGGTACACTCGCGTTTTGCGACCAATACTTTTCCTTCGTGGAAACTCGCGCAGCCCTTCCGCTACATCGCGCACAATGGCGAAATCAATACGGTACAAGGCAATTTGAACTGGTTGCGTACCGGAGAGAAAAATTTCACCAGCCCGTATTTTACGGCCGAAGAAATGGAGATGCTGTTGCCCATCGTTACCGACGGACAAAGCGACTCGGCCTGCCTCGACAATATGATCGAATTGCTCTTCCTCACCGGCCGCTCCTTGCCGCATGTAATGATGATGCTGATTCCCGAAGCCTGGGATGGCAACGAACACATGGACCCGGTGAAAAAAGCATTTTACGAATTCCACGCATCGATCATGGAACCCTGGGATGGCCCTGCTTCCATCTCTTTCACCGATGGCAGAATGATTGGCGCTACCCTCGACAGAAATGGCCTGCGCCCTTCGCGCTATTGCGTTACCAGCGATGATCGCGTAATCATGGCATCTGAATCAGGGGCCCTGCCCGTTGATCCTTCGATCGTTATTGAAAAAGGTCGACTGCAACCCGGTCGCATGTTCGTGGTTGACATGGAACAGGGTCGCATCATCAGCGACGAAGAACTCAAACAAACCATCTGCTCGCAAAAGCCCTATGGCGAGTGGGTGAACAAGTATAAGATTCGCCTCGAAGAACTGCCCGAGCCGCGCGTTTCTTTTACGCACCTCGAGCACGACCAGGTTTTCAAGTACCAAAAAGCATTTGGATATTCAACAGAAGACCTTGAAAACATCATAGCTGCTATGGCGGTTGATGGCAAAGAACCAATCGGCTCCATGGGTACCGATACGCCGCTGGCCGTATTGAGCGACCAACCGCAACACCTTGCCAACTATTTCAAACAATTGTTCGCGCAGGTAACCAATCCACCCATTGATCCCATTCGCGAACGCATGGTGATGTCGCTCGCTTCCTTCGTAGGTGGCAACGGCAACCTGCTCACCGAAGATCCACTGGCTGTACACAGCGTAGCACTGAAACACCCGGTACTCAATAACCATGAACTCGAAAAAATCAGGAGTATTGATACCGGCATTTACCAGGCGAAAACCTTGCAATGTTATTTCCGTGCCGATGGCAAATCGGGCTCGATGCAAAAAGCGCTCGATCGACTTTGCCGCTATGCGGTTGATGCTGTGCAAGACGGATTCGAAGTGCTGATTTTAAGTGATCGTGCCATCGACAGCGATCACGCACCAATACCCTCTTTGCTCGCTGCATCGGCGGTGCATCACCATTTGATTCGCAAAGGTTACCGCGGACAAGTAGGCTTAATCGTTGAAGCCGGCGATGTATGGGAAGTGCATCACTATGCCTGTTTGATTGGTTTCGGTGTAACCGCGATCAATCCTTACCTCGCACTGTCTTCCATTCGCGATATGAAACTCGACGGCATGCTCGACACGCCGCTCGATCCTGAACAACTGAAGAAAAATTATATCAAAGCTGTGTGCGATGGGTTGCTGAAAGTGTTTTCTAAAATGGGCATCTCCACCCTGCAGTCTTACCAGGGTGCGCAAATTTTTGAAATCATCGGTATCAATCGCCAGGTGGTCGATAAATATTTCACCGGCGCCACTTCGCGCATTGAAGGCATGGGTCTCGATGAAATTGCGCGCGAAGCCCTGGCCAAACACCTGCTCGCATTCAGCCGAAAAGATATTCCGGTTGATCGCCTGCCCACGGGTGGCATTTACCAATGGAAACGGAAGGGAGAATTCCATCTCTTCAATCCGCAAACCATTCATGCCTTGCAATATGCTACCAGTCGCAACGACTACGAGGCGTTTAAAAAATACAGCAAGCTCGTTAACGACCAAAGCGAACACGCAGCCACCTTGCGCAGCCAATTGCAATTTGTATCGAACCGGCCATCCATCTCCATCGATGAAGTGGAACCCGCCAGCGAGATCATGAAACGGTTTGCCACCGGCGCCATGAGTTTTGGTTCTATCTCGCACGAAGCACATTCTACACTGGCCATCGCCATGAACCGCATCGGCGCGAAAAGTAATACTGGTGAAGGTGGTGAAGACGAAATGCGCTACGAGCGGATGGCCAATGGCGACTCCATGCGCAGTGCCATCAAACAGGTTGCTTCAGCGCGTTTTGGCGTAACCAGTTATTACCTCACGCAGGCCGATGAGCTGCAAATCAAAATGGCGCAGGGCGCGAAGCCGGGTGAAGGCGGACAATTACCTGGCCATAAAGTAGACGATTGGATTGGTCGCGTGCGCCACTCTACACCCGGTGTAGGTTTGATTTCGCCGCCACCGCACCACGATATTTATTCGATCGAAGACCTGGCACAGCTCATCTTTGATTTGAAAAATGCAAACCGCGCCGCGCGCATCAGCGTGAAGCTGGTGAGCAAGGCTGGTGTGGGTACCATTGCTGCCGGTGTGGCCAAAGCCAAGGCCGATGTTATTCTCATCGCCGGTTTTGATGGCGGAACAGGTGCATCACCGATTAGTTCCATCAAACACGCAGGCTTGCCCTGGGAACTGGGCCTCGCAGAAAGTCACCAGACCCTGGTGAAAAACAAATTGCGCAGCCGCGTGGTGTTGCAAGCCGATGGTCAAATGAAAACCGGCCGCGATATCGCCATCGCTACTTTACTCGGTGCTGAAGAATGGGGTGTGGCAACCGCCGCCCTCGTGGTAGAAGGTTGTATCATGATGCGCAAGTGTCACCTCAATACCTGCCCCGTTGGTGTAGCAACACAAGATCCCGAACTACGCAAGCGCTTTAAAGGCGATCCCGATCACGTGGTGAATTTCTTCCGTTTCATTACCGAAGAGCTGCGGGAGATCATGGCAGAACTGGGCTTCCGCACCGTTACAGAAATGGTGGGACAGGTAGAGTACCTCGAACCAACCAAAGAGTGTAAACATTGGAAATACAAGAACCTGGATCTCTCGCCGATTGTGTACAAAGAACCCGCCGGTCCATTTGTGGGTTTGTACAAACAAGAGGAGCAGGATCACGGACTAGCCGAGGTGCTTGATTGGAAAATTCTAGCAGCCGCAAAACCTGCGTTGGAAAACGGCCAAAAAGTATTTGCCAGCTTCGAAGCGATTAATACGGATCGCACCATTGGCACCATACTATCGAATGAAATTTCGAAGAAGTTTGGCTCTGCCGGTTTGCCCGATGATACCATCCATATTAAGTTAACGGGCACCGCCGGACAAAGCTTCGGGGCCTTTAATACAAATGGGGTTACCCTCGAACTGGAAGGCGATTCGAACGACTATTTCGGCAAGGGCCTGAGTGGCGCGCAACTCATCGTTTATCCATCACTGTTAGCCGGGTTTGTGCCGGAAGAAAACAGCATCATCGGCAACGTGGCGTTTTATGGAGCCACTTCCGGTCGCGCGTTTATTCGCGGCAAAGCCGGTGAACGTTTTGCGGTGCGCAACTCGGGTGCCACCGCCGTGGTAGAAGGCGTGGGCGATCATGGTTGTGAATATATGACGGGCGGTAAAGTGGTGATACTTGGTGGCACTGGTCGCAATTTTGCAGCAGGTATGAGCGGCGGTATTGCTTTCATCTACGATGTGAAAGGAAGTTTTGCCGGCAACTGCAACCAGGAAATGGTTGACCTCGACCCCGTGGCCGACGAAGACATCAACGAACTGAAAGAACTGATCGAAACGCATTATCGGTATACCGGTAGCACGGTGGCGCAGTTTATTCTGAAAGACTTCGACAACCAACTCAGGAATTTTGTGAAGGTATTCCCCCGCGATTACAAAGCGGTTTTGGCTACTAAAAAAATCATGCAAACACACTAAGTCATTTTGATATGGGCAAACCCACCGGATTTCTCGAATTCACCCGCGAACTGCCTGGTAAAAGGCCGGTACAAGAGCGTATAGGTGATTTCAACGAATTTGTATTGCGCTTTTCGGAGCAAAAGCTGAATGAGCAGGCATCGCGTTGTATGGATTGCGGTATTCCTTTCTGTCACAGTGGTTGTCCGCTGGGCAATGTGATTCCCGAATTCAACGACGCTGTTTATCGCCGCAACTGGAAAGAGGCCTATGATATCCTCAGCTCCACCAATAATTTCCCGGAGTTTACGGGAAGAATTTGTCCGGCGCCCTGCGAAACAGCTTGCGTACTCGGCATCAATCAACCAGCCATCGCCATTGAAGAAATCGAACGCCATATTATCGAGATTGCGTTTGAACAAGGCCTGGTGAAAGCGCGCAAACCCAATATGCGCACCGGCAAAAAAGTGGCAGTGATTGGTTCTGGTCCCGCGGGACTCGCTGCTGCTGCCCAGCTCAATTATGCCGGTCACCAGGTAACGGTTTTTGAACGGGATGAAAAGCCCGGCGGACTCTTGCGTTATGGCATACCCGATTTTAAATTGGAAAAATGGGTGATTGATCGTCGCGTAGCACTTTTGGAAGAAGAAGGCATTGAGTTTCGTTGTCACGCGAACGTGGGCGTGAATGTGCGGTTGAACGATATTCTGCGCGAGTACCAGGCCATTGTACTGGCGGGCGGATCAACTGTTCCGCGCGATCTGCCCATTCCCGGCAGAGAAGTAAAAGGCGTACATTTTGCCATGGATTTTCTCAAGCAACAAAACAAACGCAACCAGGGTGCCGATCCACTTGCCAACGGACATATTGAAAGCAATATCTATCCCGATCCAATTTGGGTGGAAGGGAAAAACGTGGTGGTGATAGGGGGTGGTGATACGGGCAGTGATTGTGTAGGCACGTCTAACCGGCAGAAGGCGAAATCAGTGACCCAGTTTGAGTTGCTGCCCAAGCCGCCCGGTGAGCGCACGCCGTTTATGCCCTGGCCGAGCTATCCGATGTTGTTGAAAACATCTACCTCGCATGAAGAAGGTTGTGAACGCCATTGGGCGATAGCCACCAAAGAATTCATTGGCGATGAAAATGGCCACCTCAAGGCATTGAAGATTGTTGACCTAGCCTGGACCGCCAGTGCCGATGGCCGGCCGGCGCAGTTTAAGGAAGTGGAAGGCAGCATCCGTGAAATTCCTTGTGAAGCGGCTTTTCTGGCCATGGGTTTTTTACATCCGCAGCAAAAGGGATTGTTGCACGAATTGGGTGTTGAACTCGATGAGCGGGGCAATGTAAAAGCGGCCGAAAAATCTTACCAGACCAATATTGCCAAAGTATTTACTGCGGGTGATATGCGCCGCGGACAAAGCCTGGTGGTTTGGGCCATCAGCGAGGGCCGGGAATGCGCTCGAAAAGTGGATGAGTTCCTGATGGGACAATCCTTATTGGAAACCAAAGACGCAATGCTTTCGGTGGCCATATAAGCTTTCGCAGGTTTTAAAATTATATTTTATCATAATTTGATTAAAAAAGCAGGTTCGCCTGCTTTTTTTTATGCCCTCTTATTTTCGAATTTTTAGGGGCTTTTGACGCAGCCCACGCAATTGAACCGCAATCTCCACAAAACCGGCATTGTAGCGTTGGTTCCCAGTCATTTGCAACGCATTAAAAATGAATTAATTAAACTGGTTTTAATGAACAACCCACTCCTCCGCTGAAAACCACTGCCCAAACCTAAATAAGCAGGCTGATTCAACAGTGAAAAATTATATTATAATTATTATCATGTGAATATTTGAAACGATTCTACTTGTTTTTAATGACTATATTCAATTTTAGTTCTGAATTAGTATTTTATTTAATGTTTCAAAATCAAACTGAAATGAGTAAAATGACAACCAAACGGCTCGCCCCTTTTCTGATTCTGGTGGCCGTAGCCATTGCTTCGTTGTTTATCCCTACCCGGCCCACTTTTGACGATGGCGGAAAACTGTACAATAGCTCAGACATCGCCTGGATCCTGGTTGCCACCGCCCTGGTGTTTTTAATGACGCCCGGGCTCGCTTTTTTTTATGGCGGTATGGTGCACCGCAAAAATGTATTGTCGACCATGATCAAGAGTGTGGTTGCCGCCGGTGTGGTGAGCATTCTTTGGGTGGTGGTTGGTTTCAGCCTTTGTTTTGGTGATTCTATCGGTGGCGTTATTGGCAACCCCAGCAGCTTTGCTTTTTTCAAAGGGGTGAACTCCGGCGCTCCCTGGAGCCTGGCACCCACTATCCCCCTGGCCTTGTTCAGTTTGTTTCAGTTGATGTTTGCCATCATTACACCCGGCCTGGTGGTAGGCGCTGTTGCCGAACGGATTCGATTTACGGCGTATATTCTCTTTATCGCTTTGTTCAGCTTGCTGGTGTATGCACCCATTGCCCACTGGACATGGCATCCCGAAGGATTTTTGTTTAAGATGGGTGCCCTCGACTTTGCCGGTGGCACAGTGGTGCATATTTCTGCCGGCTGCGCAGCCCTGGCTGGCGCCCTGGTATTGAAACGCCGCCAGGTGCACCTGGAACACCGCGAAATTCCACCCGCCAATATTCCCTATGTATTAATTGGTACTGGTCTGCTTTGGTTCGGTTGGTTTGGTTTCAACGCCGGCTCGGCCCTTGCCGCCAACAGCCTAGCTGTGTCGGCTTTCGCTACCACCAATATTGCTGCTGCTGCGGCTGGTTTGAGCTGGATGTTTTTTGATGTGGTTCGTGGCAAAAAACCATCTGTTCTCGGTTTCTGCATCGGTGCCGTTGTGGGCCTGGTAGCCATTACACCTGCAGCCGGTTTTGTGGCCATTCCGCAAAGTATTTTCATTGGTGCAGCGGCGGCCATCATTTCCAATCTCGCCGTTTATTACAAACAAAAATCAACCCTCGACGATACCCTCGATGTATTCCCCTGCCACGGTGTTGGTGGTATGGTGGGTATGTTGATGACGGGTCTTTTTGCGACCAAGGCCATCAATGGCGCGGGAGCCGACGGACTTTTTTATGGAAACCCTGCATTCTTTCTAACCCAGTTGAAAGCACTGGCCATTGTTGTGGCGTATAGCTTCACTGTGTCGTATGGCATTTTCAAGTTCATCAATTTCGTTCTGCCATTGCGTGTTTCTTCTGAAGACGAAGAGATTGGTTTGGATGCATCGCAACACAATGAGAAATACCTGCAGGGTACACTCTTGTTGCACAAGAATGGAAAGTTGCAGGAAGAAGAAATGGCCCTCACTGAGTTTTAATCGGGCTGCTTACCACTTTATGATACAGAAAAAGGTACAGCTAATAAACTGCTGACACAGTTCGGCTGTACCCTTTTTTAACACTTAAAATGCAATACAATGTTACAAAAAATATTTGCAACAGGCATCGCTATGGCCTGTGCTGTTACGGGATACACACAATCGATTGATTCAGTTACCGCTGTTGCTGAAACAACAGAAGAAAAGAAACCATTCCTGCATTTCTCCGGCTCAGCCGATGTCTATTACAAATTCAATTTCGATAAATCAGCCGCCAATAACTACACCAGCTTTACCAGCACGCATAACAGTTTTATGCTGGGGATGGCTAGCATTAAGGCCGAACACCAAGGCGATAAAGTGGGCGTAGTGATTGACCTTGGCTTTGGCCCGCGAGCCCGCGATTTCGCCTATACCGACGAAGGCATCACCCAGGCGATTAAACAATTGTATATCTCCTATGCACCCACCGACTGGTTGAAATTAACTGCGGGTACCTGGGCTACGCATGTAGGATACGAACTGGTCGACCCGCAATTGAACCGGAACTATAGTATGTCGTACATGTTTACCAATGGGCCCTTCACCCATACCGGTGTAAAAGCAGAATTGTCGACCGGAAAAAACAGCCTGATGGTCGGCGTATCAAACGCCACCGATTATCGCATTCCACCCAGTGATGCGATCAACCGAAAATACCTGATTGCGCAATACAGTTTTGTCGCCAGCGATAACTTGAAGTTCTACCTAAACTATGTGGGCGGAAAAGCACCCGACAGTTCAAAATCAAATCAGTTTGATCTCGTCATAAACAGCAAGGTCAACGATCTGTTCAGTGTTGGATATAACGGCACGGTGAATACCACCAAAGTTTGGGACGGACAAAAAAACAATTCCGGCAAACAATGGTGGGGTTCTGCGCTCTACCTGAACCTTGATCCTAAACCCTGGTTTGCTGTTACGTTACGCGGTGAATATTTCAGTGATAAAAACCAGTTCAAAATTCCCACCGGTACCAGCACGGGCGCCAACATCTTTGCTACCACACTGTCTGCAAACTTCAAGAAAGCAGGCTTCCTCTTCATTCCGGAGTTTCGTGTAGACAATGCCAGTCAGTCGATCTTCACCAACGCCGACGGCATGTCGAAAAAATCAACGGCCAGCTTTCTTTTGGCTGCCATCTATAGCTTCTAATTATTTTCATTGGGTTACATTCGTTTGGCAGTTCGTCGTTTTCACGGCGAACTTTTTTATTTCCTAGGCACTGTTTCTGCCCGCATTGATAATGCCAAAGGAGCAACGCATCACCAGTTTTTCATACACGCTTTTGAGGTTGGCAGCCGGCGTTGGTCCGGTTGCCCCCTCCAGGGCGCGTACTTTGGCAATGGCATATTGCTGGATGGTTGTCAGTGGCAATACAATTCTTTCGCGCATCTGGATCGACATTTGTTCAACCGGGTAATCGGCCATCAGTTCGTTGGTGCCCGTGAGTAAGAACATATATTTCCGCGTCAGTTCGTATTCCCTGAAGATCAAATGCCATATTTCTCCGAACGATGGATGCGAAGACAAATGACTGGTCAGTGGAAAATAACATTTCATCATGGCCATCTGGCTATTGTCGATCAGGGTTCTGAAAAACAAGGAGTGCCGATACATTTCTTTTACCTGCGTCCACTCGCCTCTTTTTTCGGCCATTTCCAGTGCCGTGCCTACGCCAAAATAACCGGTTACATTTTGCTTCAACTGGCTCCATGCACCTACGAACGGAATGGCCCGCAAATCTTTCAAGCTAAACCGATTGGTCGACCCTTTTTTCGCCGGCCTGGAACCAATATTTGTTTCAGCATAAAAACGCAGCGGACTGGCATGCGCGAGATAGTTAACAAACTGCTCATTGTTTTTCAAACTCACATAGGCGGCATACCCATCATCTGCCAGTTTTTCGAGCAATTGCTGCTCTTCCGGCTGCAGGGTGAGTCGATCGCGCGAGCGAACAAAGCCGCTTAGTCCCGCGTTCAACAATTGCTCCATATTGTATTGAGCCGCATCGAGGGTGCCAAAATTAGAACTGATGGTTTGTCCCTGGATGGTGAGTTGAATTTCTTTGTTGGAAACATCCTTGCCCATCGAGGCATAAAACTTTTGCGTTTTGCCACCACCGCGGGCTGGCGGACCGCCACGGCCATCAAAAAAGATTACATCAATATGGTATTTCGCAGATAAAGCTGTCAGGGATTGCTTCGCGATCAAAATACTGTAATTGGCCATCAGGTAGCCACCGTCTTTGGTGCCATCGGAGAAGCCCAGCATGATCGTTTGTTTGTCGCCCCGATCGCGCAGGTGTTTTCGATACGGTGCAAAACCATACAACTGTTCCATAATCGCACCAGCGTTCTTCAAATCGTCGATCGTTTCAAACAAAGGCACAATATCCACGGGCATATTGTCGGCCGTAAAACCGCCCAACAAAAGCAATCCATATACCTCCATTACATTACTGGCCTTGTTACACTGGCTGATGATATAACGGTGACAGGCAACCGCACCATTCTGTTGTTGAATGGTCTTAATGGCTTTTACCGTATTAATGGTATCTACATGCAACACTTCGGTCAATCCGTTGTTGTCGGGAAGCGGTTTTAATGCTGCCAGTGCTGACAACTTCTCTTCTTCTTGCATGCTTGCATAGTTAGACGGCAATACGCCTGGTGTCGACAACAAAGCTTCGTACACTGCCACATGCACCGAACTATCCTGGCGAACATCCAACGATGCATAGTACAAGCCAAAAGCGCGCATCTTGTTGATAAGATTGTCCACCAGCGACGCGAAAAGGCCATTGTGCTGGTACACCAAAGTGTCGCGGATCTGCCTGAGCTGACCAATCATTTTTTCTGCCGTCAGGTCTTGCTGCAAATCTTCTTCAAACACTTCACTATACAGTTGTTTTTCCAATTGCAGGATCAACTGGTCGGTTTCTTTGAAAGTAAGCCGGCGTTTCAGTCGACGTACATCGAGATAATAACAACGCACAATACTTTTGCGCAGGGTATTGGCCACCTGGAGAGTAGTCTCTGACGTCACAAAGGGATTGCCATCGCGATCACCGCCTGGCCAGAAGCCCATCTGCAACAAGGGTTGCTGCTGATCAATATAGGGCTCCAATTCATTTTCGGCATAGGTCAATATCCGACCAATCGCCTGGTAGAACACATTATCAAGATACCAGACCAGGCTCATGGCTTCATCAAAAGGCGTTGGTTTCTGTTTCTTGAAAAACGGTGTTTTACCCAACTGTTGCAGGTAGGTGTTTACCAGTGAAGTATTGTTGCTTTGCAGCGCATTGCTCAGGTCGTAGATGATGCCCAACACCGAACCCGGATAAAACTGTGTAGGGTGCGCCGTCAATACCAGCTTCACCACAAAATCGTGGGTGTCTATTTTTTTCTCGGGTCTCTCGCTTAGTACAGATTTCAGTTGTTTGAGTGTTCCTTGTCCACCAAGATCATTCACCTTCGAAAATGCCGCATCTTCCAGCGCATCAAACAATACCACCTGGCGTTCTACGTATTGCACAAAACGAAACAACAAATCAGCATGCTCCTGTTCGGAGCGATAGGACGTATGCTGCGCAAAAAAATCATCCACGATTTGCAGGGGACTTTTCATTTTTTTATAGCCCTCTTCACAATCGTTCAGGAACATCGACAACAGGATACCTGTTTTTTCGATGCGATGGAAAGGCAGTGCAGTAAAAAAACTATTGTACATCTGAAACTTCAGCGCCACCTCACTTTTGAACTGCTGAAGGGCAGACGAATCGATACTCGACATGTTTGCATTTTTGGTTGCTCTGGCAACGGCAATCGTAGATTGAAACAGCCCTGAAAATAGCGAAAAAGCGGCCAGTAAAAAAACTAACACTTGTTATGTAAAAAACAGATTGTACTTTCAGCGCCTATTCAAAAAGTGGAATCTTTACGCACATATAGCATTTCAGCTACAAACGTTGCAGCCGCAATCGTTTCCACTAATATTTCTACCACAACCCGTTAAGGGTTGTACTTTTCCATATTAGTTTTGGGCCTTTGGCTATTTCGGGACGAACGCTCCCGCAGCAATTAAGTATTCATTTTTATTAGACGATATGCAGGTTTTGAAATTTGGCGGCACTTCCGTGGGGAGTCCGCAGGCAATTGAAGCTACCATCCAGATCCTTTCCCGGCAATTACAGTCCGGCCCCCTATTAGCCGTCGTATCCGCTTTTGGCGGTGTTACCGATAATTTGATTCGCTGCGGGCAATTGGCTGCAAGCGGCGATGAAACCTTTCGCGACGAAGTGGAACAACTTACGCAGCGACATTTATCGGCCATCAAACAACTGGTTCCCATTCAGCAACAGAGCAGCCTGCTCAGTGCCATTAAGACGCTTTGCAATGAAGTGGAAGACATTTGCAACGGCATTTTCCTGCTCGGTGAAACAACGGCCCGCAGCCGCGATCGACTGGTGAGTTATGGCGAACTGATGTCGTCAAAAATCATCGCAGCCGCCATTGCCGGTAAGAACCTGCCGGTAACCTGGTGGGATAGTCGCAAGTTGATACTCACCAATGCTGCCTTTGGGAATGCACGCGTTGATTTCGCTGCCACCAACAATCGATTTCGCGAAGCCCTACTGGCGCTTAAAGATCCCTTGGTATTGATGCCGGGCTTTATTGCAGCCGACGACCGAGGCATCACAACCACCCTGGGTCGCGGTGGCTCCGATTATACAGCCGCCATTGCCGCAGCAGCCGTACACGCCACCGAATTGCAAATTTGGACCGATGTAAGTGGTATGATGACGGCCGACCCGCGTTGGGTGCCGAATGCAAAAGTAATTCCGGCGATTTCTTACCAGGAAGCGATGGAGTTGTCACATTTCGGCGCCAAAGTAATTTATCCGCCGACCATTCAGCCCGTGATGAACGCCGGTATTCCGGTTCGAATCAAAAACACGTTTGCGCCCGATGATCCTGGCACGGTGGTGCAGTTGGAAAGTTATCGCAACGGCAATGCGGTTCGAGGCATCAGCAGTATCAATCATTTCTGCCTGATCAGCCTCGAAGGCAGTGGTATGATTGGCGTACCAGGTTTTTCAAGAAGATTGTTTGAGGCCTTGTCGAACGAAGAGATCAATGTTATCCTGATCACCCAGGGATCATCCGAACATTCTATATGTGTGGGTATCGATGCGCAGTTGGCGGAGAAAGCAAAAGCGGCGGTCGACAAAGCCTTCGCGCCCGAAATAACAATGCAACAGGTAGAGCCACTGATCATAGAAAAAGAACTGTCGATCATTGCACTGGTAGGTGAACAAATGAAAAACCATCCGGGCACCAGTGGTCGTATGTTTGGCGTATTGGGTCGCAATGGCGTAAACGTGCGGGCCATTGCACAGGGATCGTCTGAAAGAAATATCTCTGCGGTAATCGCTACCCGCGATGCCCGCAAAGCAATCAACCTTTTACACGAAGAGTTTTTTGAAACTACACTGCGCCAAATCAATCTTTTTATCACCGGCGCTGGTAATGTGGGCAGCCGTTTGTTAGAACAGATTCGCCGGCAACAACCGATCTTATTAGAGAATGCCCGCTTGCAATTGCGGGTGGTGGGACTGGCAAATAGCCGGAAAGCCGTATTTGCCGATGAGGGTATTGACCTCAATAACTGGCGGGCCTTATTGCTGTCGGCAGCAGATTTATCTATCGACGCGTTTACAGACGAAATACTCAAACGCAACCTGCGCAATGCTGTTTTTGCTGATGTCACCGCGAGCGAAAAAGTAGCCACAGTATATGGCAAGCTTTTGGCAAAAAGTGTGGCCGTTGTGGCTTGCAATAAGATTGCCTGCTCTTCGCCGTATGCTTATTACCGGGCGTTGAAAGACAAGGCGAGTGCATATAATACGGCGTTTCTTTTTGAAACCAATGTCGGCGCGGGGCTTCCCATCATCAGCACACTCAACGACCTGTTGAAAAGTGGCGACCAGATACACCGTATTGAAGCGGTGCTCAGCGGCACGTTGAATTTTGTTTTCAATCATTATGATGGCAGTCGCCCGTTTGCCAATGTTGTACAGCAGGCACAAGATGAAGGCTATACCGAACCGGATCCCCGACTTGACCTGAGTGGCACCGACGTGATGCGAAAAATCATGATCCTGGCACGTGAATCGGGCGAAGCTTTGGAAATGGAAAATATCCAGAACGATGCTTTTCTGCCTGCCGAATGTATGGAAGGATCAGTAGCAGATTTTTACCGCGCATTGTCGGCCAACGAGGCGCATTTCAAGGCTATTTATGAAAAAGCCCGGGCCAATGGCAACAAACTAAAATTCGTTGCCCGCTATGCCAATAAAAAAGCAGCTGTAGGTTTGCAGGAAATCAAACCCGAAAGCGACTTGTATCATTTGTACGGAAAAGACAATATTGTTTTATTTTATACCGAACGCTACAGCGAACAACCATTGGTGATCAAAGGTGCCGGCGCGGGCGCAGATGTAACCGCATCGGGCGTATTTGCCGATTTGCTGCGGGCAACATTGCACTAATCTAACAGCCAGGAATATGCGAAAAGAAGTAACCGTTGATTGTCCCGCTACCGTTGCCAATTTGGTATGCGGCTTCGATATATTGGGCATGGCGCTACAAGATCCCTGCGACCGTATTACCATGCGCCTGCGCGAAGAGCCCGGCATTGTTATCAACCATACCGATGGGTATGACCTGCCTACGGAGCCGGCAAAGAATGTGGCAGGTGCTGCCTTGCTCGATATGTTACAAGCCATTCCTGAACCGGTTGGCTTTGAAGTAGAGATTACTAAAAATATTAAACCCGGCAGCGGATTGGGATCAAGCGCTGCCAGTTCGGCCGGGGCTGTGGTAGCCGCCAATCAATTGCTCGGCAACCGATTTAGTAAAAACGACCTGGTTCGTTTTGCGATGGCCGGCGAAAAACTGGCGAGCGGTGTAAAGCATGCCGACAATATTGCGCCCTGTATCATGGGTGGTGTTACCCTTATCCGATCTATATTTCCGCTCGACATTGTGGCATTGAAGGCGCCGCCGATGTTTGTAACAGTGGTGCATCCGCAAATAGAAGTACGTACTTCTGATGCCCGGCAAATACTTCGCAAAGAAGTGTTATTGAAAAATGCCATCCGCCAATGGGGAAATATCGCCGGCCTGGTGGCTGGACTACTGCAAGAAGATTATGACCTGATTGGCCGCTCACTGGAAGACGTGATCATTGAACCTGTGCGTAGCATATTGATTCCCGGTTTCGACGAAGTCAAATCAGGCAGTCGCGAAGCCGGTGCACTCGGTGGAGGCATCAGCGGAAGTGGTCCGTCGATCTTTATGCTAAGCAAAACCCACGAAACGGCATTGGCTGTAGAAAAACTGATGGCCGATATTTATTTACGCATAGGCATCGATTACAAAACCTATGTTACCACTTTAAGACAGGAAGCGCTCTAGCGTTAAACAAAGCACCATGGAGTTTTATTCACTTACCGATAAAAATACCAGGAGAACTTTCAGGGAAGCCACTATTGAAGGCCAGGCGCCTGACGGCGGATTGTATTTTCCGAGCGCCATCCCCACCTTGCCTGCCGGCTTCAACTGGAAAGAAGCGAGCCGGGAGGAAATCGCGTTTCAGTTGCTGCAACCTTATGTAGGTGATTGTTTGACGGAAGAAGTGTTGCGCCGCATCATACAGGAAACCATCGACTTCCCTTTTCCCTTGCTGAAAGTGTACGACGATTTGTATGCGCTGGAATTGTTTCACGGCCCTACCCTCGCCTTCAAAGACACCGGCGCAAGATTCATGAGTCGTTGCCTGGGGCAATTTGCGGCTAGCCGTGACCGTAAGATAACCGTACTCGTGGCTACATCGGGCGATACCGGCGGTGCGGTAGCCAGTGGATTTCACCAGGTGGAAGGCGTGGATGTGGTGATACTTTATCCATCGGGCAAAGTGAGTCCGGTGCAGGAAAAACAACTCACCACTTTTGGCGACAATATTCGGGCTTTGGAAGTGCAGGGCAATTTTGATGATTGCCAGCAAATGGTAAAAACGGCATTCAGGGATCCTGATCTGAAAAAAGCCTTGTTCCTCACCTCCGCCAATTCCATCAATGTAGCACGCTGGTTACCGCAACAAGTTTATTATGCCTTTGCCTTACAGCAATGGACAAACGAAGCGGCCCCAGTCTTCGTGGTACCTAGCGGCAATTTCGGTAATATCTGTGCCGGCATGATGGCTTGGAAAGCCGGCCTGCCAATACAACATTTTGTGGCTGCCTGCAATGTCAATGACGTAGTGCCACGTTACCTGCTTTCAGGCCATTATCAACCGGAAACGGCCATCGCCACCATTTCCAATGCCATGGATGTTGGCAGCCCGAGTAATTTTGTGCGCATCGCCGAAATCTTTAACGACGATATCAGCGCCCTTAGAAAAATGCTGACTGGCTATACCGTTACCGACCAGCAAACAAAACAACAACTGGCGGCCACCTATCGCGAAACCGGCTATGTGGCTGATCCGCATGGTGCCGTGGCCATCGATGCTTTTTTTCAATACAAGTCGGCCGGTCATACAAACAAAGCCATCTTTCTGGAAACAGCCCATCCTATAAAATTTCCGGCGACCGTAGAAGAAATAATCGGCCATGAATTGCCCCTGCCGGCTTCAGTGCAAGCCATCATGCAAAAACCCAAAGAGGCCACTTTGTTACCGAACAGCTACGCGGCATTGAAAGAATACTTGCTGTACAGCCGTTAACAAGTCTAGAAAAGGTTGAAAACGCGTGGTTTTTTGTAACAAACGGTTGCTTACTTTTATTTCTCCAAGCCGCCGGCACTGCATACAAAAAACTTGCTTACCACTGTTTTTCATCGATATTTAAAATGGCCCTAACCATGCGTGTATTGATCATCACCCTTGCTACCCTCTTTACCAATTTTGTTTACGGCCAAACGAATAACATTATTCCCAAGCCTGCGTTTGCCGACGACCTGCCCGGTGGCTTTACGCTTAGAGAATCTGAAGTGATTCGATTGGAACCCGGCGATAGCCTGCAACGAGCTGTCGCCACGCAATTCCTACACAGACTGGCCGCCAGCGGCTTTGGCTCCATGCGGGTCAGCAACCAAAACGGTAGAATCATTTTCACCAAAGACAGTAGCCTGCCGCCAGAAGCGTATCGTTTGCGGGTAGATCCATCGGGTATAGAACTTACCGCCAGCAGCTTCGGTGGCTATTTCTATGCGCTCCAGTCGTTGTGGCAGTTATCTTCTGATCTTCGGTTATACGACAGCGTTAGTCGGAAAAAGTACACACCATTTTTCAAAAGCTGCAGCATCAGCGACCAGCCTCGTTTTGGCTATCGCGGCATTATGCTCGATGCCGCCCGGCATTTCTTTCCGGTTTGGTATGTGAAAAAACTTTTGCGGGTGATGTCGTTTTACAAATACAATCGGTTTCATTGGCACCTGACCGACGACCAGGGCTGGCGCATTGAAATAAAAAAATACCCCCTGCTTACAGCGGTGGGGGCCACCCGAAAAGAAACAGCAAAGGGTTATTATTCATTCCATGAATTCGATGGGCAGCCATACAGCGGCTATTATACACAAGAGCAGATCAGAGAAGTAGTGGCCTACGCGAAACAACTCAATATTGAAGTGATTCCCGAAATTGAAATGCCCGGTCATTCACTGGCTGCCATCGCGGCATATCCTGCTCTAAGTTGCGATCCATCACCCACCGAGGTTAAAACAACCTGGGGCGTGGAAACAAATATCCTTTGCCCCACCAAGTATACTTTCCGTTTTTTGGAAGATGTTCTTACTGAAGTAATGGCACTTTTCCCGTCCCGTTACATACATGTGGGTGGCGACGAAGCGCCCAAACTTGCCTGGCAAAAAAGCGCCTTCTGTCAATCGCTGATCAAAGAAAAAGGCTTGAAAGACGAACACGAACTACAAAGCTATTTCATCAAACACATCGACAGTTTTCTTACCAGCAAAGGCAGGCGCTTAATCGGTTGGGATGAAATATTAGAAGGCGGATTATCGGCAGGCGCCACGGTTATGTCGTGGCGTGGTACAAAAGGCGGCATTGAAGCAGCGAAAATGAAACACGATGTAATCATGTCGCCCTATACCTACTGTTATCTCGACTATGCACAAGGTTATATGATGGATGAACCCCTGTCGTACCGCGACATGCTGCCGCTCGACAGTGTATATGCTTTCGATCCCGTTCCGGCAACCTTGGCACCGGACGAGCGTCGTTTCATCAAAGGCGTGCAGGGAAATCTTTGGTCAGAATATGTATCAGGGCCCACTGCAGCCGACTACCAGCTTTTTCCACGCGCATTGGCCCTGGCAGAAAACGGCTGGAGTGAACAGAAGTCATATCCTGATTTCTTACGTCGCCTGAAATACCATTTCGGTGTGCTGGCAAAGCAGGGCATCAAAGCATCAACGGCTTATTATGATGTGCAGTATGAGGTAAAGCGGAGATCGATGGGCAAATATTTTTTGTCGTTGAAATCTAAAGACAGCTCCTTACTTATCAGGTACAGCGACCAGGTTAATGCGAAATCACCCCAATGGCAGTATTATAAATCGCCCATTGCGCTGTCGGAGAACAGCTTTATCCAGGTGCAACCGGTGAGCAATAGTGGGGCTATCATGGGTAAGTTAACGAGTCGTGTATTTGAAACTTCTTTGTTGACCGGTCTCCCTTATCAGGCGGAGGATGTGTCGAAAAGATACAATGGCGGTTCTGACTATGGACTTACCAATGGCATCCGCGGACAAATAGACAATGAATTCACCTGGGTGGCCATTGGCACCGACAACCTGCAGTTCTCTATCGATGCGCGCGAGCAGATTAGTCCCGAGCAAATACAAATCAATTTCCTGAAATGGCAATCGGGCGGCATTTTACTTCCGACGCAATTGAAGATAGAGGTATCAGCCGATGGCAAAACCTATCGCACGGTATACCTCGCTCCCCTCGAAAACAGGCTGTATCCAGCCAAATACATTTATACGGTGTCGGTCGACAATCCGGGCACCTTCCGTTACCTGAAAGTGTTTGGAAAAAATTATGGCAAGCTGGATACCAATTATTATAACCAATCGAACCGTTCTTCCATCTGGCTAGATGAAGTGTTCGTGAAATAATCGGTTCTCCGGGAAGCACAACTAAATTTATACCCGCAAGAATATCTTTTTCTTATACAGAAAGTAGAGAAAGGCAAATTTGACCAGCAAATAACAAATCGCATATACAACACCGGTAGTTGGCTCGGTGAATAACTGAAACAACCATTTGAAAAAAGCGTTGTTGGCATAATTCCAATCGATAAAAATGCCCGAGATATAAATCAGAATGGAATTCATGCCGATCACTTTAAAAAAGAAAGCCCATTTCTTGTAGCCCAATACATCGATCACATAATAAAACGCCGCCAGCAATAAAAGACTGAAGCCGCCGGCATAGAGCACAAAACTGCTTGTCCACAGGTTCTTGTTTATCGGAAAATCCAAATTCCACAACCGCGCCAATATCAAGGCAGCAATACCCGCACCCGCCATGACCAATGCTTTTTTTTGTCCGGTATAAGCGGGATTCTTCAGAAAAGAACCCGTCATGATGCCCAGCAAGCCGGTACTGATGGCGGGGATGGTGCTGGTGAATCCTTCAGGGTCATGAATGCCCAGGTACAGTTTACCAGGCATTAATTGTCGATCGAGATAAGAAGCAAAATTGCCCTCCATGGTCAAATCCCCCGTAGGGAAACCAGGCGCTGAAGTAAACTTCAATAACAACCAGTAGCCAATCAGGAGCGACCAGAACCAGATCAGTTGGGTTCGCTCTTTGCAATACAGGTAAATGATATTCGCGAACATATAAGCAAGGCCTATACGCCCCAGCACGCTCCCAAAACGATATTCCGCAATCGGCTTCAAGCTGAGGTGGTTATTGACAATGAATCCCAACAATACCAATACCAGGCTGCGTTTAATGATCCGGAATAACAGCGCTTGTTTTGATGTTCCATCCTCCAACGCCTTGCCCACCGAATACGGTGTGGCAACCCCGGCGATGAACAAAAACAACGGAAAAATCAGGTCGTAAAAATGAAAGCCATTCCAGGCGGGGTGTTCCATTTGCACGGCGGCTTCCTGCCAAAAGGACCCGCCCGAAGCAGCCGCAATCGCCATTACCAGGTTATCGGCCCCCATGATCCAAAACATATCAAATCCGCGCAGCGCATCCAACGATTCCAGCCTTTGTTTTACCATGCCTGTCGTGTTCATTTTCAGTCAGTTTTAGCTCGTTTTTAGGGAGTTAAATATAGCTTTAAAAGGCCCCGATATTTTACACAAGCGATTGCGTATAATACGGAAACAGCCATATACCCTTAAAAGTTTGCATTTTTGCGTTTTTCTTGCGTCATTTGCACTATTACTTCCGTAATTTCAAAGAAACGGCGCGCAAAATTGATGTCAGCAAGCGGTACGGGCAGTTTTCGGTCATTTTCCGAAACCTGGTAGCGAGCTATTCCCACTACGAATATTATTTATTTAATTGCGTTGGAACTGTCGGCTATCATTTTCACCCACAAATCAGTACTGTTGCAATAGCCCGGCTAACAACAACATAAGAAACTGCTATGCGTAAAGAAGACAGGCATAAGGCCATCATCAAGGAAATCAACCTTCACAATAAAGTACTGTGTATTGACCTCGCGGCCATGTTGAAAGTGTCTGATGATACAATCCGGCGCGATATCCAGGAACTGGCCGATGCCGGCAAAGTGCTGAAAGTGCATGGTGGCGCTGTTGGCCTCTCCTTCGTGGCGCCTTTTAACCTCGATTATGAAGTATATGCGCAACAGGCCAAACAACAGATTGCCGAAAAAGCCATCCGCCTGCTCAAGAACGATTCTGTTATCTTAACGGAAGGTGGTACCACCATTCTTGAGCTCGCCAAAATGATGCCCCAACACCTAAAGGCGACTGTTTTTACCGTGAGTCCGCAGGTTGCCATCACCCTTTCGAGCTACAGCAACCTCGACGTATTTACCATTGGCGGACGACTCCAAAAAAATGCGAACCTGCATGTGGGGTCGTTTACCATCAACCAATTGGCCGATATTAAGGCGGATATCTGCCTGCTGGGCGCCAATGCGTTTTCGTTGGAAGAAGGCCTCACCGACCTCGATTGGGAAGTGGTGCAGGTGAACAAAGCCCTGATTCGGGCTTCGCGCAAAGTGGCGGTACTCGCCATCTCCGAGAAGCTGAACACCATACAGGCCATCCGCATCTGCCCGGTCGATACCATCGATTACCTGATCACTGAACTGGATGAAAACCACGACTTACTCGCAGATTACCGGAGTTCGCACCTGAAGCTGCTTTAAACGTCCCAGACTTGCGGAATTTTTTTAATAGAAACCGCATAATAAACGCATTATTAAAAAGAAATATTATCTTCACCGTGACGGCCTGCTTTTCGGCCAAAACTAATAATACGGTGAGCCATGTCGACCTACCCGCATCGGAGATTACAACAAGCTTCTTCCCCAGCAGGCTTTGCCTGGCAACCAGGCATGAAATTATCAATTTTACTGTTCGCTTTTTTATGTTTTACACACACCTGTATTGGCCAGTGGAACGATAGTTCATTAAACATCATCCCCGCACCAAAATCAATACAGAAAACAAACGGCACATTTACGATCAGTTCGGCAACCAGTATTTTTTATGCTGAAAAAGAAGACCAGGCGACAGCAGTGTTATGTAGGGATTATATCAAACAACTTACTGGCTTGAACCTGCCAGTAAAACAAGGTGCGGTTAAATCAAACGCCATTGTATTCAGCTCAAAAGGATTGCAGCCAACCAATGCCATCGATAGCGAAGCTTATCGCATGGAGATCAAGCCTGCATCTGTAGTGGTGACCGGTAAAAATGCCGGACTTTTTTACGGCTTTCAAACTTTGATACAACTGATAAGGAAAGCATCGGCCACATCGCTCCAAATTCCTTGCACTGTGATTGACGATGCACCGCGTTTTCGCTATCGCGGATTACACCTTGATGTTGCCCTGCACATGTTTCCGGTGTGGTTTGTGAAAAGATATATTGACCTGATGGCCACTTACAAGTTGAATACTTTTCACTGGCACTTGACGGAGGACCAGGGCTGGCGGATTGAAATAAAAAAATACCCCGAACTAACCAAAAGCGGTGCCTGGCGTGCGCAAACCCTTATTGGCAGCGCGCAGTTAAACCCGATGGGCTATGATAGTATTCCCCATGGCGGTTTTTATACACAAGAAGAAGTCAAAGACATGGTGAAATATGCGGCAGACCGACACATCACGGTGTTGCCGGAAATAGAACTACCGGGCCATTGCATTTCTGCCTTGGTGGCCTATCCCTATTTAGGTTGTGGTGATAACCCCGGTCCCTATAAAATGATTGAAAGCTGGGGCATATATGAAGATGTTTTTTGCGCCGGCAAAGAAACAACTTTCAAATTTTTGGAAGATGTGTTAACCGAAGTGATGGAATTATTTCCCAGCGGCTATATACATATTGGTGGCGACGAAGTACCAAAAACCAGGTGGAAGACTTGCAAGTATTGCCAACAACGCATCAAAGACCAACTCCTGAAAGACGAACATGAGCTGCAAAATTATTTTGTGAGTCGCATTGAAAAATTCGTCAACAGCAAAGGGCGCTCCATCATCGGTTGGGATGAGATACTGGAAGGCGGACTGGCACCCAATGCAACCGTGATGAGCTGGCGCGGCGAAGCCGGTGGATTGGCCGCCGCAAAAATGAACCACGATGTGATCATGGCACCCAACGATTATATTTATTTTGATCATTACCAGGGCAAGCCCAGCCAGGAGCCTTTGGGTTTTCCAGGCTTAAATTCACTGGCACGCGTGTACAGTTACGACCCGCAATCGCCCACCCTTACACCCGAGCAACAGAAATACATCATCGGTACCGAAGCCTGCTTATGGACCGAATACGTTTCTACAACGGCCAAGGCGGAATACATGCTTCTGCCAAGGTTGTTGGCTTTTTCCGAAATCGCCTGGTCGGCGCGCGATCGAAAAAACTTCAATGATTTTCAGGAACTGCGGCTTCCCGTTCACCTCGCTGCTATTGATAGCCTGGGGCTGGTGTATCGGGTACCAACCGCCATCGGTGCCAACGACGACCAAACTTTTCAATACAAAGGCGAGCCGTTCCGTGTTGAACTCCGCTCACCGGTGAAAGGCGCAAAAATTTTCTACAATTTCGACGATATCGATCCGCGCGAAACCGACTATGAATATACCGGGCCAATTATCATTCGGGTACCGAATGGCGAAAAAAGAATACTTCGCACCATCGTCATAACGCCCTCCGGTAAGCGCAGCAATGTAACGCGTACAGTTTTTCTCAATTCGAAACCATCTGCCTTGAAATAAACAATCGACAGAAAAATCTTTTCATACAAACAATCGTAATAAACCTCAGCAAGCAATTTTTAACTTATGAACAAGATCACAGAAATGCCTTCTCGATACAGGCACATTGAAAAGATGACGATTGAAGAGATAACTGCCAATATCAACGAAGAAGATAAAACAGTAGCGTTCGCCATAGAACGAGCATTGCCGCAACTTAACGCGTTAATCAGTGAAATAGTCAACAAATTACAAAACGGGGGGCGCCTGTTTTACCTCGGTGCAGGTAGCGGTGGCCGCTTGTCGGTTTTGGACGTCATTGAACTACCCACCACCTATGGCGTTCCGGCCGATCTCTTTCAGTCGCTGCTGGCGGGTGGTATAGAACACCTGGCAGAAGCTTTGGAAGAAAAAGAAGACGATGTATCAGCCGGTTGGGAAAACCTGCAAAACAAGAAGATAAGCAAGAAAGACATTGTAGTGGGCATTTCTGCGAGTGGTACAACACCCTATGTGCTGCAAGGCCTGAAGAAATGCCAGGAGAATGGCATCACTACCGGATGCATTGTTAGCAATCCATCATCGCCCATTGCGGCAGCAGCCAATTTTCCGGTGGAAATTATTACAGGTCCCGAGTTTATTTCTGGCAGCACGCGCATGAAATGTGGTACGGCACAAAAAATGATTTTCGATATCATCAGCACCACTACCATGGTAAAACTGGGCAGAATTGAAGACAACCAGATGGTGAACGTGAAACTCATCAATGACAAGATTACCAATCGGGCCGTTAAAATGCTGATGAACAAAAGCGGTATTGCCGACTACGAAAAAGCGAAAAGCATTTTGCTGGCGCATGGCAGTGTCAAAAACGCGCTGCTGCATTTATCAAACGGAAAGAGTCATGCGTAACCCATTCCTTGTTGTACTGGCCGTGCTCGCCACCGCTTGGCAGGTTAATGCCCAAACCATTTTCAAAGCAGGTGGCGCAACAGAAAGCATCGAACCCGGAAAGGGTCTGTATAGTCTTACCCTGGCGGGATATGGTGCGCCGCGCAATGGCCGGTTCAGTATTGGTTGGAAACCGTTGGATAGTACATCAAAGTTTACTGTATTGGCCGGCGATGGCAACGCGCTGTATGCAGCCAATGAAAACGGAGCCATCTATACCGCCACCGCTGGCACTGGCGCGCTTAGCTGGAAGAAATTGGCGCAAACCAATCCGTTCAGCAACATGGCGGTAAAAAGCAATACCATTTACATTGTTCGGCAAGGTCAATTATACAGCAGCAGCAAACCCTATTCTACCTGGAAAAAATTACACAGCTCCGTCGATTTAACAGCCATTGCCTGTTATAAAAACAAGATCGTCGCCAGCACCGCCAACAACCAGCTGATACAAGCAACAACGGGGAGCAAGCAGCTCCGTTGGTTCAACTGGGGAACAGCCGCCAATATCCATTCTTTGACTGCAGACATCGAGCGCCTCTATGTACTGAATCAAAGCGATTCGATGTGGTATGTAGACACCAAAAATAATTCGCCGCGATGGCAACAGGTTGGCGTTAAAAACAACCAGACATATACCATCCATGCACAGCAAATCGCTGTGGCCGGCAACGCCATCTACACCATCGATGACCAGCAAAAGCTATACCGGAGCTTTCATGAAACCGATGGCAACCTGTCGGTGCGAGCCCTCGCATTAACCGGCAACAATAACAAAACCGTGGTACTGGTTAGCATGGACATAACCGGCATGGACCTAAGCCTCACTACCCGGGTGAAGGCAGCACTAAAAAAATCGCGGCAATTGGCACCTGAAGCAATTTTTATGAATGCTTCTCATACACATTTTTCGCCCGTAACACAAGCATGGACTTGTTGGGGCGATTTTTGTCAGGTGCCCGACAGCAATTATTTGTTGGCTGTTGAAAAAGCATTGGTACGGGTTGTTGAAAAAGCACTCGACAACCGCCAAGCAGGATATGTAGAATTTGCCCGCGGCAGTAGCAGCATTGGTGTTAACCGGCGTAACACCGCCGAAACCATCCACCCTTATGATAGTACACTCGACCTTATTCGCATTACCGATCTGCAACACAAAACCCGGCAACTGATTTTCTGGAATGCCTGTCATCCGGTTTTTCAGAATGCTGGCGTGGAAGGCTATACGCTCAGTGCGAACTTTCCCGGCGTGGCAAAAGCCCTGGTGGAAGAAAAAACAGGCAGTTTGAATGCCATGTTCATGCAAGGCTGTGGCGGTGATATCAACCCAAAATCTACCGACCACCTGCTTTCGGGCAAACAACTGGCAGAAGATGTATTGAACCTGTCGCGCACAACGAACTGGCAAATCTTGCAGGGTGATATCAATTATTTTATCGACGAAATCAATATCCCCATTAAGCCCTGGAGCGAGGACAGTATCAGGCATTTTCGCGAAATAAATGCAGCACTACCGCCAGGTGATGTATCGGTCGAAAAAAATGTAAGATGGGCAGACCTGATGCTTCGTCGTTACGCACAGAACGACGTGTCGCCCGTGTTGCCCTTGTTTGTACAAACCATCAATATTGGCAATTGGAAACTAGTGGGACTTTCACGCGAAGTGGTAAACGAATATGGAACATATATCCGGGCCCTGTATCCTGATAAAACAGTGACTGTTAGTGGATATACCAATGCGGTACCCAGTTATCTTCCGAACAACTGGCATATTGAAGAAAAACTGTACGAAGGCTTCGAGTCATTTTTATGGTATGGGCAACCTGGCATTCCCGACCCTTCCGTTTTGACATTTGTAATTGGAAAGATCAAAGAAAAAAACCGGTAAAACGAGCTGATGGAAAATGCAATCGCTGATCGAGACAGGTCAGTAGTAAAACCTTTGCTGGTAATAGCAATACTGTTTTTTGTTTTTGGTTTTGTTACCTGGTTGGGTTCTGTGCTGATACCCTATTTGCGCATCGCCTGCGAATTGAGTAACCTTAGCTCCTACCTCATTGCTTTCTCCTTTTATATTTCCTATTTCGTGTTGGCATTGCCCGCTGCGGCCTTGTTGAAAAAAACCGGTTTTAAAAATGGCATCAGTCTAGGCCTGTTGATCATGGCCTTCGGTGCCTTGCTATTTGTGCCCGCTGCTTTAACCCGACAATTCCCTTTGTTTCTACTCGGCCAATTTATACAGGGTGCGGGCATCTCCCTGTTGCAATCAGCCGCCAATCCCTATGTCACTATTCTTGGTCCGCCAGCATCAGCCGCCCGCCGCATGAGTGTGATGGGCATCTGTAGCGGCATTGCCGGCATACTCGCGCCACTGGTACTCGGTTCAGTTATCCTGGAAAACGCTGATGAAGTAAAAGCAGCCGTTGAAGCACTACAGGGCCATGAAAAAAACATAGCCCTCGATCAATTGGCGCATCGGGTCATCGCGCCTTATATCATTATGGCCGTTGTATTATTGCTATTGGCGGGCTTCAGCCATTTCTCGCGACTGCCCGAAGTGAATGAAGATCCCGGTGATGAAATTGGATCTGCTGAAACCGGCAAAAAAACCAGTATCTGGCAGTTTCCACATTTATGGTTGGGGGTATTGTCCATTTTTGTGTATGTGGGAACAGAAGTTATTTCGGTTGACAGTGTGGTGAACTACAGCCATTTCCAGGGCTATAGTCTTTCGGCCGGAAAATATTTCAGTAGTGGCACGCTTTTCATGATGTTGGTTGGTTACCTGGTGGGACTGATTTGCATTCCGCGATTGATATCACAACAAAAAGCATTACAGGTATCGGCGCTGCTCGGTTTAAGCCTGGTGTCATCGGCCTTGTTTACGAGCGGTACGGTTTCTGTATTGTTGATCACTTTATTGGGGTTGGCCAATTCATTGATGTGGCCCGCCATCTGGCCGCTGGCCATCGCAGACCTGGGTAAATTCACCAAAACCGGCACATCCCTGCTCATCATGGCTATTGGTGGCGGCGCTTTGCTGCCCCTGCTTTTCGGTTACCTCACCGACAAGCTAAACAACCAATTAGCTTATTTGCTGCTGCTTCCCTGTTATTTTATCATTTGGTTTTTTGCCAAATGGGGGTATTTAATTCGTGTAAGGAGTAAAAGTTGAAGAAGCAACCAACCATTATTTCCATTTTTTGCTAAAATGGCCCGGTTAACGCACGATCCGGGCCTTTTTTGTGCTTAATTATGTAATTGCGGCAAAACCGGCATCGTTCAGTAGACGGCCAACCAACTCGCTGAGAAAATCATCATTTATGTGCTTTCGAAGAACATTAATCGTTTGTCTTTTTACCTTATTTTTTTCCATATGCTTTGTCAACAGATTGCAGTCCCAGGTTTTTGCCCAATCTGAACTTTCGTCAGCCGCGCTCTCCAGCAGCCATCGCGCTGTTTTTCGCCTACCGGCCGACAGCATGCAGGCATGGATCTATAGAAATCAGATCAATTTTAACTACCTAAGCGTATTGACCCCTGTATGGAAGGGTCACAAAGACAGCACCAAGTCTATGCCCCCATTGCCGATTGGGAATTATGTTTGGATCAGTGCAGAAGGATACCAGTTGAAGGCTTTCACCGACATCGTTTCCCAAATAAGTTTTGGCAATCTAACCAATGGCCGTCATCGCCTTTTGACAGTATTCAACCAATCGGGCGAACTGACATTTGGACGGGCTTTTCTTGATAATAAACCATTAAAATGGGATGCTGTTAACAAAGGATATCTGCTGCCGGATAAAAAAGATTTCAGTGACAAGTTATTGCGAATCGAGGCACCGGGCGACACATTATTTTCCTGGCTAAGTAGAGAAGAGGATGACCGCTCGTATCACAACAGGCAGCAGGCTGGCTTTCCTGTTCGACAATTGAAAAACATCGGTTTTTCCATCAAACGACTATTTACAGGCAACCAGCGTTATTATCGAGACGGGCAAAGAAGAAGGAAAAAGGCCTTAGTAGGGTTTTATGTCTTTAACAAACCCATCTACAAATCAGCCGACACGCTTCGTTTTAAAGCCTGGATAACCGATCGTCGAGGGTATCCAGATACAAAGCCGAAAGACTTCTTCATCTCTTACACATATAAAAACAGTTACAAAAACATTTCGTTAGGTACCATTAAGCCTGTTAGCCCCGGAAGCTTTGTAACTGAGTGGTCCCTACCCGACAGCCTACCGATGAATACACGATACACGGTAACCCTTTCAGGGCCTTCGGAATTTGCTTCATTAAGCGGCTCCTTTACCATGGAAGAATATGAGTTGCCCAATATCACTCGGTTCAGTATGCAACTCGAAAAAAATCGTTGGCTACGGAAAGAAAGTCTCAAAATCGCCCTGACTGCCCAAGATGCCAGCGGCCTTTATATTACCGATGGCAAGGTCGAGTTGACTGCCGTTACCTTACAGATTAGTCAGATACATAACGACGCTGTTTTTATACCTGACACCTTATGGAGAAAAACAATTTCGCTCTCTACCGACAAAGCAACAGAAGTTTATATCCCCGCAAACGAATTGCCCGATGCCGATATTAAATTCAATCTAACGGCTGTACTGCGAAACAGCACCAACGAAATAAAAGAAGCAAGCGAAGTATTGGAGCAATTCTCCAAAGAACGTCGCCTTGAGATGAAAAGAAATGGCGACCGTTTGTACATCGCGTATTTGGAAAACGACCGTAGTTTAGCCAGACGAGTAGCGCTTACAATTTGGGGTGAAACGGTTGACATTGACAGCAGCTTTATGCTTCCTGCCAGCATTGCCTTGCATCCAATGGCCACCAACTATGATGCAAAAGCACTGGATGAAAAAGGAAATGAGCTGGCTACTGCCAGTCTCCAATTAGAAGTTGAAGAGTTGTCGCCGCGACTTGAACCACTAACGCTTCCAGGAGATAGTATTGGCTTTCGGGTGATCAATCCCGCTTCGCTACCAGTTTGGGTTTCATTAATGAAGGGCAAGCAGAAAATTTGGACCCAGTTGACGACTGAGCCCGAATACAAATGGCGGGAAACAGTATCAAGGAGAAATATGTACCAGGCCAGTATTCACTTTATATACGACGGCGAAGAAAAAACGGCGCAGGTAAACCTGGGGGTTCTGTATAATGTTTTGCAGGTACAAGCTAAAATATCGGCAAGCAATAGTCCCGGTGCCAAAGACAGCTTACTTGTGCAGGTCAATGACTACAAAGGAAGGCCGGTACCAGGTGCAAATATTACTGCCACTGCACAAAACCTGCAACTAAAAGACAAATTCCGTTCGCCTGTGTTGCCTCTTCGGATGACCTATCGACACCAAAAGCAATTCTTTGCACCAGGTCCTATTGAAACAGATGATGCCCTAGTGAAACAAGACAGTATTGCCGCGTTGTTTCCATTACTCGCCACCCAATTGGGTTGCGACACCCTGTTCTTTTATCAACGATTGTTTTCTCCCGATCCACTTTTTATTGCAAAAACGCCTATTGCATCCAATTTGCCCGAAATCGCTTTACATGTGTATGAAAACGGTAAGCCGCAAACCGTTTACATTACCTACCTGAACAAATTGCCAATTGACATATACTGGCAAGATGCCTATAAACCAGAAAGTTATTCTCTGCATCCTTCATACGCAAAGATTGCTATGCGATTAAGCGATCGCCTGATCGAGATCGACAGTTTATATATGCAGCCCTATTACAAACACGATATCTTTATCAATGCAGACAGTACCCAACGGCACAAAAATATAAAGATCGTGGCGCAGCCGGATACCTTGTCAAATCTCGAAAAACAAGAACTAGAAAAATACTTCCTGCCGATTGCACTAAACCACGAGGCCGAATTCGCCTGGCTATGGGGTGCCAGCGATTATTGGCAATTACCCAAAGGACCAGGCGCCAGTATCATCGGTCCTATAAGAGCATTCGACTCTGTGCACATTTTCAATCGAGGGTTGATTGATATGAAATTCTCCTTTGAACCGGGATACCAATACCGGCTTACACAAAATATGGCGAGGCTTGAAAAACAACGACTACTTGAAGACAGAACTCATCTCGCGCTGGCGCCTAAAAAATGGATTTTAGGGGATACTATCGCGCAGCTTGATTTACCACCTGTTTATAGAAAAGAAACAGGTCATCGAACATTTGTTCTTACCAACCGCGCTTACCAAACCAGTCCGGAGCAGGGAATGTTGCAATTGTTTATGCAAACCGATAGTATTATTGCCTACACGGTATTACTGCCTGATACCGGTATTTTGCAACCAATCATTTTATCAGGAAAGCAAACAAGCATACATAGTTTGCTGCCAGGCACCTACAAGGTACTACTGATTGACCGGAACGACCATGCCTGGGTAAGTAACACAGTCCTGGTTAGCGCCCATGGCATCAATGCTTACAAACTATTTCCAACACGCTTTTCGGGCAGCAATATCGAAGCAGCAAACCTATTTTACGCACAGCAACAGCAAATATCGCAAGAGCTTGCCAACATGCTCAAAAACCGACAGACAGAACCAGTGTCAACCAATTCTCCCAACAGGGTGCTTGTTCCCGGTTCTGCTAGCATCAGCGGCGCTGTGAGGGACGCTGTTTCGGGTGATCCGATTGTAGGCGCTCTCATTCAAATCAAAGGAACTACCCGATCTACCAGCACTGATGCAGCAGGCGCCTTTTATTTTGACAATCTACCGTCGGAAGATTTTGTGCTTATTGCCAGTTTGGTCGGTTATCAGTTGAGAGAAGTAAAAATTCGAACAATCTCAGACCAGGAAATGCAAACCAGTTTTCGTTTGCAAATCAGCGAAAACGGGTTGAATGAGGTGGTAGTAGTTGGATACGGGCTAGCTAATAAAAGGAGCTTGACAAGTTCTTCCACTAGTATTGTTGCCAACGAATTACAAGGCCGGGCAGCCGGCATAATGCTGCAAGATATTGCAGGGGCGGTTTCAGAAATCAGCATTAGAGGCGCTTCAACCTTGAATGATTCGAATCCACTCTATGTGATAGACGGGTCGCCGGTTGATATGTTGCCCCCCGGAATGGATACAAGCACGCTATCGGTCGAAATACTGAAAGGCAGCGCAGCGAAAGCTATCTATGGCGAGCGGGGCCGTAATGGTGTAATTCTCATCAGCACCGGAAAAAACAGCTCACCTATTGTCAGAACTATATTCAGGGATTATGCTTACTGGCAACCTAATACCATTACCGATCAATTCGGTAAAGCGGTTATACCTGTCCGTTATCCTGAAAATTTAACGAGTTGGCAGCACATGGTATTCGCGGCTGGCAAAAAAGGCAAATACGGAACAAGTGTTGGCGTAACAAAGATCTTTAAACCCGTACAGGCCTTGTTACAAGTGCCGGCTTTTTTATTATCGAGCGATAGTATTGCGCTCATTGGAAAAGTCGTTAACTATAGCAGCGAGGAAAAACAATTAACCGGTCAATTCAAATGGATAACCGATCAGGCATCTGACGCATACGTCATGCCAGGTGCATCTGCTACTATGTACATGAAGCTAAAAGCACCCAGGACTTATGATACTGTCAGGCTTTCTTTCAGCGTGGTGAACAAAGGCAATATTGTTGATGGGGAAGAACGAAGCATACCGGTGTTGCCGGTTGGCAGCATTGAAACCACCGGCAAATTCTTTGTACTGGATAAAGACAGCAGCTTCCAGTTTAGTCCGGCATACAATGACCAACCGGTCACTCTTTATGCAGAAAACAAACTTATCGACCTACTGGAAAAAGAACTGGAGCAATTGCGTAAATATCCACAAGCCTGTATGGAGCAAACGGCCAATAAAATGTGGGGGCTTCTCATGATGCGCCAGATAAAACTTAAAACCAAGCAACCCTTTACTTACCAAAAGACGATCAGTAAACTACAGCAGCGGCTCTTTGAGAATCAATTGTACAATGGTGGCTGGAGTTGGTGGGGATCGGGTAACGCAAATATTTACATCACCACGAAAGTACTACAGGCACTTCGGCAGGCTGATAGTTCAGTAGTAACAAAAAAAGCCATACGGGATGGCAATATTTATTTACAAAATGTACTGCCAACATTGTTGCGCGCAGAAAAGCTGGAAGCGCTGTTATGTCTCAGCGAAAGCAAGCACTTATACCCCTACCAATTCGCGCTTGACAGTATTCCATTTGATAGCCTCAGCATTCACCAACAATGGCAGTTCGTCCGTATTAAGCAAAATATAGGCCTGCCTTACGAAAAGGAATTGCTATCCCTTTGGAAAAAGAAAACAGAAAATTATACAGGAGGAATTCATTGGGGAACAGACACCTGGCGTTGGCAGAACAATATAACTGCTACTATGGTTATTGCGATGAAAGTAATTCGCAATAATCCCGACTACTATAAATATCTTCCCCAACTCAAGCAATATCTATTATCAGAAAAGAAAAGCCTTTACTACCAGAATACAGTTGAACAGGCAGAAGTCACCAATGCCCTACTTGAAGACGCATTAGATAATCAGTTTGATAGTCGGATACCGTCTACCCTGACCGTTAACGGTTCCATCATTAATCATTTTCCGCAACAACTGAAACTGGAACCCGCAAGCACTATTACGCTAAGCAAAAAAGGGGGCGGCTTGATTTTCGTCGGTTTCAACCAAGAAAAATGGGAAACAAATCCGCCGAAACGGGATTCTTTGTTTTCCGTAAATACCGTCTTATTGCAGGGAGTCCGCCTGCTAAAAGAAAATGAACCCTGGATTTCGAAAGCGGGCGAAAGAATAGAACTGCGCGCTGAAATCACTGCCAAAAAAGAAGCAGATTATGTTGAGATTGAAATCCCTATTCCTGCTGGATGCAGTTATGACAACAAGAATTACGATAGCTTTCACGAGTTTAGAGAATATCGCAAAGACAAACTGCTGATCTATGTCGAAAAAATGGCTGCTGGAAAACATGTATTCAACATCCCCCTGCAAACCAGGTTTTCGGGCAGTTTCACCATTAACCCGACCCGCGTTTCACTAATGTATTTTCCGGTTTTTAATGGCAATAATCGCCTCCAAACAATCAAAATAGAATAAAATAACTCACCATTGGTGCTTAAGGCGGCCACTCCCGGTGCCGCCCATGTATACAGATTACAGGCCTACCTACCATTATCACTGAACCTGGGTTGGAATGAATTTCCAACCGTCACTTTCAGCTAATTTTAGGAAAAGATATTATGCCGGAAATAGCAACGCTGGACGCTGTAGATACTTATAACAAATTGCGCGGCGTACCCACACAGCACCCACTTGTATCGGTGATCGACTTATCGACAGCGGCACCGATTCCTGCCCGGCCTTTTCGCTTCGGCCTGTATGCCATCTTTTTGAAGGAACAGAAATGCGGCGAAATTAAATACGGCAGGAACTACTATGACTTCCAGGAAGGCACCCTTGTATTTGTTGCACCGGGACAGGTTATTGAAGTCCAACCCAAGGTCGACAACTTTGTTCCCAGCGGTTGGGCATTGCTGTTTCATCCCGATCTGATCAAGGGGACCTCTTTGGGCAGGAGAATCCAGGAATATTCTTTCTTTTCGTACGACTCCCGAGAAGCCCTGCACCTCTCCGAAAAAGAAAGAAAAATCGTACTCGATTGTTTCAACAATATTCAACATGAAGTGGATCAGTCGATCGATAAACACAGCAAAACACTGATTGTATCTAACATTGAATTGTTCTTAAATTATTGCACGCGTTTTTATGACCGGCAATTCATCACGCGCGACGATAATAACAAAGGCATCCTCGAAAAATTCGAACACCTGCTGGCCGATTATTTCCAATCAGACAAACCCTTGACCATCGGCCTGCCATCGGTCACCTATTGCGCAGAATCACTCAATTTGTCGACCAATTATTTTGGCGACCTGATCAAGAAAAAAACCGGCCTCTCCGCCCAGGAACTCATCCAGACCAAACTAATCGACTTTGCCAAAGAAAAAGTTTTCGATCCGGAAAAATCCATTGGCGAAGTAGCTTACGAACTGGGCTTCAAATACCCACAACATTTTACCCGGGTCTTCAAGCAAAAAACCGGCATGTCGCCCCAGGAATACAGAAACCTGCACTAACCCATGCCTTTTTAATATATTTTTTAAACGATTCTTATCCCGCTCCGGCCATTGCCGGCTATTTTTGCAGCTATGTTGAAAATCCTGGTGGTGGAAGACGAACCAAGTGTTGCCATGCTCCTGCAAAAGGGGCTGACAGAAAAAGGACATACCATCAGCCTCGCGCCCGATGGCAAAACAGGCCTCGAAATGGCCGGCCGCAGCCAGTTCGACCTCTTGATTCTCGATATCATGATGCCCGGCATGAATGGCCTTGAACTCTGCCGGCAGCTACGAGCCCGCAAGGACAGTACACCCATCCTGATGCTGACAGCGCTCGGCAGCACAGAAAATGTGGTGACCGGACTCGACAATGGTGCCGACGACTACCTCACCAAGCCTTTCAAATTCGCCGAACTGGAGGCCCGGATCCGCGCCCTGGTGCGCCGAAACACCGGCGTAGAACCGGAAACCGTACCCACTTTGGTTTTAGCTGACCTTTCGCTCGATACCGTAACCAAGCTCGCCTATCGCGATGGCCGTGAAATTGTACTTACTTCTACGGAATACCGCCTGCTAGAATACCTGTTGCGCAACCAGCGAAAGGTACTCTCGCGCATGGACATTTTAGAAAATGTTTGGGGCATCGACTTCAATATCAGTACGAATGTGGTGGATGTTTACATCAACTACCTGCGCAAAAAAATTGACGCGCCACCGGCTGCCAAACTGCTTCACACCATGGTGGGTATGGGTTATGTGCTGAAAGAATCGAACGCATGAAGATTCAAACGAAAACAGCCATCTTATTTACGCTGATCACGGCCCTGCTGGTGGGTGTAATCAGCCTCACCTCCTATATACTCACCAACAACTTCGTAAACAAAGACTTTCTCAAGCGGCTGGAAATTCGCACCATCATTGCATCCAAAGTAGTACTGGAACACGACCACGTGGCCACCAATAGCCTGGAAGAACTCAGGCGCGATCACCTGGAATACCTGCCGCACGAAAAACAATACCTCATTAAGGTAGATACGCTGCACAAAGTGCAGTTTCTGCCACGCTCCTATCTGGAAGAAATTCTATCGGCCAATGGCAGTACGGCTTTTCACCATGCCGGCATCACCGACTATGCAGGAATTGCACACAAAGATGAAAAAGGCGAATACCTAGTGATCAAATCAGCCGTTAATGAATATGGTTTGTCGACCCTGGCAAAACTGCGCGATATCAAACTCATCAGTTTTTTCGGCGGCCTCGTACTAGTATACACAGTGAGCATTTTTTTCGCCCGCAAAACATTTCAACCAGTTCGGCAAATCATTCAGCAAAGCCGCAATATCAGTGCTTTTAATTTGAACCGTCGACTGCCCGAACCAAGTGGCGCAGATGAAATTGCGGAGATGTCGAAAACCTTTAACAACATGCTCGATCGGCTGCAAGCAGCTTTTGAAACGCAAAACAATTTCATCAGCAATGCATCGCACGAACTCCGAACACCGCTGACCACCATCATTGGGGAAGCCGATTGGGCATTGCAGAAAGAGAGAGACACCGCCGCCTATAAGCAAACCCTGACGGAAATTCAACGCCAGGCCGATCATTTGAATAAGATTACATCCGCCCTGCTGAAAATGGCACAGAGTAGTTTCGACGGACAAAAACAAGAATGGGCCGCCATCGACTTATTTGATCTTATTTATGAAGCCATTCACGCAGTGCAGAAACTAAATGGTAACAATGAATTTATTCTGGAGGGCGCGATGGCAGAAGAGAATGCAAAACCATTCCAGGTAATGGGCAATCGGAATCTCTTACTACTGGCACTCGGTAATATTTTGTCGAATGCCATCAAATATTCCAACCACGATAAGATAACCGTAGTGGTGGAAACCATGGCCGGCACATGCAGCATCCAGGTGCGCGACCAGGGCATTGGCATTCCCGACGAAGACCTGCCACATGTATTTGAGCCCTTCTTCCGCGCCAGCAACAGCAAGAAATTTGAAGGCTTCGGCGTAGGGCTGCCACTGGCCATGAATATTGCGCGCATCCACCAGGGAACCATTAAAGTCGATTCACTCGAAGGCAAAGGCACCCGCGTTAGCCTGATCTTACCATTGATTTAACACTCTAAGACCGTTTTAATGTTCTTAGCCGGTTCTTAGAAACATGTAACGACATACTAATTGCAAGCTTAGTACATCCTAAGTGCGGGGTTTCATATTTGTACAAACAAACAACAGATATGAAAACAATACTCATCCCCACCGATTTCAGCGACAACGCTTTTTCGCAAGTGGAACAACTGCTCAGCAATAGCATACAGGAAAAAGTTAAGTTGGTATTTTTTCATGCATTTAAAATGCCTGAATCAGAGCAGGATCTGTTGGGCGATAATGCAAAGCCGCATTCGGCCGTATTGAACGAAACTTTCAGAAAGGGATGCGTGCGGCTCAAAGAAAAATTTCCCGCAATAAGCCAGATTGCCTATCGATATATGTACGGCGACAGCCGGTCGGTATTACAACATTTCATCAACCACAATGATATAAGCCATTTGTTCTTGCCCGAAGGGATAACTGTAAGTTTGGTTAACCCACGCAGTGTAGACATCACCAATAAACTCATCGCCACTGGACTGCCGGTCATTCAACCCATTCGTGAACAATTGCGGGTACGCTTCCAGCCACGCGAAAAACAAGCCATTCGCCTACTTGAAACAACCGCTTCCTGACCAACCAACCAACCTTTATGTTATTAAGAAAAAACATTCCCATCAGCTATGTTATCGGCAAGGTTAAAACAGAATTGATCTGGATTTCGATCTATGCCATCGCCATCGCTGTACTATACGAAACCTACAACCTGACCTGGATTTCAGTGCCCATTGCTGTGCCTGCAATACTTGGCACTGTTATCTCTCTGTTGCTGGGTTTTAGAAGCAACCAGGCCTATGACCGCTGGTGGGAAGCCCGCCATGTTTGGGGCGCCATCGTAAATGACTCGCGCACCCTCGCGCGGCAGGTGATCAGTTTCACCAGCAACTTATACGAAGACGAAGCCATCGTCAGCTTTCGGCAGAGAATGATCAACCGTCAGATCGCCTGGTGTTTTTGCCTGGGCCAATTTCTTCGCAAGGGAAATTGCCGGCGTTCGCTCGACAAAAGAGTGAGTGCGCGCGATATGGAATACCTGAGCAATATGGACCATATTCCCGGCGGCTTGCTCGACCTGAATGCACGCGACCTGAAAATGGCGCTCGACAAAGGCTGGATCAATAGCTACCAACACGTTGAAATTGATCGCACGTTGTCAAGGCTCTGCGACGCTATGGGCAAATGTGAGCGCATCAAAAACACCGTATTTCCAGTAACCTATTCGCTCTATATCCATTTCACCATGCTGTTCTTTATTGCATTGCTGCCTTTCGGTGTAATCGAATATTTCGGGTTGTTTGAAGTACCCTTGGTCATTGCCATCGCCGCCTCATTTCTATTGATCGAAAAAATGGCCATCCACTTGCAGGATCCTTTCGAAGGCAAACCAACCGATACACCGATGACAGCCATCGCCCATAACATAGAAAAGAACCTCAAACAGATGATGGCTGAAGAGGTTCCTGAAAAAGAAACAGAATTGCTGGTGAAACAAGAAAAATATTATTACCAGCTTTGATCAGTACTTCAGGTATTTGTTGAACCAATTGATGTGTCGCTGCAATCGATCTACTTTATAGCTCGGAACAGAAATACCATGAAATTGCTTCGGATAAATCACCAGTTCTGTTGGCACGCCCAGTGATTTCAATGCCTGGTACATTTGCTCAGCACCCAGTACCGGAACATTGAAGTCACTTTGGCTGGCCATAAACAAAGTGGGTGTTTTAATTTTATCTGCTTTGAAAAACGGATAAGAAACGGCCAACCATTTCTCCGGGTTTTTCCAGGGATAACCCAGTTCCATTTCATATTGCGCCACATACTGGTCGTTGCCATACATACTCAATTGCAAAGAACTTCCCGCTCCACTCACGGCTGCTTTAAACCGTTGATCGGTCGCAATGGTATAGTTGGTTGAAATGCCGCCATAACTCCAGCCGGCTATGCCCATCCGATTTTCATCTACTATGCCTTTGGCAATCAGGTAGTCGGCCGCACCAACAATATCAACCACTTCCTTCTGCCCCCAATCGGCATAAATGGCCCTGATATAATCAAGACCGCGGCCATTGCTACCCCGGTAATTCACGGCAGCCACTGCATAGCCTGCTGCTGCATAAATCATGCGCGTCAAATCGAAATCAAACTCGTCTTGCGCTACCGGTCCCCCATGAATAAAAAGGATCAAGGGCAATTTCTTATTCAATCCATCTGCCGGCCGATACAATATGCCCGACACATCGGTTCCATCTTTGCTTTTAGACCTGAATCCTTCCACTACCGGCAATTGCAGCGGCGCCAGAAACGAATCCTGCAAGTGGGTCAGTTGGCGCAATTGACCGTTTTCCAAAGCAAAAATTTCAGGCGGGGTGGTCGTAGTGCTAACCGTTGTTACCCATGCATTTTTTGCTTTGTTGGATTCAAATTCATAAAAACTTTTTGGCCCCTTGTTGACAATCGACAACTTGCCACTATTGATATCAACCGAACCGACCTGCACTTCGCGATCGTCTTCCACCAAAAAATACAGGCGCTGGCCATCAGCACTCCAACGAACATTACGTACGGGTCGATCCAATGACTTGCTCAACAGCTTCGGCGTACCGCCGGTAGCAGCAATCAACGCAACAATATTTTGCCCATACATTGTATACAGTTCATCGCTGCTGCTCTGCGTGTAGGCAATCCATTTGCCATCGGGGCTCCACACTGCATGCTGGTCTTCGCCCTTCCAGGTAGTGAGCTGTTGCATAACGCCGCCCTTCGCATCGATCACATACAAATCGGAATTGTCATTTTTGTCGGGCATATCTGACCGGTTGCTATTAAAACAAATCTTCTTGCCGTCGGGCGAAAACACCGCATTCGATTCATTGTACACGCCCTTTGTAAGTGTATCCAGGTTTTTAGTCGACAGGGTAAACAGATATAAATGCGTAGCTAGGCTGTCCAGATAACCCTGGTGATCCTGTTTGAAATGATAACGGTCAATCACATAGGGCTTGCGAATTTTGCTGCTCGCGGTATCGCTGAAATCAGCGTCTTTGATGGCGAACACGATGCGCGAACCATCGGGCGACCAATTATAATCTTCAATACTCCCTTTGATATTCGTCATTCTTTTTCCTTCACCACCCCGCCGATCAAGCAGGTATAGTTGATCGTATTTATCGGTGCCGCGACTTGCCGTAAACGAAATATATTTTCCGTCGGGGCTCCACTTCAGCGACGACATTTCCAAATCGTCACCACTCAGTTGCACCGATTCTTTGCCATCCCAACTGGTCATCCACCAGGTGGTTACATTTTTGTCTTTCGCTGAATCTGCTTTAGTGACAGCATACAACACCCAGTTGCCATCGGGCGATGCAATAATATCTCCCGGCTCCTGCAAGCGATACTCATCGGCAGGGGCCAGCGGACGTTTGGTTTGGGCCGGTGCAATGCCGGCAGAAAAAATGGCTAATAATAAAAAGAATACCTGTTTCATGTACTGAAAATACCTAAGTTTAGAGAAACCACCACCAATGTTGCTGCGACTCACCTGTCTTTTATGGGCTATTTTCCCATTTGTCGCTTCTGCACAATACGATGTGCTGATCAAAAACGGTAAAATTTACGATGGAACCGGCAATGCCTGGTACCGCGCCGATATCGGCATCAAAGACGGCCGCATAACGCGTATCGGGCTACTGCCCGGGGCAACGGCCAACAAAATAATTGACGCAAATTATCTAGTGGTGGCGCCTGGCTTTATCGACGTACATGGTCATATCGAATCAGGTATTATGACCACGCCTACGGCGGATAACTATATCTACGACGGCGTTACAACCGTTGTAACCGGCAACTGCGGCGGCTCAGAAGAAGATATTGCTGATTTCTTCCGGCGCACCGATTCCCTCAAAATCTCGATCAATATTGCCACTTTGTATGGGCACAATACCGTTAGAAATGCCGTGATGAAACGCGAAAACCGGGCACCTACTTCGGCTGAATTAAAGCAAATGGAAAACCTGGTTGACAGCGCTATGTTGGCAGGGGCTGTTGGTTTTAGTACCGGCCTGATTTATATTCCGGGAACTTTCGCACAAACCGATGAAGTGGCCGCCCTGGCCAAACGAGCGGCCTTGCAAGGCGGTGTATATGCCTCGCATATACGCAACGAAGAAGCCAAAGTAACCGATGCCATTCAAGAAGCCATTAATATTGGCATCAGTGCAGGCATGCCCGTACAAATTTCGCATTTCAAAGTAAGTGGTCGCGCCAATTGGGGGCGCTCCAAAGAAACTCTGCAAATGATCGAAGATGCCCGGCTGAAGGGGTATGATGTTACCATCGATCAATACCCTTATACCGCCAGCTCCACCAATCTCGGTGTGCGGCTGCCCGACTGGGCTTTTGGTGGCGGCAATGATTCATTGCTCGCAAGACTCAACAACCCAGTCACCCGCGCACAAATCAAAAAAGAAATGCTGCAACAATTGCACAGTTATAAATACAAAAACTATAGCTATGCGGTGGTGGCCAATTATGCAGCCGATAGTAGTTACAATGGCAAAAGTATTACGGAGATAAATGCCTTGCTTGGTCGCAAACCAAAACCAGCTTACGAAGCGGAAACCATTCTCGATATGATCAGCAAAGGGGGCGCCCAAATGGTGTACCATGGTATGGACGAAAACGATGTAAAATATATTATGGGTTATCCTTTTTGTATGGTGGGTGCTGATGCGGGCATTCCGGTGCCAGGCAAAGGCATGCCCCATCCACGGGGTTATGGCAGCAATGCCCGAATTCTGGGAAAATATGTGCGTGATGAAAAAGTCATGTCGCTGGAAGAAGCCATCCGGCGGATGACATCACTGGCTGCCACGAAATTTCATTTAAAGAACCGCGGACAAATTCACGAAGGCTTTGCAGCAGATATCATCGTGTTTGACCCTGCTACCATCAGCGACCATGCTACGTACGAAAAGCCGCACCAGTATTCAACCGGCATCAGTTATGTACTCGTTAATGGGGAGTTGGTATTGGCCGAAGGCAAGCATACGGGCAGGCGCAGTGGGCAAAACCTGCGTCGTGATCAATGATGCATACTGGAAGAACTTAATTTTTCGATCCGGTGGCCGGCCTAAGGAAAAAAATTTCGTCGAAGATCGGCCATTTTCATTCCTACCCATGCAACGCGGCATTATATTAGCGGCTCAATTGAATTATGCAGTCACCCACAGCCGCGCCAACTTTTTGGAAGCGCTACCCATTACCGACTATCTGCGTTATGCGTAGACCTAGGCAACTGCGATTTGTGTGGTTTTGGCTGATCGCCTTTTTTGCCTTTGTTCAGGCAACGATAGCCCAAACAGTTTTGCCACCGCTCCAACCCGAGCAAGACGCTTGTAATGCCCTCTATCTCTGCGGCAACAGGTTCACTACGCCTTTCAGCTACCAGGGGCTCGGTGCTGTGAAGGATTTCAATACCACTCCCTGCGGTGGCGACGAATCCAATTCAATGTGGATGGAAGTAAAAGTGGCCGAAGCTGGCATCCTTGCCTTTGATATTATTCCGATAAGTAAAGAAGACGATTATGATTTTGCGGTATTTGATGTTACAGGCCGCTCCTGTGAACGGGTAAGCAGTGCACCGGTTGTTCGCTGCAATTTCAATAACAACTTTCCCGGTAGCAACGAAAATGGGGTTGTAGGCCTTCGGCCCGAAGGAAAATCAAACAATGTACAGGCAGGTCATTTTGGCGATCCATTTGCGCGATCGATCGACGCAAGGACCGGGCAAAGCTTCCTGATCATGATCAATAATTTCGGCAACTATGTGAGCGGTGGTGCCAGTTCGGGTTTTACCATTGATTTCAATCGATCTACCGCCAAATTTGAAGGCAGCCAGCCGCCGGTGATGAACCGCATCGTAAAAACCTGTAGCGACAGTTCTGTTACCATTGGTTTCTCCCTACCCGTCAGGTGCAATTCGATCGCGGCCGATGGTTCTGATTTTTACACCGAACCTTTTATTCCCATTACCAGCGTTACGCCGCTGAACTGTACTTACGGTAATGGATATACGCGCGAAGTCACCATTCAGTTTGGCGCTAAATTGCCCGAGGGCCCTTATACCGTTATTAACCGCATCGGTTCTGACGGCAATACCTATGTCAATTTATGCGGCGATGTTGCCGACCCCGGCCAGCAGGTTTCTTTTGCCGTTCCGCCACAGATCGTACGCGACTTTTTACCTTATAGCCTCACGAAATGTTCTTATGATATCGACACCCTACGTGCCACGCGCGAATTCGTGCATTATGCCTGGAGCACCGGCGCCATCACGCCCAGTATTGAAGTAGAAGATTCGGGCACCTACTCGCTTACTGTAACGGATACCAATACCTGTGTGGCCACCATCAATATACTGGTTCGCGACTCTACCTGCCCCGAATATTTTTATGCGCCGAATGCTTTTTCACCCAATGGTGATGGCAGGAATGATTTGTTCCGGCCGGTATTTATGGGGAGCCCACGGCAATATAATTTTTCCATTTACAATCGCTACGGGCAGCGGGTATTCGCCAGCAACAAATCCTGGGAAGGTTGGGATGGCCGCATCAACAACAACCCGCAAGCACCAGATACCTATGTGTGGGTCTGTCGTTTCCGCTTGCGCAAAAAAGATGAGATCAGAAAAGGCACCGTCTTACTGGTGCGATAAGGTTTGACCCTTACAGCCCCAACATCTTTTTTGCATTTCCCCACCGCAATTGTTCACGAACCGGCGCACCAGCTTCTGCCTCCTCCAATGAATCAATACGAAGCAGACCGGTCAGGTAGTCGAGAAAAGGAGCATGCGTGCCGAATGCAAATTTTTCGTTGCCAAATTTTGTCAGAAAATCTGCCATCTTGGTTATGGAGCGGCCCGATGTATCAAACAAAAGGTTTGTTTTTTTCACGATGGCCAGCTCTTCGTCGGTCAATGCCGGATTGTTCGCGAAATTCAACACCATGTACTGGGCATCAGGCACCTGTTTTATAATTGGAAGGATGTTCTTCAGGTTCCATTCAGGTTTTGCCGTTCCCGATACCAGGTCTATATCCAGCCACGACCGTTCCCGGCTATCGACCATACGCATGGTAAAAGCCACGGGAATACCCTGGTCGCGGGCCATGGTAACCAACTCAACACAAGCGGGATCAGTGATCTCGTAATCGTGGTATTGCGGATACAGCCTGATGCCACGCATGCCCAGTTTTTTAATACTGGTTGTAAGGTCATTCTTCCAGCCTGCATAGATGGGATTAATCACCGCAAATGGAATAAATCTTTTCGCGAACAGCGTATTTGCTTTGAGTTGTTGTGCCAGTTCTTCGTTGGCCGTTTGTACATTCTGGTAAAATATGCCATTGATATTACTAACAACCGCTACATCTGTGCCGAAACGATTCATGTGTTGCAACATGCCGCTACAGGTGTTGTACTGCAATTGCCTGAAGGGCCAATGGCCTATATAAGCATTGATATCAATTAACATGGCGTCCGGATTTTTTTAGTATCGCATTGTAATTGTCGAAGAAAACCTTTTTCAGGTCTGCCACGGGTAAGTTGGAAGCCAGCAATTTTCCCACACTTTGGTAATAGCAATTGTCTGTGCCATACAATACCCGGGTCACTCCCAATTGCTGAACGGCAAAATCAACCATATGCTCCGGGTTATTGCTTCCCGAACTGTCTACATATATATTGGGATAACCGACAAAAGATTTACAGGCATATTCCCAATCGCCCCCGCCACCAATATGGGCATATTGAAACATCGCTTCCGGATATCGTTTTGCTGCCGCTATAAAATCTTCCGGTATCGAAGTTTGGGGTCGAATACCGGTATCGTATTTCATGCGATACCCGCCCACACCCAACTGGCATTGTGCATGCATATGGATGATCATCTTCAGGTCAATCATCTTTTCGATGATGGGATAAAAAAGAGGGTCGCTGATTTTCTTTTGCGTGTACACTTTTAGGCCACACATACCGAGGTCGACGCAACGTTTTATTTCTTCCAACGATTCCTGCTGGAATATCGGGTTACAGGTAAACTGTCCAATAAACCGGTCGGGATAGGCCTTCATCGCTTTCACGACAAGATTATTGAAAGCAATAAATTCATCGGGCCGGCCGGCAGTTTCTTCATAAATGGGTCGGGACACTACCATTTTGTCGATCTGCAACCGGTCGGCCATGGCAATATTACTTTCAGGACCGCCATCAAATAAATACACATGACAGTGTGCATCGATCTTCTTATATTTCTTCAGCTCTTTCATGATGTCATAACCCGCGCGGTTCTTCGCTGCAAACGGGTCATGGTCGTCGCTGCGTTGCACCGCATCAGCAGCTTCCTGATTTGCAAACGAGCCCACACCCAGCATCATTCCGGCCGAGGTCAGCATACCCTTGGTCATGAATTTTCTTCTATCCATTGTACAACTATTAGGACTTTTTAGTAAACATGTTTTCATAATGGGCAGCCGGCATCAATATGCCGGCACTACTTGTATAAAAATCATCATCCAGTTCGAAACAGCCTTGCTTTACCGCCGTAAAAGGAGCACCGGCCATCGGATGGTATTGTTGCATTTCTTTCCAGCGCACATAATTCATGGCGCCATTGGTTTCCATCATGCCCATTCCCAATCCGGGAAAAGGCGCCAATCGCGCTGCCAGGTTTTTATGCCAATCAACCAAAATCGGATTCACCGTTAAGTCGGCACAAATACAGGTTTTGTTTTTTTGGGCGGCAAGCCGCGCAATCTTCAAACTCAGGCTCAATGTTTTTGCAATGCCTTTCAAAACCAACACACTATAACCCTGGTCGAGTCGTCGCAACGCATCGGCTTCCGACTGTACACTTTCATCTGCACCCACTCTTATACCAAGATCGCCCACATATTCCTGGTTGGTTTCTACAAAAGGCTCTTCGTACAGTTGTATATGCTGCAAAGCGCCGATCTTTTCAGCATGTGCCAGGTATTTTTGCAGGCTTGATTTTTTTTCATACCGGGCATTGGCGTCAATGGTATAGATTAGTTTGCCATCGGCTGTTTGATGGGTTGTTAGATGGCTGATGGCTTGGTGAATTTGGGTGAGCCTTTGCATATCGGCCGCCAGCATCTGTTCCTGGTCGCCCGGCGCACCCGCCTTGATTTTGATCACAAAATACCCATCCTGTACTGCCTGTTGTATTTCCGAAACGGGCATGCCATAAGGCACCTGAAACATCACCGCGATTTTGCGATTGCGATGTGCCAGGGCTTCGCGAAAACCAGGCGGAATCATCTGGTCAAATTGCTGAAAGCCATTTACACGCGCATATAATACCCAGGCAGCATTATCGGGACCAACCATTGCATTGTAAACAAAATTCCGGTTCACATCTGCCTTGCCCGTAATGCGCACTGCCGCTGATTGTGCATGTGCTATTGTTTTATCGAACAGGTCAACCGGATCAGCAAAGGGAACCTGTTTTTGTTCCTGCGCGATCGCGTCGGCCAGCGCATACATCAAGGCATTGCCCGCTGCTTCTGAATGGGTAGCAAACAATTGCGGATCACCATACAATACACTTTGCGTGGCCAATCCAATACCCGATTCGCCCGATTCGGCGCTTAGTTTTATGACGGTTTGCCAAAGCTCGGTCAGGTACCCGCCTTTGAAACCAAAGGGCCGCACCAATTTTTCTCTTTCAAAATTGGAGCTGCTGCTGGCGACCTGGATTAGTTTGTTATTGGCTGGCATAATCGGTAAAGGTAACAGCGCGGTGGGTATGCCCATACCCGCAAAAGCGACACCGGTGTTTTTCAAAAAGGCGCGTCGTTTCATGTGATGGGCAACCTGTTTTACAATGTTATTCCTTCTTTCTGTAAAAACTCCGTTACAAATGCATCGTCGGTGAATTGCGGGTACGCAGCGCAAACGCGATCAATTTCTTCCGACTGTCCGGCCGACAATTGTTCTTTCGGATTGATACACCAGGTGCCGCGCAAAAGTCCTTGTCGATACAATACTTCATGAATACCCGGAATGCAGCCATGAAAACCATTCGCAGGGTCAAAAATAGCAGCATTCATATCGGTTACCTGTATGTTCGCCGTGAGCAGGGCCTCGGCGCCTTCATAACGGTTATCCCTAAGCGCTTTTACCTGTTCCAGCAAAGCAACCGCCTTGCTTGTCCACACGGCCCAATGGCCTAGTAGTCCGCCGACAAATACCTTCTCCACCAACCTACCTTCCACCATGAACGCGTATTTCGTAAGCAAATCAGCGATGATATTATCGTCGTTTCCTGTGTACAGTGCAATATTTTCTCTTCTTGATGAATGGCAAACAGCACGTACCACATCGAGGGTTTGGTATCGATTGAAGGCCGCCACTTTGATGGCCATAACATGCGGTATGTCGGCAAAAGCCCGCCAGAAATCATAACTAAAAACCCGGCCACCCACCGAAGGCTGCAAATAAAAACCGAATACCGGCATCTGTTGCGCCACTTTTTCTGTACGCAGCAAAATCTCTTTTTCAGATAGCGACTGCAATCCACCCATGCTTAACAGCGCCATATCGTAGCCGTATTTGCGGGCGATCGCCGCTTCGCGGAGTGCTTGTTCAGTGAGTCCGCATACACCGGCAATTTTGATAAAGGGCCGGGTGATGGCAGCCGCCGCCAATTCTTCCGCCGCCAGGCGTAAAACTGTTTCATAAAGATTTACAGCGGGGTCTCTTATTTCAAACTGGGTAGAATGCACGCCCACTGCCATGCCACCGGCACCAGCAGCGATATAATAACGGGTCAGCAGTCGTTGTCTTTCTTCATCCAAGGTTCTGTTTTCTGTGAGTGCGAGAGGATGTGCAGGTATTACCGTGCCTTCAAATAATAATTTTGTTTTCGAAAGCGATAAATCCGGGTATTGCATGATATTTATTTGCGCTTGGTTAAAATTGTCCTTGTCGTTCCTGAAAATGCGTGGGTTTGTTGATCGTTTCGCCGCCCTGCTGCAACCAATCGGCCGTCAACTGCAGCATCTTTCGCAGGCCAACGCGTGGGTAACCGAAAATGGAGTGGGCCAATGATGCGTTGTTGAGCAAGGCGGTGGGCTGTATTTCGCCCGTGAAGGAAACTTTTTTTCCAAAGAGTTTTCCAAATGCCTCTGCTACCCATTGAATGGAAACTGTTTCTGGTCCGGTTACATTCAACAAGCGCGCCGGCGATTGGCAATGCAATAAACTTCGGATGGCAATTTCATTGGCATCCCCCTGCCAGATCACATTTACAGCACCGGTTCGCAGATCGACCGGTCTTTCTTCGCGCACAGCGCGGGCGATCTCCAGCAAAACACCATAACGTAGATCGATGGCATAGTTCAACCGATAAATCAAGGTTGGTGTTTTGTTTTTTTCGGAGAAGTATTGAAAAATCCGTTCGCGACCCAGGCAGGATTGACCGTATTCACCCACCGGTGCCGGCAGCAGGTCTTCAGACGCGCCGCCCGAATGTAGATCCACAAAGGGATACACATTGCCCGTAGAGAAAGCAACAATATTTGACTGCTTAAAATGCGTCGCTACGCGCCCCGGCAGGTAAGCATTCATCGCCCAGGTAAAAGGTTCTTTACCGGTGGTGCCGAACTTGGTTCCTGCCAGGTAAAGAATATTTTTTACAGGCGGCAGGGCAGCCAGTTCCTCTTCGTTTAGTAAATCGGCCGAGATGGTGGCAATGCCGTCTTTTTCCAACTGTTGCCGCACTTCGGGATCAGAAAAACGGGAAACACCAATGATATTCTTTTTGACGCCGGCAGCATCAGCCGCCATTTTGGCGAGCCGGGCCATGCTCGGCCCCATTTTACCGGCAACACCGAGCAGCATGATATCGCCCTCCATTTTTTTTAGGTCGTTCAGCAGGGCGGGCGAAGGCTGGTACAATTCATTTTCAATCTGTGTAAGATCAGTCATACGGGGAGCTTGTGTTCATTTAATGAAAATATCTTTGAAGCCAACGATGGCCAGGAAAAACAAAATCGCCAGACCCAATGCACCTGCTATGCGATAGAACATTGAATTGCGATCGGCACCCATTACGCTTTCACTATTGGCCAACAGGTAAATGGCCGTACCGATAAAAGGCACGATAAAAATAGTAACCGTTTGGGCCAGCACGATCAGCTCCAACGGCAGTTTGCCAAATGCGATGGCCACGGCCGCACCAATCACCATGATCATGGCGATCAACATTTTTACGCGCTTCTCGCTGAGTTGATGTCCATACCCCAATGCATCGCCCAGCAAAGTGCCGCCCACAGAAGCATTGCCTACCAGCGAAGAAAATGCGGCGCCAAACAATCCCACCAAAAACAAATTGGCTGCATACCGGCCGAACAGCGGCTCTAAGGCTTTGGCCATATCAACTGCATTGTTCACTTTGATACCAGCAGGATACAACCCCGTGGCCGCGCATATCAACACGGTTGCCGCCATCAATCCTAGTATAACGATGCCCGTTATACTATCGGTGCTTTTCTGTTGATTGTTGTTTGATACACGTCTACGCTCCTGCACCAGGTAAGACTGGTACAGCGCGCCGACGATTGAAAAGGAGGAGGCAAACAGCGCGATGATCAATGCAGATGAGCCTGCTGGGATGGTGGGTACCAAACCGGAGGCGATACCAGCCAGGTCGGGCTTCACCACTACCAGGGTTACAATGAACGAAAGCAACATCATGATGATGAGTGAGATCATCAATTTTTCCAACAGCTTGTAAAAGCTGCCGGAAAACAAAAGGGCGATGGCGAAAAGATTGAAAACCACAATCCAGGTATTGGGCGAACTATGGGTAGCGTCGGCAATGGCAATACCAACGCCAATAGAGTTACCTGCCTGAAAAGAAGCGCACACCACAAAAACACCCAGGCCAATGGCGATGGATGCCGTTCGCCCCCAGCGGGCCCGCACGGTTTGCAAAAACGACTGCCGGGTGGCAAGTCCCAATCGGGCGGACATCGTGGTGAAAACAGCCATAAAAAAAATAGCCGCTACAATGGCCCACAGCAATGCATAACCGAATTCAGCACCCAGTTTGGAGGTAATGGTGATTTTACTGGGGCCGAAAACCAGGGCTGCGGTAATAAGTCCGGGGCCGAGCGACCTGACCCATTTTTTCCAACCCGGTACTGCCGTGGTATCGGGCAGATGATTGGCCGAAACCTCGGTTGCAACTGTATTTTCAGTAGTGGACATAAGCAGGGGCAACCGTTGATAGCCGGCAGCATTCGAAAATTATGAACTTATTTTTACTTTGATCCTTAATAGCGATTTTTTATTTTTAAAAACCGCATTTTATCTGCAAACAAGGCGACCAGGGCTATATTAGCCAACAGCTGATTGCCGGCCAATGATGGGCCAACAATTGGCCGTCGACCCGCCAGCGGGCCAAATTTTGCTGATGCCCAAGCAAGACAAGCCCATTTTCCCCCTCCAAATTAGAAGTTTAAACAGCGTTTCGGGTTTATTTCACTTCGGCCGTAAAAACCAAAAAGATTTCCTTGCGCGAATAATAATTGCGTATATTTAGTTTAACTAACCGCATTTAAACCGCATTTTCTTTTCTTAACGACACTGCATAAACTCTATTTGCGCCATGAACACAACCAAACTATTGCGTTTTTCAAAAGTCATGTACTGGCTTTTCTTGTTTTGCGGACTGCTAGGCACCAGTTTTTGGCGTCCCCTCCAGGCCCAAACAACCACCATTAGCGGCACTGTGCGCGACAAAGAAGGGCAACCTTTGTCGAATGCGAGTGTTGCCGTTAAAAACGGCGGACCAGCCACCACAACCGATCAAAATGGTCAATTTTCGTTGACGCTCTCTACGCAAAATCCGGTGTTGGTCATTTCATTCACCGGTTATCTTCCGACGGAAATACCCGTGCGTGGCAGCAACAACCTGGAACTGATATTGCAACGCGACGATAAATCGCTCGACCAGGTAGTAGTGATCGGTTATGGCACGGTGAAAAAAAGTTCCGTAACCGCTGCCATATCTAAAATCGAAAACAAACAATTGGACCAGCTTCCGGCCGGTCGAGCTGAAACGGCGCTTGCCGGCAGGATGGCCGGCGTCAATGTATCGTCCACCCGTGCTCGTCCAGGAGAGGCACCGGTTATCCGGGTTCGAGGTGCTTCATCACTCGATGCCGGCAATGATCCGCTGGTAGTGATCGACGGTTTTCCCGGCAGCAGTCTGGACAATGTGAACATGAACGATGTGGAATCGATAGAAGTATTGAAAGACGCCTCTGCTGCTGCCATCTATGGTTCGCGTGGTTCCGGTGGCGTTATCATCGTAACTACCAAAAAAGGCAAAACCGGCAAACCACAACTCAGTTTCAACAGCTATGCCGGCGTCTCCATTCCGAGAGTGCACCACGATTGGATCAGCAGCGATGAATATTATAACTATGTGGTCAAATACCTGAACCGTGAATATGTATGGGCCGGTGGCGATCCGAGCATTCCGGTATGGGGCGATCCCCGCCGACCCGCCAACTACCAGGTCAATCCGGTGATCAAAGAAAGAAATGTGAACTGGCAGAATGAAGTCTTACACACGGCGCCCATCCAAAACTATAACCTGGCGGTAGCGGGTGGCACCGACAATGCGAAGTATTATGTGTCGGGCACGTACCGCAATGAGCAGGGCACGCTTATCAATACCTGGTATAAGAGCTATTCGGTACGCGCCAATGTTGATTTTAAAATCAGCCCCGTTGTCAATGCAGGTTTTATGATCAACCCCAATTACAACAGGCGTCGCACTTCCAGTTTTAGCATCGAGGCCCTGGCCAAGTATCCGCCGTTTGTAGCCGTGCGAAATCCCGATGGTACTTATCCCAAAGCACGCGACTATTGGGGCGCTGTGGTAACTGGTGGTATCAATCCCCTGGGCTTGTTGTACGCCAACCAGAACTACAGCAATGTGTTCAACAATATTGGTGAAATATATGTGGGCCTCAACCTGATGAAAGGACTCAAATTCCGCTCCTCGGTCGGCGCCAATATCACGTATAGTAATATCGACAACTACCAGGCGGCCTATGGCAATATCGCGAGACAACCAACCGGCTCTGCCGCCGATTATAAAAATATTTTGCTGCTAAATGAAAATGTACTCTCGTACGACCGCAACTTCGGCAACCACCATATCACTGCCATTGTGGGCCAGTCAACACAAACCGCAGAATCGAGGTATGTAAACATGGGCATTGTTGCCGGCAGCTATAGTAACAATGTAATCCAAACCCTGAACAATGCGGTGATTTCACCCACCCTGACCAGCACCACCAAATCCAATTGGGGGCTGCTCTCCTATTTTGGTCGGATCAACTACGACTACAAAGAAAAATACCTGTTGGCTGCCTCGCTTCGCCGGGATGGTAGTTCGCGTTTTGCTCCAGACAATAAATGGGGTTTGTTTCCGGCCGCTTCAGCCGCCTGGAACCTGTCAAAAGAAGATTTCCTGATCGACAATAAAAACATCAGCCACTTGAAACTGCGCGTCAGCTACGGCAAAACAGGCAACTTCAACATCCCTGATTTCGGTTACCTGGGCAGCATCAGCAATGTTTATTATTCGCCCAACAACACCCTTACTACCGGTCAGGCACAAACGAATTTCGGTAACCAGCAATTGGGCTGGGAAGAAAACAATAGTTACGACCTGGGTATTGAACTTGGCTTATTGAACAACCGGATCAATTTCGTTTTTGACTATTACAATAAAAAAACAAGTGGCCTGCTGTACCAGGAAGCCATCCCCGCCACCACCGGTTTTTCCAGTTCGCTTCGAAATACCGGTGTAGTCAGCAACAAAGGCATTGAACTGGAACTCAATACCAAAAACATGGTTGGTCGCTTTGGCTGGCAAACCTCTTTTAACCTGACGGTGAATCGCAACAAAGTGGTTAGCCTCGGTGGTGCCAGCGAAAGGATAAATACCGATGCATATGGCATGGGCTGGATTTTACGTGTGGGTGAACCGATGTTCTCGTATTACGGCTACAAGAAAATTGGTGTTTTACAAGATGCCGACGACGTAGCCAACTCGGCCATACTGGCGGGATCCCTGCCCGGCAATACCAAATACCTGGACGTCAATAAAGACGGATCCATCAATGCAAGCGACCGGGTAATACTTGGCAATTTCCAACCGAAAATGTTGTTGGGCATGGTAAATGATTTTACCTGGAAAAGTTTTGACCTGAGTATCATCATGCAGTCATCGATTGGTGCCAAACTCTACAATTTCGAAAACCAGTATTACCAGGGTGCCCTGGCAGGTGCGATGCGACGCTCGCTGGTTGAAACCCAATGGTGGTCTACGACCGACCCCGGCGATGGCCAAACACCTGGCGCCGCATTGAGCAAGCTGACCTGGCAGGCCAACAACGACTTCTATATTGAAGACGCGAGTTTCCTGGCTGTCAGAAATATCAATCTCGGTTACAATTTGCCCAACCGGCTCACCGATCGGGTCAAAATAAAAAACTTGCGGGTATATACATCCATGACCAATGTTTTAATTCTGACAAAAAAAGGATTTCATGGTTATAACCCGGAGGGCTATAGCTATGGCGAAATCAACGGACTGAACAGCAAACCCGGCTACAACAGCGGCTCTGAGCCCATCGGCCGAACATTTGTACTTGGCGTGAATGTAAATTTCTAACCCCCCAATTTATCATCTATGCAAACAAGAATATTTTTCATCACGGGCAGCCTTCTTCTACTGGCAGGTGTGACTGGCTGCAAAAAAGTCATCGAAAGGGTGCCCGATTCGGTACTCACCACAGCACAATATTTTAAGAATGCCAAAGACATCGATTTAGCTGTCATCGGTGTTTATAGCAGTTACCAATCGCGCAAGCAAACCGATTACATGTTGTTGGAATTGCCCACCGACAACTTATACCGCAGCAATTATACCCTTGCTGCAGGTGCCGACGATATGGACAATCTCTCTATCACCCCCTCTAACCCGCTGCTCTCCACATTTTGGTCGGCCAGTTATGCAGGCATCGCACGCGCCAATGCGGTTCTTAGCAACATCGATAATCCCGGCGATTATAAAACTGGTCAGAAAGAACAGTTTACCGGCGAAGCAAAATTTATGCGGGCTTTGTTTTATTTTGACCTGGTACGTTTGTTTGGCGGTGTACCCGCAGTAACCAGCCAACTGTCGATTGATGAAGCCAAGAACCTGCCGCGAGCCAGTGAAGAAGAAATCTATACCCTCATCATCAACGACTTAAAAGAAGCTGCTGGTTTGCTTCCTGATAAAGCGTCGATCGCCAAAGGCCGGGCCAGCAATGGCGCTGCGGCCGCCCTGCTTGCTAAAGTATATGTATACCGCAAGGATTGGCCAAACGCCAAAACCTATCTTGATCAGGTAAATGGCATGGGTTATGGTTTACTTCCATCATTTGCCAATATCTGGAAGCTGGATAACGAAGACAACAATGAAATGGTTTTTGTGATGAAATATGTGGAAGGTACCAATGGCCAAACGCTTAGTTCAGCCTATCTCCCCTTTGGCGGAATTGCCGGCATTGCTACTTCCGGCAACGAGTCGGCTTTTCCTTCCTGGGATTTGTTAAAACTATACGACGAAAACGACAGCCGCAAAGCCGCGACGATCGAATCGTATTACCAGGCACCCACCCCAGCCAATGCACCACTCGCCTGGTTGCCGCATGTAAGTAAATACCAGGTAAAGCATGTTATCAATTCAAGCGGACTTGATTTGCCGGTGATCAGGTATGCCGACCTGGTGTTGCTGATGGCTGAAGTACAATACGGCTTGCAGCATCCTGATTTGGCGGTGGCAGAAATAAACAAAATAAGAGAACGGGCTTTTGGCAGCAGCGATCACAATTATACAGTTGCCGATATTTCGACAGATGCAGATTTTACAGACAAGCTATTACTGGAGCGTCGTCTTGAACTGGCCTATGAAAACGAGCGTTGGTTCGACCTGGTACGAACCAATCGCCTGTTAACTGACTTGTCGGTAGAGGAAAGAAGCTATAACATTGCTACAGAAACTGCGCAAACCGTTGCACTTGCACCAAAAGCGAATTACAGTTTGCTGCCGGTACCGCAAACACAAATTGATATTTATCCGACAGATGTGCTCACCCAAAATCCTGGTTACTAAAATGGCGAACATGAAAAAAAAGACACAGAACAGAAGAAATTTTATCAGGAACGCATCGCTGGGTTCAGCCGCCTTGATGGCAGCTGGTATTCCCGGTTTTGCCGGTCAGCAAAATAGCCGGAAACTGGCCATACTAGGCGGCACGCCTGTTCGGCAGAAAGAATGGCCCAAGTGGCCATCGATGATTGTAGATGAAAACATGCTTACAGCCATTACTGAAACCACCAAGAGTGGCAACTGGAGTCGCATCAACAATATGCAAAATGGCACGGTGGCACGTTTCGAAAGAGCCTATGCAGCGCTTATGGGTACCCGTTATTGTGTTGGCACCGGTTCTGGCACCCAAGCCCTCAGCACTTGTGTGGAAGCAATGGGCATTGGTCCGGGCGATGAAGTCATCACGTCCCCATATACCGACTTCGGATCTGTTTCTGCCATTATTGGCAGTCGCGCGTTGGCCGTACTGGCCGACCTCGATGCAGACAGTTTTCAACTAGACCCCGCTGATGTAGAAAGAAAAATCACCCAGAACACCAGGGCCATCATGCCGGTACATATCATGGGCTCGGCCTGTGATATGCAAGCCATCATGGCTATTGCCAAAAAACACAACCTGTTGGTAATCGAAGATGCCTGTCAGGCCAACTTCGCCAAATACCAGGGCAGGCAGTTGGGCACCATGGGCCATCTCGGCTGTTTTAGTTTCCAGGCAAGCAAACAAATTGCCTGTGGTGAAGGCGGCGCGGTGATTGGCAATGACGAAGCCCTGATGGAAAAAGTGTACACCGTCCAAAACCATGGCACCAACCGGAAAGGCGCAAATGTGACCATCGGCCCCAAATACCGTATGAATGAATTGGAAGGCAGCATCTTGTTGGCGCAGCTCGACAAAGCCTATGATCGTTTCACTTTGCGTAATAAAAATGCCGCCTACCTCACAGAAAAACTAAAGGGGCTCAACGGACTAACACCGCAAAAACAATATCCGGGTGCCGAAAGTAGCGGCTATTATTTATATGCCCTTCGATACAGAAAAGAAGCATTCGGGGGCGCAGAACGCAGCCAGTTCCTGAAGGCCGTGGCCGCCGAAGGCATCAACCTGAATGGCTATATCAAAGGCCTGAACCGGGAACCATGGACGGATCACATACTTCAATTGAAATCTTACCAGCAACTGTACAGCCATGCCCGTCGCAAACTATTTAAAGAACAATTGGTATTGCCCACCTGCGACCAGGTGACCAATGAAGTGATTGTGTTGTCGGGTTCCGGTCCGCTGTTAGGCTCTGTACAGGATATGGACGATATTATCAATGCCATTACCAAAGTGTACGAAAACAAAGAGCAACTAAAATCAATACCGGTTTAAGCTATGGCAAACTCTCGACGAAAATTTCTGCAGACCAGTACGCTGGCAGGCATCGGTGCGGTTTTATTACCGTCGCTTAGAACGAGGCCGGATTTCCATAAGCTGGCAGAAGACGACCGCATTATTGACATACACCAGCACAGCAACTACCATGGCAGAACCGATGAACAAATGATAGTGCACCAGCAAGAAATGGGTATTACGTATACCATTCTTTTACCGGCTGGACATCCGGTTAGCCGCGGCTCTACTCATTATGGCATATCAAATGGTTTGTACGCGCAGGTAACGCCCAATGAAGCCGCCTGGCAATTTGCACAGGCACATCCCAAAGACTATTTTTTTGGTACGGTTGAAGTACCCGACCTGCCTACGGCGATAACTGAGATGGAAAAATACCTTCAGCTCGGGGCGGTTGCCATTGGTGAATTGAAGTTCAATGTTGATTGTGATTCGACCGAAATGCAGCGCGTTTACCAATTGGCGCAGGCTTTTGATGTGCCGGTGATTATGCACTGGCAATACAAAATGTATAACAATGGATTTGATCGATTCCATAAAATGGTCAAGAAATATCCGCGGGTAAAATTCCTGGGGCATGCCCAAACCTGGTGGGCCAATATCGACCGCAACAACAAAGACCAGAATATACTTTATCCGAAAGGGATGGTTACCGCAGGTGGCTATACCGAGCGCTTACTCAGCGATTATCCCAATGTATATGGCGATCTATCGGCGGGCTCGGGGTTACAGGCACTCACGCGCGACGATGGTTTCACGCGCAATTTTCTCAGCCGCCACCAAAACAAATTGGTTTATGGCAGCGACTGTGCCGATGCCGTGGGAAAAACAGAAGCCTGCCAGGGCAGTCAAACCATTGCTGCCATTAAGAAATTTTCGGCATCCAAAGACATTGAAAGGAAACTACTGTTCAACAATGCCAACCAACTATTCCGGCTCGGTCGTTGATGCAGCTTTGCTGAAGCGCATTAAACAAGCTGCTGCCGATTTGCAATCATCGGTTGTGGGTTGGCGACGCTATTTACACCAACAGCCTGAGCTTTCCTTCAAAGAATACAACAGCGCTGCTTTTGTCAAGGCTAAACTCGACGAATGGCAGATTGCCTGGCAGCCCATTGCCGGCACCGGCGTGCTCGCCACCTTGCAAGGCAAACAACCAGGCAATCAAACTATTGCCTTGCGTGCAGACTTGGATGCATTGCCCATTCAGGAATCAAACACAACATCGTATGCATCTGCTTCTCCGGGCATCATGCATGCCTGTGGTCACGATGCACATACGGCATCGCTATTGGGCACTGCTGCCATTTTGCAAAATATAAGAGATGATTTTGGCGGCACCGTTAAACTCTTGTTTCAACCATCAGAAGAAGTGTTACCTGGCGGTGCGGGAATGATGATAGCCGAAGGCGCTCTGTCAAACCCGGTTCCTGCTTCTATCATCGGGCAACATGTTTCGCCGGCACTACCAGTGGGAAAAATTGGTATTCGTGCTGGCAAATTCATGGCTTCGATGGATGAAATCAGCCTGCTCGTGAAAGGTCGCGGTGGTCACGGCGCCCAGCCACACCTCAATATTGATCCGGTCATGATCACGGCGCAATTGCTTACCGCGTTACAACAAGTAGTGAGTCGACGCGCCAATCCCTTTATACCGACGGTACTTTCATTTGGAAAAATCGAAGCCAAAGGCGCGTTCAATATCATTCCGAATGAAGTGTTTCTGCAAGGCACATTCCGCACATTCGACGAAGAATGGCGTGAAGAAGCCCATCGGTTGCTGACGAATATGGCTATACAAACAGCTCAAAGTATGGGCGGTGAATGTATGGTAAACATCAACAAAGGCTATCCCTATCTGGTGAATGACGAAGCGGTTACCAAGGTTTTACGGGAAACAGCCATCCGATACCTGGGCCGCGAAAATGTGGTAGACATAGACCCCTGGATGGCAGCGGAAGATTTCGCCCGGTATTCGCATGCATTACCCGCCTGCTTTTACCTGCTGGGTATCGCCAACGAACCAGCGGGCATCACTGCCTCACTCCATTCGCCCGCCTTCGATATCGATGAAGCCTCGCTGGCGATTAGTACTGGCCTTATGGCTTGTATCGCAATCGAACAATTGTCTATTTATTAACCAAAATCAATAACAATGGATTCACGCCAAACCACGTGCCTTCTTTACCTGGCCATTGGTGCCAGTATTTGTTTTGGAGGCTGTACAAGAGAAATGGCTTCAGACGCCAACGCCAGGCAAAAAACAAATGTTACCGCTGCTAACGCATCCCTGACCAGCGGCACCCCGCTGCCCGGCGGTCGCGCTTACTATGTTGTTGCCCTTATGGGTGGTGCTTCCACCCAAAAATTTGTTCGTATTGCACAGTATTCATTCACTGCCGGATCGGGTTCAACAGGAACTGTTACCGAAGAATTTAAGTATTGGAGTCAGCAGTTTACCGGTAACGCCTATTCCAACAAAGTAGCCACGGGTTACACAACAGGTAACTGCCTCTATGACAACTGTACCATAAAAACCCCCATCGGGTTCCAACCCGGTCAGGCCTGGAAAACATTAGCGGGTACCTATTATATTGATGTAAATGGCCGCGTCGTCATCAACTGGACCGGTGGTTCACGCGAAACCTGGACCATCAGCTATCCAAAAACCTATTATGCCATGTTCACCATATTCAATTCTAATTATGATGTGCAGCATGGATGGGCATTCGGCTCCAATACCAATTTCAATACTGGCGCAAACATGGCGCAGATCAAAGCCGCTGGCAATCTTAATACGGCCGACTATTGGCAGAATGCCTATGGTGTACCCGATCAGCAATCAACGGGCCAGTATTGGAACATGGGTGCCTATAACCAATGCTCCACCCCTTCGCTGCAAATCACCGAATCAGGCGCCGCTTGTTCGAACAATCGCTGGCATTCTTATGTGGCCGGCAATCCTGCTACCGACAAAAGAAAAAATTATTGGAATCACCAATTAGATGTGGTTACCTGCGCCGATGTGCCGGGTCCTTGTATTAGTCCGCAAGCCGGTCATACCGTCGCCATGCTGCAGGTGCTCGACGACGCCGGCACTTTCAGGGGCTGGGTAGCAACAGAAGCCAGCCTTCATGCTCGTGCCACAGGCAATGCAGTGGTAGGTAGTTTCTATTACGTGAAATGATTTGAAAGGTGTACAAAAAGAAGGGCGCCCCATTTCGGTGGCGCCCTTTGCTATGGCTAATCAGTGTTAATGCTGTTGCGGTGCAGCCCAATAGGTACAGTATCCATTGGGGTTAACTTCCCCTTTGAATAACTGGCAGCCTGGAAATTTTCTTTCATCCGTAGGTGCCAGGTACAAGGTGCAATTGGCGCAATAACTGTCTTCCATCGGCGTGTGTTCTACATAACCGAGTTGCTTTCTTTTGGCCAGATCAGCTTCGGTAACGCTGCCATCGTCGACCGGTTTTTTGGCTGAATCTATTTCCGGCTTCGTTTTAGCTTTTTCGGTATCCGCGCTGTTGCCGCAAGCTGTCAGCAGCAAACCCAGTGTGGCGATAGAACCACCGGTAACAAACAGCTGCTGCAAAAAATCTCTTCTGGTTTTCATGTTCTGCTTTTTTATTTGTTGGTACTATCAGGTAGCGTATAACTGAATAAATGTGATTTGCTCAGGAAATAAATTTTCCCGGCTTGAAAATCGCCACCGGCTTCAATTTGCACCGGCGAGGCAGCCAATAGTTCAATGCGTTGTTTCTTTGTATCCACCTGCGCGATTCCTTTTGCCAGCAACACATACAACTCCCCTTTTTTTGCGCCGCGAATAAAAACCCGGGGTGCCTGTGCCCAGGCAGTCAACCCCAACCGGTCTTTTACATCTTCCTGGTACAACAATTTCTTACTGCGGGGATCAAATACAAAAAAAATGTGCAGGTCTGCAATGCCATACACCAGTCCATTGTCGCCAACACAAAGGTCACTGTAATCCTGCACGCCGGCAATCAACGCAGACTGCCATAGAATTTTCTTTTTACTGATGTCCATGATATACAGCGATGCTTCTTTCGCCTTTTTTTCACCACCCGTTCCCGGCATCGTGGTGGTACCGGCGATAATTTGTTTTTGGTTTAGTAAACCCATGCTCATGGTCGATTGATCGGGCAACACCAAACTATCGCTCAACACCCGGGCCTTTTTTGTTTTCTTATCCCAAAAAAGCAAGCCGCCACCGGTGTATCCATATTCAGGCGTGCCACTTAAAATAACTTCGTCGTCTGTAATCAACAAACTATGGGGTCGATGGGTATGTAACACAGAAGCGGCTAGTAAATGCGGATTAGCATCTGTTGTCGAAGGCTCCTGGTCGTTCCACTGGTTGAATGGATTCCATTGCAACAATGCGCCTTGTGGATACACGCCAAAATACACTTCTTTGCCCTTTACTTCTACGGTATTGAATTGACCATAGGCCGGAAAATGTTGCCACTCACCCGTGCGCGGTTTGTATTGAAACAAACGCATGGGAAATGTAGCACCGCCGGCAATCGATCCGTCGGGCATAGCTGCCAGCCCCATTACCAATGAGCCTTCACTCCGGTAGTCAAAATGCAGCGTATCGGTTCGCCCGGAATTTCTTTCAACATACAAACGATGCTCTACCATATCTATCGAAACCGCCTTGCCCTGTCGTTTAAATTTTCCATAAAACAGGTTTTGGTCGCCTGTAACCTGCGGCAACTCTTTCACCACCTGTTCGCCGGCTACCGGCAACCGTTTGCCCGCCAACAAGCGAAACCAACCTTCTTTGTTTCCTTTCAATGCATTGGCATAGACTTCTCCGTTCTGTTGCCGATATACAAAGGCCGAGCCCCTCACCCGTTCTTCTTCTTTCAACATCACCTGGTTGGTTTTTGTAAGCGGGTCAAAAGCCAATACCTGGCTGGCGGTATTACCCAAACCTACATATACCCATCCGCTGTCGTCAACGGCGATGGATCGTGGATATTGACGCCAGTTCTGCTGGTACAGAAAACCATAATCATTAAAATTCCCATTGCTGGGATCATACGATACCAATCCACTGTTTGGATAAGTCACCGCCCAGATCAGCCCCTTACTGTCTTCGGTAAAAGCCATCGCCATTTGTGGCGAAGCTTCCTTCGAAAAAACAAATCCCGGCATCGCCGGATCAAACTCCACAAAATAATTATTGAAAAAAGTGTAAAACCGGTTGCGCGATGAAAGTAAAGAGGCATACGGCGCGTCGCCCACTGGAAACGGAATATCAAACTGACGGCTCTGGCCCGTTTCTGCATCAATCATCAACAAGCCATAACCACCTCGATGATCGAACAACCAAGACAGCAATACATCTCTTCCGTTTTCATCAACAGCAGCGGCGGTGCCGCGGTGAACACTCACGGGACAAGCCACCCCCAGATCAGTAAATGCGTTGCCGGTAGCCTGCGCAAAGCAGGCTACACGAAAAACGCAGCTAACAAAAACTAAACCTAGAAACAAAAACAAATTTTTCATAGCCGTTGCCAGATCAGGGGTAGTTTTATTTTTTATTTGACAGCGACAACAGGCTGACCGCAGAATCTTTTACTGCACCGGCGCCTTCGGTCGACATCTTTTTCAACCAACCCTGCATGGCAGCATCTATCGGTAACGCTTTGGGTGAGCGATACGCTTTTGACAATGCTTTCAGTGCCGCCAACATCCATTGTTGGTTAACAGCACTATTGGCCTTCGAAATACTATTCAATAACAAGGCGGTTTCTCCTTTCTTGTTGCGTGCCGCAATAATGCCCGTTATTTCTTCTACCAATTGTGTTTTGTCGGCAGTTGCCTCATTGGTAAAGGCGGGGCTGCTCAACAGCCGCTGCATAAAAGCTGCAGAAGAACCTGCATCGGTGCTCAATACCGCTGTTCGGAACCATTGGTTGGCTTTGTATTTTTCCAACACCGTAGCAAAGGCTTTTTCGTTGGCGGGATTGTTGAATTCACCAAGACTTAAGACAGCCTGCAAAGCCACTTTGGCCGACGAATCATTGATTGCTGCCAATATAAGCGGGTAACAAGCCGGGTACTTCTCGGCCAACATCAGTCCGTGTTCCCTGACAGCAGCCACCGGGTCAACGATTGCTTTCTTCACCAAATCGATGTTGAGGGTCGACAGCGATTCAAGCACATACAAAGCATGTAACCGCGCGCGGCCATCGTTCGATTCCTGTACAAGTTTTACCAACAAGGGCACCACCGATTTGTCTTGCCTTTCCAGCAACAATCGATGTGCTGTACTTCGCATCCATTGGTTGTTGTGCGATAACAAACCAACCAATTCAGCACTGCTCATAGCGGCGAGGTTCGTGTTTACCGGCTTATAAGCACCAGCCTCTTTCGGCAACACGCGATAGATACGACCCATATCACTGCCGCGCATAAAATCCATATCGGTTTTCAGGCTATCGGGAATAGAAACAGGGGTTTCAATGTGTTGCCGGTAATAGTCGATGATATACAAACAACCATCCGGACCTACCACAAATCCTACTGGCCTGAACCATGAATCGGTGGAAGCAAGAAACTCACGGTCTTTTTCAGCGGCACCACGTGTTGCTGTATAAGCGGCACTGGAATCATTCAACAACATCACATCGCGATGTACCAGGTTGCCAGCTACTTCGCCCGTAAAAATATTACCATAATATTCTTTTGCGTACGCATCGCCTTCATAAACGGTGCCACCCGAAGCACCTGTAAAATGATCGTCGGCGTATTCCACCCGATCGAGGTGTTGCTCCTTGTAATTTCGATTTCGCGCATCTGTTCGCGCTTGGCGCCAATACGGCGGCGGCGTTTCCTGGAACATGATGGGATCGTGGTCAGAAATATTAATAATGGCGCGCGGATTTTTCAAAAATGCATGTCGGTGGGTGTAGCGCCAGGGAATAACCGATTGCTGAATATGAATGGTATTTTCCGTAAAGAACCGATGTCCCCAGTCATTGATGGTTTGGCCAAATTGCCCCGGACCAGTTTCGAGTTCAAATTTTCCATTGTCCAACCTAAAACGAAAATCTGCGCCCTGCATTTGCAAAGCCGGTGAACCCGGTTTTCCCGGAATAGTAACCGTACCTGCTTGTCCGCGGTTATTGGCATAAATCCAGTTGTCAACGCCGAAGCGAAGACTTGTTATCTGTGCTTCTGAATTGGCTTTGAAGAAGCCGGTGAACAACACTTCGCGTATATCCGCTTTGTGATCGCCGGTCGTGTCTTTCAGGTACAAGATATCTGGTGCTGCCGTGCAAATCAAGCCACCTTTCCAGGGCAAAATACTCGTCGCCTCCGATAGCTTATCAGCAAAAACGATGGCAGAATCTATTTTACCATCTTTGTTTGCATCTATAAGCATCCTGATATTTCCAGCTTCTTTTCCCGGCTCAGGCGGAAAAGGATAATCAGGCATTTCGACCACATAGGCATTCCCTTGTTCATCGAATACCATATCGACCGGGTCAAGCACATTCGGCTCGACGGCAAAAGTTTCAATCTTGAAATCCTTGTTCAACTGAAAATGCGCCATCGATTCATCCGGACGCATGGGTTCGGGGTATTTCGGCTCCTTCTTGTTTTCACGGCAAGCCATAAGGCCCAGGGCCAGTATCAGCATGCCTGCAAGGGCCTTGTTCTTTACAATTATCATAGTTCTGTCGAGAATTATTGAACGGTAATCTGAATGCTTTTTACTGTTTGTTTTGATTGTTCAATACTGTTATCAGACCCCACAAAAGTGGCGGTATAAGTACCTGGTTTGGCGTAGGTGTATTGAAAAAGGGTAATGGGCGCCGCTATAATACCTGCTTTAATGGTGGTAGACCAGTCGGGACCCAGGTCGACCGAGGTTGCCGTGATGGGGCGGCTTACTGCCCAGTTTTCACTGGTTGGATCATTCCAAGGGCTGGCAGGATCAAAGGGCAGTTGTAAAACAGCCAACGGATTATATGACAAACTTTGCGGATCAAAAATAGGGTTGTTTGGATTTAGCAATGGATTGGTCGAATCATATCTCGGCAAGGTAGCATAGAGATATTCATTGCCATACATCGTGAGTCGGGTGGCCGTTACACTTGACCGCGCAGGCGCGTTTTCTTTGTTTTCATCAATGATGCGAAAGCCAATACTGTTTTGGTCAAAGATGGTTAGCGGTGCATTGTTAAAACTTACGTCCCTGCTCTTGATCGCAAAGCTCTGGAAAAAATACTGCCGGGCAAGGCCATTGGTTTCCTGCGGCTGTGTAAGATACCGGATAGCAATGTACAAAGGTTTGCCTGCCGTTGTAAGGTCAGAAATATCAACCGTTCCAGAAGCCGTAAAACTAGCGGTTGCACCCAGTACGAAGCGACTGGTGATATCTGTCCAGGTGGCTGCTTTAAGGCTGGCAACACTGGAATAATCTCCGTTAAAATCAGTCGACGCCAGTATCGACAACTGGTTTGTTTGGGTTCCCAATTGCACACTGCTGGTAAATTGCATGGTAATACCGCCATTGCTTACATCAAAAGTGCGGCCATCTTTGAATGCATAGTCTTTCAGCAATTCGCCCGAATAAAACGAGATTATATGGGCATTGCCTGTAATCTTAAAACTGACTGGCTTACCGGCAGTAAAACTGCTGCCATCGGTGCTAACATCAAAGGTTGGCGCAGACACTTCCATTTGTTTGTTACAAGCCGCTGCTACATACAAGCCGGCCAGCAACAGTATATAATAGATTCGTTTCATAATGTTTTGTTTGGGCGTTAAATTACCAGCCTGGGTTTTGCGACATCGCTTTGTTGTTGATGATTTCATTGGTAGGAATCGGCATCAGCAAGTCTTTCTCCGTTGCATTAGAATAATATTTGGAGATAAGACCGGCCTGTGCGGGCCATTCTGTTTGAATTTTGTTACCCATGTCCTGGTACACGCGAAGGAAAATACCCCATCGTAACAAGTCTGCTTTCCGCAAACATTCCATATTCAATTCGCGCATTCTTTCATCTTGCAACATGGCCAGGAAAGCATCTTTTGAGGCTGTTTGTGCCGGCTTGAGGTCAGCATCTGTTTTTGACCAGATCACCGCTGAAGCGGTTGCGCCCGATCCACCACCACCACTGATGGTAATGGTCGGCGGCTCACTGTACTGCCCTTCCCGGAAAAACATCACACCGGTACTGTCGCGATCAAGCGTGATAGCGGTTACTTCTCCGCCGACGATGGTCGCCTTACCGGTCGCTGTAACGGGGCCAACACCTGTGCCATCGCCTGAAGAAAATACAACTGAAGGCGCACTGGTATAGCCACTACCGCCACTGGTAATATTGATGCTACGCACACCCGTCGACCAACCCCTTCTTCTCACTTTATTCACCGCTTCAATCGCATCTGGACTCGGACCATTGTTCAGTTCGTTTTCGGCTTCTGCAAACATCAGTAATACATCACTGTAGCGCAGCAGCGTGTTGTTTTGCGGCGTGGTATTGATTGATTTAGGCAGCAACGTTTCGTATTCGCGCCGCCATTTGGCTGGCCGGCCATAGTTCTTGGTAGTTTGGGTGGGAAGCGCCGACATATTTTTCGTACCATTGGGCGCTGGTGCTGCAGCATAGGTAAAATGTGCAATGCACCACCACTTCCGGTTGTCGCCTTCTTCAAATACATCGTAGAATTTGGAAGTGGTACTCATGTATGCTGCGCAGGCACCATGATTGGGGCCGGCATCGGTACCATTGATATACCCGTTGTTGCTGGCCTCAAAGAACTGGGTGGTTTGGTTTCCCCAAAATTCAACTTCCCAAATACTTTCTTTGATATCATATTTGTCTTGCGCAATGTTGATGAAGATCTGCGGATAGCTTGGATTCAGGGTATGGCCTGCTTCCACATCATCAATGACCATCTTTGCCCACTTGCGCGCTTCTGCATACCGGCTCTTATCGTTCAGCGGACTACCAGCCATGGTTAAATTCACCCTTGCCAATACGCCGCGTACCGCAGATTTACTAATCGCACCACTGAAACCAAGTTGGGTAATGGCTGGCACCAATGGCTCGGCTGCTTCCATATCGCTGATGATTTGTGCGTAAGTTTCCGACAAAGTTGATCGCGCGATGTCAACTTTCACTACCGATGACGTTGGTTCCGTTTTTAATGGAACGCCGCCAAAATAAGTAGCCAATTGAAAATAATAATAACCTCTTAAGAAAAGCATTTCACCACGAATCTTACTGCGAATACTGTCTGCTATTTCGGGGTTCTTGTCCACATTCGCCAAAACCACATTGGTCCTGTTGATGCCGTCAAATAAATTTGCCCACATGCCGGCCGTCCACAAATCAGCGGGGTTGTAGAAATAATTCCAGGGGCCAGTAGTCAGGCTGGTCCTGTTCATATAGGCTTCATCGGCATGCCAGGCAAAGAGATAGTTACCCCAGCCAGTCAACGCGGCAGCACCCAGGTTGTTATAAGCGCCAATGCGCGCATAGTTGAGTTGTTCGGCCGTTTCATAATAGTTTCCTGGATTCAAAAAATCCGTTGGTTTGGTGTCGAGAAATTTCTTGCAGCCTGCCAGGCTAGCGAGAAATAACAAAAACGGTATGTAGTGTCTTGCTTTCATTTGATGATGATTGATGGTCATTGACGCATTAAAAACTTCCTTTTATGCCAATGGTAAATACCGGCGCTTTCGGGTACGACGAATAATCATAACCCGGTGTCAGTACACCGCCGTTGGTACCCGTTGTAACGGTACTGCGCACGGAAACTTCCGGGTCAAGTCCACTGTATTTCGTCCAGGTGGCCAAGTTTTGCGCCGATGCAAAAATGCTGAGCGCACTCATATAGGCCCGCTTCGTCAACTTCAAGGGCACATTGTAACCGAGATATACTGTTTTTAAGCGCAGGAAAGAACCGTCTTCAACTACTCGTGAAGAGTGATAACCAATGGGCCCCTGGCCGCGGGTCCGGTAATTCGCGTTGGTCGGGTTATCGGGCGTCCACCTGTTGACATAAGATTTAAACTGGTTAATGTTCGCATAGCCATTACTGTTACCCTCCAGCAACAAACGGTTGGCGTTGTACACATTGTTGCCATAAGACCACTGCAGGAATATACCCAGGTCAAAACCTTTGTACGAAAAGTTATTGCTTAAGCCACCAATATGCAGGGGCTGTCCGCGACCAATGATGGTAATATCGGCCGTTGTCATTGTGCCATCTCCATTCAGGTCGCGGTACTTGATATCGCCCGGCTGAATGGTATTGCGTACTGCGCCATTGCCGCTGAGGTTGGGTTTTAAAATATAGACCCCGGGCGACGGGCTATCAAAATCATCGTACTGGTAATTGCCTTCCCAAATATAACCCACCATCATACCGGCGGGTCGACCCACTTCCGCAATATATAGTGGCTGACCATACTGCGACACATAGGGCGTTATACTCGAAATATTGGATTGGCCCTCGTTCAAAGCCGTGATCTGGTTTTTGTTGAAGCTGATATTAAAACTAGTCTGCCACCTGAAATCTTTTGTACTGATATTGGTACTGTTCAAAGTGATTTCCAAACCATCGTTGCGCAATTCACCCACATTTTTCACGGCCGAACCAAAACCAGTTGTTGGCGGCAGCGGCGCTGTCAATAGCAGGTCGCTGGTGATTCGGCGATACAAATCAATCTCTACCGAAAACCGGTTGTTGAACAAGCCCATCTCATACCCCAGGTCGAGGGTGCGAATGGTTTCCCATTTCAGATCAGGGTTACCCACATTACTGATAAAAGCGCCACCCACACCTGCCGTATTGTTCAAGGCATATCCATTGGTAACATTGTCGTAGGTGAGGCTGGGATAAGCGGCAAAATCGCCGATGCGGTTATTACCCGTGGTACCATAACCGATGCGCAATTTAGAAGTCGAAATAACGGAGGCTATACTCTGCCAGAATTTTTCAGTATGCATATTCCAGGCTGCCGCCAACGAAGGAAAATACCCCCACTTGTTATTGATAAATTTAGAAGAACCATCAGCCCGGAAAGTGGCTGTTAACAAGTACTTTGACTTGTAGCTATAATCCCAGCGTGTTGCATACGACACCAATGTATTGTCGCTCGTGCTCGAAATTCCGGCAAAGGGAACACCTTCTTCCAGACCGTTAATGCCCAGGTTTTCATTGGGCAATAAACGGCCGCCATATCCATCGGCCATATACCGCTGCTTACTGACTTCAAACAAAGCAAGGCCGGTTACCGAATGCACTTTGTTGAATGTTTTCTTGTACGTGAAGCTATTTGAATTGGTGAAGTTGTTGGTGGTATAATTGCGTATATAACCGAAAATGCCATTTTGGTTGTTGATATTAAATGGACTGGCCTGTGCTGTATTGGAGTTGTAAAATGATTCGGTCGACAATCGATTCAATCGAACACCGGCTACTGTTTTGAAACTAAGTTCAGGCGTGATATTATATCCGATATAGGCATTTGCCTCTACCAACGATGTTTTGTTGTAATTGTATTGGTTCTTTTGGCTGATATAAGGGTTGATGCGGGCATCTGAACTGGTGTTCGCCACCGCATCGGCCGGATCGTTCAAAAGGTCGTTGCGACCAAAGGGTGAAATCGGTCGGTACATCCAGGCAGAGGTCAATACAAACGATGTCGGGTTGTTCTGCGCTACCTGGCCCTGGCTGATAATTTGTCCGCTTTGGTTTACATTACTGTAGTTGAACGTAACACCCGTGTTGAACTTCGGACTGATCACCTGGTCTAAGGTGACGCGACCCGAATACCTTTTTAAACCGGTATTGATAATAGTACCAACCTGGTTGAAATAATCGCCCGATACCGAATACCTGGTTTGATCGGTTCCCCCTCGAAGCGACAAATCATATTTCTGCGTATTACCGGTTTGAAATAAATAATCCTGCAGGTCCAGTCCTTTCTCACCATTGTAACTTTCTACCGTTTTTCCGTCGGCAAAAAATGCCTGGGTGGAAGCAAGGGTCGGATTTAATTCTTTCTGGTATTGAATGAACTCAGCCACACTCATGAGCTCCATTTTCTTCGGCTTCATCTGGTTACCAACCTGCGTGGAAAAACTCACCACAGGCCGGCCGGTACGACCTCTTTTTGTTTGAATGAGTATTACCCCGTTGGCCGCCCTTGATCCATAAATAGCGGTTGAAGAGGCATCTTTCAGTATGGTCATACTTTCAATCTCTTCCGTATTTAAGGTGGCGGGATCGGGGTTCTCAACCGGGATACCATCAATCACATACAAGGGCGTCGTGTTTTGGGTGAGGGAGCCCGGACCACGAATCGTAATATTAATACCTGCACCCGGCTGCCCATCGGTCGCACTCACCTGCACACCCGCCACCCGGCCGGCCAGGGCTTCTGCAAATGAAGCAACAGGCGCCTTGGCCATGTCGCTCACATTCACCGAACCCACCGAACCGGTAAGGTCTTTTTTCTTGACGGTACCATATCCAATCACCACCACATCACTGAGGGAAGAACTGCTTCCTTCTAACGATACATTAATAGTGGTTTGATTGCCGACCAACACTTCCTGGCTTTTGTACCCCACATAAGAGAATACCAGGATGTCGGTGGCGGTGGCAGCCAGCGAAAAGCTACCATCGGCATCGGTAGTTGTGCCTTGTTGCCCAGATTTAACCCGCACATTCACCCCCTCCATCGGCGATCCATTTGCCGACGAACGAACAACGCCCTTTACCGGCCTCGACTGGGCCAGCAGGGCGCCGGAAAGGGTAAGCGTAAATAGCATGAGCAATACGATGTTGACAAGCAATCGATGACATCGAAATGGCTTTTTGAAAGAACAGCGGTTTGGCATAAAGCAGAGATTTGGCGAGACGGTTAAACAAATTGTCGACCTGAAAATAAATCCAAAAATCGAAAAAACAATAAAAAGATGCGCATTTTTTGCGGTTTTAATAAATGTCAATTTGCATTTTATACGCTAACATTTAGAAGACAAAAATCTCCTTTTTAAAATAAATGGTTCAAAATATTCTTTAATCATATTATTTTCAATAATTTATATTCAAATCAAGCTTAACACATGGCTTCCAGAAGAGAATTCGTCCGTTCGGCAACATTATCAACTTTGGGTGCAACTTTCTGCATGACAGTGCCAACCATGCGGTTTAAGGATGCGGTTGCGGCCGACACTCGAAAGATTGGCATCATCGGGCTCGATACTTCGCATAGTCCCGCTTTTGCGCAGTTCTTCAACAACCCCGCCAACGAAGCGCAAACCCGTGGCTTCCGGGTAACGGCCGCTTATCCATACGGTAGCCAGTTGATCGAAAGCAGCCGTTCGCGCATTGCCGGTTATACTGAAGAGATCAAACGCAGTGGAGTGCGCATTTGCCCCTCCATCAAAAGCCTGTTGTCGCAGGTAGATTATGTATTGCTTGAAACCAACGATGGCAACCTGCACCTGGCGCAGATGCGGGAAATTGTTCGAGCCAAAAAGCCGGTGTTCATTGACAAACCGGTAGCGGCCACTTTGCAAGATGTGTACTCGATTTACGACCTGGCCCGTGAAGCCAACCTGCCTGTTTTCTCTGCCTCCTCCTTGCGTTATATGGTGAAAGCGCAACAGGCTGCTTCGGGTTTGTATGGCAAAGTGTTGGGGGCTGATACTTTCAGTCCCGCGACGCTCGACCAATCACATACTGATTTGTATTGGTATGGCATCCATGGCGTCGAATTGCTTTTTACGGTGATGGGGCCGGGATGTAAGGTTGTGCAACGTGTGTCTGGTGCTGAAACGGATATTGTGGTGGGCACCTGGCAGGATGGCCGCGTTGGTATTTTTCGCGGCACACGCAATGGGCCGCATGCTTACGGCGGACATGTATTTGCAGACAAAGCCGTGGTATCGCTCGACGATTACAATGGCAATACCGCGCTGCTGAACCAAATCGTACAGTTTTTTGATACCGGCAAAGCGCCGGTACCCGCCGAACAAACCCTGGAAATCTATCGCTTTATGACGGCCGCCGATGAAAGCAAAAAAAGAAACGGCGCAGCAGTATTGTTAGCTGATATCAATCCAAGTTAATCTACCTGTGCCCGGTTAATCTACTTGCCGTTTCAGGTCGCCAGCGTGTTGTTGTATTTTAAGAATAGCTGCTGCAATCTCCTGCATATCTTCTTTGCCGGTTAGCAATAAGTTTTGTTGAAACCATACGGCTTCTTCCAGGCAAAGTCGTTCGCTCACCGCGCATTGATTGCGCTCCTCCCATTGTTGTTCGTTCAATTCAGCCGCCGAATACATTTTACGATAATTCTTTGTCTGAAATGTATTTCCCAGCATGTTGACTTTATTGAGCGGCGCATATCCCGATGAGCAGGGAATGCCTTCGGCCGACAAAGCCTTGATGAAGGTAGCGCGCGGCAAACCGGCAAAGGCATTTTTATCATACCTGAAGGGGAAAAGATGAAAGGCCGCCCGGGTCACATTATCATAAAGCCGATACGGTTTAATGCCTTTGATGTCGAGCAACAACTTTTGCAGGTAGGCCGCATTCTTGTTTCGAAGTGTGGTTTGTTCATCCAGTCGTTGTAGTTGTGCCAATCCGATGGCAGCCTGGTATTCGGTCAAACGTAATTTCGCGCCTGGCCGACCACCAGCCGTTTGATAGGGCAATCCAAAATTGTGGTAAGAAAAACAACGATCCATCAGTTGATCGTCGTTGCTAACAACAGCACCACCTTCACCGATGGGAATATTTTTTGAGTTCTGAAAACTAAAACAACCAGCCTGGCCAAAACTGCCCACTTTCTGGTTGTCAATTTCTGCCAACCAGGCCTGACAAGCATCTTCCAGCACCAATAGTTTGCGATCACTGGCCAACGACAAAATATTTTTCATATCGGCCGGCAGTCCGGCAATATGCACCGGCACAATCACCCTTGTTCTATCGGTTATTTTTTCTTTGATGCTACGCGGATCAATTTGAAAAGTGTCCGGATCAACATCAGCAAACACCGGCATAGCGCCGGTGGCCAACACCGCTGTCAAAGTCGCAATAAAAGTATACGCAGGCAATATCACTTCATCACCGCCACCCACATCCATTTGTGTGAGTGCTGTGATCAATGCACTGGTACCATTTACCGTGGCCAATGCTCTTTTCGTGCCGATCTGTTTGGCCCATTGGAATTCAAATTCTTTCACCACTTCACCGCGCGACCATTTTCCGCTTCGCAACACTTTTACCACCAGCGCTTCATCATCGGGCGTCCACATTGGCCATTGTGGCCAGGCCTTGCTGCGAATGGGTTGCCCACCCAACAATGCCGGTTTGGTTGAGAACCGTCGGCTGCCGGTTTGGCCTGCTGTAGACATCCCATATCCAACAAGGCCGGCACTTACCAGCGTTGATTGCTGCAAGAATTTTCTGCGCGATGTTTTCTTTTTCATGTTCTCTACTGTTGGCCGGCCATGCTGATGGGCGATCCCACCACATGACCAGCTATTTCAAATTGATTGCCTTCTTCAAAATCATACAGGTACCCGTTTTTGTACGAAGCTGGCACCACTTGTTGACGCACTTTTATTTTTTCAGCTTTGTAGTCACGAATAAAATGCAATGGCCCGCAATACACCAGACTATTTGTTCCCTGCCGTTCTACTCTTTCAATGGTATAGCTGGCATCTCTTTCGTTGTTGTTTTTAATCACCATGATTTCACCACGCAAAGAATCGCCTGTTGGCAACCTTTGATCAACCCGTATCCAGGCTTCCCCACTTACTTGTTTTTTGAAATCGATCACTTTGCCGACAAAGCCTGCTTGTCCATCGATCCATTGTTGCTTATAACCAATACCGCGACCATTAATGACAATGCCCTCTTTCCAACGGTCATCGGCCGAAAAACGAAACAACCCCACTGTTGCCGCCACAGTATAGTCACCTACACGCGCCGCGGTTGACGGGTCGGGGTTATACACCAGTATGTCTTTTTGGCCATCTTGCTTCAACACTTTTAGTGCAACCACTTTGTTGGCTGTTGGCAAACGTTCTATCGATTTTATAAAGGGCATCGCGCGATAAGGCTCTATTACGCTTACAAATTGTTGCTGAATCGAATCACCTGAACAATGCATCAACACATAGGGCAATGCTGTCGGGTTACCAGGCTTGTTTTGCGGGGGATCGCCCGCTGCCAAAGCCACCTCATCCAGCTTTGTAAAGGCATGTAAACGCAGGTGCAGGTTTTCGCCCGCAGCCAGGTTGCGATAGCCGGGTTTCACTTGCCAATCGACACTAAAAGCAAGCGGTGGATTTTTTTGCCGATATACATCGTACAAATAAGAGTACCCAATCGGAAAGCTATCGGCCAATGCGCCTTTTGCAATATTGATTCCTGCATAGGTGCCTTTGCTTTGTGGTTGCAAGTTCAGGCTGGTATTGGTAGTAGCGGCCGGCGGACCATGCAAACTGTATACATAATCGTTTCCACCGGCCACTGAAAATACATCGATCACATAACTATTCGAATCCGTGCTAGAAGCGCCACCCACCAAAAACAGTGCGCGTTCATATTGGGTGAGATCGGGGTATGCAGCGCGACCATCTATGATAGCCGTTGTGAAGCCAGGTATCGTTTTGAAAAGGATGGTTTTACCGCCCCAGGTTTCCCGTTGCGGGCGACGATTCGCATACACCAGGTTATGCGACAAGCTACTACCCGTCCACTCCTGGTTGCTGGGCCACTTTGACGCATATTCAGGATAGCCATGATCAGGGGTGAGCCAGTGATCAAATGCGAAGAGATCAAAATTAAGCATGTCGGGATGCGCATGCATGCTGGTGCGTCCGTAGTTAAACGCAATGCCCACTTGCTGTTTGTTTAGACCCGTCTCCAGTAGCGCTAAACCGAAACCCGACAACAAGCGGCTTTCTATGGGCCGCGGCGGATGGCGTAGGCCGATCTGTTCGATTTGATCATGCACTGTTTGGTTGGCTGCAAAAATCTGCCAACCCAGCCCCGTAGCACGATTGCCATTGGCGCGATACGCCGCGAGGGCCAGACTTGTATCGCCATAAATCGCAAATCCCCGCGCTAATATATCGGGCGATACATCGCGGGTAGATACCAAACCCGTGGCGCCCGCATCGCCCAGGTTAGGCATCGTCTTGCCCAGCAATAACATGCGATAGGCCGTGCTGAAACCGGCGCGCAATTGCGGATAGGTCGTAAATAAATCAGGTCCCCGGTAGCCGGCATAGCCGCGCAACAACTCCCCCATATCAGCCATCAGGTTGCTCCAGAAAAAAGCATAACCGGGTGCACCTTCATCACTGCTACCATCGTGGTCCATCCTGCTCATCATCATACCAGGAATAGAGCCGCCATCGGGCTGAAAAAGCCAATCAAGCCACTGGTTAGTCTCTGCACCATTGTTCAACGCAATCGCTGCCTTGGCCAACGACAATTGGTGCATGCCCTGGTTACCGCGAATTTGCGCCGACAATACACTTTTATAAATGCATCGCAGTAGGCCTTCGTCTACATTGTTTACAAACCATTTTCGACTTCCTTTTTTGGTTGGCAAATGATATTTGCGCGCTTGCCCCTGTAAGAAAGAAAACAAGTTTGCATCGCCCACCGTGCCACTTAAAATTTTATCGTACGCACTGGCCATCGTCTGGCTTAGATTGGTTTCCCAAATAGAACCTCCGATTTTGCCCTTGTTGCTGCCACCGTCAGAATGGAACCAACCTTTTGCGGCCAGGGGCGCCCAATCGAGCGTGGGATAAACATCAGCCAGTCGATCGAGCAACACAGCCGCCTTGTGCGCATAGCGACGTTCACCGGTGTATACATACGCATCTGCGAGCGATGACAAACCTGCTATTAAATGATTCCAATATTGCCAGGTATAATAACCGATGAAACGAAACGGCGTACCCGCCGCATCGTGGTAACCATAACCATCATCAACGCCCCAAAGATGTAAAGGATCGGCGGGGTCGGGATGCTGTTCATTAAATAATAGAGAACGATCGGCCCGGGCGCTGTCGAAAACGCCTTGGCTATTGATGCCGCTTTGGTAATAAGTCCCAAAATCATTGGTAGGGAAAACACGGTGGCACGAGGGACAAGTAATCTTCCAGGGCGTTTTCGCAAAATCTAACGTGTATGGGTAAGCGCCGAAAGCCAAAATGCTATCGCCACATTGCAGGCAGCCGGATTTTTTGCCGGTGAATGCCAATCGGTCGAAGCTGACATCAATACAGCGCGGCAACTCCTGCCCTGGTACCATCTGCCACAAAACAGTGTCGGCCAAACCCACCCAGGGTGCCGCTGCCGTTACCGCCTGTTCGCGTTTTTCGCGGGCCCAATCAAATTGCTGGCTATTTCGCCGGGCATTGGCCAGTTTCTCCTTGCTATAATAACCCCCATAAACCCTTTGCCCATAGCCCCGATTCAACCAACTGGCAAGCAGCAGGCAACTCAATAACAGCCAGCCGCCAATCAGCCAACCAAACCTATTCTGACAAACAAAGCCTTTGGGATTACTACACATAACGCAACGCGACAGCCCAATTAAAAGCTACCGACACCCAAAATAGCACCAAAAAAGCAAAAAATGGAAAAATTGCAAACAATTTGCGGTTTTAAAGTCCAAAAACCGCACTCCCTTTTATTCAGCGATCTCGCCCGCGGCAGCAACCTTAAACCCTCCACTTTACATCTTACACCGCTCGCACACTTAAACCTTAGACCTTAAACAAAAAAAACCGCCCATAAGGCGGTTTTTTATTATTCGTCTTACTAACTCAATCAAATTTCAAATCCAATCCCAGGCCTCTCAATTCGTGTATCAACACGTTGAAAGATTCAGGCACACCGGCGCGGGGGATATTATCGCCCTTCACGATGGCTTCGTAGGTTTTGGCGCGACCAATGATATCATCCGACTTAATGGTGAGCAGTTCCTGCAGGATGTTCGAAGCACCGTATGCTTCGAGTGCCCACACTTCCATTTCACCAAAACGCTGACCACCGAACTGTGCTTTACCACCCAGCGGTTGCTGTGTGATGAGCGAGTAAGGTCCGATAGAACGCGCGTGCATCTTATCGTCGACCATGTGGTGCAGTTTGATCATATAGATGATACCAACCGTTGCTTTCTGGTGGAAACGATCACCGGTTTCACCGTCGTACAGGTGCGTGTGACCCATCATCGGAATACCGGCTTTGGCGCAATACTGCTCAATCTCTTCGGTAGTAGCACCGTCGAAGATCGGCGTAGCGAATTTCACACCCAGTTTTTCACCGGCCCAGCCCAACACGGTTTCGTAGATCTGACCGAGGTTCATACGGCTTGGTACACCCAGGGGGTTCAGCACAATATCAACCGGCGTTCCGTCTTCGAGGAAAGGCATGTCTTCGGCACGAACGATCTTGGCCACAATACCTTTGTTACCGTGGCGACCGGCCATCTTATCACCCACTTTCAACTTACGCTTAACGGCGAGGTAAACCTTCGCCAGTTTCAATACACCGGCAGGTAATTCGTCACCGATCGAGATATTGAATTTCTCGCGCTTGTAACGACCCAGTTCTTCGTTGTATTTGATGCTGTAGTTGTGCAGCAGGATATTGATCTGGCCATCCACTTTCTCGTCGCCCGTCCAACCCAGGGGGTTGATGTTCAGGTAATCGAGACCAGCCAGGTTTTTCGCTGTGAACTTGGCGCCTTTGCCAATTTGTACTTCACCGAAATTATTGCTTACACCGGCTGAAGCTCTTTCTTTCAACAGGGTTTGCAGTTTGCTCAGCAGTACATCTTGCAGGTCGGCCGTATTCTTGTCGTGTACTTTCTCTACTTTCTCCAGGGCTGCCTTCTCACGCACTTTGCCATTCTTGTCTTTTTTGGCACGCTGGAACAGTTTCTTGTCAATCACTACGCCTTCAACACCGTTGGGTGCTTTCAGCGAAGCGTCTTTGGCATCACCGGCTTTGTCGCCGAAGATGGCCCGCAACAGCTTCTCTTCTGGGGTAGGATCGCTTTCGCCTTTCGGGGTGATCTTACCAATCAGGATATCTCCTTCTTTGATATGTGCACCGATGCGAATGATACCATTTTCATCTAGGTCTTTGGTGGCCTCTTCAGAAACGTTTGGAATATCAGGTGTCAATTCTTCTTCACCCAATTTGGTATCACGCACTTCCAGTTCGTATTCAGAAATATGGATGGAGGTGAAGAGGTCTTCACGCACCATTTTCTCGTTGATTACGATGGCATCTTCAAAGTTGTAACCTTTCCAGGGCATGAATGCCACTTTCAGGTTGCGACCCAGGGCGATTTCACCCCCTTGTACGGCATACCCTTCGGTCAGGAAATCACCTTCTTTCACGTGCTGGCCTTTTTTCACGGCCGGCTTCAGGGTGATGGAGGTTTCCTGGTTGGTCTTCTGGTACTTGGTAAGCTTATATACTATCAGGTCTTCTTCAAATGAAACCAGTCGCTGCTCATCATTGCGGTCGTACCGGATATGAATCTCGTTGCCGTCAACATATTCTACCACACCATTGCCTTCAGCGAGGATCTGCACCCTTGCATCGCGGGCTGCTTTTGCTTCCAGGCCGGTACCTACGAAAGGTACTTGGGGCTTGATCAGCGGCACGGCCTGGCGTTGCATGTTTGATCCCATCAGGGCGCGGTTGGCGTCATCGTGCTCCAGGAAGGGAATCAGCGATGCGCTGAGGCCCACAATCTGGTTGGGGGCCACGTCCATGAACTCCACATCGGTTTTATCGAGAATCGGGAAGTCGCCGGTTTCGCGACTTACTACTTTCTCCTCTACAAATTCACCTTTATCGGTCAAGGGCGTGTTGGCCTGCGCGATCTTGGCCGTATCTTCTTCTTCGGCGCTGAGGAAGGTCAGTTCCTTCATGTTCACTTTACCGTGTTCCACCTTGCGATAAGGGGTTTCGATAAAGCCCATCTCGTTGATCTTCGCGTGTACGCAAAGGGTAGAGATCAGACCGATGTTCGGTCCTTCGGGTGTTTCGATGGTACACAGGCGACCGTAGTGGCTATAGTGTACGTCGCGCACTTCGAAGCCGGCGCGTTCGCGGCTCAGACCACCTGGTCCGAGGGCAGAAATACGACGTTTGTGCGTGATCTCCGACAAGGGGTTGGTTTGGTCGAGGAACTGCGACAACTGGCTGGTGCCGAAGAATGAGTTGATAACAGAACTGAGGGTGCGGGCATTGATCAGGTCCACCGGTGTGAACACTTCATTGTCACGCACGTTCATGCGCTCGCGAATGGTACGGGCCATACGGGCCAGACCCACGCCGAATTGCGCATAGAGCTGCTCTCCTACGGTACGCACCCGACGGTTGCTCAGGTGATCGATATCATCGATCTCGGCTTTGGCGTTGGTGAGGCGTACCAGGTATTTGATGATCTCAATGATATCTTCCTTGGTCAACACTTTGTGGTCAAGGGGATAATTGAGGTTCAGTTTGCGGTTGATCTTATAGCGACCTACTTCACCCAAGTCGTAGCGTTTGTCGCTAAAGAACAGTTTGTCGATGATACCGCGGGCGGTTTCATCATCGGGTGCATCAGCGCCGCGTAATTGGCGATAGATATGCTGTACCGCTTCCAGTTCACTATTCGATGTATCCTTGTTCAGGGTATTGTAGATGATGGCATAGTCACCGCCTACGTCTTCGCGCTGCAGGAACACACTCTTCACGTCCATGTCTACGATCATGTCGATCGCTTCTTCATCAAGCACCGTGTCGCGCTCCAGCACTACTTCGTTCCTTTCGATCGATACCACTTCACCGGTGTCTTCGTCTACAAAATCTTCCACCCAGGTACGCAGTACGCGGGCAGCGAGTTTTTTACCGAGGTATTTCTCGAGGGCTTTCTTCTCTCCTTTCACTTCATCGGCCATACCGAAAAGTTCGAGGATGTCTTTATCTGTTTCAAAGCCAATCGAACGCAGCAAAGTAGTTACAGGGAACTTCTTCTTACGATCGATGTAGGCATACATCACGTTGTTGATATCGGTCGCAAATTCCATCCAGGCGCCTTTGAAAGGGATTACCCTTGCAGAGTAAATCTTGGTGCCGTTGGGGTGGATCGACTGACCGAAGAATACACCGGGTGAGCGGTGCAATTGGGATACAACCACACGTTCAGCTCCGTTGATTACGAAGGTGCCGCGCGGGGTCATATAAGGAATATTGCCCAGGAACACGTCCTGCACAATGGTTTGGAAATCGACGTGCTCTTCGTCGTTACAACTGAGGCGAAGTTTCGCTTTCAGTGGAACGGCGTAGGTGAGGCCGCGCTCCATACATTCGTCGATGGTGTACCGGGGCGGGTCGATGAAATAATCGAGAAACTCCAACACGAAGATGTTGCGGGTATCGGTGATGGGAAAGTTTTCCTTGAACACCTTGAACAACCCTTCGTTGTTGCGTTTGTCGGGGGTGGTTTCCAGTTGGAAGAAGTCTTTAAAAGATTGAATCTGCACTTCCAGCAGATCAGGTGCTTCGGCGAGGTGCTTAATCTTACCAAAGTTGATCCTGGGGTTCACTTTTGTTGAAGACATATGTAGTTTAAACCGGTTTTTTGATTGTTATCCTTTCTGGCGGAGCGATAGCCTATGCACCGAATATAACAAACGGACGGCAAAGGTAGGGAAAATTGGGGAATGGATGAAAAAAGAGGCCCCAAATGGTTGGGGCCTCTTTATGGTGAATTTTACAGGTTTAACAGTTAGTTCACATCCCAGAAAAGTTTTCCGGTAGGGATGTCTTTACTCTGTACAGTGCTGTAGTTCGCATTATTATAAGTAGCCTCTTCTGCAGGATACTGCCAGCGGGTTGGCGGCTGTTTCAACGAATTGGCGTTGTCGACCTGGAAGGTGAAGGAAGGCTTGTCCAGCCGACGTACTTCAGCGTAGAGTTCATACGGCTGAATTACGTTGAAATGCAGCCATTTTTGGGTTGCAATCAGGTTCAGCTTCGTGTCGTTCGTGGTAGCCAGGTCCCAGCTTGCACCTGGACTTGCCAGGTAAGTGGTGATTTGACCTTCTGTTGGCGTAGCCGGTGCATCTACGGTACCGTCGTTTGACAGTGCACGAACTGAGTAGTAGAATTCAGTCGACTGGCGGATAGCTGTTTCATATGCCGCTTTTGCCTTCGCATTGTCGCCTGTTTTTACATAGTACTCTGCCGCCAGTAAGTTAACTTCTGAGGCTGTCATTAACACACCCGGGAAGTACTGGTTGCGGCTGAATGTAGATCGGTTGTACAAGGAAATTCTTCCATTGTCCATATCCAATTGCTGCTCGTTCGACAAGCCCATGGGATCAACACCTACATAAATGGCTGGGTTAGCAACTGTGGTTTCGAACATCACTGGCAAACGGGGGTCTGCATTGCTTACCAGGAAGTCGATCATTTTCTTACCGGCTGCATTGCCATTCCATGATTCGAGGCCGTCTCTAAAACCTTTCGCATTGATTTGCGTGTTCAGGTCTTTTACGTCCATCAGGATATTATCAGCATTGGTTGTTACCACGGGATAGGTAGCGGGACTGCCAAGGATCTCAGCAATTTCACTGCTTGCCCGGCTGGAGAACGCGCTGGCGGCCGATACCCTGGTGAGCATGCGCAAGCGAAGCGAGTTACAATACTTCGCCCAGGTAGCGATATTACCACCATTGATGAAATCCTGGGTTTTGAATGAACTCTGGATCGCTGCAATGGGTTGAATGGTATTCAACTCAGTAGAAAATGCTTTCAGGTCATCGAGCATCTTGGTGTAAATCGCTGCCGCATCATCATAGGGGGCATACGACTGTGCGTAGTTGCCGCCATTGGTGCTTAACAGTCCGGCGCCAGTAAATGGAATATCACCATGCAGGTCGATTGTTCTTTGCGTATGGTCGTACAAATAAATCGTAGCGGTGATATAATAGATACGACGCAATTCCTGGTCATCAGCCGTGCTGGCATTATACACTTTGAGCAGTTCTTTGTACTGGGCTAGTGAGCCATAATAACTCTTCCAGCGATCAGTAATGCTCGCAGCACCGGTTACATACTGGTTGGCACCATTGGCCCAACCTACGGTTTGGTTATAGTGTTGCAGGCTGGTTCGAAGAATTACAAAGTAATTCCAATAGTTGGGCACCACATAATCCCAATTGCTTTGTAAAAAACCAGAATACTGCTTCTCTACCGTTGTGGTTCCGATTTTAGAAGGATCGGTGTAGTTGTCTTCGAAATCTTTTTTCGAACAGGCACTAACGCCAACCATCAGCGCAATACCAAGTATTATATTTCGTGTTTTCATTTCTTTTGTTTTTTGGATTCAACACTTAAAAGCTGGCGCGCAGCATAACACCATAGGTGCGGGTAGCTGGGTTGGTACCGGCGTTGTTAAGGGTTTGGAACCAGCGTGAACCGGCTGTGGTTTGCTCAGGATCCATGTCTTTAATAGTGCGATAGATAAAGAACAGGTTCCGACCAAATACAGAGAAGTTGAGTTTTTTCGCACCCACTTTTTTGGTTACGCTCATGGGCAGGTCATAACCCAGTGACAACTCACGCAGTTTTACATACGAGTTCTTCTGGATATACAATTCGTACCGAGAAGAACTGTATTGAGGACCGCCCCAGTTATAAGTGTTCCAATAATAGTAAGCCTGGCTCATCACATTGGTGTTCTTCTGGCCATCTTCTGTTACACCGGGCATCAACATACCATCGTGAAACACTTTCTCGCCATTAGGACCTGCACTACCAGTGGTTTGTATACCTTTTCCGTCAGCATCCAGGTAGTAAGCCAAACCGCCATGTGCTTCGTCCATCGCATTCAGGCTCTCTTTCAACAGACCGCGGCTGATCATCCAGTAAATACCGGTGGGCATGATATAACCACCAAAACGATAATCAATCACCACTTCTGCATGGAATCCTTTGTACGTAAAGCTGTTGATAAAGCCGCCTACTGCTTTCGGCATGGCGTTACCTACTTTGTACATGCTGTCTGCATCGATTTTATACAAACCGTCGGGGTTAACAATGGCTTCACCTTTTGCGTTACGGGCAATGGGGTGTGCGTAGAAGTCACCCATTGGTTGACCAACCACTGATTTCAACTGCGCTGCATTACCATCATAATCAGAATGCAGTAATTCAGTAGCGTTGTTAGCCAATTTCTCTACTACGTTGGTATTCTTGGCATAGTTCAACACCAGATCCCAACGGAAGTTTTTGGTTTGAACAGGCGTTGCATTAAAGCCAATTTCAATACCCTTGTTGCGCAGTGTACCGATATTGGTAAGTACGCTCGATGCACCTGAAGAAGCGGGCAGGGTAAGCGGCAGGATTTGATCGCGAATTTGACCGTTGTAAAATGTGATATCCAAGCCCAAACGGTTGTTGAAGAATTTGGTTTCAAGACCAACTTCATATTCATATTTCAACTCTGCTTTCACCCCGTCGTTGCCGAAAGTAGAAGGAATGGTTGTATAAAGAACGGACTGGCCGCCCACCGCTTGTACACCGAGTGTGTTTTGGTTATAAGCGATGTTTGCATTGTAGATGTCGGGATAGTTACCCACCACACCATAAGATGCACGCAGTTTACCATAAGTCATCCAGCCCGGCAGGTCAAGTGCATCGCTGAATACAAAGCTGGAGTTGATGGAAGGATACACAAATGTGTTCTGTCCAGGTGCCATGGTAGAAACCCGATCGCGACGAACTGTACCTTCTACAAAGAAAATGCTCTTATAATCAAAGTTCACCGTACCGATGAATGCATCTTTCACCATGTTTCTGCGATAGCTATCACTTCCCGCAGTATTTACCGAAGAAGAAATATCATACTTGTTTTCTGTACTCAAGCCACCGTTGGTGCCGCGAGACACTTGGGCAGTTTTGTCTGTAGTAGCGGTATAGCCACCCATTACATTCAAGGTAAAGTCTGGGCCAAATTTCTGGGTATAGGTCATTAACAGGTCACCATACACGATGGTGTTGTTGTAATTGGCCATACCGAAATAACCAGAGTTACCGATCGACAGTGGTACTGAGTTGGGTTGGCGAGACTCCGTTTTCATGGTAGTATAATCGGTTGCCAAACGGCCACGCAATTTCAAGAACGGAAGGATCTGCCAGTTATGGGTCATGCTGGCGATCAGTCGGTTGCTCCACTCTTCATCGCGATATGCTTTTACGCGATAGAGGTAGTCGGCCAGGTCACCGCGGAAACCATTACCTGCATAGATAATATTTTCATCGGGAGTAAGGCTCTGACCAGTACCAGTCACATAACGATATCCTTTAGACGTAAACAATTTTGGGTAATACCAATCAGGATTATCAAAACGACCAATCATACCGGTAAAGTTGTTCACCATACGGTCGATAGAATAAGGCCGGTTCTTGGTATACTGGTTGATGTAATTGATCATTACATCGGTTGTCCATTTTTTGCCAAGACGAAGTGATGTATTCAGGTTCGCGATGTTTTTTGAATTCTTCGAACCCATACTAATGCCTTCATTGTCTTGACGGGTCAGCGACAAACGAATCGATGCGTTTTCAGTAGACTGCGATACAGATACGTTTACACCAGAGTTTTTCGCATTCTGGAACATATTCTTGTAATTGTCTTTCTGCGCTTCGTAAGGCCTTGTAACACCATCCCAACTCATGATCGGCTGGCCGTCGAATTTTGGTCCGAAGTTGATGCTATAGCCAAGCAGTGCACGGGTTTCTTTAACACCATCACCGTCTTTGTCGATATAAGCAAAACCATCGTCCGCTTGTCCGCCGTTGCTAACATGAATTGGCGCACCAGCACCGCGAACATTCTGGTAGCGGGGCAGGTAAGCAATGGTTGATACGTTGTAGTTCACGTTCGCATCTACAGTCAGGCCTTTAGAACCACGACCTGTTTTAGTAGTTACAAGCACCACACCGTTCACCGCTTCTGCACCGTACAAAGCCGCTGCAGACGAACCCTTCAGGATAGAAATGTTTTCAATGTCTTCGGGGTTCAGGTCAAGCAGACCATTACCACGCAAACGTTGGTCGCCCCAGTAGTTATTGTTGCTCACTTCTTCGCTGCGAATGGGCACACCATCCAATACGATGAGCGGCTGGTTACGGCCGGTTATGGAGTTGATACCGCGAATTTGGATGTTTACAGCACTGGTAGCACCACCCGGAGCAGACGCAATGCGTACGCCGGGTGCTTTACCATAGAGGGCCGAAGCAAAGTTTGGTTGCGCCACCCGCGTCAGCTCATCAGCTTTAATGGTGGTGGTCGCATAACCCAATCCCCTTTGTTTCTTGGTAATACCCAAGGCGGTTACAACCACATCGGTTAATTGGCTGGAGTTACCCTGCATCGTAACGGAAACGGTAGAAGCACCATTGGTAGGTACTTCTTGCGTAGCAAAACCCACCGAACTGATTACCAGCATGGGGCGGGCTGAAGTTACTTTCAAGGTAAAAGAACCGTCTTCTTTCGAAACGGTTGAGTTTCTGGTACCGCGTTCAGCAACGGTAGCGAGGGCAACGGGGCGACCCGCGCTGTCTGAAACCGTACCGCTGACTGTGCGGTCCTGGGCCATGAGGGACGATAATCCCAACAGGCAGATGGTGGCAACCATAAATAGCTGCCTTGCTAATTTGTTCATAGCAGTCATGTTTAGTTACGCAATTGTTGTTTTGATTTCTATAAATAGCTATTATGCACTAACAGGCCTCTTTTCACGGGTAGGTATATATACAATGCTTTCCATAACAAGTGCCGCAGCACCTACCATTTCAGCATCCTGTTCCATGTCTGACAATTTTATCGTGGTGTTGAACGACAGGCGCGGTATGCAATGTTCATTCAGCGCTTGCTCTACCGGTGCGAGCCAAACTTTTCCGGCAGTGGCGCCACGCCCGCTCAACAAGATCATTTCCGGATTCATCAGGTGAATCAATATGGAAATTCCTTTCCCAATCTTATAACCGATTTCCGAAAGAATGCCGATGCAAAAACGATCTCCTTTCTGCGCAGCTTTGAAAACTTTTTCGCAGATATCTTCATTCGAATCTGTTGGCTGAATTTGCAGTGAAGAAACCTTCCCTGCTGCCAATCCTTTCCGCCCCTGTTCGGTAATCACCAGCAACGAGGCTTCTGTTTCCAGGCAACCTGTTTTTCCGCATGCACACATCTTGTCGTTGCTGAACAACGGGATATGGCTGAATTCACCGGCAAACCCGTTGTGCCCGCGAAACAATTCGCCATTGATGATCATGCCCAGACCCACTCCCCAACTAATGTTCACGACCATGCCATCTTTCACATGCCGGGCCATACCAAAACGCAATTCAGCCAGGGCAATCAAACTGGAATCATTGTCGATGAATACCGGCGCGCCCAGTCTTTTTTCAAGGTAGGTGGTGATACTGCCACCATCGGTTTTCAAAAACGAGTAATTCACGCCTTTCTTCACATCCACAAAACCGGGCATACCAATACCAACGCCAAGAATCTTGGTTTTCACCGACGGATCTTTTTCGAGGTACTTCTCAATACAATCACCCAATTGTTGCAGCGACTGGTCGTTGTGCATCAGCGGTAGTGAAAACTGGCTGGCCGGCCACACAAACTCATTGTTCATGTTCAACAGCGCCACGCGGGTGTACAACTGGTCCATCGCTACCGACAAAATATACCAGCGCTCGGCTTCCAGGGCGTATAACATGGGTCGGCGACCACCGGTTGATGCACCATAACCCAGTTCTTTGACCTGTCCCTCCCGGATCAATTCATTCAAGAACTTAATCGTAATCGGTAGGCTTTTGCCAACTTTTTCGCTTAAATCAGTGCTGGACAACTGTTTCGCGAAATACAGTTGTTTGCACATACGGCGTTTAAGCTGGTCGTTTTTCGTCATACTTTGGTATGATTGGCGGTCTTGAAGCGTTTGGTTTGTCTAAGATACAAATACTTCGTTAAAATTTATAAGAAGTAGACCAATGGTTAAAATAAAGGGAACAATGGTGAATTAAGAAAAGAAGCGGGTAAAATCGGGCCATTTGCTGGTAGATACTGTTGCAACCGGGTTAGCGCCGGCGCGATTGTTCAATCCAGCCGCTAAGTGCCACAAAGACAAGGGTATAGCCCAATAGTATTAACAACGGTTTCCAAACCGTAGCGAACCCGCCCGACCGGAGAAAAAGATTATTTATGGCATCCAGACCCCAATACAGGGGCGATACTTTGGCCAATTGCTGTAAGCCCGCCGGTAGAATTTCGACCGGCACCCATATACCGCCGATGGCGGATAAGATTACGATCGACAAAGCCCCAAAGGGCAAGGCCTGGTTCGGGGTTTGAAACAGAGCGCCCACCAGCAGTCCGTAGGCAGTGGCGGTCAGCGCAATCATGGTCACTGTTACCAGCAGGGCCAAAGGGGCATGGCCCATATACAAGGCCGGAAGCCCCAACAGGGGCATCAACAAGCGGCCTGCCAATAACATGGTATAAAACTGGCCGATGCCCAGCAATACATAAAAAAGCAGCTTGCCGGTAATGATGCTGTAATAACTGCCGGGGATCAACCTGATCCGCATCAGGCTTCCCTCCTCTCTTTCGCGAATCATATTACCCGCAATGGGAATAATGATAAAGAACAAACCAAATATGGCCCAGGCCGGCACATTGTGCTGCACCGAATTGGTATTGAGTTGCGCAGCTTTCGCATTGCCGGTACTGTATTCACGCACACCCACCGCCTGCAATTTTTCCTGCAGGTTGAAACGGGTTTGCTGGGTGCTGTCGAGCGATGCCAGCTTATCTGACAATCGTCCCAAAATCATTTCCGCCTGCGTGCGGGTCAACTGTTTATCGATCGCATTGAGCAGCGATAATTTCATGGCCTGTTTAGACACGGGATCAAAATACATGGCGATGGTCAGGCTTCGGGTATCCCTTGCCGGTAGTTTGCCAACGGCTCCGGTCGACTTCGACATTTCATTGGCTACCTGGTTGGCACTGTTCACGACTTCGGCACTGATTCCGGCAGGAATAACAATGCCCATTTTATAGTCGCCCGTTTGCACCAGGTTACGCAGGGCCGTGCTATCGAGGCGCCGGCCACTAACGGTGTCGATCAACCGAAACTGGCCGCTGCTCAATGCATCGTGTAGTTTCGCGGCCATCGGGCCACCATCGTTGTCAACCCACAATACATCAAACACATAATCGCGGTATTCCCGAAACGGTGCATCTTGTATCAGCGCCATAACAACCGTTAAGCCCAGTGGCATCAGAAACAACAAGACCATCCCGGCCAGGTCGCGCCTGAACAAGCGCCATTCGTTGAGTAAGGTGGCCAGTACCCGCATGGTCAATCGCGCACCCCCCGGCCGGTTACATGAAGAAATACCTGTTCTAAACTCAGGCACTGGTGCAATTGCATCAGTGCCGCAGGATTGCCTTGTACCAGCAGCCGGCCATGGTCAATGATGGCGACTTCTTCGCAGAGCTGTTGCGCTTCTTCCAGCAGATGGCTGGTATATAAAATTGAATGTCCCTGCCGGTGGTAATCGCGCAAAAACTCCAGTATCATATTTCTGCTCTGCACATCTACACCGGCGGTTGGTTCATCAAGTATCAATAATTCAGGATCATGCAACAGCGAGGCAATGATATTTGCCCGCCGACGCATACCACCCGAATAATGCCGAATGGCTTTGTGTGCATTTTTTTCCAACCCAAAGAGTTGTAAGTAATGACTTATTTTTTCACGCAATATTTTATTCGGCAGGCGATAGAGTTTACCGATGTATTCAAGGTTTTCCTGGGCGCTCAGTGTGGGATACAAAGCGATCGACTGCGGTACAACGCCGATCTTCTGTTTGATTTGCGCCAGTTGGGTTGCGGTATCGAGGCCCAATACTTCTACTTGTCCGCCGTCGGCATTCACCAACCCACATATAATAGATATGGTCGTGGTTTTGCCTGCGCCATTGGGCCCGAGCAATCCGGCGATACAATGCCGCGGAAACTGCAGGCTAAGTCCCTGCAGCGTTGGTTCCACCGCTTGCCGGTAGGTTTTATGTACATCATGAATGAGCAGCATGACTGCTTATACTGATTTGCGAAGGCGCGTGAAGAAATCTTTTTCTTTATCGGCCAGTTGTGCCAGCATATCACCGAGTTCGCCATAAGTGGCGAGACTGCCACTCCTGTCTTTCATCACGCGGGCAGCGGCATAGGCGAAATTACGCCATTGGTCGCCGATGGCCGTCATCTCGTGCGACAACCCGGTGAAATCATCGCGCTTCAAAATGCCGGCAGCTTCCTGTAAGAAAGCGGCATATAAAAAACGGAAACCACCACCGCCGGTGCCAATCTCTTCTTGCATGCGAATGATATTACCGATGCACAAAGCTGCTTTGCGCGGCTCCATTTTTTCCGGATACTTCGCTACTTTTTTGCCCAAGAACCGGATGCCGTTTTGACCAAAAAATGGCGGGGGTGATTTGAGCATGAAAAAACAAGTTTTGTGAATGCCGCTGATCACCGCTTTATCGAGTGGTTTGCCCTGTCCGGTTTTAACCGGGAAATACATTTTACCCTTGGGGGCAGGAAATCCTTTGGCAAAGCGGGCTTTGCTTAATGCTTCAGCCGGCAGCCGGGTCACTGATTGCATAATGGGGTCGGATATGAGGTACTCATTTCCTTCCTTACCAAAAGCGATCAGGTTGTGCGCATTGAAATGAAAGCGCCAGGCCGGTGGAAAATAATCGAGAAAAAAAACGCTGGTTTGCATGCCCACGGGCTGCCTGTTTTGCAGGGCATTGTCGAGGGCCAGCATGGCTTTATCGGGCGTGGAGAAAGATTCGGTTTTAATAGTCACGCCGAGTTCTTTGCTCACGCGTTTGAAAATATAGCCGGGCCAGATGCGAAACGTGGTGCCGGGTATGCCGTTTACTTTTACAAAGGGCAGATGGCCAAAGAATAGTCCCGCGCCGATGCCAAAGGCCAGCGGTTCGCTGAGGGGAACACCGGCGTGTTGCAGTAAGCTGAGGGTAACGCCGCTTTCGCAATGGGCCGACTGCTGGTGGTTGAAATTTTCGATGATCATGCAGGTAAATGGAAATGTTTCAATTCTTCAACGGTTATATTGAAGACCGAAGCATACCGCGCTAATTTTGTTTCGGATAATGTTTTGAAAGCAGCCGGCTTCAAGTGTTTTTTCACCCGCCATTTCCAGAAGCCCGCATAACCCGCAAGGGTGGGCAGGTCCATCAGGTTTTTTTCCATGTAATAGGCAATGGGACTCAACTCGCCGTTTAACACTTTCTGTTTGGTGATGGCTATTTTTTCGTCGATGTCTTCCCATGCCTGGGTCATGGCAAGGTTTTCTGCATCCCAGCCTTCCGACTGCGTAACGCTGTACTTACCATCGTTGTCGGTTACATACAACACTTTACTGATGCTGTTGTCTTCGCCGTGGATGATCTTTTTGTCTTGTGGTACCTCGTCTTTGTTCATGTTTATACAACCGTAAAATGCGCGTAGATATAAGTGAAGCGCGCGCTTTCCGGAATCATTAACAGCAATGTATCACCTTTTTTCAACATACCGGAATTGAACATTTCTTCTAACATGAGATAGGGTGATACACTGCCCACATTGCCCACTTTAACGAGGTTGGTGAACCATTTTTCGGGTGGTATCAACAGGCCGATTTTTGCCTGTTCGGCGGCGATGCGCTCGCGAAAATATTCGGAGCTCAGGTGCGGCAGGTACCAGGTGAGGGTATCGACCGTGAGGTTGTATTTTTCAAAAATCTCTTTCTGCATGATGCCGCCCATGGGTACAATCTTCACGCCCAGTAGCCGGGTATCTTGCTTAAAAGAAAACAGGCTTTGTTCGGCCCACTCTTCGGGTGTGAATTCAGGAAAGCCGGTGAGTTCACCATTGGGGCTGCGTACAGCACCATTGTACATACAAGTGGCGAGTTCATTGGCATAAGACTTCACTTCGATGAAATCAATACGCAGTGAAATACCAGTTGCATTGGGCTTGTCTGATAAAAGGGCTGCGCCTGCTCCATCACTGAGCATCCAGCGCATAAATTCTTTTTCAAACGCAATCATGGGATTGGCGTCGATCTCTTTCAGCTTCTCTGTTTCGGCATCGAACTTATCGCGACGCATCCAGGTCGATACTTTTTCAGAGGCAAATGAAACAGCATTATTGATCTCGCCGTTTTTAACGGAGAGCCAGGCATATTTCATGGCCTGAAACCCGGAGGCACATGAACTACTGATGGAGGCGATCTCGATGGGCCGGCATTTTAATTCGCCCTGCACCATGGCGGTATGGCTGGGTAACAACTGTTCGGGCGACATGGTACCGCCCACCAGCAACTGAATATCGTCTTTGCTGAAAGAATCATCCAACAATCCTTCAATGGCTTTTACGGCCAATTGGGCATTGGTATGCGTTGATTTGCCTTCTTTGTTGATGGCGTAGTACCGGGTGTGAATTTTATTATTGCCGAGTATAATGGCCCTGGCGCGCGACGGCTTGTCGTCTACCATGCCAAGATAAAGTTCTATATCATCGTTGCTGACGGGTTCATTGGGCAAAAACTTCGACAACCTGTTTACAAACACATCTCCCATAATCGCGAATCTTTTCTATGCTGGTTTTAGCAGTTTTAAATAACGTTCGGTTCGTAGTCTACCCCTTTGAAATAGGCCAGTTGTTTTGCAAAGGTCTTTCTTTTTAACAAGCTGGCCAGTTTGGCAGTGAAGCCAGAAACGGGCGACAATACAAATATACCAGTCAGTAACAATCTTTTAAATAAATGCACCCGTTGCAACCTTTCCGGGTTGCCGCGTTCGCCTTTTTCGCGAATGTACACGGCAAATTTCCGGAACTGGGTTATGCCTCTTTTTTCTAATACAATCAGGGTTGGTTTTAGCGAAACCGCGCCCTGGGCCAGCAACTGAGGCTGTAGCGCCGCCCAATTCTTACTGCTGGCGGCTTCATAAATGGCTGCGCCGAATTTGCGGCTGCCCTCAATATCGGGGGTTTGCACGCCGGCTTCGGGTAAAAAACGGCTGCGTACTTTCTGCCCCGTGAAGGTCCACCGGATCACCGTGAACAAAGAAATCAGGTTGTGGTTGGTATCGGCGAGTACAATATTCCCCACATGGTTGGCACCGATACGGTTCAACTGCGCTTTTACTTTTTCCTGCGCATTCAGCCACATATTGCGCGAACCAACCACCGTGATAACGGGTTTGCCCTGCAATTTTTTGGCGTCTTCGCTGCGCAAGAAACTGGTGGTTGGCACCGAGGGTGATAAAAACCAGGGTTGGTAACCCAGTATCACGAGGTCGTACGCTTTGTCGGGGATGTTGAAAGACTGGAGCGGCACCGGAATTTCGAGTACACATTCGGGCATGGCGTCGAAGAATTGGTCGCTGGTCCACGGAAACGGAAAATCATGCACCGGTTTGTACTCGACAAAATCGATGGAGGCCTTGTCTTTTACGGTCAACAGCATGTTGTCGATGATCTGGCGCAGTTGTCCGGTCTGCGTGTAATAAAGTACCAGTATATTCAAGGTTCGCCGTTTTAAAAACGGCCCAAGATAACTAAGTTCGGCCAAATGATAAATATGGCTATTTTTGGCAATCTTAAAAAATAGCCTTGATGGAAGATTTCAAACGTTCGCTGAAATTACAGATCATAGAATCTCTCAACCTGCAGGGAATGCAACCCGAAGAGATCGATGATGCAGCACCACTTTTCGGCGATGGATTGGGACTAGACAGTATCGACTCGCTTGAACTCATTGTATTGTTGGAACGGAATTACGGCATCAAGATCCAAGACCCGCGCGAAGGCCGCCGGGTATTTGAATCCATTGATGTAATGGCCAACTATATCCAGGCTCACCGAACCAAATAGATCGTGCAGACCATTTTTGTTACCGGGATGGGCATTGTCAGTGCCCTGGGCGCAGGCATCGAAGCGAACCGGTTGGCACTCCGGGAACAAAGAAGCGGATTGGGAACGGCACAGTTTATCCAAAGCCGGTTAACGCCACTATTGCCCGTGGGGGAAGTTCCGTTTTCAAATGAATCTTTGTCGCGCTTGGCAGGAGTAACAGCAGGCACACAAAACCGTTTGGTATTACTCGGCTTGCTGGCGATGCGCGAAGCCTTGGGCGATGGTTTTGCGGCGACCCAGGTAAGCACCGGTTTTATCAATGCCACCAGTGTTGGCGGCATGGCCGATGTGGAAAATATTTACACCGAACTGATCAACCCCGATAAGCCTATTGCCAACAGTGCGATTGGTGATTCACTCGATTGTGCGCAAGGCACCGAAATACTAGCGCGGCATTTTGGCATCCAACAACAGATAGCCACCGTGAGTACCGCCTGTTCTTCTTCGGCCAATGCCATTGGTTATGGTATGCGTTTGTTGCAGGCCGGTGTGGTAGATCGGGTGATTTGTGGCGGATCAGATACCTTAACGCGCTTTACCCTCAATGGCTTCAACAGCCTGCGAAACACAGATACCGCCCTTTGCCTGCCTTTTGATGAAAATCGCAATGGCTTGAACCTGGGTGAAGGAGCTGCTTACCTGGTATTGGAAACAGCAAAGTCTTTGGCGGCAACCAAGCGCCTGCCCCTGGGCATCCTTTCCGGTTATGCCAACTACAACGAAGCCTTCCATCCTACGGCGCCTTCGCCTGATGGCAAGGGCGCGTATGAAGCCATGCAGGGCGCGCTACGCAAAGCGGCTTTGTCGCCCGAAGAAATCAGTTATGTAAACGCGCATGGAACCGCCACCTTAAACAACGATATCGCCGAAGCCAAGGCCATGCTTCGTTTGTTTCCGAATGGCCTACCGCCATTCAGTTCTACTAAATCGTATACAGGGCATACGCTGGCAGCGGCGGGTGCCATTGAAGCCGTGTTCTCCCTACTCAGCATTTTGCACAGCGAATTGTATCCAACACTTCGGTTTAACACGCCTATGATAGAAGCACCAATAAAAGCTTTTCTCGACGTGCAGGAAGGCGTTAAAGTGAATCATGTATTGAGCAGTTCTTTTGGATTTGGTGGCAACAATGCAAGTTTAATATTGAGTCGTTATGCGTGAGCGGATGTACATACAGGCAGCCCGGGCATTGAGTGCGCAGAATGGTTTCATGGATGATGCGTTGCCTTCTTTGTTAACCGAGCCGGTCGACAATCTATTTTATTTTCCTACCATCGATTATAGCCGCTGGTTCAGCATCATGCAATTACGGCGGATGAGTCGCCTCACGCGCGCGGGCATGGCGGTGGCCATTGAAACCCTGCGTGATGCGGCGCTCGACAAGCCCGATGCCATCATAACGGGTACGGGTAAGGGCAGTTTGGGTGATACCGAAAAATTCATGGAAAGCGTTCGTGTCCATGTAGAAGGCACGCTCAACCCAAGTCCGTTTATACAGAGCACCTACAATGCGCTCAACGGATTGATTGGTTTGCACCAGGACGTAGATAGTTACAACACAACGTATGTGCACCGCGGCTTTTCATTGGAGCATGCCATCCAGGATGCGCAGTTGCTTTTTCACGAAGGTGCGGCAGCCAATGCGCTGGTCGGTTCGGTGGAAGAAATGACTGCCGAACATTTCGGCATCAAGAAAAAACTGGGTTACTGGAAAACAGCACCTGTGCGCCGCGAAGACATACTGACTGATCAGCAGCCGGGTGCGGTGGCCGGTGAAGGCTGTTTCTTTTTCGCTTTTGCCAAGCAGCCCAACGATAAAACCCTGGCTACGCTGCGCGACTTGCAATTGTTGTTTGAACCGACATCGGCTACCCTGCTGCAAACCATCGACGATATGTTGTCGGCCGCCCACCTTGCCCCCGCCGATATTGATGTGGTGATCACCGGCCGCAATGGCGATTGGCGCCACGACCATTATTACGATGCTGTTTCAGCGTTATTCCCCCGCGCTACTGAATGCTGCTTCAAACAACTTTCCGGCGAGTTCGATACCGCCGCCGGTTTCGGGTTGTGGCTTGCGGCCAAAATGCTGAGCGCCCCCCAGGAGATTCCCGCTGCTGTTGCACGCCAAGGCGGAGCGGTTTCACGGCCAGTTAAGAACCTGCTTATGTACAATAGTTATTATGGGGTGCAGCATTCGTTGTACTTGCTGGAGGGGAGATGAGGAGAGAGGATTTTTTCGAATGGCATTTCGCGCGAAGTTTTTTTTTCACGCGGAGACCGCAGGGGAACAAAGAAATTGCGGGTGGGCAAAGACGCTTATAATGGTGCGCCTTGCGCGCGGAGCAACGTTAAACATTGGACTGTAGACCTTAAACAAACTAAACACAGATAGAAAAAGCCCGCAACTAGGCGGGCTTTTAACTTACTTTTCTTTCCGTGTTTAGTTTATTTCAACGTCTGCACCAGCTTCTTTCAGCTTGTTGGCGATATCGTCGGCTTCAGCTTTAGAAACACCTTCTTTCACTGCTTTGGGAGCGCCGTCAACCAGTTCTTTGGCTTCTTTCAGACCAAGACCAGTCAGGTCTTTTACGATTTTAACCACGTTCAGTTTAGAAGCACCACCGCTCTTCAGGATAACGTTGAAAGCTGTTTTCTCTTCAACGGCGGCGGCACCAGCACCACCGTCAGCAGCTACCACTACTGCAGCAGCAGCGGGTTCAATACCATACTCAGATTTCAATACGTCTGCCAGTTCCTGTACTTCTTTTACAGTAAGGCCAACCAGTTGTTCGGCCAATGATTTTACGTCTGCCATTTTGTTTAGTTTTTACCGACTTCACAGCCTGTTTGCTCCGCCGGCTATTTTTAAAAAATACTAAATAGACCCCTCAGGCAGGGGAATTATATATGGGTTACTCGGCTGCTGCTGCTGTTGCAGGAGCGGCTTCGGCACCACCTTCTTTGTTTGCTTTTTCCAGCAGGGCAGCGATTACGCGCTTAGCCGGAGATTGCAACAGACCAATAACCTCACCAATGAGTTCGTTCTTGGTTTTGATCTTGGTAAGGCTTTTCAGTTGATCGTCGCCTACATAAATGTCGCCATTGATAAAGGCTGCTTTCAATACCGGGCGCTCCGACTTCTCATCTGCACGGAAAGAGGTCAGGATAACAGCCGGGTCTTTCGGGTTTTCGCTGAACAGCAGGGCGGTTACATTGTTGAGGGCAGCATATACACCGCTGTACTTTTCTGCGTCGATTTGCTCAAGCGCTTTTTTGATCAGGGTGTTTTTAGCCACTTTCATTTCCACCTGCTTGTTAAAGCAATGACGGCGAAGTTTTGACACCTGGTCTACTGACAGGCTCTCGGTATCGGTGATATAGAAATTGCTATATTGGCTGAACTTGCCTTTCAGCAGTTCGATCACTTCCTGTTTTTGTTCTTTTGTCATAACAAAAAATTTGGGGCTTAGTGAATGAATAGTTTGGTGTCGATAGAGATACCAGGACTCATGCTGCTGGCCATGCTCACGCCTTTCAGGTAAGTACCTTTGGCAGTTGCCGGCTTCAGTTTGATGAGGGCGTTGATCAGTTCCTGGCTGTTCTCCGCAATCTTGTCGGCATTGAAGCTTACGCGACCGATAGAAGCATGAACGATACCAGCTTTGTCAACTTTGAAAGCGATTTTACCGCCTTTTACTTCATTCACTGCTGCTGCCACATCATTGGTAACGGTACCAGTTTTGGGGTTGGGCATCAGGTTACGCGGACCAAGCACTTTACCCAGCTTACCGATTTTCGGCATCACACTAGGTGTAGCGATGATCACGTCTACATCTGTCCAGCCACCTTCGATCTTGGTGATGAATTCATCCAGCCCAACAAAGTCAGCACCTGCATTCTTTGCATCGTTTTCTTTGTCGGCCGGGCAGAGAACCAATACTTTTTTGGTTTTACCGGTGCCATGGGGCAGGGTTACCGTTCCACGAACGGCCTGGTCAGCTTTTTTGGGATCAACACCCAAACGGATATGCAGGTCAACAGAAGCGTCGAACTTGGTTGTATTCACTTCTTTCACGAGTGAAGAAGCTTCTTTCAGTGAGTATATTTTAGCAGCATCCACTTTGCTGTTTACTGCTTTTCTTTTTTTAGTAATTGCCATTGCTCAAATAGTTTGGTGGTCAAAGATTAATTTTCCCAGGGAGCTACACCATCAACGGTGATTCCCATGCTACGGGCAGTACCGGCTACCATTTTCATAGCACTTTCAACGGTAAAGCAGTTGAGGTCAGGCATTTTGTCCTTCGCAATTGCTTCCACCTGTGCCCAGGTAACTTTGCCCACTTTTGAGCGGTTTGGCTCTTTTGATCCACCCTGCAATTTGGCCGCTTCCAGCAACTGTACCGATGCCGGTGGGGTCTTGATGATGAAGTCAAAAGACTTGTCAGAATAAACAGTGATCAGTACAGGGAGTACTTTGCCCATCTTGTCTTGGGTTCTTGCATTGAACTGCTTGCAGAACTCCATGATGTTGACACCTTTGGAACCGAGTGCCGGGCCGATGGGAGGTGCAGGGTTGGCTTGACCGCCTTTACACTGCAGCTTTACGAAACCAGAGATTTCTTTTGCCATTGTAAAATGTTTTTTTGGTGATAGCGCTCCCGGTTTCCGTTGCCGGATCCGGAAGCTCCCAAATCCAATTCAGAAAAAGAACTTATGATTGGGGGTGCAAAACTACGCAAATAAATCGTTCCGCCCAATAATTTCCCGAAGAAAAGCTTCGGGCGTATAGACCGGTAGTCGAGCAAAATGGTAGTCGCCCGTGTCGTTTGTCAGCAGGTGCGTGCACCCGGCTTTTTCGGCGGCATTGTATTCCAGCCTGTCTTCCAGGTCGCCCACTTTTTTATCGGCCAGGCAAAGAGGTGAAGTATACAAAACGAAGCCTTTTTGGCCGGCGAGGCTCAGCACGCGGGCGGCATCGGTAAACGCCGGGTATTCCTTGTTCAAAACAGCTACCAGCAGGTTGGCATCCAAAAAAGGCTTGATCATTTTTTTCGGGAATCAAAATATTCAGCGCGATTGGCTTTGCGGCTGCGGGGTTTGGCTTTGTATTCGGCAGCACCTTCGGCTACCTGCAAAACCCAACCGGCAATGGGCAGGCTTTCAAGGCTTTGTGAGTCTTTGCGGGTGATTTGTTTGTAGAGATATTCGGTGAGCCTGGACAAACTAATACCCTGCTCTTCGGCATAGGCCTTGGCTGCTTCAATGACGTTTTTGTCAAAGCTGAGGGTGATTTTAAAATAAAAAAAGACCGTTTCCGGTCTCTTTTCAATGTATTCGAGGCAGCAACGCAAACAGCCTAGGAAATCTTTTCTACCTGCATATAATTCAGCTCCACCGGTGTTGAACGGCCGAAGATTTTCACGGTCACTTTCAGTTTCTTCTTCTCGTCGTTCACTTCTTCGATCATACCGTTAAAGTCGTTGAACGGACCTTCAATGATCTTGATGGTTTCACCTACAATGAACGGCTCGCTCATGCTCATGCCACCCGCCTCGGTCATCTCATCCATCTTACCCAACATCTTGTTCACCTCGGCTTTGCGCAGGGCGATGGGGTTTTCTTTTCCGAGGAAATGAATAACGTTGGAGGTATTCTTAATGGTGTCTTTCAGGTCGTCGCCCAGTTTGCCTTCCACAATCTCAATCATCACATAACCGGGATAGTAGTTGCGTTCGCGCATCACTTTTTTACCGTTCTGCACTTTGTACACCTTTTCCACCGGCAGGAAAACCTGCTTTACAATTTCAGACCATCCGCCACGGCTCACCTCTTTGTCGAGGTATTCCTTGACCTTTTTCTCCTTGCCACTAACGACGCGGAGAACGTACCACTTGGTCTCTTGTTGGTTAATAGTTTCTTCCATTATTTAAAGAGCGGGTATATCAGGTTCTGAAGCAAAGAATTGGCGGCAAAGTCCATTACCCAAACAAGCAGGGTAATCAGCAGGGTGGCTACCAATACAATCATGGTCGACTGCTGTAACTGGCTCCAGGTGGGCCAGGTTACTTTTTCCACCAGCTCTTTATACGACTCGCTGAAATAGGTTGTTATCTTATTCATAATCAATCTTCAACTGCACGGGCAACAGGATTCGAACCCGTATCAAAGGTTTTGGAGACCTCTATTCTACCATTGAACTATGCCCGTTTACATCAAAAGTACAGTGTCGAAAGTAAAAAATGGCCCCTCGGTTCGGGTTTCCCGCCCTTATGGGACCATTTTTGACTTTTTATTACTGACTTTAGACTTACTTAATGATCTCAGTCACCTGACCGGCGCCTACGGTACGGCCACCTTCGCGAATCGCGAATTTCAAGCCTTTTTCCATAGCGATCGGTTGGATCAGGGTAACTTTCAGGTTGGTGTTGTCACCAGGCATTACCATCTCTGTTCCTTCTGCCAGGGTACACTCGCCGGTTACGTCGGTTGTACGGAAGTAGAACTGCGGACGGTACTTGTTGAAGAATGGGGTGTGACGACCACCTTCTTCTTTGCTCAGTACATACACCTCACCTCTAAATTCAGTGTGCGGGGTGATGGAACCTGGCTTACAGATTACCATACCACGACGGATATCTTTCTTTTCAATACCGCGCAGGAGCAGACCGGCATTGTCGCCAGCTTCCCCTTCGTCGAGCAGTTTTTTGAACATTTCAACACCGGTAACGGTAGATGTCATCGCTGCAGGCATCAAACCTACGATTTCAACACCTTCACCAACTTTAATGCGACCACGCTCGATACGACCGGTAGCCACGGTACCACGACCAGTGATAGAGAATACGTCTTCCACTGACATCAAGAAAGGAAGATCTACAGGGCGGGGAGGCAGCGGAATATAGCTGTCAACCGCTTCCATCAATTCGTCGATTTTCTTCACCCATTTGTCTTCGCCAGCGAGTGCGCCGGTAGCAGAACCCTGGATGATAGGTGTATTGTCACCGTCGAATCCATATGAGCTCAACAGGTCGCGGATTTCCATCTCAACCAGTTCAAGCAGTTCAGGATCGTCAACGAGGTCAACTTTGTTCATGAATACCACAATCTTAGGAACACCCACCTGGCGGGCCAGCAGGATGTGCTCTTTGGTTTGGGGCATGGGACCATCAGTAGCAGCCACAACAAGAATAGCACCGTCCATCTGGGCAGCACCGGTAATCATGTTTTTCACGTAGTCAGCGTGACCAGGGCAGTCAACGTGCGCGTAGTGGCGGTTGGCTGTTTGGTATTCTACGTGTGCAGTATTAATAGTGATACCGCGTTCTTTCTCTTCGGGTGCACCGTCGATTTCATCATACTTCTTCGCCGTGGCCAGACCCTTCTGTGCCAGAATGGTCGTGATGGCGGCAGTCAAAGTGGTTTTACCGTGGTCAACGTGGCCAATAGTACCTACGTTAACGTGGGGCTTTTCCCTCTTAAAGGTCTCTTTTGCCATTTTCTATTTTGTTTTTATGTTGTGGTTTAAAATTGAGAAGTCTCTACAGACTTCAACTATTTATAGGCGGCTGCAAAGATACTGTATTTCAGTATCTATCGGCCACCCTCTTTTTTCTGCTGTTTCACCGGTTCGTCTTTGCTGACGCGTCCGGTTCTGAGCCGTTAGTGAGAATCGAACTCACGACCTCTTCCCTACCAAGGAAGTGCTCTACCCCTGAGCTACAACGGCCTAAAAAACCAAAGTTTACGGTTTCTAGTTACTGGTTACCAACCATGAACCGCAAACTATAAACCATAAACCCTTTTTTGAGCGGAAGACGAGTCTCGAACTCGCAACCTATAGCTTGGAAGGCTATCGCTCTACCAATTGAGCTACTTCCGCAAAAACGGTGGGCAGGAGAGGATTCGAACCTCTGAAGTCGAAAGACAGCGGATTTACAGTCCGCCCCATTTGGCCGCTCTGGAACCTGCCCTTATTAACCGACGACTTGAAGCCGCCAATCAGTTCGAGCCACTTGTCGGAATCGAACCAACGACCTACTGATTACAAATCAGTTGCTCTACCAGCTGAGCTAAAGTGGCGGTTTGAAGTACAAAGATCTACCCCTTTTTTTCTTTCGGGATGGCAAAGGTAACAGAATTTAAGAAATAGAGAAATTTTAGTGTGCTTTTTTTCAACTGTTTAAACCCGAACCGGCCGGGCATAAAAAAACCTCCCGAAGGAGGTTGGTGCCATCAGGCAGTATATTGTTTTTCTTTTTTTCTTTTTATTTGATTAACGAGCGAGTCGAGTGCGCTATCGAACGACTCTTCAAAAGATTTGGAACTGGCTTTTACAAAAAAATCATGTTTGGGAACATGCACCCGGATCTCGGCGATTTTGTCTTTGATGGTGTGCACTACGTTGTCAAGTTTCAAGAATACATCCACTTTAATAATGCGGTCGTGAAAGGTGGCTAGCTTGCCTAATTTGCTGTTTACGTACTCCACGAGTTTTACGTCCGCATCAAAATGTACAGTCTGAATGTTAACGTTCATAACACTAACGTTTTTAACAGTGAACAATAAATAAAGAACTTCATTGCATTGGTCTTTTCATAAGACGAATAGACGCTTATGAAGATAATATATCGAGGTCCTTTTACCAAAAATTGAACGCTGGATTTTCTAATTTATTAAGAATACGGTCGGCTTTTTTTAACTATCATTTACTGGCCTGATAATAGTCATACAAACGCTAGCCGCGGGGATGCGCTTTGCGGTGTACATCCCTTAGTTTGCCGATGCTGTTATGGGTGTATACCTGGGTGGCTGCCAGGCTGGAATGCCCCAATAATTCCTTCACGGCATTCAATTCAGCGCCTGCATTGAGCAAATGCGTAGCAAAGCTGTGCCGTAGTATATGCGGACTCTTTTTTTTCAAATGCCGGGTTGCTTCTACCTCCGCTAACAAGCTATTAATTAAACGGTATATGTATTTGTGATATACTTGTTTGCCCCGGCTGGTGAGCAGTATGGCTTCCCGGTTGTAGGCGTCCCAGTCCTGCTTTTTTTTCTGTTCTTCGTAATGGTTCAACTGGGCCAGCAAGGATGGGCTTATCGGAATAATCCGCTCCTTCCCCCCCTTTCCAAATAAACGAATGGTTTTGGTGTAGGCATCTACCTGTTTACCTGTCATCGTTACCAGCTCATTCAAACGCATGCCGGTTTCATACAACAAGGCCAGGGCCAGCCCACAGGTCAACTCCTCCCAGGTTTCCGATTTCGTAACACTGGAAGCAACCACGGCAGCCTGCTTTTCCTCAATATACACGGGCAAACTGCGACTGGTTTTCGGCGCCGAGATGCCCGCCACCGGAGAAACCCGGATTTTGCCTTTTTTGAGCTGGTATTTGTAAAAAGAACGGAGCGACGACAGCTTCCGGGCCATACTCCGGGCGTTGAGCGCCGGCTTGTCAGCGGTTTTTTCGCGCAGCGACGACAGCCAACTGCGCACCATAAAGCCGGTTACCGAAAACCAGTCGCTGTGCTCGTATTCTTTTAATATGTATTCTTTAAATGCCGCCAGATCATCGGTGTAGGCCCGGTTGGTGTGCGCGGAATACCTCTTTTCAAACTGGAGGTAACGGGCAAAGTCGGCAATAGTATTATCGGCAGATAATGGCATACAAAAGGGTAGCAACAAAGCTAACGCAATATTGCTACCCTATAGATATAGTGAATAAAGTCTTACGACTCGATCTTTCCGCTGGCGATCTGTTGCTTATACACGGCCTTCAACACCTCAGCGCGACGCTTGATAGAGGGTTTCGTAAACGATTGACGCTCACGCAGTTGAATAAGCACCTTGGCTTTCTCAAATTTCTTCTTGTACTTTTTGAGGGCCTTGTCGATGTTTTCGCAATCTTTTGAATCAATAATCAGCATAATTAAATACCTCCTTTGGTAATGGGTGTGCAAAGATAGAAAAGATTTGATTCTGGCAAAATCCTTTTCGGCTGTTTTTGATTCGGCTATCTTGCAAACATGTTCACCGGAATCATTGAAACCCTGGCCGATATCACCGAAATCGGGCACCAGGGCACAAATTTAACAGTTTGGTTTTCCAGCCCCGTTTCAGACCAGCTGACCATCGACCAAAGTGTGTCGCACAACGGCATTTGCCTTACCATCGATGCTTTGCGACCCGGCGCCCACCGCATCACCGCCGTACAGGAAACCATTCAAAAAACCACCCTGGGCCAATGGCAGCCGGGTAAAAAAGTAAATATTGAGCGATGCCTGCAGGTGGGTGGCCGGCTCGACGGACATATCGTACAAGGTCACGTTGACAGTACAGCCACCTGTATCATTAAAACCGACCAACAAGGTTCCTGGCTATATCGGTTTACAATCCCCGCACCCTTTGCCAGCCTGATCGTTGAAAAAGGATCCATTGCCCTGAATGGTACCAGCCTCACCATTTTCGATGTAGATACACAGGCTTTTTCCGTGGCCATTATCCCCTACACGTATGACAACACCACTATTCACGCCATTGAACCGGGCGATGCCGTTAATATTGAATATGATTTGATGGGAAAATACGTGCAACGCATTCATCAATTGAACGCCGGTTAATACATGCGGAGTCGATCTACATTATTGACCTTCTTAGGCCTCGGTTTCCTACTGCTGCTTAGCCTGATCTGTTTTTTTCAAACACCTACTTTTGACGATTTCATTCCCTATAACCTTGAAACGCAATTGGGGCTGGGCGGCGCCATTCGGTTTTATCTGTTTCAACTAAACAATCGTTTCAGCTCCATTCCACTGTTTTTAAGCCTGGGCGCCAATCGTTTCCTGCTCACCCATTACTGGATGACCATTTTGTTTTTCATAGCGGCCGCCTTTGGCAGCTATATGTTGCTGCTGAAAAGCCTGCTAAAAAATGTGAGCGACCAGCCAGCCGATATGCACCATATCTTTATCGGTGCCAGCGCACTTCAATTGTTGTTTCTGACCAGCATTCCTGAGCCATCAAGTTTCTACTATTGGATGGCAACGTCGGTCACTTATCTATTTGGTTTCATATTGTTGCTTTTATTGGTCACGCTGCTGCTGAACAACCGGTCCAAGCCAATAACCCCGATAACGGGCATAGCCCTATTGCTTTTGAAAATTTTGATTGCCGGCAGTATTGAAGTGGCACTGGCATACAGTCTTTATGTCACTGCACTACTCGTACTCACCGACCTGCGACACAAAAAGCTGCGCCGCTTATCGTTGGTATCGACGCTCGGCGATATCGCTGGTTTGTCCATCTTCTTTTTGTTGCCCGGTGGCGGTAACAGGGCCGATCATTTTGCCATTCAGCATGGCTTTCTGCCCAGCTTTGTTGGTTCGCTTGAAAGATCGGGTAAGATATTTGCCTACATATTTTCCAACCCGGTGTTTTGGCTCTTTTTATTTCTGCTATATGGTATTGCCGCCAGATCAAAGCATAAACAACAGACAGCCTGGTTGAAAGACCAGTTCCCTATCGTAGTAGAAGCCCTACTGGTTTTCACACCCGTGTTTCTTTTGCACTTCGTTATTCGACAATTCGGCAACGAAGTATTGCCGCCAAGGGCGGAAAACCTGCTGACGGTTATTAGCCTACTGGCCATTGGCTGGGTGGCCTATCGGTATTTTCTACGAATGGAACCCGTGGCACTTGTTTTCACCGAGCAACAACAGCAAGTCCTGGTGGTGGTTACGGCCATCATCCTTTTGTCTACACCCTTCATCAGAACCATGCCCGAGAACCTGTTCACTCTCTATTTCCACAAAAAAGTAGTGGACAAAAGAGTGGATGCAATTGTGGCCGCAAAAGCCGCAGGTAAAAAATCGGTAAGCTTTGCTACCTATGCAGCCGATATGAAGACCACCATGTCGGCCTGCCCGCTTTCACCGCCCAACTATGTTTTCAAGTTGCCCCCTTCACTCACCTATTTCAAAGACGATCCATTTAACAGCAATACCGATTATGCATACGCCAATTATTACGGCATAGACAGTATACAGGCAGGAAATACAACGGTAGTACGGCATCCCATTTATATACCTGATGCAGCGAAACCATAAAATGAATATCTCACTTATACTACCGGTGTACAATTGCGGAAACGTTTTTGCGGCGGGTATCACTGCGCTGATGAATTGGTTGGAAGAAAATGGCCTCTCCGCAGAGATCATTGTGGTTGACGATCACTCAACTGATCAGGACAGTATCCAAAAAATATGCAGTGACCATGCCCTGCAATTTATTGGCCTAAACAGCAACCAGGGCAAGGGCCATGCTGTTAAAGTCGGCATACTACAAGCCAGCGCCGAGAAAATTATTTTCATGGATGGTGATTTCCCTTTCGATTTGTCGGCCATTGCAACCGTGGCCCGCGAACTCGACGGCCATGATCTCGCCATTGGCGATCGTACGCACCCCGATTCGACCTATCCGCATCGCATTGCCTGGACCCGGAAATTGGCCAGTAGTATTTTATCGACCATGATCCAACTCACCGGCATTTCCACTATCACCGACACGCAATGCGGCATCAAAGGGTTTCGGCGCCAAGCAGCCCTAGAACTTTTTCCATTATTGAAAGAAGATAAATTTGCTTTCGACATCGAACTACTCTACCTCGCACAGCAGAGAGGCATGACGATCGCCCGAGTGCCCGTATCGGTAAAAGTGCAGGCCAGCAGCTCGGTGAAATTATGGCGCGATGGTTTGGATATGGCGAAATTGATCCGCCGCTTGTCAACACAAAAGCAGCAATCAGCATGAAACGGGAATGGACAAACGCAATTCGTTCTATCCTAGACAACTATGTTCCGCGTCGGTGGCGAAATGCTTCCTGGTTTATGCGGCCACTTTTTTTTCTGGCCTACCGCGGACGAAACATCCACTCCGCCATGCACTTTAAAACATTGGTCAAAACCTGGACACCCGATGAACTCACCGCTTATTACCAACAGCTAAATTCCATATCGAGAAACCGGAAAACAGATAACAGCCAAAAAACGATCGAAAAGATATTGGCCATCGCCCTAGCGTCAAAGGGCCCGATTCTCGACGCCGGCTGTGGTACAGGCTATCTCCTGTCGTTGATCAGTGACCAAAACAAAACAGCTTCTTTGTATGGTTGCGATATTGCTGCCGTCGGTCACCAGCACAAAGCCTTTGCGTTTGAACAATGCGACCTGGCGGCCCTACCCTATCCGGACAAATTCTTCGACCTGGTTATTAGTACGCACACCATTGAACATATCCTCCCTTTGGAGAAAGCCATCAGCGAATTAAAACGGGTATGCAGAAACACCCTGGTGCTGGTTACGCCCCGGCAGCAATATTTCTATTACACCCTCGACGAACATGTGAATTTTTTTGAAAAGGAAACAGACCTGACCGAAAAGTTGCTGTTAGCTAATTACGATTGTTCGGTGGTCGACGGCGATTGGTTTTATATTGGGTATCTTGGTCAGCCGACTACACTCATTTGAGCGGCAACAGATCAATATTATTCCAATAGTACAAATTTGGATTTGCCGGCACCTTGTTTTCACCTATCCGCCAAACATTTCCTTCTTTTATCGGTAGCACGGGCTGATCCGGATTTTGGGCGATGGAAGAACCCTGGCAACTGACTATGTTGATATGGGCAGTATCAGTGCCTTGTAACAACAGGGCGGGATAAAATCCATTTCTCAACATGAGCGCACCCCTGTATTCTTCCGGCAGGTTACTGATTAGGATCGGCGCCTTGTTGCTATGCAGCGCAGCCACTCGTTGTAAAATACGGGCCGTTCTTTCACCGGCAATTTTCCAGCGCTGGTTGCTATCGGCAAGAAAGAAAACAAAATAACCCAGTAGCAAGCACATAGTCGCTGTATAGAAGCCTTTAGGCTTGATTCCGCTCAACAGCCAGGCCAGCCAGGCACATAAAAAAAACGATCCAAAATACATTACCCGTTCGCCTTCTATCGTTCTGGTATTTACTCCAAACAAAAAGGCAACCACTGCGCCCAGTAAAAAACAAGTAAACAAAATGCTGAGCGTCCGAAACTGTTGTTTGTTTTTTCGGAACCAGTAAATAAAGAGGACTACTACAGCAATGCCAATTGCCAGCGTTGACAAAATCAGCCACAGCGTATTCGTGGTCGGCGGCAGCCAGAATCGCCCAAATACTTTTATTATTTTAGGCAGTAGTACAGCGGGTTGCCATTCTAAAACCCGGTCGGCATAATCACCCACCATGTACTGCATCACATATTTTCTTACAAATAAGTTAATAGTCAATGCACTGAATAAAACAGCCATCCAGGAAAATATGTCGGCCGTTGGTTTCTTGTGTAAGTAGAGCAACAAGCCAACAATCAGTGGCAGCAACAAAACTGTTTCATAGCAACCCAAGGCCAGCGTATACAAAACAAACCCGGCTGTTTTGGCGAGTACGGTTTGATGGCGCAAGCTGATCCATATAACCAGGCAACCAAACGTGGTTGCCAGCATAGAGCCACGCCCCACTACCCATACCACGGCTTCGTTGTGAAAAGGATAAAACAGGAAGAGCAATCCACCGGTAAAAGACAACAGGCTGCCGTTTTTATTTCCTTCCGATAATACCAACAATATTCTGCAAAGAATAAATGCATTGGCCGCATGAATCAGCACATTCGTTAGGTTATAACCCAGCTGATGGATGCCCGAATACAAAAAACTGCTGTATAAAAACAAATCGGCCACCGGCCTGAAAAAGCCGGCGGCCAAAAAATTTCTATCGTGTATCAATCGGTATAAAACAGAAAAATCGTCGGCTGCAAAACTTTTGTTCAGCACCGGTAAGTAGATCAAGATGGCCAGTACAGTGTAAACCAGGTAGTATAGCCAATACTTTCTCATATTTTCTTCCGTGTTGCCAGGTCAGCGCCTGGCTTTGTTTTACCGGATAAGGTACATTTTTCCGTAGCCTTTATTGAAGAACTTATCGGTGTTGTCGTTTTGTGATTTGTATTTCTCCAATGTTTTGCCATTTAGCATGGTGATAACACGGTACAAGTAAACGCCATTTGCCAGACGCTGGCCAAACTGGTCGGTGCCATCCCACTTAAACTCCGTGATATTTCGACCGATGTGTAAGGGACCCAACTCCGGACCGGTTATCTCTCGCACTATCTTACCCGTTACCGTTAGAATCTGGATTTTAAAATTGGTTGGAATTTCACTACCTGTGAGTGTGAACACAAATGCCGTTGACGTCGAGAATGGGTTTGGATAATTCAGCAGATTCGAGATCATCGGCTTGTTGATCACCGTAAAGTTGACGACATATTGTATTTGTCCGGCGGGGTTATTGGATTTATCGCGCCCTGTTACGGTGAGCACATAATTATCAATACCTGATTCCTGGTCGAAGGTTTTCAGGAAGGCTGGGGTAAATTCAATAGTGGCCGTATTGTTTGCACTTGAACTGGCCGGCGTGAACCGAACCGTATCGCCATCTACCCGGAAGGTTCTGATCGATTGGTCTGGATACCGCACCTGTATGCGCATCAGTGAATCGCTGGTTAACAAGAGGTTTTTATTCTCATCAGTCAGTTTTATAACAATAACCGGTTTGGCCGAAACGATATCGCCGTTCAGGATATGCACGCCATCGAAAGTGACATCAAGCAGCGGGTTTGTTTTGTCGTACCGCACATAGAAAGGCTTGTACATGACGTTGTTGACATGGTATTGTTCCGGCTGCGCGTTATCGGGGTTAAAGTCGATATACAACACATTGGCGCCCGGGTAATTGGTCGTATTAATGGTGAACCTGAAAATCACCGTGTCGCCCGCAATCAGGGCCTTGGTGGTATCAAATGCCAGTTGGTGTGGCACATTATTGGCATCCGTTAAAATAAATTTCAACTGTAAGCTGTCGAAGGCTGTTTTTGAAATATTCTTGAAAGCAACGGCAAATTGGGCCTGCTCACCATAGTCGACCGTGTCTTTACCGATCAGGTAAATATTCGGCGCAATGGCACCTTCCGGCACTGGCTGGTAAATCAATCGCCAGTAGTCGAGTTGATACGGTGAATGGTTGATAGAATCAAGTGTATTTAATTTCAACTTAAGACGCGGATACTGTGCCGCACTGATATCGGAAATATCATTGTCCCATTCAGACGGGTTGACTGTTTTCAGCAGTACCGATGTATTAGAGGTGGTGATGCCATAAATGTCGAGGGTGGCTTCATCTGGCGTGCCACTGGCTTCAACAGGGTGGCCGAGCCAAACCATTTTTTGCCATGATTTCGCGGGACCGAATGCGGGTGAATTAACCGAGCCCGAGGTGCCGGGGGTTTCAGGCGTGGCGGTAACGAAAATTTTGTCGTACAAGCCCTGTGACACTTTGTACAGCGGCGTAAAACCAGGCACTCCTTTCTGGTAAACGAGGGCCCAACATTTGGCTGCATTTATGCTATCAATTCCATACATCCCTGCGGCCAGTAATTTGTGATAAAGTGAATTACCACGGCCGAAGCGGGCTGTGTCGCCTTCCCATGTTTTGGCATACGACTCAGGATCTGCATAGTCGACCGATCTCACCACTACAAAAGACCCAACCGGAATCGAATCCATAAATCGCATGATGATACCACGCAGGCTATCGCTCATGTAGGAGAATTCGAAATTCCAATTGCGCGACCAATGGCAATTGGCCGAACCGCTTCCGTACCTGTATAAATTATTTCCGGCATTGTCCACATTCTTCCAGGGTCGGAAAGTGATTGGATCAATGATATTGAATATTAGAGATTGACCCACACAAGCACTTCGAATGCTGTCTGAGTTATTGAGCTCTACGGCAAAGTCAATGTCTTGCGAACCCGATGTTGGGTAAAGCGACTGTTTCACCAGGAGGTTATTCACCCGGTCAGAAAACTGCCATTTACGGGCGCTGTCGAGGTACACATTGAGGAGATCAGATTCCGTATGCTGGTAAAAGTGTGATTGGTTGAAGCCGGTGGACAATTTCGTGTGATACAGGAAGGAAAAATTATTCCATTTATATTCTCCGCCTTCGCCAGCTACAAAAGAAGTGCGCCAGTAATAAACGGTGCTGTCGAGATAAGACATCTGCGGATCGAATTCCAACACACCACCGGTGGAAGTAACCGTGGTTGTTCTTTTCAATGAAGAATTGAACAACTTGGTTGTATCTACTTCCAAAACATATTGTTTGCTATTGCTTAACGGATTGGCGGTAGAGGCATAGTATTTAATAGCCGGATCAGTAACGATGGCATAGTTATAAGGAAAAACGGGGGTCAGTTCGTCTTCGTAAATAAAATATGTTTTCGACGCGTTGTTATTGGTTTCGTCCATTTCGCTCACCAGGTTCGCGCCGTCTACACGTACATTAATGGTATTCTGCCCCTTGTCTTTCAGCGCATCAATCGGAATGGTCAGGGTTATCGAATCAACATATTTGAGGTTGGCAATTTTCTGGTTGTAGAGTAAAGTAGTGGTGCCCGAGGGTGAAACATGTGAAACCTCCACCTGCACTGAATCGCCTTGCGCTTTGCCCTGGTTGTAAATGGTTACAATGGCCTGGTATTGTTGGCTGGCAACCGAAATAAAACTGGGTGCGATTCGAATGGAAGATGATTCAACCACAAAGTCGGGTTTCGCCTGAAAATTGAATACCAGGGCAGGATCACCGTGATAAGTAATTTGTTCGGCATGCGAACGTGCCAGGAAATCGGTGTTGTTGCTGGCCCTCACGAGGTCGGCCAGACCATCTTCAGACGCTTTGCTAATAGGACCGCCATAGTCGGTACGCGCCACTTTGGTATAAAACGCTGTGAGGTAATAATTCAAATAGTTGGTGATGCCAAAATGCGTACTCGCTATGAATGCAATGGCACCGCGCTGGCGAGCCAACACATATTTTTCACTCAGCGTCTCCCATGTTTCAAAACGACCATCGCTGAAATCGAAAAGGTTACCGGCATAACAACCGTTCACCGAAAACACGGGGTATTTTCCGGCATTGTTGTAATCATCGGGATCGGCAATGCTGAATTCAAGCGTGGTTGCCGACGAGTGACCGAAATACGTTAAGAGGCTAATACCCTCTTCCAATTTCTGCCGCACTATTTCGCCACCTGCCTGGTCGTTCGACCCTGACACCGTTTTACAAAGCACCGTTGTACTGGCGCCTGTCAATGTATCGTCGATAATGGCTTTATAGGCCGACACATAACTACAAAGTGCCGAGCCCAAAATAGCGTCGGTGGCCCCAGTTACATGCAATACATTCTTCATCCACAATTTATCGGCCATGCGATTGGAGGCTGATTTTTGTGCCTGCTCATACTCTTTTACTTTTTCGAGATAGTTTGTTATTTCCGTTGCATTGATCACACTCAAACGACCAATACTGGATAAAGTGGTTGGGTTAAAGGTACTATTGGTAGAGAGCAGGTTATCCGATCCCGGATAGCCGAAAGTGGGCACCAGGTTCTGTTCGCGAAGACGCGGGCGTTCCGTCGCCGGTGATCCCCAATACTGGTTATAAGTCACCCCTTTGCCAATCAGAAAAGCCTTGGGGCTGCCAGCAAAATGATCACGCGCGTAGGAGATAAAATTCTTTACGGCCGATGGATGTCCATAAATGCCAAAAGCGAACTGATCAGTCAGTTCATCAATGTCGTATGTTTTTGCATTGAAACTACCGCCGGCAGCACTGCTGCGATAAGCGCGATATTCTTCAACCGGGTTTGATCCATTGGCACCGGCAAACAATACTTTGTTTGAAACGATCAGAAAATTACCCTGGTTATCCTGGTTGGTAATATTGACGAATGTTCGGGGCTGCAAGGCCGTTACTGGTTGATAATAGGTTCCAGCCTGGCTCACCAGCACCATATTGCGTGCGGTGATAGATCCGCGAAGCGCAAAACGATACACACCTGCCACTTCAACGTTGGCCACATACCGTTCCATGGTTTCGGTATCGTATAATACCGGGGCCGCACCGCCTGCATTAAAATCGGTTATCTCGAGATAATAACCCTGGGTGCGCGCATCCAGTTTAAACGGGAACCAGGTAGCGTTGTTAAACGAGAACAAACGCGGATAGGTCATTTCATAAAATGAAATCACCATACGGTCAACAAAAGTGGAAGCCGGGGGCTGGTAGTTGGTAAAGTTTATGGCGGCGCTATTGGACGCGATGAGTGCGTTAGGAAATGTTTCAGCCATTACAGCGCCGGAAGAATAATTCATCGCCGTGTCTTTCAACAACTGGTTGTTGACTGTCAATTGTACCCGTCGGGTTCGGTCTGTGTTACCAAAGGCACCAAAACGAAAAGTTGCATTTGGTCCCGCGGTAGCCACCCGCAGGTTACTGATCGTTTGGCTCAGAGAAGCTTTTTCCCGTATATCATCGCTCGACCAGAATTCGCCGTTGTCGTAACTGGATGAATAGATATAGTTACCATCCACTACATTGGCAAAACCGTTATTGATTTTGTTTTTGAAATAGTTGCTGTAGGTATACATGAAATACGGCTCAACCGGCAAGCTGTTGGCCGCAATATTATTTACCACGGTGGCATATCGCTTTCCTGCAGTAGCATCTACTGTGAGAAAATAGGTGGCAGTATCTGTAAACAAACTGAAGTTCTGCGCATGTTGGTAAGAGGGCGTTCGATACAATGCGCGATCGGCTGCCCCATCGTTGGGTTTGCCAATGAATTCAATAAACCCATCGGCAGGCAAAACCCCCGATGCTACGGAAGTGTAAATGGGTACTTCCTGTCCATTGCGGAAAAGATGAAATTGTGTTACCGGTACAGCGCCTAAACCATTCGACTGCAACAAGGAGGCGGGCAAACGATAGAGTCCGGTATTAATGATCTTGAACTTATAGTAAGTATTGCTGTAATTGATCCATTCGTTGTTGTACACCTGTGCCTCCAGCGTAAACCAGCCGGTGAACATAAGCAGCGTCAACTGAATTAAACGGGCGATATTTCTATTCATTCGCATAAGGTCGGGTGCTTACTTTTTCTTGTTTTTCTTTACCAGGTCGAGCTTCAGCGAAAACACGTGCGTGTACAGCGGGTTCGACTGATTGGCCAGGTTGGTAAAGGCATAATCGATAGACACATTTTGCAGCCTGAATCCAGCGCCAATAGCAGGTTGATAAATCCACACTTTCTTGCTGTAGGTACTGTCTTCATCTTCCAGGGCTTTCTGAAAATTATTGATACCACCCCGTACGAAAATGATGTTTTTGTAAGTGGCTTCCAAACCGATTTTCGGGTCAATGCTCACCGCTTTTGAGCTGATCACGGTATTTCTGCGACCATCGAAAGTGAAGTCGAGGTTACCCTCGGCCAACAGGCTGATTTTGGAATTCAGCTTGAAATTATAAGACGCGCCGGCAATCAGTTTGGGCGCCGTAAGTTCGGTTGATTTCACCGGGATATCATTCTGCGTTACGTAAAACACTTCGCGCATTCTGTCGCTGATATTGTAGGTCCACGCGTTGAACGTAGTGGTAACATCTCGCGCCACTACACCTACCTGCAAGCGTTTGTGGATATATTGCACCCCTGCATCAAAACCAAAGCCCCAGGCTTTGGCAAATTCACCTGCCTTGCGATGAATAATCTTTGCGTTAAAGCCAAGGTTCAGGTGCCTGTCGGGGTCTTTCATTTTTACTTTCTGTGCATAAGAAAAAAGAAATGCATAGTCGGCCGACGAAAAAGTGGTGATATTATCGAAGTTGATGGTGCCGTCGGGTTCAACGAGAAAAACGGTGTTCGGAATGTCATCCACCGCGAAGCGGAGCACCGATAAACCAATGGTTCTTTTACCATCACTCAACGGAATGGCAATATTTCCATAATCGTATTTACCAATACCGGCAAAATATTCGGCGTGCATAAGACTTACCTGCGGCTGGTCTCTTACCTGGGCAAGTGCACCCGGGTTCCAATAACCGGCGGTACCATCGGCAACACTGGCCACCTGGGCCGATCCCATGGCCAAGCCGCGCGCACCCGCACCAATATTCAAAAACTCATTCGAATATTTCCGGAACTGGGCTTGTGAAACAAAAGGGAGCAGAAGAACAATGAATATAAGCCCTCGTGTGGTCAATCGCATGGGGTCAACTTTCAGAATAAGCATAATAGCACTAATGAACACTAACGCAGGCGCCTGGCCGATATTGCGCGCCAGCTTACGCGTATTGCCTTAGTTTTGCTGCAAATTGCAGCCTTTTTATGAATTTAATCGAAGAATTACGATGGCGCGGTATGCTGCAGGATATCATGCCCGGAACCGAAGAACAATTGGCCAAAGAAATGACCTCGGCTTATATCGGTTTTGACCCTACGGCCGATAGTTTACACATAGGCAGTCTGGTACCCATTCTCCTGCTCGTGCACCTGCAGAAAGCGGGGCACAAGCCCTTTGCGCTGGTAGGCGGCGCCACCGGTATGGTGGGCGATCCGTCGTTTAAGGCCGAGGAAAGAAAGATGCTCGACGAAGAAACCCTGGCCAAGAACCTGGCTGGCATCCGTTCCCAATTAGCCAAGTTCCTGAATTTCAACAGCGATTTGCCCAATTCGGCAGAGATCGTGAACAACTACGACTGGTTTAAGGACTATAGTTTTCTGCATTTCATTCGCGATGTGGGCAAACACATTACGGTAAATTACATGATGTCGAAGGACAGTGTTCGCAAGCGGATTGATGGCGATACCGGCATCAGCTTTACCGAGTTCAGTTACCAGTTGATTCAGGGCTATGATTTTTACTGGTTATACAAGAACAAAAACTGCAAACTGCAAATGGGTGGCAGCGACCAGTGGGGAAATATCACTACCGGAACAGAATTAATTCGGCGAATGGGCGGTGGTGAAGCCTTTGCGTTTACTTGTCCGCTGTTGACCAAGGCCGACGGTGGCAAATTTGGCAAAACCGAACGTGGCAATGTTTGGCTTGATCCGACCAAAACCTCGCCTTATCAATTTTATCAGTTTTGGCTGAATGCATCTGACGAAGACGCCACGAAGTGGATTAAAATTTTCAGTTTTCTTTCCAAAGAAGAAATTGACGGACTGATTGCACAACACCAGGAAGCACCGCACCAGCGGCTGTTGCAGAAAAAGTTGGCAGAATCCATTACCACGCTGGTGCATGGCGCCGATGAGTTCGCGTTTGCGGTAAAGGCATCAGAAATACTATTTGGCAACGCGACTACTGAGGTATTGGCGCAACTCAACGAAGTGCAATTATTGCAGGTGTTGGATGGTGTTCCGCAGGTAGATTACAGTAAGGCCTCGCTCGACCATGGCGTGGATATCGTGAGCTTTCTGGCTGAGTCGGGAATATTTTCCAGCAAAGGCGAAGCCCGTAAAATGGTGCAGAACGGCGGCATCAGCCTCAACAAAAACAAAGTGAAAGGTATTGAAGCAATGGTTGGGAGCAGCCTGTTATTGAATGAACGCTATATGCTCATTCAAAAAGGCAGGCGGGAATATTTCCTGGTAAAAGCTGTTTAAAAACTTTTTTGCTGAACAAATTCTTTGATGGCATCAACCAGTAAGTCGAGTTGTTTGGTGGTGGTGTACACATGCGGCGTGATGCGCACGCCTTTGATGTTTTCCCATTCGATGCCCACCACATGAATTTTATATTTATCAAAGAGAAAACTGTCGAGCTCCGACGGTTTTCTGCCTTTGATATTTACCAACCCGATGGCACAACCGAATTCGGGCGATAGCGGCGTACCGATTTCAACCCCGGGAATATCTTTTACTTTGTTGATCCAATAATTTTTGAGGAAATGCAGTCTTTTCTCCTTGCGTTCGGCACCGATCATTTCCTGAAACTCGATGGCTTTACCGATGGCTTGCTCAATGAAAAAAGGCCGTGTGCCAAGGTTTTCAAATTTCTTGATATCAGGCGATGCATGGTCGGGTGAGCCGAACATCGGATAGACCGCTGCGATTTTTTCTTTTTTCACATACAACATGCCGGTGCCGATGGAGGCGCTCAACCATTTGTGTAAGCTGGTGCCAAAATAATCGGCACCAAGGGCAGGTATGGTAAAATTAAAATGCGCGAAACTGTGGGCGCCATCCACCAAAACATCGATGCCTTTGGCATGGGCGGCATCGGCGATGGCCCGTACGGGCAGTATTTGTCCGTTCCAGTTGATAATATGGGTTACATGCACCACTTTGGTTTTAGCGGTGAATGCTTTTGTGTATTGGTTGAGCAGGTAGGACTTGTCTTCAGAAGGCAGTTCGAGGTTGATCCAAACGAGTTTAATACCGTCGCGCGCTTCGCGTTGTTTCCAGGCATTGATCATATTGGGATAGTCCTGTTTGGACAACACCACTTCATCACCGGCCTTTAATGGCAATCCAAAAATGACGGTTTCAAGTGCTTCGGATGCATTGCGTTGGATGGCGATCTCGGCCGGGTCAGCGCCGGCAAGCCGGGCGAGGTTGCGGCGCAGGGGCTCGCGACCGGCGTCGAGAATGCGCCACATATAATAGCTCGGGCCTTCATTGCTCAGGTCATGGTATTTCTTCATGGCTTCCTGCACCACACGGGGGGAGGGACTCACGCCACCATTGTTCAGGTTGATCAGCGCGGGCGACACGGTATAGGCTTGTTGAACTGCATACCAGAAATCTTCTTCACCGGCCAGATCGGCCGCCGGCCAGTCCTGGAATTTCGCCAGTTGGTTTGTCAGTTCCCGGCTCCAGGCAGGTTGGAAGGCGGTGGCCAGGAAAGCACTCAAGCCAATTTTACCGGCGCCGGTAAGGAATTTTCTGCGGGGGGTGTGCATAGCAGTCGTTTGACTAAAAATACCTGTTCTTCGCGATTTCCACTTGTCGGATTATAACCCAGTTTTTTTTGGAGTTAATAGGACTGACCGCTATTTTTGCACTCCCTTAGCGGAACGGATTGCCCGATAGTATAATGGTAGTACGACAGATTTTGGTTCTGTTTGTCTTGGTTCGAATCCAGGTCGGGCAACAAAAATGACAGGTCTTGATGGCCTGTCTTTTTTTGCCCAATATCGTCATATACAACTTTTAATCCATATTAAATGCAAACACTCTCTTTTTAAATTCTTTTTAAAACTTTTTAAATTTTTATTATGTTTGACGAAATATTTAAAAATCAACACACCCGATGTTGATCGACTGCTACTGCTTAGCCTATACCGCTGATGACTGCTATTTCCGCCATTCGCGGCGGGTTAGGTTTATCCATACATCATCAAACCTTATTTCATACACTGCATTTCCAGGCTTTATAAGTCCTGAAAATCTTTCTGGCGCGTTACCAGAAAGTTCATTAACTGTTATTCATTTTAAACGAAACAAAAACTAAAACAAACAAAGCTTATGAAGAAAGTCTTATCAGGCATCTTTTTTATGCTTTCTGCTATCCTGGCAATGGCGCAGACGCGCGAATTGTCTGGTACAGTAAAAGACGCTGCCAACAACCCGGTAGTTGGCGCTACTGTTAAAGTAGTGGGAAAACCCAATGTGACTTCAACAGATGCCAATGGAAACTTTTCCTTTTCGGTACCTGCGGGTGCGCTGAAACTTGAAATATCTTCCGTTGGGTTTGCTACACAAACGGTATCTGTTGCTGAAAATTCATCGTCAGTTGATGTTTCACTTGCAGCCAGTTCAACCAACCTGAACGAGGTAGTGGTAACAGCGCTTGGCATCACAAAAGAGCAAAAGAAACTGGGTTACTCAGTAACCTCTGTAAACGGCGACCAGTTGAGCAAGGCCCGCGAAAACAATATCGCCAACTCGCTGGCCGGTCAGGTGGCGGGTTTGAGCGTTCGCGGTACAAACAGCGGACCTGGCGGCACTTCCAAACTCCTGTTGCGTGGTCTGCCTAGTATGAATGGTGCCGGTTCACCCTTGTATGTAATCAACGGTATTCCGATCGATAACTCCCAGCGTGGTGCTGCCGGCGAATGGGGTGGTTCTGATAACGGTGACGGTATCAGCAATATCAACCCCGACGACGTTGAAAGCATGACGGTACTGAAAGGCCAGGCTGCTTCGGCGTTGTATGGCTCCAGGGCTACCAACGGTGTTATAATGATCACCACCAAAAGCGGTAAGAAGGGTCGTAAAGACTTCGCGGTCGATTACAACCTGAACTATATGGCCGAAAAAGCCATGAACCTGACCGATTTCCAATACGAATATGGTCAGGGTACCTTGGGCGGAAAACCCACCAACCAAACCGATGCGATTAATACTGCCTACTCTGCCTGGGGCGCGAAGCTCGATGGTAGCAGCGTATTGGGTTATGATGGCAATAGCTACACCTATTCTGCTGTTAAAGACAATATTCAGAAATTCTACCAGACTGGTAATTCACTGACCAATACCATTTCACTGAGCAAAAGCAGCGAAACAGGTACGTTCAGAATCGGTCTTAGCTATTTGAATAATACAGGTATTGTTCGGAACAGCGGACTGAAACGCTACAGCGTGAGTTTGAATGCAGACCAGAACATCACCGACAAACTCTCTGTTTTCACCTTTATCAACTTCATTAACCAGGATGTTTCTGGTATCGCTTACCTCAGTGATGCCCCGATGAACGTAAACAACGTTCGCTTCCTGGCACCGAATATCAACCAGGCTTCGCTGGCACCAGGATATGATCCTGCAACCGGTGAAGAAATGGTAGTTGGTGGCATCTATTCACAAAACCCCTGGTTTGTAGTGAATAAATTGCAGAACACCACTGGTCGTAACCGTCTCGTATCTACGGTTGGTTTGAAATACAAATTCACTGATTGGTTGTATGCACAAACCAAAGTGAGCTATGACCTGATTCACGACAATGCGTTCAAGGCCGAGCCTTGGGGAACTGCTTACAGAAACACCACCCAGAACGGTGTATTTGCGAGTGGCTACCTGCAGAACCTCGATAAATCAGAGCAGCATGAGTTGAACGTAGAAGGTATTATTGGGGCGCAGAAAAAACTGAACGACCTCGATCTGAGTGCTTTGGCCGGTGTGAACCTCCGCAAGAACGAATATTCGATGAACCATCTTTCTGGTGGTCCATTCATTCAGCGCGACTACTACAGCTATAATAACCTGTATAACAAGTTCGGTTCAATTGGATTCTGGGAATCACAAGTACGTTCAGCCTTCTATAGTGTTGACGCGACTTACAATAACATGTTCACCCTCGGAACTACCGGTCGTTGGGATTCTTATTCAACCCTGCCGATCAACAATGCCAAAGTGTTTGTACCTTCTGTTACAGCAGGCTTCATCTTCACTGAGTTGATGAAACCAGGCATTCTTCAATTTGGTAAACTCCGTGCTTCCTGGGCCAATACAAGTAACGAACTTACCCAGGCTTACAGAACACAGATTTACTATTCACTGCAATCAAATAACTACAATGGTATTCCGCTGGGAACCTATGACCAGGCACTGCCAAACGGTCTGTTGAAACCCTTCGTAGCCAACGAGATTGAATTGGGTACCGAACTGCGTTTCTTCGACGGTCGTTTGAATGTTGACCTCGCCTGGTTTACCAAAAAGACCAAGAACGAGATCATGGGTGCTACACTCAGCCGTGCAACCGGTTACGGAAGCGGTTATGTAGCCACCGGTTCTACCAAGAACACTGGTATCGAATTGTTGTTGAGTGGTACCATTGTTAAGTCTGGCAACTTCTTCTGGAAGTCGTCACTGAACATGACCAAAGTGAAGAATACCATCCTTCACACCACCGAAGACAACAGCAATATCAATATTGGCCAGGCTCGCGAAACCTTGGGTAACCTCGTTACTTCATATGTAGTTGGCATGGCTGGTCCGCAGATCCTGGGCTACGATTTCAGAAAAGACGCATCTGGCAATACCATTGTTGATGCATCAGGTGTACCCCTGGCTTCTACTAAACTGGTTTCACTTGGTAGTGTACTGCCCACTTTCTACGGCGGTTTCAACAACGAATTCGGTCTGACCAAAAGCATCAGTTTCTCTTTCCTGATCGACTACAACTTCGGCAACAAGCTGATCTCTATGACCAGCAGGTCTGCTATGTCGGCCGGTTTATTGAAAGAGACACTGGAAGGTCGCGAGAATGGTTTTGTTGTTAATGGTGTTACGGAAGATGGCAACAAGAATACGCAGAATGTTAGCGCACAGACTTATTGGTCGACCGTTGCTTCTCGTATTACTTCACAACACGTAAAAGACGGCGACTTCATCAAACTGCGCCAGGTAGCACTTACCTACAGCCTGCCCGCTTCTTTGCTGAAGAGCACAAGAGTATTGAAAGGAGCACAACTGTCACTGACGGCGAGAAACCTTTTCATCCTGTATAAAAAAGCAGACAATATTGATCCGGAAGAATCATTTGGTTCAACCATTGCTTATTACGGTATTGAAGGTCGCAACCTGCCGCCAACCCGTGCATTGGGTGTAAACCTGAAAGTGACTTTCTAATGAATGTTCTTTATTGAAAACATTAAACAATTCTTCGAATGCGATTCAAAATATTAACGGGTGTGGTTGCGTCGAGCCTTCTGTTTACGCAGTGCACCAAGAACTACGAAAAAATCAACACTGACCCCAATCAGCAGTCGCCGTCTACGTTCGACGCTGAGTATTTCCTGGCCAGCAGCCAGAATGAATACAAGGGGGCCATCTCCGGCTACGAGAGCGGATTCATCTTTGAATCAGGCTGGGCCCAGGTTTTGGCAGCGCCTTCAACAGGTTATCTGTCTAACATGGACAAATACCTGGAGTCGTCTAACACCAACGATTACGCTTCTCGTGCATGGAACGACTGTTACCGCTCTGCCGGTTACGCGTATGCCATTATTCAGAAACATAAAGATGATGCCACTAAAACAAACCTGGTGAGCTGTGCAACCATCATGAAAGTGATGTCGATGCAGTATATCACCGATTTGTATGGTGACGTTCCTTATTCTGAAGCATTGCAGGGATTTGATGGTACTTCATTGGGTACTATTTTCCCGAAATACGACGGCCAGCAGGCAATTTACACGGCTATGTTGGGTGAACTCGATGCAGCCCTGACCGCCCTCAATACATCCAATGCCGGTCCGAAGGCCGATATTTTGTATGGTGGCGATGTGGCTAAATGGAAAAAGTTCGGTTACTCACTGATGCTTCGCATGGCCATGCGTCTTACCAAAGTGGATGCTGCAACTGCAAAAACCTATGCCGAGAAAGCATTCACTGGTGGCGTATTTGCCAGCAATGCCGACAACGCATTTGTTAAGTCTGAAAACGCTTCCGGTCACGGTAGCGAGAACCCACGGGTTATGACCCTTGATGGCGATATTGAATTCATTCGCTGGGGCAAAAACTTTATCAACTACCTGAAACAAACCAACGACCCTCGTCTGCCGATTATTTCAGAAGTGGTTGATGTGAATGCCGCTGTTGATATCAAAGTAGCGCCAACAACATCTGACGTTAATCCTTCTCACCAATACGGTGCACCCAACGGAAAAACAACCAGCACAACCAGCCCCTACTATATCGGCAACGATCCCGACTATCCAGGCGCTGTTGGTAGCGGTACTACTGTTGCAGAAATTCTGGGTAAATATTCTCGCCCCAGAACAGCATTGTATTATGACCTGAACGGCCCCGTATTCTTCCTTTCTTATGCAGAAGTTTCCTTCTTGCTGGCAGAAGCGAAGTTCAGGGGCTTTAGCGTAGGTGCTACCACTGCCGAAGCTTACTACCAGCAGGGTATTGCCGCTGCACTGGGTACTTATTCAACCTTTAACGCAAGCACCGGTACCATCAGTGCCGGTACCATCAGCAGCTTTGCTTCCGCACAGGCACTTACTGCCGGTAAAGAGCTGGAGCTGATCAATACGCAATACTGGTTGGCCGCAGGATCCTTCCTCAATTTCTCTGAGGCATGGTCAAACTGGAGACGCTCAGGCTTCCCGGTATTGACAGCGGTTACATATCCGGCGCAGTTCTCTACCGTAATACCCCGTCGCCACATATATCCAGTAACAGAAGCCTCTAACAACGCCGAAGCTTACAGCCAGGGTGTAACAGGACTTTCTGACGGTGATAAATGGTCGTCGCGCATTTGGTGGGACAAGCCATAATCGCCATTGATTTAACACCTCAATCTATCTCAAACAGGGCTATCTTTACGGTAGCCCTGTTTCATTTATATGAAGACCCGATTTTTGACAATACCCTTCCATTATTCAATGCTTGTACCATGAAAGCAGTTCTGTTAAAATGGTTAACCCCGCTTATTGTTGTTTTGAATGGTGCTACCATTGGCTATGCACAGCAGCCGCCGCTGTTTCAATTATTGTCGCCCAAAGAAACCGGCCTCCATTTTTCAAATGATATCAACGAAACCGAGAACCTCAACGTGCTCGCCTATGAATACTTCTACAACGGCGGTGGCGTTGCGGCAGGTGATATCAACAACGATGGTTTGATCGATCTCTATTTCACCGCCAACATGAAGCCCAACAAATTATTTCTCAACAAGGGCAACCTGCAATTTGATGATATTACGAAATCAGCCGGCGTGGCTGGCAGAGAGAATGGCTGGAAAACAGGTGTAACGATGGCCGATGTGAACGACGATGGGTTGATCGACATCTATGTTTGTTATTCAGGTAAGTTCCCAGAAGACCAGCGAAAGAACCAACTGTTCATCAACCAGGGTAACAATAAATTCGTCGACAAAGCAGCCCAATATGGATTGGACGACAAAAGTTATAGTACCCAGGCAGCCTTCTTTGATTTCGATAACGATGGCGACCTGGATATGTTTCTGTTGAACCACAGCACCCAGAAAATCGATAACCTGGAACTGGCCCGCTTTCGCGACGAAATAGATCCGCTTACCGGCAACAAATTATTCGAGAACCAACAGGGACATTTTGTAGATGTCACCCAAAAAGCACATATCAGGCAAAACCCACTCACTTTCGGCCTGGGCATTGCCATTGCCGATGTTAATAAAGACGGATGGCAGGACATCTATGTAACCAACGACTACAACGAACAGGATTATCTCTATATCAATAACCACAACGGTACTTTCAGGGAAGAATCTAAAAAATCATTTACCCATCTTTCTCAATTCTCGATGGGCGTAGATATCGCCGACTTCAACAACGATGCATTACCCGATATCATGACCCTTGATATGCTGCCCGAAGACAATCGGCGGCAGAAACTGTTACAACTGCAGGAGAACTATGAATCGTTTCGCTTGATGCAGTCGCAGGAATTGCACAAGCAGTATATGCGCAATATCGTGCAGCTCAATAATGGCGACGGCACATTTAGTGAAATAGCGCAATTGGCCGGTGTATCAAATACCGACTGGAGCTGGTCGCCGCTTTTTGCTGACCTCGACAACGATGGCTACAAAGACCTGTTCATTACCAATGGCTATCTGCGCGATTACACCAATAAAGATTTTTTGCGTTACTGGGGAGATTATAAGATCAAGAAAGCGATGGATAGGGAGCCGACCTTGTTGATGGACCTGGTCAGGGCCATGCCGTCTACTACCCTTTCCAATTATATTTTCCGCAACAACCACGACCTTACTTTCAGTAATATGAAGGCAGATTGGGGCATTACCAACCAGGGCATTTCAAGTGGGGCAGTGTATGCCGACCTGGACAATGATGGCGACCTCGACCTGGTTGTTAACCGCATCAACACCAGCGCTGCGATCTATCGCAATAACAGCCGGGAAAATGCGCAAACAAATTTCCTTCGCGTTAAGCTCAACTATAAAACCGGTAATAGGAATGCTGTTGGTGCTAAAATCATTCTTTACAGTGGCGGCAAGCAGCAATATGCAGAAGTAAATCCTTCGAGAGGGTATCTTTCTGCTATGCCGCTTGAACAACATTTTGGCCTCGGCACCAATACAGCCGTTGACTCATTGAAAATCATCTGGCCCGACAACAGTTACCAAACCATCAACAACCCGGCTATCAACAACCTGGTAACCATCAAATATATCGATGGCAAACAACCGTTCTTAGCGACTGCAGCAAGGGCCGGTCTTTTTGAGAAAGCAGATGCACCCATCCCCTACACGAACACGACTTTCGACGAAAATGATTTCAAACGGCAATCATTGATGATGTTCATGTATTCCAAAACGGGTCCGGTTACAGCCAAGGCAGATGTGAATGGCGATGGTTTGGAAGACCTCTTTATCAGTGGCACCAAAACAGATCCTGGTCGTATTTATCTGCAACAGAAGAATGGCTCTTTCAATGTGATGAGCACCCTTGCCATTGGCAACGAAGAAATTTCTGCCATAAGTGCGGCTGCCTTTGCCGATGTAAACAAAGATGGTTTTCCTGATTTGTATGCAGCCCGTGGCGGCTATTCTCTGTTCGAGCCCAACAGCATTCAACTGCAAGATGAGTTGTATATCAACGATGGCAAGGGGAATTTTACGCTGTCGACCGATGCATTGCCCGACCTGAGTGCCAGTGCAAAGAGTTGTGTTCGGTCGGCCGATTACGACAACGACGGCGATATCGACTTCTTTGTTGGTGGCCGCGTCATTCCGGGGAAATATCCGGTAACGCCACGGAGCTTCTTATTAACCAACGACGGCAAGGGAAAATTCAGCATCACAAAAACAGCCCTGGACAGCATTGGCATGATCAGCGATGCGCAATGGTACGATATAAACAACGATGGTCGCAAAGACCTCGTGGTTTGCGGCGAGTTTATGCCGGTGTCGATATTCATCAACACGGGTAATGGGTTCATTGACAAGTCAACAGAATTCTTGCCTTCGTTAGACAGAGGACTTTGGTTCTCGCTGAATATTGCCGACTTGAACGGCGATGGCAAACCAGATATCGTAGCCGGCAACCTGGGTCGCAATTCGCAAATTCATTTTTCTGAAAAAGAACCGGCCGAATTGTATTACGCCGATTTCGACAACAATGGCTCTATCGATATTTTCCTGAACACGTATGTAATGGGTACCAGTTATCCATTTGTGAGCCGCGATGAGTTGAACGACCAGATCTATGCCATGCGCAAAAAATTTGGCTCTTACAAAGCTTATTCAAATGCTACCATGAGCGAAATTTTTTCGCCGCAGGAGTTGGCAGCAGCCGGTAAATTAACCGCAACCGAATGCAACTCGATCTTGTACCTGAGCGGTGAAAAAGGCTATACGAAACAGGTGCTTCCAACAGAAGCACAATTCTCGGTGGTAACCAAAATACTCAGCGGCGATTACAATGCCGATGGCAAGACCGACCTCCTGCTATTTGGCAACCGCACCGACAACCGCCTTAAGATCGGCGCCATCGACGCCAACTATGGTTGTTTGCTTTTGAACGACGGCAAAGGCAGTTTCAACTATGTGCCGCAAACCAGCAGCGGGCTTTGTATTATGGGAGATGTAAAAGCAGCCGACACGCTTGCTATTAATAAACAAAACTATCTCTTTGTGGGTGTATCCAATGGCCCCCTGCAGTTTTACAAAATAATGCCTACAACCCGATGATGAACCGATTTATTTTATTGCTGTTGCTGGTTTCGATGCGCAGCCAAGCGCAACCGAAATCAATTTTGGCGGATCAATTACAACCAGCCGTATTCTCACTCACCATGGTGATGCTGCATGATGTTGTAAATCCGCCGGCAGCAAGTCGCTTTTTTAGTTATTGCAGTATTGGCGCTTACGATATCGTTTCCCAAAACAATATCAGCATGGTGCCGCCCGGTGCCTTTATCCGGAATTACAATGCGGCGAAAATAAAAACGGCGCAAAAAGATTACAATTACCAGATTGCTGCTTTGTATAGTATTTACGAAGCCGGCAGAGTATTCCTGCCATCTGGTTATATGCTCGACGAAAAACAGCAGGCATTCCTGGCCTGGCTGCGTAAGAATAAGGTCAAAGAATCGATCATCGATAGTTCAGTGTCGGTTGCCCAGCAAGTGGTATCGCATTTATCGAACTGGTCAAAAAAAGACGGCTATGCAAACCTGAGTGCGCGCTTACGATACACCCCGTTAAGAGGCGAACAATACTGGTTTCCGACGCCACCATCGTATATGGATGCTGTTGAGCCACATTGGCGAACCATTCGTCCCATGATCATCGATTCAAGCAATCAGTTCATACCACCACCGCTGGTCACTTTTAGCCGCGATACCAGTTCTGCTTTTTACGCGCTGGTAATGGAAGTTTATTCGGTGTCAAAATCATTGACGCCTGATCAATTAACAATGGCGGGTTTTTGGGATTGTAATCCATTTGCTGTGGCCAACGCCGGACATATGTCGCTCGGGTTTAAGAAAATTAGTCCCGGCGCGCACTGGATGAACATCACCTGCATTGCCGCCAAAAAAGCAGCCCTTCCTTTCGACCAATCTGTTCAGCTGCTGGCCATTGAAGCGACCACCCTGATGGATGCTTTTATCAGTTGCTGGGACGAGAAGTACCGAAGCAACAGAATCAGACCAGAAACTTATATCAACAAGTACATTGATCCGCGTTGGATGCCGGTTTTGCAAACACCGCCCTTTCCCGAATACACCAGCGGGCACAGTGTTGTTTCGGCTGCTTCTGCCGAAGTACTCACCTATCTGTTGGGCGACAAATTCGCTTATACGGATAACACCGAAGAAATGTTCGACCTGAAACCGCGACATTTCAACTCGTTCAGGGAAGCTGCTGCTGAAGCGGCTATTTCGCGCTTGTATGGCGGTATTCATTACCGCGACGCAATTGACCAGGGCGTAGTGGAAGGCGCCAAATTAGGTCAGTTTATCAGCCATAAACTGCAAACAGCAGGCATTATGCGGTTAACCAACCATTAACCCATTCATAGGCGACCTTGCAGCCGTGAAAAAAAGCATTCAAGTAACCATAGCCCTGTTCATTTGCGCGCATTTACAAGCGCAGGAAAAGCCCGAAAACTGGAGTTTTCATTTTCAACTTACAACCGCCATGCAGGGACATCCTGCATTTAAGGCGGCCTATTCTTCTACCAATAGCCTGGTAGATACCGCTGAACATGCACTGTCGCTCACCAGTACTTTCTATCTGGGTCGACGGCTTTGGCAAGGCGCTGAAATTTATTTCAATCCGGAGATCGCCGGCGGCAAGGGCATGAGTGCCGCAAGGGGTATTGCTGGTTTTACAAATGGTGAAACATTCAGGATCGGCGATCCTGAGCCGGCCTTGTATACCGCACGACTGTTTTTGCAGCAACAATTCAACCTCGGGCACAGTGATACTGTAGCAGTGGAGGCTGATAAAAATCAATTGCGCGGCTACAGTTATCAAAAAGCTTTGTTCATTCGGGTGGGCAAATTTGCGCTCTCTGATTATTTCGACGACAACGCTGTTTCGCACGACCCGCGGGTTAGTTTTATGAACTGGTCGCTCATGAGCAATGGCGCATGGGATTATCCAGCCAACACCCGCGGTTACACGTATTCTTTGATGACAGAAATCATTTTGCCGCGCTGGGAGTTCAGAGCCGCTACTTCGATGGTACCATCGTTTGCCAACGGACCTTCCATTGATGCCCATTATTTCGAAGCGCATGCTGAAACGGTGGAAGCAGCCCGAAAGTATAGTATCCGTAAGCAACCTGGTATGTTGCGCATATTGGTTTTCCGCAACAGCAGCAAAGCGCCCAACTACAAAGAAGCCACCGCTTCTGCAGCGAAAGATGTTATTTATGGAACAAACTATGGAAATATAAAATATGGTTTCGGTATCAGTGTCGATCAACAACTCAGTGCTGATCTCAATGTTTTTGCCCGGGCAAGTTGGAACGATGGCAAAACAGCCACCTGGGCTTTTACAGAAATAGACCGTAGCATAAGTGCCGGCTGCAGCCTTAGTGGCAGTAGTTGGCGACGTGGCGATGATAAACTGGGATTTGCTGTTGTTAGCAATGGCATTTCAGACGACCACGCTGCATTTGTAGCGAGTGGTGGCTATGGTTTTATCATCGGCGATGGGGCACTAAAAAGACGAGGTGCAGAAACCATTGGCGAGATATATTATAATGCAGCCTTGTTTCCGCATTGCTGGCTGACTGCAGATTATCAATTGGTGAATAACCCGGCTTACAACAAAGACCGCGGACCAGTAAATGTATTTGCAGGACGAATACATATCAGTTTCTAAAACAAAAAACGGCTGCTTCTTGAAGAAGCAACCGTTTTAGCAGTAGCGCAAAAGCGCCATCACTTATTTTACGTTGGCGCTCACCACTTTGGCGAGATCAAACATAGAGATCTGTGATTTGCCACCGAAAAGAACTTTCAGTTTCGCGTCAGCATTGATCATACGCTTGTTCTTGCTGTCTTGCAGGCCTTCTTTTTTGATGTAGTCCCAGATTTTCTTAACGATATCCGGACGAGACGCAGGTTTTGCACCAATTACGTCAGCAAGCGCTGCACTCGGCGTAAGCGGTGCCAGGAAAGCGGCGTTTGGCTTACGGGCAGATTTTTTCTTAGCTGCTTTTTTAGGAGCGGCTTTTTTGGGTGCGGCTTTCTTTGCAGCAGCCTTTTTAGGGGCGGCTTTTTTTGCAGCGGCTTTCTTAGGTGCGGCTTTTTTTGCAGCGGCTTTTTTCGGGGCTGCTTTCTTAGCAGCTTTCTTCGGAGCTGCCTTCTTTGCGGCTTTTTTTGCTGTGGCCATTTTGTGTAGAATTTATATGAGTAAAGTAACTGTAATTCAGCTAATGTAATTGAAAAAAATCACACGGAATATTTAAGTTGATCACGAACGTGAATAAGGTGTGAACTAAATCAAACGCACATTCAACTTACTTTTAAAAATTCGAAATGATAATTTTGATTGCGCTCGCAATAATCTGATAATCAATGTATTATAACACAAATTATATTCGTTGCTTTTTCTTGACGGTTGGTCCATCATGCAGTTGCAATACACAACACATCTACTTCATTACATGGAAAATTCTCGTTTTCCCTCGGAAAACAAGGTCGAATGACGAAATTACAAACTGGTAAAAACCAAAAACACACAATGAACTTCGATCGATTTCGCGCGATTTGCCTCGGATTTCCCCTTGTTTCAGAAGAATTTCCCTTTGGTCCGGAGACGGTTGTATATAAGGTTGGCGGCAAAATTTTTGCACTGGCGGGTATTGATTTATTTGAAAGCATCAACCTAAAATGCGACCCTGAAAAGGCACTGGAATTAAGAGAAGCATTCGAAGCAGTGAAGCCAGGTTATCACATGAATAAAAAGCATTGGAATACGGTGCTGATGGATCATTCCATACCTGATAAAACTATCAATGGCTGGATAGAAGAATCCTATCAACTTGTTGTCGCAAAATTGCCCGGCAAAAAGAGTAAAAATAAATAGTGAATTATTTCGCCAACAGCTGTTGTATCTGCAACAAACAGGTTTGTAAACTGTCTTGCCAGGCAAAACCAGTGAGGTGAAATGTGTTCTTGATTTTTGTTTTATCAAAAACACTATAAGCGGGCCGTTTAGCCGGCGTTGGGTATGCACTGGAAGGGATTGGCTTCACTTCGCATTTGCTGCCACTCATGGTAGCTATTGCTTTCGCAAAATCAAACCAGGAAATGGCGCCTTCGTTTGAGTAATGATAAATACCCCCGTATTTGCTTTCGTCTTTCTCGCTTTCCAAGAAAAGCACAATATCAAGTATTGCCTTTGCCAGGTCTGCTGCGTAGGTAGGTGTGCCCATCTGGTCGTTCACTACATTCAGGGTGGGCCTGTCTGCCATCAGGCGCAACATGGTCTTCACAAAATTGTTTCCAAAGCTAGAATACACCCAAGATGTTCGGATCACCATTGATCCCGGTGCGAGGGTGAGCGCAAGTTCTTCACCGCGCTGTTTGGTTGATCCATATACACTCAGCGGCTTTACGGGCTGGTCTTCTTTGATGGGTTGGGTTGCGGTGCCATCAAATACATAATCCGTTGAAATATGAATGAAGCGGGTGCCCTGTTTTGCGGAGGCTGTTGCCAGGTAACCAACCGCACTGGCATTGGCGGCAAAGGCTTTTTCCGTTTCCGTTTCTGCTTTGTCAACCGCTGTGTAAGCGGCGCAGTTGATACAATAGTCAGGTTTATTCTCTTCGAACCAGGCCTCCACGGCCGACGCATCGGTGATGTTCAGCGAACTGCTGTCCATAAAATGAAACTGGAGTGTCGGGTAAAGCGGCGCAAGTACCTGGAGCTCACTACCCAGTTGTCCGCGGGAACCGGTAACCAATACTGACGGCATAACTTAGAATTGAAACGGATGATCAACATCTGCAAAGGGCGGGTTCACCAGGTCTTTTTCTGACATGATCATTTTATCGGCCGGAATTTTCCAATCGATATTCAGCGCCGGGTCATTTACCATGACACTGCCTTCACTTTCTTTACTGTAGAAATGATCACACTTATACAACACCTCGGCTGTTTCACTCAGCACAGAGTATCCATGTGCAAATCCTTTCGGTACCAATAACTGCAGCTTATTCTCGGCACTCAGTTCAATGCTGAACACTTTCCCAAAACTGGGTGAACCTTTCCGGCAATCGACCACCACATCCAGAATCTTGCCTTCCAGTGCCCGAATCAGTTTGGTTTGTGGAAAGGGGTCTTTTTGGTAATGCAGTCCTCTAACCACACCATAAGAAGAACGCGCCTGGTTGTCTTGCACAAAAACGATGTCAATGCCATTGGCTTTGAAATTGCGCGCGCTGTATGACTCAAAGAAATAACCTCGGCTATCGCCAAACAGCTTCGGTTCAATAACCAACAAGCCGGGAAAATCTGTTTTAGTTACCTGCATAATTAACGATGGTCGTATTGGTTTTCGTAATATTTCTTGTAGTCGCCACTGGTCACATGTTTGATCCATTCTGTATTCGCCAGGTACCAGTCGACCGTTTTTGCCAACCCTTCTTCAAATTGCAGTGATGGTTTCCAACCCAATTCTTTATTGAGTTTGCTGGCATCGATGGCATAACGGAGATCATGACCAGGTCGATCGGTTACATAGGTAATCAGGCTGGCAGATTCACCGGGTTGGCGATCCAGTTTCTCGTCCATAATCTTACAAAGCAAATGCACCAGGTCAATATTGGTCCATTCGTTAAAGCCGCCTACATTGTATTTCTCCCCCTGTTTGCCGTGGTGAAAGATGGTATCGATGGCAGAAGCATGGTCTTCAACAAAAAGCCAGTCGCGCACATTCTCGCCCTTGCCATATACCGGCAGTGGCTTGCGATTGATGATATTGTTGATCATTAACGGAATCAGCTTCTCCGGAAAATGATATGACCCGTAGTTATTGGAGCAATTACTCATGATCACCGGAAAATGATAGGTATGGTAATACGCCATTACAAAATGATCAGAAGAGGCTTTGGAAGCCGAATAGGGCGAGCGTGGGTCATAGGCTGTTTCTTCGGTAAAGAAACCCGTTTCACCCAAAGAACCATACACTTCATCGGTTGATACATGGTAAAACAGTTTGCCTTCAAACTGTCCCTGCCAGGCGAGCCTTGCTACATTGAGCAGGTTGGCCGTACCCAGTACATTGGTTTTCACGAATTGCAAAGGATCAGCAATGCTGCGATCAACATGGCTTTCTGCCGCGAGGTGAATCACCGCATCTACCGCATATTTTTCAAACAAGGCCTTCATCGCCGCTTCATCGGTAATATCGCCTTTCTCAAAAATATAATTCGGCGATTTCTCGATGTCCTTCAGGTTCTCGAGGTTACCGGCATAGGTTAATGCATCGAGGTTGATGATGGTATACTGTGGATACCGGGTCACCATTCGGCGCACCACATGTGATCCGATAAAACCGGCACCGCCGGTGATCACAATTGTTTTAGATTCTTTACGCATTATAAACTCCAATATGGACGTGAATGAATTTTACTTCTGTATATGCCCTTCAGGTCTACTATCACCCCGTGTTGTTTGGTGATGGCAGCAAAATAGTTGTCGTCGAGATTGGTGTACGGCGCATGCGGAACCGTCACCACTACTGCATCGTACAAACCGGTCGGTGCTTCGCTCAGGGCCAATTCGTATTCGTGGCTTACTTCCTCGCTCACGGCATAAGGATCAACAATGTCGACATCAATATTAAAAGCGCGCAATTCTGCCACCGTATCGGTGATCTTCGAATTCCGGATATCACTGACATTTTCCTTAAAAGTTACCCCCATCACCAACACCCGCGGATTGTCAGATTGCCGGAGTACGTACTTAATGATCTTCCGCGCCAGGTGTTTCGCCATATCATCATTGATATAACGGCTGGCGGCGATGACGCGACTTTGGTAACCCAGTGAAGCCGCTTTGTGTGTAAGGTAGTACGGGTCCACTCCAATGCAATGCCCCCCTACCAAACCCGGGTAGAACTTCAAAAAATTCCATTTGGTGCCGGCCGCTTCAAGTACTTCGTAGGTGTTAATGCCAATGCGATCGAAGATCAGGCTCAGCTCATTCATCAACGCAATATTCATATCGCGCTGGGTATTTTCTACAATCTTACTGGCTTCAGCAACTTTGATCGACGAAGCACGGTGAACACCGGCATCTACTACCAGTTCATATACTTTCGCCACTTCATCGAGTGCAGCGGCGTTATTGCCCGACACTACTTTGACCACACTGCGCAGGGTGTTTTTTTTATCGCCGGGATTGATGCGTTCGGGCGAATAACCCAGGCTAAAATCCACCCCCATTTTGAGTCCTGATTGCTGTTCCAAAACCGGCAGACAATCTTCCTCCGTACAGCCGGGATAGGTGGTCGATTCATACACCACATAGTCTCCTTTCTTCAACACCGCGCCTATGGTAGCCGAGGCGGCCAGCAGAGGCTTCAGGTCGGGCACATTGTATTTGTCGACCGGCGTGGGTACTGCAACAATAAAAAACGATGCCTCTTTCAACAAATCGAGGTCGCTGGTAAAAACAATATCAACCCCTTTAAATTTCTCCGGCTCCACTTCTTTACTGGGATCGATGCCATTGCGCATCAGCTCCACCTTTTTCGGATTCACGTCGAAACCGATAACCGGTATTTTCCTGGCAAATTCTAGGGCAAGCGGCAAACCAACATAACCCAGTCCCACCACAGCCAGCTTCGACTTTTTGCCTGTTAAATCGGTGTAAACACTCATTTATGCATGCTTTTAAACTCCTTCGGTTGCCGCAGCCATTCTTCGGGTGGCAACGACTTGAAATAATCGTAGGTGATCTTCACCCCCTCTGCCCTTTTAACGCTCGGCTCCCAGCCCAGCAACTCCTTTGCTTTGCTGATATCGGGCTTCCGCTGTTTCGGATCGTCTTTCGGCAGGGGCTTGTACACGATCTTTTGGGTAGTGCCAGTTAATTTTATGATCTCCTCCGCAAATTCTTTCAATGTAATCTCATCGGGGTTGCCAATGTTCACCGGGTAAGCATAATCACTCAGTAACAAGCGATAGATGCCCTCCACCAGGTCGGCCACATAACAGAAGGAACGCGTTTGGGATCCATCGCCAAAAACCGTCAGGTCTTCACCACGCAAAGCCTGGCCGATGAACGCCGGCAGGGCGCGACCATCATTCAATCGCATCCGCGGACCATACGTATTGAATATGCGCACGATCCTCGTCTCCACATGGTGAAAAGTATGATAGGCCATGGTGATCGATTCCATGAAACGTTTGGCTTCATCGTACACGCCCCGCGGACCAACCGGATTTACATTTCCCCAGTATTCTTCGGTTTGCGGATGCACCAGCGGATCACCATATACTTCTGAGGTTGAGGCAACCAACATTCGTGCATTTTTCGCCTTGGCCAAACCGAGGCAATTGTGCGTACCCAGGGCACCCACTTTCAATGTTTGGATGGGAATTTTCAGGTAGTCGATCGGACTCGCGGGCGAAGCGAAATGCAAAATATAATCCAGTTCTCCCGGCACATGAATGAACTTACTTACATCATGGTGATAGAATTCGAAATTCGACAACTTGAAAAGGTGCTCGATATTTCGCAAATCGCCCGTGATAAGATTGTCCATGCCAATAACATGGTAACCTTCGGTGATAAAGCGATCACACAAATGTGATCCGAGAAAGCCGGCTGCGCCGGTAATCAATACTCTTTTTGCGGCCATGAGGTATTATTCAGAGATTAAAAAACTGGTTTGCGACCAATGCTTTCATAGTGAAAACCAAGTTCAGCGATGGCGGCCGTATCGAACAGGTTTCTTCCGTCGAAAATGGTTTTGTTCTTCAGGCTGGTAACAATTTTCAAAAAATCAGGGGTGCGGAATTCGTTCCATTCAGTAGCAATGATCAGCGCATCAGCACCTTTCAAGGCATCGTATTGGTTTTCGACAAAGCTGATTTTATCGCCCAACAATTGCTTTACATTCTTCATGGCTTCAGGGTCAAAGGCCGTTACGGTTGCCCCTGCCGCCAGCAGAGCATCGATCATATACAAAGCCGGCGCTTCGCGAATATCATCTGTGTTCGGTTTGAATGCGAGGCCCCACAACGCGAAATGTTTTCCTTTGAGCTTATTGTCAAAATAGGCCTCGATCTTCGGCATCAGGTGCAGTTTCTGTTTCTCATTCACATCCATTACCGCGTTCAGAATTTTAAACTCATAGGCCACTTCGTTGGATGATTTTACAAGGGCCTGCACATCTTTCGGGAAGCAGGAACCACCATAACCGATGCCCGGAAAAAGAAAGCGCTTCCCAATACGATCGTCACTGCCTATACCGCGACGAACCATGTCTACATCGGCATTCAGTTTCTCACACAACTGTGCAATTTCATTCATGAACGAAATCTTGGTGGCGAGAAATGAATTGGCTGCATATTTTGTCAACTCGGCCGAGCGCTCATCCATATAAATAACCGGGTTACCCGAACGAACAAACGGTGCATACAGATCGCCCATCAGTTTACGCGCGCGATCGCTGCTTACGCCAATCACCACGCGATCGGGTTTCATGAAATCATCCACCGCAACACCTTCGCGCAAAAACTCCGGGTTTGATACTACATCAAATTCCACTTTCGCATTCTTTGCCACAGCCGCACGAACTTTTTCCGCCGTGCCCACCGGTACCGTGCTTTTATCAACCAATACTTTATAATCTTTCAGCAGTTTGCCAATGTCTTCTGCACAGCCCAAAACATATTTGAGGTCCGCAGAACCATCTTCTCCCGGAGGAGTAGGCAAAGCCAGAAAAACAATCTGCGCTTCTTCAATGCCCTCGGCCAGGTTGGTCGTGAACTTCAGGCGACCTTCTTTCAGGTTGCGCAGAAAAAGTTTTTCCAGTCCCGGCTCGTAAATAGTGATCTCACCTTTCGACAATTTCTCTACCTTACTCTTGTCGATATCAACACAAAAAACTTCATTTCCTGTTTCAGCAAAACAAGTTCCTGTTACCAACCCAACATATCCTGTTCCTACAACTGCAATCTTCATATTTAATGATTATGGTAAAAATGATAAAACGGTTTCAGTGATATAGGCAAGCTGTTCCTGATCCAATTCGGTGTGCATGGGGAGTGAAATAACGCGACTGGTAAGCCAGTCGGTAACAGGCAACACCTGCTGATCGGAACCAAAGGCAGCAAACATTTTTTGCCGGTGCGCGGGCACCGGGTAATAAATCATCGAGGGGATTTTTTTATCGGCGAGGTATTGGTGCAGTGCATCGCGGTCTGCACCTTCTACCAGCAAAGTGTACTGGTGAAACACATGTTTATTGTTCGGACGACGAAAAGGTGTAACCAGGTTCGGGTGACCGGCAAATGCCTTGTCGTAGTAATCGGCTGCCGCTCTGCGGGCAGCAATATAGCCATCAAGCTTTGGCAGTTTCACATTCAACACCGCGGCCTGGATGCTATCGAGCCGGCTGTTGCAACCAACAATATCGTGGTAGTAGCGAATCGATTGTCCGTGGTTGGCAATCATCCGCATCTTCGCTGCCAGGGCATCATCATTGGTACAGATCGCACCACCATCGCCATAACAGCCCAGGTTTTTAGAAGGGAAAAAAGAAGTGCAACCGATGGTACCGATCGATCCGGTTTTTTTTACACTGCCATCGCTGAAATAATAATCGCCTCCAATCGCCTGCGCATTGTCTTCGATCACGGGAATATGGTGCTTTTGCGCAATGGCCATGATCTTTTCCATATCGGCTGCTTGACCATACAGGTGCACCGGCACAATCGCTTTTGTTTTAGGCGTGATGGCTTTTTCCAGGGCCACCGGGTCCATACAAAAACTGGCTTTATCTACTTCCACAAAAACCGGCTTCAAACGAAGCAGGGCAACCACTTCCACCGTTGCGATATAGGTAAAAGAGGGAGTGATCACTTCATCGCCTGGTTGCAGATCCAGGGCCATCATGGCAATCTGCAAAGCATCCGTTCCATTGGCACAGGGAATAACATGCTTAGACCCCAGGTAGCCGGCCAGCGCTCCTGAAAAATCTTGCACAGCCTTGCCATTGATAAAAGCAGTATTGTCAATTACCTCGTGAATGGCAGCATCGACTGACTCTTTGATATGCGCGTATTGACGCTTTAAATCGACCATTTGTATCGGATGCATACTGCCTGCTTTTAAAATGCGCACAAAAATAGCAAAATATAGGTAGGGTGAAAGTTTGAATTTAGTTTTGTACTAGTTTAACCCTTTGATTCAGTGAGTATTCTACTATACAATATTTTTCTACTTCTATATACTGCTGGCGTGCGGTTCGTTGCCCTATTCAATCCAAAAGCCCGCTTATGGATGCAGGGAAGGCAAAACTGGGCCGACAAACTGGAACAACAGCTTTCGGCGAGGCAAAAACGCCCGTTGATATGGATGCATTGTGCATCGCTGGGGGAATTTGAACAAGGCCGACCCGTGTTGGAACAGATAAAAGCGCAATATCCTGATTATCAGGTGCTAATTAGTTTTTTCTCGCCTTCCGGTTATGAGGCGCGGAAAAACTATACCGGGGCTGACTGGGTAGTTTACCTGCCGATGGACAGTGCCAAGAATGCCAAACGTTTTGTTACGCTATTGCAACCGGCCCTGGTTTTATGGATCCGCTACGAGTTTTGGTATTACTATTTGAATGAACTGCAGAAAAAAAAGATCCCGGTATTGCTGGTTTCGGGACTCTTTCGCCCTGCACAACCTTTTTTTCGTTGGTATGGCGCTTTGTACCGGCACATGCTTTTTTGTTTTAGGGCGTTGTTTATCCAGCAGCAATCATCGGTGGACCTGCTCAACAGCATCGGCTTGAAAGAAGTTTATCTTACGGGCGATACCCGTTTCGACCGGGTGTCGGCCACCGCCGCAAATCCCATCCACCTGCCCGATATCGAAGCCTTTATCAAAGGCCGAAAAACATTGGTTGCCGGCAGCACCTGGCTCGAAGACGAAAAAGAGCTTGATCATTATTGCAACACGAGAACAGCCAATTGTTATATCATCGCGCCGCATGAAATCAGTGAAGAGCATTTGGTCGACCTGGAAAAACTGGTGAAGAATAGTATCCGGTATTCGCGTTGGAAAAACGATCCGCAAAAGGATCATGCTTTCCAGGTGCTGATCATTGATAATATCGGACTGTTATCACGCCTCTATGCCTATGCCGACCTGGCCTATATCGGCGGCGGATTTGGCGACGACGGATTACACAATACGTTGGAAGCAGCGGTGTTTGGGGTGCCCATTGTTATCGGACCCAACTACGAAGATTATCCCGAAGCAATCGAACTCATCGAGCAAGGCGCCGCCTTCTCCATCGCCACCGCGCTCGAGTTGGAAAAAACCTTCGATGAATTGTTCAGCAATGAAATTGAACGGAAAAAAGCTGCCGAAGCCGCAAAGCGCTATGTGAAAAACAATACCGGCGCCAGTAAAAAGATCATGGATTACATAGAAGCAAACCGCCTTCTGACCAATTGAATAAAATGGCGAACGGTGTCTTTCGAATCATCCCAACCGAGCTTTAGTTTCAATTCGCGCTCCATCCAAAATTCAGCTTCCTGCAAAACGTGAAATGAATTGATGGTTTTGATACTGCGCTCATACATCACTTCATCGCCCCGGAACAATTCATTGACAAAAACAAAACGATCATTGATGCCGATTGCTTTTTTCAGGTCGCGTACCGGTTCGCGGGTCAGCACTTCCGCTACTTCGATCGAATGTTGTTTTAATTTATCGTTCATGGAAGCGCCAACGGTATTGCCCATCACTTCGTTCAGTTCCCTGATCTCTTTCTGGTGCGCCAGTGTGGGAATTTCCTGCATCAGGCTTTGCAACCAATCGGGCGAAGGCATGGCGGCCGTTTCGGGCTGCGGTGTTGCCGTTGTTTCCTGGTGATCTGTTTCGGCAGGTGCGGTATTAGCCGGTTGAATCACCATCGCGCGGGTACCGGCATTGCCCGGCATCACCACCGCCACTTTGCTGGCCGGTTTAGGCACTGCTGCTGGTTGCGGTGCATACCGAATTTGCTGCTGCAATAGCGACTGCAATCGTTGTACCGTGTCTAACATAACAGCTGCATCCGTTTGTTGACGGAGCTGTTCCTGCAATTTCTCTACCAGTGCCTGTACGTTTTCCATTCGTTGTGATACCTTTGGGTTCGTATTGGGTTTCATAAAGTTACAGAAAGTTCATCGTTTTACATGTTCATTGAACCTATATGGCATAAGAATCGGCAGGGCTGGATCGAGGTCATCTGCGGCTCCATGTTCTCGGGCAAAACCGAAGAACTCATCCGAAGGTTGAAAAGAGCCCGGATTGCCAACCAGCGCGTCGAGATTTTCAAGCCAGTCACCGACACCCGTTACGATACGACCAATATTGTATCGCACGACGAATCATTTGTCATCTCCACCCCCATCGAGAATGCCCAGTCCATGCTCTTACTCGCCAACAATGTTGACGTGATTGGCATTGACGAAGCCCAGTTTTTCGACGACCAGCTACCGGCGGTTTGTGACCAACTGGCCGCCAGCGGTATCCGGGTCATCGTGGCCGGACTCGATATGGACTACCTTGGCCGGCCATTCGGGCAAATGCCTTTTTTGCTCGCCAAGGCGGATTATATCACCAAGTTGCATGCCATTTGCATGAAATGTGGAAATATCGCCAGTTTCAGCTACCGCAAAAATGCAAACAACGAGCAAATCATGCTGGGCGAAAAAGAAAGCTACGAGCCCCGCTGTCGCAAGTGTTTTAACGATCCCGACTAACCCGGCTACACCAACACGACCTGGCAACACCATGAAAAAAATCATCGCCCTGCTTCGCAAAGACCTGCTGTTGGAATTTCGCCAGCAATACAGCTTATATGGCATTTTGCTCTATGTGGCCAGTACCGTTTTTGTGTTGTACCTGGCCATGGGCCAACCCGAAGACCACGTGTGGAATGGGCTTTTTTGGATGATCCAATTGTTTATTTGCGTCAATGGCGTGGCCAAAAGTTTTTTGCAGGAGAACCGCGGTCGCATGCTGTATTATTATTCTTTGTCGGGTGCCCGCGACTTTATGCTCTCCAAACTCTTGTTCAACACCCTGCTGATGGCCCTGCTCAGTGTGCTTTGCTGGCTGCTGTTCGGTTTGTTACTGGGCAACCCGGTCAGCAATGGCTGGCGGTTTTTGGGCATCTCGATTTTTGGCGGTTTTGGGCTTAGCCTGGTATTCACGTTTTTAAGCGCCATTGCTGCCCGTGCCCAGCAAAATGCAGCCATGATGGCTATTTTGGGTTTTCCCTTGATCATTACCCAGCTATTAATGTTGATGAAATTGTCGAATACGGCCTTCAGCCAGGTAGTACAGGACAGTCTTTTACAAATGATTTTGTTATTGGCGGCCCTCGATGCCGGCGTGGTGGTGCTGGCCCTGATTCTCTTTCCTTTTCTGTGGAAAGACTGATGTTTTTGTTGAAAGACTGATGTCGGGTCTTTCCCCTAATTTTGCAACACTTATTTTCAGCGTATGCGTCTCTCCTGGTGGAAAATACTTTGCATGGTCCAGTTGCTCACCCTTGCCGTTGTTGGAATTGTTGGCGGCGTACCGGCAAAGCCCATCATCAACGAATCAATCCGGAACCTGTATTTCCATGTTTCCATGTGGTTTGCCATGATGATCCTGTTTACAGTAGCCCTGGTAAATGCCGTCAAATACTTACGTACCGGAAAATTGAAATATGATATTTATGCCGTTGAATACACCAATGCCGGTATCGTTTTTTGCATACTCGGCCTGGTTACCGGTATGATCTGGGCCAATTATACCTGGGGCAAACCCTGGAGTAACGACCCCAAACAAACCGGTGCCGCCATCGCCCTGCTGATCTACCTGGCCTACCTGGTGCTGCGGGGTTCGCTCACCGATATCGACAAAAGGGCCCGGGTAAGCGCCGTGTATGGCATATTCGCTTTTTTTATGCTGATCCCTACGCTTTGGGTGATTCCTCGATTGCTGGAAAGCCTGCACCCGGGGGGCATGGGCAATCCTGCCTTCAATACCAAAGACGCCGATGTGCGGATGCGCGTGGTTTTCTGGCCCCTGGCCGTACCCGGCTGGACGCTGCTGGGCGTTTGGATCACTACCCTTCGCATCCGTATCCGGATATTGGAAGAAAAAAAATTACAACATGCTTAAATCTTGCTTTGTCACGTTTCTCTGCGCCGCGCTGCTCTTATTTTGCCTGCCCGTTTTTGCGCAAATGCCCAATGAACCAGTTCAGATGGCAGATGGCCTTCGCGCCAATGGCAAGATTTGGGTCGTGGTAGCCGTTGTGTTTACCATCATTGCCGGGCTTTTCATTTACCTGATCAACCTGGATCGTAAACTCACCGCGCTGGAGAAAAAATAACCTCGTTTCCGATAGCTTAAACACATATAAAAAAACAATTTCTAAAATCTAAGATCTATGTCCGCACAGCAGGAATACAGCTTTTTTGGCGCTGTAGAAAGTAGTTTTGACAAGGCCGCGAAATTCACCACCTGGGATCCCGGCATTCTGGAGCAGATCAAACAATGCAACTCGGTGTACCGCATGCATTTTCCCGTTAAAATCGGCGACCAGATTGAAGTAATCAAAGCTTATCGCGTTCAGCACTCGCACCATAAAACCCCTTGTAAAGGCGGTATCCGTTTTGCGACTTCTGTTAACCTCGATGAAGTGATGGCCCTGGCCGCCCTGATGACGTTTAAATGCGCCATTGTGAATGTTCCCTTTGGTGGTGCCAAAGGGGGTATCACCATCGATCCCAAGAAATACACGACCTATGAACTGGAAAAGATCACCCGGCGGTACACGCATGAGTTGATCAAAAAAAATTTCATCGGACCTGGCACCGATGTACCGGCCCCCGATTATGGTACCGGTGAGCGGGAAATGGCCTGGATCCTGGATACCTACCTCAGCATGAACCCCGGCGAGGTAGATGCCCTTGGTTGTGTGACCGGTAAGCCGGTTTCACAAGGCGGTGTTCGCGGTCGTCGCGAAGCCACCGGCCTGGGTGTATTCTTCGGCATCCGCGAAATCTGCAATATGGCAGAGGTGATGAAGAAACTCGGCATGGAGCCTGGCGTTGAAAACAAAACCGTGGTGGTGCAGGGCCTGGGTAATGTGGGATACCATGCAGCCAAGTATTTCCGCGAAGGCGGCGCAAAAGTGATTGCCATTGCAGAATTTGAAGGCGCGATCACCCATCCCGACGGCCTTAACGAAGAAGCCGTATTCCAGCACCGCAAAAAAACCGGCTCGATTTTGAACTTCCCTGGTGCTACCAATATTGTTAATTCGAATGAAGCGCTGGAATTGTCCTGCGATATCCTGATCCCCGCTGCCTTGGAAAACGTGATCAACGGCGAAAATGCACCCCGGGTGAAAGCCAAGATTATTGGCGAAGCG